>OEIV010000026.1_pt1 | contig 88260 bp, 73 predicted proteins | sample 1539231 | NCBI WGS metagenome assembly OEIV01 (sample SAMN03794762, study PRJEB22550) | activated sludge metagenome | feature: wastewater treatment plant; material: activated sludge; isolation source: Wastewater treatment plant of a petroleum refinery complex | place: Argentina: Buenos Aires ...
CATCACCGAAGGCCTCGACCCACACGACCACCCCGATCACAACCCTCCCGACCACACCCCCAACGCCAACGACGACGACAGCGACAGCGACAGCGACAGCGAAAGCACCGGCGACGCCGGCCGCTCCACCAGCGACCGGCAACCCGTCACCGACCGAAACGGCACCAAACCGAAACACCCCCGACCGAGCCACGCAACACGACCCGGCCAACGACTCGGCATCCACAACCTCGCCCTACTCCGCATCGACCTCACCGCACTCACCCGCGGCCACACCGAAACCGGCGAAGTCTGCGAACTCGTCGGACACACCAACATCTCCGTCGACAAAGCACGCCAACTCCTCGGCGACGCCCTCTGGACCATCGTGCTCACCCAAGCCGAACGCGTCGCCGGCGTCGTCAACCTCGCCCGCACACCAACCATCGCCCAACAACTCGCACTCCTCTGGGAACAACCCCACTGCTCAGTCGCCGGCTGCAACCGCACCATCCGCCTCGAAACCGACCACACCATCGACTGGGCCACCAGCCTCCGCACCATCACCGACCAACTCGACCGGCTCTGCGACCACCACCACTGGCTCAAAACCCACTCCGGCTGGGCCCTCGCCGCACCACCCAACCCACCCCCTCACCACAGCATCGGCACACCCCGCCAACCCATGGTCCCACCCGACCACCCCGACCACCCCACCAACAGGACGCGCACCGCGACCGCCAAACCCGCAGCCGGCGAGCCCGCGGCCGCCAAACCCGCGGCTCCCGGGCCCGCGGCTGCCGGGCCCGCGGCTCCGGCCACGTCCACGGCAGCGTCGGCCGGCGATCGGGGCGACCGCGAACCCACCCAAACGGACCAGGCGAGCCTTTTCGGCCCCTGACAGGCACGACACCCTCTACCGCCGGTGCAGCGCTGCGTCGATCAGGACTTCCCGCTGCGCCTCGCCGACAGCGATGCCACTACACACCGACCTCGGCTCGCTCCGCCCAACATCTCGGAACCCGTCGACTGGGCCCTTCCTGGTTGTTGGCTATCGGTTGGGGTGTGGTCGGTCCCGAGTGTGGGCGGGTTGATCCAGACCCGGGCGGGCCCACGTGTGGGTGTGGGTGTGGGTGTGGGGGTGGCCGAGGGCCGAGGGCCGAGGGCTTCCGAACGGTTCGGACTTGAGTTTGGAAGGCGTGGTCGAGGAGGCCGTGGCCTGCCCGGTGGACCGCGCTGCCATCGCCGGCGGAGCGTGTCGAACTGGCATGCGACGGCCGGCCGTCATCTGGCAAGCGGAGCGAGCGGTAGCGACGAACAGACGCCAGCAACCGCCCACGCCAACAACCGCCCACGACCACTGACTCCCTTGGAGCCGATCATCTAGGCGTCGACGAGGCGGGAGGGGGCGAAATCCCCGCTTCCGAACGCTCAAGTCCCCACAGGGTGCACCCGATGAGGAACCGGTGAACGACGGCGTCCGCGCCGCCGCGACCGAACCTCCTCCGAAGGAAGCACATGTTGGCGAGACTCAACGTCCGAACACGCCTGTTCGTCATCCTGGTGCCCGCGCTCATCGGGCTCGGCGCCTTCGCCGGGCTCGGCATCCAGTCACGCATCGATGCGCGAGACGATGCGGCGCGGGGGCTCTCGGTGTCGCGCACCGCGCTCGCAGCGTCGCGCTTCGCCGGCGCGGTGCGGACCGAGCGGATGCTGACGGTTGCCGCGACCGTCGGCGGCGCGTCGAGCAAGACATCCGCCGGGGTCGACGAACAGGTGGCGCGAACCGACGTCGCGGCGCATCTGCTCGAGATCACGCTCGGCGAATTGAAGGCGCAGGATTGGCCCGCGGCAAACGCTCCCACGGCGTCCGCCACGGCCGATCAGCTGCGCAGCCAGATCAACGCCCTCGCCACGATCCGCGAACTCGACCTGTCGGTGCCGGCCAATGCGCGTTCGGTCGCCGACGCGTACAGCGGCGTGCTCGCTACTGTCGCCGACACCTCCCGAGCCATGCTGAGCGGGCTCCCCGGAGCAACCACCGCGCAGAGCTCGACCCACTGGCTCCAGGACGGCATCGATCGCGAATCGCGGGGCGCCGCCATGGCGCTGGTTGCCGCCGGCGGCGATGCCAGCGCTGCGCAGGAGACAGCGGATGTGCTCGCCGAGGCGGGCGTGGCATTCGATGTGTTTCGCCGGGAGACCACCGACGCGGGTCGTGACGCGCTGACGCTGGCGTCGGCTCAGCCGCCGGTGCGCAACAGCGACGCGACGCTCGCACGACTCGGCACCGCCGATCAGGTGGCCGGCGCCGACCTCGTCGCCGACCGATGGGCGGTCGAAGCGAACGCACGCATGACCGCGCTTGCGGGGGTCGGCGAGAAGCTGCTCGGCGACGAGGTCGACGCCCGAGCCGCCTCGTTCGCCGACGCGAAGCGCACCATGATCTGGTTCGCCGTCGGTGCGTTCGCGACGTTCATCATCGCCGCGCTCACCGCCCTCGTGATCTCGCGAACCATCACCACCTCGCTGCGGCGCCTCGGCCGGGCCGCCCGCGAGATCGCCGATGAGCAACTCCCCGCGCTCGTCGAGTCGCTGCGCGGAGCCGATGGGCCGCCACCCGCGCTCGGCTTCACCGAGATCGACGTGGACGATCATCATGAGCTGGGCGCCGTCGCCGAGGCGCTCAACGGTCTTGCCCGCACCGCCTCCGATGTCGCCGCGCAACAGCACGCAACACTGCGCAAGGGCATCTCCGACATCTTCGTCAACCTGGCCCGGCGCAACCAGACCCTCCTCGACCGTCAGATCGAGTTCATCGACCGGCTCGAGGCGAACGAGGAGGACCCGGACCAGCTCGAGAACCTGTTTCGCCTCGACCATCTCGCGACCCGCATGCGACGCAACGCCGAGTCGTTGCTGGTCCTCGCCGGTGCCGAGGCACCCCGGCGCCGCGCCCGCGACGTCGCCCTCACCGACGTGATCCGTGTTGCGGTCGGTGAGGTCGAGGACTTCGCCCGCATCGCGTTCGGCGAGGTGGAGCCGGTGCAGACCCTGGGTGCGGCCGCCGTGGACATCGCCCACCTGCTGTCGGAGTTGATGGAGAACGGTACGCAGTATTCACCGCCGGACCGTGAGGTCGAGGTACTCGGGCACCGCGAGGTCGACGGCGGCTATCGGATTCGGGTGATCGATCAGGGCGTCGGCATGACCGACGGTCAGCTCGACAGCGCCAACGCACTGCTTGCCAAGCCGCCGGCGATCGGACTGTCGATCTCGCGCTCCCTCGGCTTCGTGGTGGTTGCGACCCTTGCCGCTCGCCACGGCATCTCGGTCACGATCGCACGCAACGCGTCGGGGGGCATCACCGCCGACGTCGGCATCCCGCGCATCCTGATCACCAGCGCCGACGAAGCGACAGACGCCGCCGCTGTCGGCGCGCCGGCGAAGCCGGCCGGTGCGAACGGCGCCCAACCGACGACCACCCCAACCGCACCTACCGGCGTGACGCATCAGCCCCTGGCGGCGCGCCCGCAGCCGAGCCACGAGCCGATGTCCGCGCCGGCCCTCTCGTCGGATCTGATCCCCGACGTCGCACCGGCCGAGCGGCTCGACGACGCGCTGCCGATCGGCGAGCGCTTCGACGAGGGCCTGTACTCGCTGCTCAGCGGGCTACCCGCGGTCAACCGCGACGAGGCGACCGGTCCGGTCGATTGGTACCGCCAGACGGCGGATGGGGAGAGCGACGAGCCCTCGGCGCCTGCCGCCATGGCCCCGCCGGTCGCGCCTCCGGCGACGTCCTCGCCGAGTGCTCAGGAGGCGTTCCCGTCGAGTGCTCAGGAGGCGTTCCCGTCGGGGCCGTCATTCGAGCCGTCATCCGAGAACTCGCAGGGATCGTCGCAGGGATCGTCGCCCGCCGGCGGACCATCGGGCCCGGCCGGGGACCCCGCTGCCCCGAGCCGCCCTCACGCGCTGCACCGCCGCACCGCACAACCCCCGCCGGTCCCGCCACTTCCGCCGACGGTGCCCGCCTCCTCCGCTCCACCCATGGCGGCCGGTCGGCCGCCGTTTGGCATGCCGAGTGCGCCACCGGCTCCTCCGACCGAGGCACCGGCCGACTGGATGACCCCGCCCATCGTCTCCGACGTCGTGGCGCCCGCCGCCGAGACGGCCCAGGACTCGATCATCCCGCTCGCCGCTCCGGACTCGGCCCGGGAGAGGGTTGCGGTTCACGGCATCGACATGCCGCCGTCGCCACCTCCTGTGACTATCGACGGCCTGCCCGTGCGCCGGCCGGGCGGCAACACCGCGACGTTCGCTCCGATGGACGACCACGCGATGGCGGCTCCGTCTCGCGAGCCCGGCGAGGTCCGCAGCGTGCTCGCCCGCTACCGCAGTGGGCTGACGACGGGCCGGGCCGTATCGAAGATGGATCCCGAGACGGTCGACCCAGCGTCAGCATCCCAACCCCACAACCACGAGGAGTCGTGATGGCAGCTCTCAGTAGCGAGGCGATCAATATCAGCTTTCTGGTGGCGAACTTCGCCGAGAAGGTGCCCGGGGTACGCGATGCCATCGTCGTGTCGGCCGACGGTCTGCTCATGGCCATGTCGTCGGGCGTCACCCGCGAATCGGCCGATCGATTCGCCGCCGCCGCATCCGGACTGATCGGCCTGGCCCACGGTGCAGCAGCGCCGTTCGGCGGAGGTCGGGTCACCGAGGTCATCATCGAACTCGAAGACGGGTTCATCTTCGTCACGGGGATCAGCGACGGCTCGTCGATGGCGGTCATCGCCGACGGCGGCTGCGACGTCGGCCTCGTCGGCTATGAGATGGCCCGGCTGGTCGAGCGGTGCGGCTCCGTGCTCACGCCGATGCTGCGGGCCGAACTCCAGGGAGCGTTGGCCCGGTGAACGACTCGCCGTACAGCGAGCCCCAACCGCGGCTTCGCATTCGTCCCTACGCTCTCACGCGCGGCCGCACCCGGGCGGCGGTCGACATCCCCCTCGAGACGATCGTGCGGGTCGCACCGAATGCTCCGGCATCCGGACGCGATATCGGGCCCGACGAGCGCACGATCCTCGATCTCGCCGCGCAGCCGATCTCGCTCGCCGAGCTTTCGGCACATCTGCGCATGGTCATCGGCGTCGTGCGCGTCCTCGTGGGAGATCTCGTCGCCGAGGGGCTATTGACCAGAAGCGCGATCCAGACCACGAACCAACCCGATGCCTCGATTCTCGAAAGGGTGCTCAATGGCCTCAAGGCACTGTGATCCAACGGTCGACGGTGCCTCCGCCACGGCCGACCAGAAGGTTCCGATCCCGGTCAAGATCGTTGTCGCGGGCGGCTTCGGAGTGGGCAAGACCACGTTCGTCGGGTCGATCTCGGAGATCGACCCGCTGCGCACCGAGGCAGCGATGACCCAGGCGAGCGAGGCGTTCGACGCCGTCAACGAGTCGACGGACAAGTTGGCCACGACGGTGGCGATGGACTTCGGGCGGATCACCCTCGGCAACGACGACCTCATCCTGTATCTGTTCGGAACGCCCGGTCAGCCGCGATTCCACTTCCTGTGGGACGAGCTCGTGCGTGGGGCCATCGGCGCCGTCGTCATCGTCGACACCGGCCGACTCGCCGACTCGTTCTCGGCGGTCGACTACTTCGAAGGGCGCGGCGTGCCCTTCGTGGTCGCCGTCAACTGCTTCCACGGAGCGATGACCCACGACCTCGATGCGATCCGTCAGGCGCTCGCCTTGAGCGAACGTGTCCCCATGTTCTTCACCGACGCCCGCGAACGCTCGTCGACGCGCGACGCGCTGCTCACGCTGGTGCAACACGCGCTGGCGCAAGCGACCGGCTGACCCGCCGGCGGCGTGCCGCGGGCCTACGACAGCCCGAGGTGCGCCAGCGCTGCGTCGACGAACGCGAAGCTCCGCGGCGTGGAGAAATGATCGACCCCGCGCAGCGGCACGTGTACCGCGTCCGGGAGCGCGTCGAGCAGCGGCTGCGCCGGACCGGCGAAATCGGCGTCGCCCAACACGACGCACACCGGAACCTGCACGCCCGCGAGCAGCTCCGGCGTGACGTCGGGCGGGTCGGGCCGCCGCAAGAGGGCCGAGAGCGCACCCAGCGATACGCCACACGACGATGCGAGCGTGGCGAAGTGCCGAACCATCGGGTTCGCCGCTGCCTCATCGTCGGCCCGCCCCGCCGCCAGCGACTCGAGCGCGGCCGCAAGCACCGCGCTCGACCCATCGCGGCGAAACAGGTTGTCGCCCACGCCGGCGACGACCAGGCGGCGAAAACGAGTCGGCTCGGCCGCCGCCAAGACCAGCAGGGTACGAGCGCCGAGCGAGAAGCCGACGGCGTCGATCGGCCCCTCCGGCAGCAGGGCCGCGACCTGCGCCTCGAACCCCACGTACGCGTCGGGCTCCGTCGGAGCATCCGGACCGTCGTGGCCCGGGAGCGGGGGAGCGACGACGCGACGGCCGGTATCGCCCAGAATGTCGATCCAGCCCGTCTCGCGCCACGTGCGATCGGCGCTCGTGGCGAGCCCGTGCAGGAGCACGACCGGCGGCTCGGCCGCATCCGTGTTCACGGCCGCCCCTGACGGGCGACTGCGTCGTCAGCAAGCACGCGGAAGGTCTCGATGGCGGTGATCTCCCAGGTCAGCTCCGCCGCTCGGTCGAGCGCGCCGGACTCGAGTCTGGCGCGGAGTTCGGCATCGGTGAGCACGCGCACGAGCCCGGCAGCGAGGTCGGCGTCGGACTCGGCGAGAAGGCCCGACCGGCCGTCCGAGGCTGCATCGACGTGCCCCGCGATGCGCGTCGCCACACACGGTGTGCCCGACGCAGCCGCCTCGGTGAGCGTCATGCCCCAGCCCTCGCGCACCGACGTCGAGGCGAGCACCCACGCCGATCGGTACAGATCGAGCAGGGTCGCGTCGTCGACGCGGCCGGCGAGATGGATGTAGTCCGTGGCGTCGAGTTGCTCGATCAGGGCCTCGATGCGCTCCCGTTCGTAGCCCTCGCCGACGATCACCAGACGGGCATCCGGCACGTGCTCGTGCACGCGGGCCATCACACCGACCAGCCGGGGGAAGTCCTTCACGGGAACGAGGCGCCCGACGGCGAGCACGGTCGGCTCGCCACGTTTTGCACCGCCGGGACTGAACAGCGGGTCGACGCCGGGGGCGACGACGGTGACCCGTTCTGCAGCGAAGCCGAGCTCGTGCACGAGCTCGCGCTTCGACGACTCCGAAAGCGTGACGATCGGGGAGTGTCGATAGAACTTCGGGGCGACGCGCTCCTCGAGCACGACTCCGAGCTGGGCGAGCCGTTCGGGCAGCGACATCTTCCACATCGGACCGTGCACGTGATGCAACCAGACCATCCGCGGGCCCCTGCACCACACCGGAGACATGAACGGCATGCCGTTCCAGATCTCGACCAGGCCGTCCCGGGCACCGTTTCGTCCGGCGATCTCGGCGGCCACCGACCGGGGGAACACCATGTATCGGCCGGCCTTGCGGTTCACGTCGTATCCGGCGCGGCGCGAGTGGGCGGGATGGCCCGGAGCGAACGAGGTGCGGTGGCTGACGCCGATGCCGGCCTGCGCCCACAGCGCGGCCACGTTGTGGGCGTGGATCTCGGATCCGCCGGCCTCGGGGTCGTCGAGGTCGCGCCACGCCAGCATGTGGACGCGAGCGACCCCGGAGCGTTCGCTCAATTCCGAGAGCTCCTTGATGGTCGTCTCCGACGCCGTGGGCGTGATCACATGGGCCTCCCGGTCCGGTGGGAACGTCGGCCGGTATGCTACGGCGCGTCTCGAGCCCCCAACGAGAACGGACCGACACGGTGAAGCTGACCGGCGAACGCCCCATCGAGGGCCAAACCCCCGACTCTCTCCTCGCGCTGCATGCCGCGGGCTATCGCGAGGTGATCGAACGACTCGGCTCCGGCCGTCTCCTCGACCTCGGGTGCGGCCTGGGCGACGGCAGCGCCGAGATGGCCTCGGCCGACCGTGTGGTCGTCGGCCTGGACTACGACCCGGCCACCGCCGCTCAGGCATGGCGGTCGCACCGCGACGCCGCGCTCGCCACGGTGTGCGGCGATGGCTCGAAGCTGCCGATCGCCGACGATTCGTTCGACTACGTGTGCTCGTCGCACCTCATCGAGCATTTCGTCGAGCCGTGGCATCACGTGCGCGAGGTATCCCGCGTGCTGCACGAGGACGGCACCGCCTTCTTCCTCACGCCCAACGCTCCCGCCGACTTCGAGAACCCGTACCACGTGTACCTGTTCGGACCCGATGACCTTGCCGAGATGCTGGGCGATCACTTCGAATCGGTCACGATTCTGGGACTCGACGCGACACCGACGGTGAAGGCCGACTTCGAGAAGCGGCGCGAGATGGCGGCGAAGCTGCTCAAGGTCGACCGCTGGGGGTTGCGCCACCGCCTGCCCCGCAGCTGGTTCGTGGCGCTCCATGCGGCCGGTCGCCGCGTGGCGTACCGCTTCCTGTCGGGCGAGCAGGGCGGCGGCAACTCGGGCATCACCGATGCCGAGTTTTTCATCACCGACCGGATCGACGACTCGACGCTCGTGCTCATCGCCGTGGCAGAGCGGCCGCGTCACGGGGGTCTGGCCGCGGCGTGAACGGCGCCCGCCCGAGCGCCGCCCCGCTGAACGGCGCGTCGTTCGGCCATCGACCCGCGCTCGACGGGCTCCGCGGCGTCGCAGTCGTCGGGGTGGTCGCGCATCATCTCGGATACCTGCCGGGCGGCTACCTCGGGGTCGACCTGTTCTTCGTGCTGTCGGGGTTTCTCATCACCTCGCTGCTGCTCGCCGAGATCGGCCGCTCGGGGTCGGTATCGCTGCGTGCGTTCTGGGCGCGGCGCGCCCGGCGGTTGCTCCCGGCGATGCTGGTGCTGGTCGCGGCGGTCGGCCTCTACGGGGCGACCGTCGCAGCGTCGTCGGAGTTGGCGAAGCTCCGCCGGGACGGCCTGGCGGCGCTGTTGTACGCGTCCAACTGGGTGCAGCTCGCCAGCGGCGAGAACTACTGGGACAAGTTCACTCGGGCCTCGCCGCTGCGCCACTTCTGGTCGCTGGCGATCGAGGAGCAGTTCTACGTGGTGTGGCCGTTGGTAGCGCTGGCGGTGGCATCGGTGTCGCGTCGCCCGGCCCGGCTGCTGGGCGTGCTGTGCACCCTCGGCGCCGCGCTTTCCATGGGCGCCGCGATCCACTGGTTCGACGCCTCTGAAGGCTCGCTGCGTCTGTACTACGGGACCGACACCCGCATCGGCGCGATTCTGCTCGGCGGTGCGGTGGCCTGCGTGATGCACCAGTCCGCCACATCGCGTGGCGACCGGTCGTCGGCCCCGTTCGGGCAGCCGGTTCAGATCGCCATTGGTGTGGTCGTCGCCGGGCTCGGCCTTGCATGGTGGCGCCTCGAAGGCACCGACCCGCTGTTGTGGCGCGGCGGAATCGCTGCCTGCGGCGTCGCGACCGTCTCGCTTGTGGCGGTCGCCGCGAGCCGACGCTCCTCGTGGCTCCAGACGGTGCTCGCCTGGAGACCGTTGCGCTGGTTCGGAACGATCAGCTACGGCCTGTACCTGTGGCACTGGCCCGTGATCGTGGTGCTCGATCAGCAACGGACCGGGTGGAGCCGGCCGGTGCTCGACGCGGTGCGAGTCGCGCTCTCGCTCGCACTCGCGCTCGTGTCGCTCGTCGTCGTCGAACAGCCGATTCGCCGCGGCGCCATCAGGGGCACCGCCGCGCTGTTCGCGCCACAGGTGGCTGTGGGCATGGTCACGGCGATCGTCGTGCTCGGCACGATCCCGCATGCGGATCGTCCGGCCGGCACGACGGTGCGCCTCGCCGATATCGAGCCGTCGCCCGCCGGCGCCACGACGACCTCGCTCCTTCCGGCCGGTACTCCGCTGCGGCTCATGGTCGTGGGCGACTCGGTGGGGCACAACCTCGGCGAGGCGGCGCTGCGGCTCGCGTCGACCGAGGGCTTCGCTGCGAAGAACGCAGCGCTCGTCGCGTGCCCACTCTCCACCCATCGTGAACGAACGCTCAACATGGACGGAACCACCGCAGACTCCCGCACGGACTGCACGAAGTACCCCACGGTGTGGGCCGAGGCCGCCGAGCGCTTCCACCCCAACGTCGTGTTGTTCGCGTCCGGCCGCTCGGTCGCGGTGAACGTGGAAGTGGCGCCCGGCACCTTCGCCAAGGCATGTGACCGGCGCTACGACCGCTACCTGCGTGCGCAGCTCGACGTCGGCCTGCACACGGCGGCGGCGCTGGGCGTCGAGGTGGTCGTCATGACCGCGCCCTACTACCGCGGCGTCATCGGGCCGGAGGGGTATCCCGACGACGGCACCGATTGCCTGAACGACGTGCTGCGCCAGGCCGTGAAGGCCGAGCCCAAGGCCCATCTCGTGGACCTCGCCGCGTGGCTGTGCCCCAAGAGGAAGTGCAGACGCCAGATCGGGGGCATCGAGGCTCGGCCCGACGGCCAGCACTTCGACGAGGCGGTCGCGCCGGCTGTGCTCGAGTGGATCCTCGATACCGGCGTCGGATCGTGGCGCGGCCCCGAGGGCGCTACCGGCGTGGCCGCCGGCGGCGCGGCCGCAGCCCCGTCAACCTCGACGGCCGGGATCGAGCGCGCCACCCCCTAGAGCCAACGCGTTGGTCGGCAGCGCGCCGACTACAGCGACGGTGCGGTGGCCGTCGGGTCGAGCCGCTCGTAGAGCGCAACGCGGGTGCGCCCGCGTCTGATCTTCAGCAGCTCGTCGAGCGCACCCAGCACCTCGTACTTCTTCGAAGGGTCGTCGTGTTCGGCGGCGATCGTGGTGTCGAGCTCGATAACCCGGCGAAGCTCCTCGGCCGAAAATGGCTGGTAGTAGGCGATGCGCCGCCACTTCGGATCACGCGCGAGCTTGTCGATCGACCCACTCTCGGCGACCATCAGCACCCGAACGTCGGACGCAGTCGGCGTGCGAACACGCCAGGTGCCGAGCATGTTGGCGTAGAACGGGTCGGCGTAGGTGGTCCAGCCGCGCCGTTCGAGCTGGTACATGACGCCGGTGACCGCGAAATCCTGCCCGGGCGGGCTGGCGGCGAACACGACGGTCCCGGGTGTCGGTCCGAGTGTCGCCAACGCGCCACGAGTGAGTTCGGCGAACACGGGCCCGCGGTCCTCGTAGGGATCGGGAGCGACGATCAACAGTGCGGTGAGCGTCATCGACGCCACGCCCACCACGCCCGTCGCAACCAGGTCTCGGTGCGCGAGCAGCCGGGACGTGGCGAGCCGCGGTGCGAGGTCGGCCGCCAGCACCCACGCCCCGGTGAGCACGAACGCGGCCGACGCAACGTCGAGCCAATTGAGCAGGTACGGGAACACCGCGTCGGTGATCGATGCCGTCGCCAGCGTGCCCGAGGCGACCAGGGTGGCGCCCAGAAGGAGCAGCCGCATGCGATCCCAGCGCCGGGAACGAATCGACACCACCAATGCGGCGAGGGGAACGAGGCCGAGGACCGGCCATGCTGCGAGGCCTGATCGGGGTTCGAGCCCGCCCTCGAGCCAGGCGGTCGCGGGGGTGACGCCGAGCCATGCGGCCTGCAGCCCGAGGGTCTGTGCACCGAGACGGATCGCGACCCGGAGCCCGGCGCCGTCGCCACGATCGCTGAAGAAGTCCATCACCCGATTGAGGTTGTCGGGGTCGGCCCGTTGGATCTGCAGGAGCGGAGGCGCCCACGCGACCACGCCGGCCCCGAAGGCGGCGGCCCACAATCGCCAGCCCACATCGAGGCGCCGCCTGCGCGCCACCGTCGTCGCCACCGCGACGGCAGCGACCGCGAACACCGGCACCGCGAGGCCGAGGTGGTTCTGCACCAGCGCCGTCCCACTCACCACCGCGGCGACCGGTCCCCATCGATCGCCCTCGACCATCGACCACGAGGCCAGCACGAACAGCGGCACGATCGTGAAGTTGAGAAACGGGTTCCACGGCTGGAGCAACGCGTCGCCGCCGGCGACGACGGCGGTCAACACGACCACGATCGCCGTGGTCGCCTGCAGCGGCAGGCCACCGCGCCGGCCGGCGAACCAGAGACAGGCGGCTGCCCCGAGTGCGTGCCAGCACAACGTTGCTACCAGCAGGCCGCGGGCGCCACCTCCGACCGCCTGGTACGGCGCCCACAGGGCGTAGTAGAGCAGCGGACCGGGGTGCGACCAGCCGTAGCGGCTGTACGCGCCGACCAGCGGCGGGTGCGACGCAAGGTCGTCGAGGCGGAAGCCGAACACCGCAAGGTCGCCGTGGGGGTACCAGGTGCGAAACGAGTCGACCGTCGCGCCGACGAGCACCGCCGCCGCGAATGCCACGGGTGCGGCACGGCGTGCGCGTGCAAGCACGGCGTTCACGCGGGCACCTCGCCCGCCGGCGAGTCGCGCCGCGAACTCTCGTCGCGCCGCGACCAGAGCCACTCCAACGCCGCGGCGGCCGCGATCACGGCAGCGACATCCCAACCGATCCGGAACCGAGCGAGGCCGTAGATGAGTGCCCCGGTCAGGCTTGCTGCAACCGCCTGCGCGACGAGCGGCACCACGGGCCGCTTGCGCCGATACAGCCGCACGATGCCGAACGCGGCGGTGACGGTCGTTACCAGGTGTGCGCCCCACGCGAGCCACGACAGGATCGGACGGCGGCCTTCACCCTGGTTGTAGTCGACCATCTGGTCGGGCCGATACACGCCCCAAAGCCTTCCGAGCCGAATGGCGGCCACCGTCGGGTAGTCGTGCAGGTGCGTGCGGATATAGCGCAGCGCGACCCTGCGGTACTCGATCGACAGCGCCGATGCCTCGGGCGGAACCGAACCGAACGGCGGCGGGTCCTGGTAGTCGGCCCAGTCGTCGCGTCCGTTGCCGTCCGCGTCCGCGAGGCGCAGGCACGACAGCGACCACGTCCCGGCGCCGCCGCCCCTCGTGGTCTCAGGGCAGTTCGCACCGAGCAGTGTCAGCCCGTCGTTGGTCGAATACAGCACCGGCTCCGGGTACCTGACGAGGTTCGGCACGACCCAGAGTGCCCCCACGCCCGCCATCGCGACCGCGCCGATCGCGACCGCGGCGACCGCGGTGAGCAGCCGTCGCCGGTAGATGACCACCGCCATCGGCACGATCAGCAGCGGGCCCAGCAGCAACGCCTCGGAACGCACGAGCGTCGCCGCGCCGCACGCGATGCCGAGGGCGATCCAGCGGGGGATCACCGGAAGGTCCGCGCACCGGTACGCGGCCAGCACTACGACCGCCACGCTCAGCGCCGCCAGCGACTCGGCCATCAGGATGCCGTCGTTGATCCAGAGTTCCGGGGTAACCGCCGCGATGGCCACCGCGATCAGCCCCATGCGATCGCCACCGACACGGCGCGCCGCGAGCCCGATCACCGCCACGGTGAGAGCGCCGACCAGGGCGAACGTGAGCCGCTGCCCGAACAGCGCCGTCTGGTGCCCGCGGAACGTGGACTCGCGGTCGATGAACATCGGCGCGATCGCCAACACGACCGCCGCCGCGGGCGGGTGCGACGCCACGGGCACGGTCTGCGCGCCCACGAACGGGTCGCTGAACCCGTGGCCCGCCGCGATCTGCTGACCGACCGCGGCGTACCAGAGGGCACCTCCGGCCGGCTCGTCGCCCGCGATCACGAAGCAGTAGCCGACCCGCAGCGCCAGCGCCGCGAGCACGATGACCGACAGCCAGCGGCGAAACGACCTCCGATCGCCCGAGGCGCGGTGGCGGTCGAACAGTTCGGCGTCGGCGTCGTCCCAGAAGCCCTCGGCGTGCTCGGGTGGTTCGAGTGGTCCCTCCACGTCACTCCTCGATCTCTGCGTCGCGCCGCCAGCCTGCCCGAACGGCCTCGACCAGGCACTCGATGCCGAGCAGCACGACCGTCAGCATTCCGAGATCATGGATGGGTTCGAACCGCCGAGGCCACCCGAAGTCGAGATCGAAGCCGCCCTTCCACTGCTTCGCGACCACATAGGCCGCCATGGCGGCGAACATCGCGACGCATCCCACACGCAGCGCCCGCCACCCGACGCGGGTCCGCATCGCCGCCCCGGCGAGCCCGGCCGCGAGCAGGATCGACCACCAGCGGCTCACCACCATGAACGAACCGAACGCGGCGACCAGCGACACCGCGGCCGTCGCCCACCAACCGGCGGGCCGACCGAAGGCATCCCACAGGCCCACCGCTGCGGGGCGGGTGCGTTGCAGGGTCCCGGCAGGGTTGGGCTTGGCCGGGCGGAAGGCGAGCGCGAGACAGATGAGCAAACCGAGCGCCGAGGACGCCAGGCCCCACCAGATCAGACGCTGCGGTTCCCACGAAACGGTGATGGTCGGCGACTTTCCCACCTTCGCCGGATCGATCCACCAACCGTTCGCATACCCCGAGACGAGGGTCGACGGACCGAGATCGCGGCCGCCCACGCGCAGGTGCCAGCCGGCGTTGTACGACTGGCCCACCACGAGCCAGAAGCCGCTGCGCAGCGAGCGCGTCGGCCGGATCTCGTAGGTCAGCCGGTTCGGGCTCGTCACGCGGAGCCGTGGCGATGCGGGGGCCGCGGAGGTGGTGCCGGTGGTCGGGCCGGCCGAGATCGCCGGGCTCACGAGCGACAGCGTCTCGATGCTGACGCCGACCACGGCACCAGGTTCGGTCTGCACGAGGGTCGTTCCCGAGGCCAGCGAGGTCGATGCGCCGTCACAGCCCGTCAAGCGAAGGGGCCGTCGCTGTTCGAGATCGTCGACCGTTCCGTGGACCTGGACGGCGATCGGCACGCCATCGGCGCTGAGCAGGTCGGTGCGGCAGGCCGCAGCGATCGGCGTCGCAGGCGGCGGGATCGTCGCGAGGCGCTCGAGGCCGCCCACCTCGGCGATGCCGATCGGCAGGCGGAAGCGGTCGTCACCGTAGAGCTGCGCGGTGGTGGCGTCGTCGACCCGATCGACCACCAGGCGAATACGCGAGCCCGTCAGGGTCTGCGGAGCGAACCGCACCACGGCTTGGTGGTCGCGCCCGCCTCGGGTGACCTTCGGCAGCCGGATCGATGGCCCGGCGACGCCGTCGACCTCGAAGTGCATCGCCGTAGGGACCGAGTGGCGAGCATCGGCGACAACGGTGAGCGACTGCGCCGTGACCGATGCCGGCGCACTCAGGTTCGCCTCGATCCACACCGGTGACTCGTCGCCGATGCGGCCCTGGAACAGGGTTGTCGCATCGCCGTCGAACGCCCGTGACGCGCGACTCGCAGGGGTCGACTGCAGGCGGGCACTCGATGAGAACGCGGCCCCGGCGACGCCGACGAGCGCGTCGGTGACCACATCGGGCGTGTCGGGGTGCAGCCGCGCCCAACCGCCGAGCTCGAAGGATCGTTCCGCCGGGAGTTCCACAAGCCGACGCAGCGCCGCCTCTTCGTCGGGAGCGCCCGTCGCGAGCGAGGCCGTCCGGCGCTGGAACACGTAGGCCAGCCGGTGCTCTGCGAGCTCGGAACCCGCGGCGCGCACCAGATCGACCGGTGGGCGGATGACCTCGAGCGTCGGGTCGGCTCCGAGGTCGACCTCGGCGAAGCCCACACCGCTCACGCCGCGATAGCTCTGCAGCACCCCGAAGTTCGTGGCGAGCACCGTGATGCGCAGCCTGGTGAAGCGGCGCTCGCCGAGCGAGATGACCTGGCCGGCCTCGGTGCGCGACGACTCGCCGAGGGTGACGACCCGGCTCTCGCCTCCGTCGAAGGTGAGGCGCACCTTGGTGATCCATCGGTTGACGCGATCGAGGGGTTGCACCAGCCGAAGCGATGACGCGGCGCCCGCGCCGTCTTGGCGGCGCAGCTCGATCCACTCGCCATCCGCCGGTTCGGAGAAGCCGACGCGCCACGCGGTCGAGGGGTCGCCGTCGATCGCATAGGCGGCTCGGTCGCCGGGGGTGAACGTCGTGGAGTTGCCGTAGCCCGACGCCGTCGCCGCATACACGCCACGTTGGACCGAGACCGTTTGCACGCCGTCGGCGTCGCTGCGTTCGATCGGTCGACCGAACAGGTCGAGGCGCGAGTCGGTCGCATCCTCTGATCGCGCTTGATCGGCCAGCTCCGTGTACCCCTCGGTGTCGCGCATCGGACCCAACCGGCGCGCGGCGCGCCGATTGCTGTCGGTCACGACGAGGTCGGCGTCGGCATCGAGGAGCCGCTGCAGCTCGGCGGGTCGGTTCGTGACCGAACCCGAGTACACCACGAGGCGTGTCGGATCGAGCACGCCGGCGCCTGCTGCGCTCACGAGCCCCTCTCCGCTCCCCGCCACGATCTGCGGCCGGGCCGCGGACACGGAGCGCACCATCGCCAGCGGGTCTTTCACCTTGTGGACCGACACCGGCGCGGGGTCGCGGACCGAGGCCGGGGTCGCCAGCTCGATCTCGTCGATCAGCGGAACCTGGGGATCGGCCACATTCGGGTACGCCGTACCGAAGCCTTCGGCCGGAGCGAGACCCGGCGTGCGAGCGATCGCGTCGGCCAGCACCCGGGGGCGGGGGGTCAAATAGCGCTCGTACTCCAGGTCGGACCGCAACACGAGGTCGCCCACACCCATCAGGCGCAGCATCGGCGCGAGGGATGCCGGCTCGAACGACCCGTCCTGGAGCGGAGTGTCCACGGCCCCCAGCAGGTCGGCGGATGCCTCGGAACCGAGCGGCACGCGCTCGCGTGCGACGTAGTCGCGTTCGGTGATGCCCGGCGTGATCGGGTCAACCGTGGCGCCCCACCGGTAGTTGGCGAACTCCGAACCCGGCTCCTCCAGGGCTCGGGTCGACGGGTCGCCCGCATCGAGACGTGCGGCCGCCTCAGTCCACGACGCCGGGATGTCCTCGGGCCGTTCGAGGAACTCGTCGACCATCCGACCCGTCCACAGCGGGTGCAGGTTGAGGATGATCAGTGTGACCGCCGCGAGCGCGACCACCTTGCGTCGCTCGGGAACCCGACGGGAGAGCGCAGCGACCCCCGCGCCGAGGAACACGGCGAGCGACAGCGCCAGGAGCGGCAGGGCACGAGGCGTCGAGCGCATGGCCATGCCCGACCGCGTCGTCACGAACTCGAGGAACAATGCGCCATATCGGGAGTGCCGCGCCATCGTGTGGCCGCCCACCGACACCACCAGCCCGGTCCCCGCCATCGCGACGAAGAAGATGCGGTACCGGAACCGCGTCCACAGCGCTGCGACGATGGCGAGCCCCGGCACGACGAAGCTGAGCGCCAGCACCGCCACGTTCGTGGTGTAGGTGTTGGCTGCCTTGAACCACGGACCGAACGCATCCAGGCCGTAGGCGAACCAGTAGCCGAATCCGCGCCAGATCTCGGGCGAGGACGCCGCGTCGGAAATGGTGCGATACGACTCGGTGTAGCGCAGGATGTCGATGCCGTACTTGCCCTGCAGCATCAGGCCGGTGATCCACCAGGTCGAGGTCGCCGCGGTGAGCAGGCCGATGCGCGCCAGGGGACCGATCACCGAACGGACCGTGTGCTCCTTGTCGACGAGCGTCGCGTGCAGCACCCACACGCCCGGACCGAGCAGCACCAACAGCAGCGAGGTGGCGTTGACGCCGCCGGCGGCGAGTGCGACCAGCGCGAACGCCGCCGGGTAGCGCCAGCCCCGATGCCGCAGCGACTGCGCGGTGAGCCCGATCAGCCATGGCAGCGCCGTGAACGGCAACAGAATGACCGAGTGCTTGTAGACGTAGTGCAGTACGTAGGGGCTGAGTGCGTAGGCGAACGACGCCACCGTCACGCCCGGGCCCTGCCACCGCAACACCCGCAGCAGGGAGCGCACGCCGAGCCCGGCGAGGAACATGATCGAGCCGAACCAGATGCGCTGGGCGACCCAATCGGGCAGGCCGATCGCGTCCATCAGCCAGTAGTACGGGCCCATCGGGAACAGGTAACCGATGTTCTGGTGGGTGACGGTGCCGAAGCCGACGCCGTTGTCCCAGAGCCACGGCGCCCGGCTGAGTAACCGGCCGGGATCGAGGTAGAGATACTGCTTGGTGTCGGCGCCCACCATGCCGCGATGCGTCAGCAGCAGCGGGACATAACAGCACGCCGCGAGCGCCGCATTCCCGACGGCGACCCGCCGCCGGAGCCTCGCGATCAGTTGAGCCATGTCAGCGCGTCGGGAGCGATCCGCGCACGCGTTGCCCGAGCGGCGAGTAACGCAGAATGCAGATCAGGGCGCGCACCCCGTCGCGCCAGCCGATCTTCTTGCCCTCGGCGTAGGTTCGTCCCGAGTACGAGATGCCGACCTCGTAGATCGACCAATTGCCGGCGGCCAGCTTGCCCGTGATCTCGGGCTCGAAACCGAACCGGTCCTCCTCGATCGTGATCGACTGGATGACCTCGCGGCGGAACGCCTTGTAACACGTCTCCATGTCGGTGAGGTTCAGGTTGGTGAACATGTTCGACAACAAGGTGAGCAGCCGATTGCCAACCGAATGCCAGAAGTAGAGGACCCGGTGCGGCCGACCGGCCATAAAACGCGAGCCATAGACCACGTCGGCGCGGCCGTCGAGCAGCGGCGCCAGCAGCTCGCCGAACTCCTCGGGCTCGTACTCGAGGTCGGCGTCCTGGACGATCACGTACTCGGCGGTCGCCTCGGCGAATCCGCGTGCGAGCGCGGCACCCTTGCCGCGGTTGACGGGCTGCACGAGCAGGCGAACCCGCGGATCGCTCTCGGACAACGCCGTTGCGATCTCGCGGGTCGAATCGACCGAGCCGTCGTCCACCACGATGATCTCGGCGGTCCACGGCGAGGCGAGCACACGCTCGACGCACGCGGCGATCGTCGCCTCCTCGTTGAACGCGGGCATGATGACGGACAGGCAACTCGTGGGGCTCATCGCCTCTCCTTTGCGAGCCGGCGGACAGAGGGGGGCTGGGCGGCAGGCCGGACGGGAGCCTACCGATCGAGCCCATGACGGGCGAGCCGCTTCCGGGCACTGGGCGGAGGCTGTGCAAGACTGCGCGGCCGTGACGCCAGACGTGGGTACGACGGCGGACGGCCGAGGGGAGATGCCGGCGCTGCACGGTGTGCGCGGCATCGCCGTCGCCATGGTGGTGGTCCACAACGCGGCGGCGCTGGCCACGCACGGCACCGTGGGACCGTTCGCCCGGCTTGCCGCGGTTGGCGACTTCGGCGTAGCGATCTTCTTCGTGCTTTCGGGGGTGGTGATCTACCGTCCGGTCGCGGCTGCTCACCTCGGCGGCGGCGAGCCGCGGGCGCGACAGTTCTGGTGGCGGCGGTTCATTCGCGTGATGCCCGTCTATCTGGCCGTCCTCGCCACGCTGATCGTCACGGGAGCGATCCACCTCAACGGCGGCCGCGACCTGCTCGCCCACGCGACGTTGACGAACGTGCTCCGCCCGGAGTCGCTGCTCTCGGGCATCACCCAGGGTTGGAGCCTCACTGCGGAACTCTGCTTCTACCTGCTGATCCCGTGGTGGTCGGCGGCGGTTCGGCGACTCGCTCGCCGAGCAGGCATCGTCGATCGGACGCGAACGCTGCGGATCGAGCTCGGTGCCATCGCGTCGATGGTCGTGGCCGCCCACGCGTGGCGCATCGCCGTGTACGTGCTCGAGCCGGTGTACCGCCACGACGCGGTGTACGGCGATGTGCCGCTCAGGGGAATCAGCTACCTGTGGTTTCCCTCGCACGCCGACGTGTTCGCCGCCGGCATGGCGCTCGCGGTGCTCTCGATCTATCGCGTCGGCCCGTTCCGACGCGACGCCGGTCCCCGCGCCGTCTGGTTGGGCGCGGCCGCCGCGCTCGCCGCATTCGTGGCCTACGCGTACGGCGTCGGCTCACCCTCGGTCACGAACGGCTACTCGCTCTGGCGCCTGGAGGTCCGTCAGGTCGTGTCGACCATGGTGGCCGTCGCGCTGATCGGGCCGCTCATTACGGCCGGTCGATCGAACGGGCTCGCGCGCGGCCTGTCGGGACGGGTGGCTCGAGGGAGCGGACATCTGTCGTACGGGCTGTACCTGTGGCACTTCGACCTGATCAAGCAGGCCGCGCAGCGAGGCCACGCCCATTTCGCCGCCCTCGCGCTCGTCGGATTCGTCGGCGGGGGAGCGGCGGCGGCGATCACCTGGTTCGGGGTCGAGCGGCCGGCGCAGGCGCTCCGCCCGCTGGTCGATCGGGCGGGCCGCCTTCGCTGGTCGGCGGTGTCGCAGCGGGCGCGCACGGGCACGGAACTGGCGGCGCTCGCCCTCGTGATCGCAGCGCCCGTTGCCGGTCTCATGCGCTACCAAGGCCCGCCGATGGAGGAAGGGTTCATGCTCGCCTTCCCGGAGCAGTTGCTGCACGGGCGCGTCCCCCACGTGGACTTCCTCCACCTGTACGGGCCGGGTTCGCTGTGGGTGCTCGCGGCGGTCTACCGCGTGGTGGGTGCCTCCCTGCAGGCCGAGCGACTGGTTGGGCTGGTGCAGCACGTCGTGGTGGTCGTTGCGCTCTGGAGCCTGCTGCGGGCCTGGGGTCGGCGAGTGGGCGTGCTCGCCGGCATCGTCGCGTGTCTGCTCATCATTTCGCCGCTCGGGCTCTCCGCGCTCGCCTGGAACGGCGCCCTCGCCCTCGCGCTGGCGTCGCTGGCGGTCGGGATGCAGGTCGCCCCGCGGCTCGAGCGATCCTCGGCCCCGGCCGAGGCCGCCGACGGCGGCTCGAACCCGCTGGTTCGCCGGGTCGGCTCCCGAGCCGACCGGCGAGCGCTGGCGATCTCCGGGGTCCTCGCTGGCGCGGCCCTGCTCTATCGCCCCGATCTGGTCCTCGCCATTGGCGCGGCACTCGCTGTGTTCCTCACGACGATGGTGCCGAGGGGCGCCCGACGGCCCGTGATCGTCGCTGCCGTCGCAACGACATCGCTCATGGCCGTACACCTCGCGATCTCCGGCATCGGGCCGTCGGTGCAGGGGATGTTCATCGAGCCGGTGTTCCGCCTACGCGGCGGACGCTCGCTGCCGATTCCGCCGTCATGGGGCGAGGTCGACGGGTTCCTGCAACGCGCCGGCGCGCTTCGGGTGCTCGGGTGGCCGCTCCCGATGCCGGCACTCTCGCATCAGATCGCCATGTGGTTCTGGCTCGTGCCGATCAGCGCCCTCGGCAGCGCCGCCGTGGCGTGGTGGCCGAAACGCCCGATGACGCCGTCGTTGCGGCGGTTGCGCGTGCTCACCACCTTCGGGGTCGCGCTGCAGAGCCAGGCGTTTCAGCGTCCCGATACCGCACACCTCGCATGGGTGACGGTCGTGACGTTTCCGCTGGTGATCGCCGCGATCGCCGAGGTGGTGCAGCAGCGCCGACCGCGTTGGCCCCCTGCAGCGCGGGCATGGCTGGCGGCGACCCCCATCCTCGTCGTACTCGTCGCGGTGATCCCGTTCTACCCGCTTCGCACGTACGGGGATCTGGTCGGACAGAGCGCCGGCCTGCAGCGATTCGGGGCACCCATCCGCCGCGACCATCGCGTCTTCTACTACGGCGATGCCCAGGCCGCGCTCGACGCGCAGCGTGTCGCCAGCCGGTTGTCGGAGCTCTCCACTCCCGGCGAACACCTCATCGTCGGACCCGAGCCGCTGGTGCGCACGCCGTACAGCGACGCGTTCCTGTACTGGCTCTTCCCCGAACTGGTTCCCGGCACGCGCTACATCGAGATGGACCCGCAACTCGCCGATGCCCGCGACAGCGGTCTCGCCGAAGAGTTGGCGCGGTCCGACTGGCTGATCCTCTCCACGACGTGGTCGGGGTGGGACGAACCGAACGACTCGACCAAGGACGGGTCGAGCGCTCCGGACCGCGTTGTGCGGGACCGGTATTGCGAGGTGCTCGCCTCGGGCAAGTTCCGCCTGCTCCGTCGCTGTCGCTGACGATGCCCGCCGCCGAGGCGCTGGATCCCCAGATCACGGGGGCGCGGTCGAATCACTAGTGTGGCCAACGTGCCCAACGCCGCCGAGGAACCCCTCGAACACGTCACGGTGGTCGTGCCGACGTTTCAAGAGGCCGACAACATCGAACCGTTCCTTCGAGCTGTGCGGGCGTCCATGCCCGAGGCCGATGTGCTGGTGTGCGACGACAACAGCCCCGATGGAACGGGGATCAGAGCCGATGAGATCGCAGCCGAGCTTGGGGCGATCACAGTGCTCCACCGCCCCAAGAAGGAGGGTCTCGGCGCTGCCTATCGCCACGGATTCCGCCACGCTGTCGAAGGCGGCGCCGACATCGTGGTGCAGATGGACGTCGACTTCTCACATCCACCTGAACAAGTCGCCGAGTTGGTGAGCACCGTCCGCGGCGGAGCGGATGTCGCCGTGGGGTCGCGGTACGTGCCGGGCGGCGGGACGCCGGACTGGCCGCTGTATCGGCGCGTGCTCTCAACCTACGGAAACGTGTACGCCGGCTGGCAGCTGGGTTTGGCCATTCGCGACGCGACGTCAGGCTTCCGCGCCTACCGGGCATCCGCTCTGGCTGATATCAGCGTCGCGAGCACCCGAGCGAACGGGTACGGGTTTCAAATCGAGACCGGGTTCCGGTTGTCCGCGGTCGGAGCGAAGGTCGTCGAGGTGCCGCTGGTGTTCCTCGACCGCACGCGCGGCTCGTCGAAGATGTCGGTCGCGATCATGGCGGAGAACCTCGCGTTGGTCACGTGGTGGGGGTTGTGTCGGCGCGCTCCAGGCGTAACCGGGCGATTTCGGCGTACTCGCCTCGCGAAACGATTGACCGGCTCGGCCGTAGCTGGGGGTTGAGCTCCACATCGATGCGATTCGCCTGCGGCGGATCGCATCGCCGGTGTATCACCGAACGTGGGCGAGCCCGCCCCGATACCGTTCGGACGAGCCCGCGGCCCGCCCCGCGGTCATCGTTGCGACGACGGGAGCACGGGAGCGTCGCGGCCGGTACCACCGGTACCGGTCCCGCTGCGCTGCTCGTGGTACTCCTCCTCGACGTTGACTTCCCAGATGTCGTGCGTCGCGCCGGCCACGATGTTGTCCACCGTGAGCATTGCCGTGAACATCGAGTGGTCCTGGTTGTTGTATTTGTGCATGCCGTTGCGGCCCACGGGCCACACGTTCGGCGCCGCCTCGGCGAGCCATGCACGCAGTGCCGCCACGTTCGCCGCGTAGCGCTCGTCGTAGGTGGGGTATGCCTTCGGCATCCGAACGACGTAGCCGTCTTCGACGGCGCCCGAGGGAGCGAGGCCGAGCGTCTCGAGTTCGGCCGTGGCCCGTGCGATCAGCTCGGCATCGGGCGAGTTCCACAGCTCGTCGCCCTCGAACACGAAGTACTCCATGCCCAGACAGGTGCGGCCGGGCTTGACCATGTAGGGCGACCAGGAGCCGAAGTTCTGGATGCGGCCGACCTTCACCTCGGGCGAGTGGATGTAGATCCAGTTGTCGTCGAACACCCCGGCCTCGGGGACCACCAGCGCAACGGTCAGGAAGTCACGGAACTGCAGGTCGCGAGCGGCGGCGAGCACGCGGTCCGGCGGGGGTGGGTCCATCGCCAACAGCAACTCCGAGAACGGCATGGAGCTGATCACGTGGTCGGCCGGCCACGACGTCTCGGCACCGTCGTGCGTCGTCACCACAGCGACCGCGCGGCCGTCGCGGTGCTCGACGCGCGTCACCGGCGTCGACATCACGACGCGGCCGCCGGCGTCCTCCACCAGATCGCGGCAGCGTTCCCACATCATCCCCGGGCCCAGACGTGGGTACTGGAATTCCTCGATCAGCGAGGCGATGTCCTTCTGGTTGCGCCGCGGCAGCACCGCGTTGATGATCGCGGAGGACAGCGAGAGGTTCTTGACCCGTTGCGCCGCCCAGTCGGCTGGCATCGACGACACCGGCACGCCCCACACCTTCTCGGTGTAGGTCTTGAAGAACGTGCGATACAGCCGCCACCCGAAACGGGCGACGAGCCAGCCCTCGTAGTTGGTCTGATCCTGGGGCGGACGCAGCCGCGCCCATCCGTAGCTCGCAACCGAACGGACGGCCTCGATCGGCCCGAGGTTCCGGAGCGCGTTGAACGCACGCAGCGGGTAGTCGAAGTACTTGCCCTCGTAGAAGATGCGGCTCTTGCGCGGACGGAGCAGGAACTCGTTCTCGGGCAGGATCTCGTGCCAGAGGGACTCGACCTCGTCGACCTTCGTGAAGAAGCGGTGCCCGCCGATGTCGAAGCGCCAGCCGTCGCGCTCGACGGTGCGGCTGATGCCGCCGACGATGTCGTCGGCCTCGAGGACCGTCACGGCACGATCGGCCTTCACCAATTGATACGCCGCGGTGAGCCCGGCCGGCCCGGCGCCGATGACCACGACCTGGCCATCCGTCGGTTTCGGGGGCGCGGCGGCGGGCGGATCGGCGGAGGGGGCGGTCACTCGGCCGATGCTACTGGTTCACGCCGAACGCAACGATTGCATCGGCACCGCCCCTTCGCTCCGACGGATCATGAGGATTTCGTCCGTGCGGATCGAGGCCATCGGCGTCGCCCAGCAATCGATCGTGGCCCGGGCGTTGGCCGTCCGGTAGAAGGTTGTCATCGCCTTCTCGTGGGCGAAGGCATCGGCCTCCACCACGATCTCGGTCGACCGGTCCCGCAAGGTGATCTCGAACCCCATGGGTCGATCATCGGCGCTGCCGCCTGTGGGGTGCCAGAGGAATATCGGCTGCGGATGTTGTGGATCTCGTGTGCACGGTGGCCGCCTGCCTGTGCACACCGAGGCGCGTCGTAGACTGGCGCCGATGAACAGCCCGGGGAGCGCAGGCCGTGGTGCGCAGCACCCGCGCCTGGCGCGATCCGCGACCCCCGACCTGGCCGCAGCGGCCGTCGCGACCGTGCTCCTGCTCACCACACAGGTGGGTCGCGTCGCATCCGACACCAAGACGTACCTGCTCATCGACCCGGGCCGGTTCCTGCGCCATGCTGCGTTCCTGTGGGATCCCGGGGTCGGCCTCGGCACGGTCACGCACCAACACATCGGGTATCTGTGGCCGGCCGGCCCGCTCATATGGCTCACGACCGCCGTCGGTCTCCCCACCTGGGCCGCGCAGCGGCTCTGGCTCGCCGGACTGCTCACCGCGTCGTTCGTCGGCGTCCGCTGGCTGCTGCGACAGCTGCGATGGGAGCGGGCCGGCACGACCGTCGCCGCGGCGCTCTACGCCCTGAGCCCCTACGTGCTCGCCTACGCCGCGCGGCTCTCGATCCTGCTGCTTCCCTTCGCCGCGCTGCCGTGGCTCGTCGGCCTCGCGGTGCGCAGCACCACCGGAACGCGCGCCGGCCGGGCGCGAGACGTTGCGGTCTTCGCGCTGATCGCATCGTCGATCGGCAGCGTGAACGCCTCGTCGATGCTGTTCGTCCTCGCCGCCCCGGGCCTGTGGTGGCTGTGGGCGGCGGTCAGCGATGCCGATGTGCCGGTCACCCGTGCGTTCGGGGCCGCCGCATCGAGCGCGGCCCTCACGATCGGCGCGTCCGCATGGTGGCTGTCGGGGCTTGCGATCCAGGGGCGCCACGGCATCGACGTGTTGCGCTTCACCGAGACCTACGGGATGGTCGCGTCCACCACCGTCAGCACCGACCTGCTGCGCGGCATCGGCAATTGGTATGCCTACGGGTCCGACGGTGCGGGGCCCTGGGTCACGCCGATGCGCCAGCTCACCGAGCGCACGTGGGGCGTGGCCGCGTCGGTCGCGCTGCCCATCGTCGGCGTGGCGTCGGCGGCGTTCGTGCGCTGGCGCCATCGCAGCTATTTCGTGCTCCTCGTCGTCACCGGCGTCGTGGTCGGCGTCGGGGCCTATCCGTGGTCCGATCCCGAGCCGTTCGGCCGTCTCTTCCGTTCGGCGACCGAAACGCAGGCCGGGTTGGCGCTGCGCAACACGCCGCGAGTAGTACCGCTGATCGCCCTCGGTCTCGCGGTGCTCACCGGTGCCGGCATCGCTACGCTCGCCCGCCATCGTCGGCGGCTCGCGGCGATCGCTGGTGCTTCGCTGGTGCTGCTGGCCTTCCTGAACGAGCCGGGGCTGTGGCGGCGTCAGCTCGTCGAGCGATCGCTGTCGCGCCCGGAGCAGCTCCCGGCGACGTGGCGTGCGCTCGCCTCCGACCTCAACCGTGGCGACGCGGCGCTGCGTGTCGCCGAGTGGCCCGGCGCCGACTTCTCTGCCTACCGGTGGGGCGACACGGTCGAGCCGATCCTCGCGGGGCTGACCACCCGCGACCTCGTGTACCGCGAGCTCGTGCCCTACGGCACGCCGGCCGCCGCCTCGCTCGTCGCCGCGATCGACGACGCGCTGCAAGATGGTCGGCTCACCCCCGAGGCCGTCGCGCCGCTCGCACGGCTCGTCGGCCTGGGCGAGATCGTGTGGCGCGGCGACCTCGACAGCGAACGGTTCGGGCTGGCACCCGCGGCGGCGACGCGGGCGCTGCTGGCCGGAGCGCCCGGTCTTGGCCCGTGGCAGACCTACGGCACCGGGCCGGACACGATCGCCCGGTCGGTCGTGGAGCAGCCCGAGCCGGCGCTGCGGATCCGTGACGCGGATGCACCACTCGTGGTCGACGGCGATGCCTCGGGGCTGATCGCGCTGGCCGATGCCGGTCTGCTCGACACGAGTCGAGCGGTCGCGCTTGCCGCAGGCGTCGCCCCCCGCAGCCTGGACGAGCAGCTCGCGGCGCCCGACGCCGCGGTCGTCGTGACCGACACCAACCGGAGGCAGGCTCGGCGCTGGAACTCGGTGGTGGCGGTCGCCGGTGCGACCGAGCTCTCCGAGGCGCAGCGCCGCACTGCGCACCTTCCCGCGCCCGCCGACACCACCGACAACCGGCTCGAGGTGTTTGCGGGGTCCACCGACGACGATCGCTCCGTCGCCGTGCACTCCGGCGGCGCCGTGGTGGCCTCGTCGTACGGAGGCGCCACGGGGTACGACCCGACCGCCCGCGCCGTGCTCGGGGCCGATGGTGACCGCCGCACCGCCTGGTCGATCGCGGCCGATCGGCGCGCCGAGGGCGAGTACCTGCAGGTGGCGCTCGACCGCCCACGCGACGGCGGCGGTGTCGCCCTCACGCCGTTGGAGATCGCACCCGGGCAGGGGCGGCTGCGCGCCGTGTCGCTCCAGCGGTACCTGCGGGGCCGCCCCGTGGGGATGCCGGTTGCGGTCACGTTGAACCGCACGTCCTCGCCACTCCCGCCGGGCGGCGCGCTCACCACCACGGTCGAGCTCGGCTCCGGGCGCTTCGACGCGCTCCGGGTGACGCTCGCGCTCGTCGATCCCGGCGACGCTCCGGTCGGGCTGGCCGAGGTTCGCGTCGGCGACGCGCCGCCGGTCACCGAGTGGATCCGTACGCCGGTCACCGTCGCGCGAGCGGTCGGCCGGTCGTCCACGCCGGTGCCGCTGACGTGGGTGCTCGACCGTCGGCGATCGGTGCGCGGCGATGCCGAGACCGCCATTCGACGCATCCTTCCCAGCCCCGGCGCGGCGACCTACAGCGTGCGGGGGACCGCCCGCGTGATCGCACCGGCGCCCCCCGGCGCAGCAGAAGCCGGGGGCTGCACGAGCGGACTCGTGAGTGTCGACGGCAATGCGGTACCCGTGCGCACCGAGCCACCCGCGCCCGACGGGCGCGTGCGGTTCGAGTCGTGCGAGTCCGTCGCACTCGGTCGCGGCGAGGCGCGGCTGGAAACCGCCGATGCCGCTGGGCTCCGCGCGGATCTGCTCGTGCTGCGCGATGACCGCCTCGCACCCGACCGAGCGGCTCCCGTCACCGGGCTTCGCCCGCCGTCGGTCGAGCGGACCGGTCGGCTCTCGTGGCGGGTCACGCCCGCGAGCACCGACCGGGACGTGTGGATCAGCAGCGGCCAGAGCCTCGATGACGGGTGGCACCTCCGCACGGCCTCGGGACGCGACCTCGGGACGCCGCAGCTGATCGACGGATACGCCGCCGGGTGGCTCGTCGACGCCACGACCCTACGAAGCGCCGGCAGCCTCGACCTCTCGTGGGAGCCGCAGCGCCTCGTGTGGTGGGCGATGGCTGTCTCGGCCGTGGCCGTGCTGATCGCCGCAACGCTCATCGTGATCGGGATTCGCGCGCGGCGACCCGGCCGCGAGGGCGACGACGGCCCGGCGCATGCCTGGGCCACGACCGCCCGCGATGTCGTGCCGTTCGCCACGGCGGCAGGGTGGACCGCAGCCGCCGCTGGCATCGCCTGGTGGACGATGGGCGCCGAGGTCGCGGCCACAACGGCGCTCGGCGTTCTCGTCGGGCTGCGCGTCGATCGCGGACCGCTCGCGCTGCGGACCGCGGCAGTCGCCGCGATGGCCACCGCAGGCGCGGCGATGGTGGCGCTGCAACGACGCGATCAGCCGCGGCTCTCCAGCACCTGGATCGACAGCTTCGGACCGGCGCACAAGCCCGGTCTCTTGGCGATCGCGCTGCTCGCGGCCGTGGTACTCGTCGACTGGCGTCGGTCGCGCCCAACCGGCGACGCGGGGCCGCCCGACCCAGGCGATACTCAGCCGGTCGGTCCGCCGGTCGCCTCCGGCGACGAGTCGCCCGAGGCGACCGACCTCGCCCACGCGTAGTCGGCCTTACCCGACGGGCTTCGCAGCACGTGCCCCACCAGCACCAGCGCCTTCGGCGCCTTGAAGTCCGCGAGGCGGGCGCGGGTGTGGGTGACGAGCTCGTCGAGCGAGAGCCCTTCGCCGGGCCGAAGCGCAGCTATGGCGACGATCTCCTGCCCCCAGCGGGGCGACGGTCGGCCGCACACGACCGCATCGAAGACCGCCGGGTGCGATCGGACGACCGACTCGACCTCCTCGGCGAACACCTTCTCCCCGCCGGTGTTGATGCACACCGAGTCGCGCCCGAGCAACTCGACCGAACCGTCGTCACGCCATCGGGCCCGGTCGCCGGGGACGGCGTAGCGGCGGCCGCCCACGGTCGGGAAGGTCTGCGCCGTGCGCTCGGCGTCGTTGAGGTAACCGAGCGGCACCCGACCCGACTGCGCGAGCCAGCCGACGCGGCGATCGTCCCGCGGCAGCACCGAGGCGCGGTCGGCATCGAGCACGGTCGTCGCTGGCTCGGGAACGAAACTGCCGGCTGCGGGCGATGCGTCGTCACCGGCCCGCACCCGCGACACGGCCTGACGGCCGCTCTCCGACGACCCGAGCACGTCGACGATCACCAACTCGGGCACCCGGTGCAGCACCTCGGCGCGCACGTGCGCGCTCAACACGGCGCCACCGCTCAGGAGCTGGCGCAACGACCCGAGCCGGTACGGCCGCCCGCGCGCCTCGGCGGCGACGAGTTCGTCGATCAGGGGCACCGCGAACGCGTCGCCCACGACGAGCAGCGACGTGACCGCCTCGCGTTCCACGGTCGACCACACGTCCGCGGGGTCGAGGTGTCCGGGCGAGCGCGGCAGCACGACGGCTCCGCCCGAGACCCACGCGGCGAACGCGTTCCAATGCGCCGCGCCGTGCATGAACGGGGGAGCGGGCAGCGCCCGCAGCGATGAGCGCCGCGCAGCCGCGACGACATCCGCGAGCGGAGCCGGCGACACGCCCAACGCGGCGACGAGGAAGTCGGCCTGGCGCCACATGACCGCCTTTGGAAGGCCCGTCGTTCCGCCCGTGTAGCAGACGTAGCGGTCGTCGCCCGAGCGTCCGCCCACGGGCCGTACCGGCGCGTCGACGGAATCGAGCACGTCCTCGTATCGAAGCGCCCCGGGCGCCAGCTCCGCGCCCGATCCGTCGTCCACCTGCACCAGCACCTCCAGGTGCGGCAGCTCGTAGCGGATCGCGGCGACCCGTTCGGCGAACTCGCCGTCGACCACGGCGACGCGACTCGCCGAGTCGGTCAGCACGTGCGACAGCTCGTCGTCGCGATAGCGGTAGTTGACGTTGACGGGCGCGCAGCGAGCCGCGAACGCGCCCACCATCGACTCCAGGTACGGCGACCCGTTTCGCATCATGAGGGCAACGTGATCGTGGGGCGAACGCCAGCCGATCGTCGTCGCCGGGTCGCTCCGCAGGCCGAGGCCGAGCGAGGTCAGCCATTCCCCGAACCGCGCGGTGCGGCTCCACAGCTCACCCCATGGGAAGCGCCTGTCGCCCACCACGAGCGCCTCACGCTCCGGCGCGGCGAACGCAATCCCCTCGAGAACGTCAGCGAGATTCAGCTCCATCGGTGGCGACATTACGACCCGTCGAGCGGTCCGGTCCGATGGCTGCGGCGGTCCCCGTGGCGCGGGCCGTGGCAGGCTGGACGCATGCGGCCGACCCATGGGACCCGCCGGTGACCCGCCGTCGCCAGGCGCTGATCGACGCCGAGACCGCGCTGTGGTCGAGGGATCCGGTGCTCGACGACCTGATGCGCCGCCATGGCCCCTGTCAGCTCCCGTCGCCGGCTCCGGCGGCCAAGCGATTCCACGACCTCGCCGAGTCGATCGCTTATCAGCAGCTCAACGGCCGCGCCGCGGCCACCATCTGGAGCCGAGTGTGCGAGGCCGCCGGGTCGGACCAGGTGACCGATGCGGGGCTCCTCGCCGCCGGGCCGGACCGCCTGCGCGCCTGCGGGCTGTCGGGCTCGAAGACGAGGGCGGTGCTCGACCTGGCGGAGCGTTCCGCATCCGGCCTGCTGCCGCTCGGTCGCGTCGGCCGCCTCGACGACGAGGCGGTCATCGAGCTCGTCACAGCGGTGTGGGGGATCGGCCGTTGGACCGCGCAGATGTTCCTGATGTTCACCCTCGGCCGGCTCGACGTCTGGCCGACGGGCGACTACGGCGTTCGAGCCGGGTTCGCTCGGGCGTGGGGCCTCGACGAGCTTCCCGACGAGCGCGGCCTCGCCGAACTCGGTGAGCCGTTCGCCGGGTCGCGGTCGCTCGTCGCCTGGTACTGCTGGCGCGCCATCGAGGCGAAGGACTCGGCGCGCACCTGACGCGCATCGCCTCGCGACGGTCAGCGAATCGCCACCGGCGTGGCGAGCGGGAAGTGGCAGGCGACCCAATGGCCGTCGGCCGGTTCGCCGACCGCGCTCAACTGGGGTTCGGCCGTGGTGCACACGTCCTGCGCCTGCGGGCAGCGGGTCCGGAACCGGCACCCCGACGGGGGGCTCAGCGGCGACGGCAGATCGCCTTCGAGGCGCCACTCGTTCTCGGCGGGCACCTCGGGATCGGGGTGCGGAATCGCGCTGATGAGGGCCCGGGTGTAGGGATGGGCCGGCTCGGCGAACAGCGCGTCGGGCGGCGACACCTCGCACATCTTGCCGAGATACATCACCGCGATGCGATCCGAGACGTTCTTCACCACCGCGAGATCGTGCGCGATGAAGATCATCGTCAGGCCGTAGCGCGACTTCATCTCCTCCAGCAGGTTCAGCACCTGCGCCTGCACCGACACGTCGAGCGCGCTCACCGGCTCGTCGCAGATGATGATCTTCGGCTCGGTCACGACCGCCCGGGCGATCGAGATGCGCTGGCATTGACCGCCGGAGAACTCGTGCGGTCGCCGGTCGGCAGCGGCGTCGGGGTCGACGCCGACAGCGCGAAGCACCTCGTCGACCTTGGCGGCCTGCTCCTTCGCCGACCCGCGCTTCCAGATCTTGAGCGGCTCACCGACGATCTGGCCGACCGTCCGGCGCGGGTTCAGCGACGAGATCGGATCCTGGAAGATCATTTGGAGTCGCGGCCGCAGCGCCCGGAGGGCCTCGCCGCGCTGGTCGGTCATCTCAACGCCATCGAAGCGGACCGAACCGCTCGTGGGCGCGGGCAGCTGCAGGATCGCCTTGCCGGTGGTGGACTTGCCGCAGCCCGACTCGCCGACCAGCCCCAACGTCTCGCCGTCGGCGACGTCGAAGCTGATGTTCGACACGGCCCGGACCCGCGCGGAGGAGCCGGGCACGGGGAACTCGACCGTGAGGTTCTCGACCCGCAGGAGCGCCTCGTCGCGCAGGTGCGCTGTTCCGCTGCCGGCCATGTCAGGACTCCTCGGTGGGGGTGAGGCTCACGCCGGTTCCTTCGCCGTTGCGGATGGACAGCGCCACCTCGGAATCGACCGGGAAGAAGCAGGCGAACAGGTGCTCGGGATCGTCGTCGCGCGGTACCAACGGGGGACGTTCGTTGCGGCAGATGTCCTGGGCGTAGCGGCAACGCGGCGCGAACGCGCACCCCGGGGGCGGCGACACCAGGTCGGGCGGCGCGCCGCCGATCGCGTCGAGCCTCGTGTGGCTCGGGTCGCTGAGCCGCGGAATCGAGTTGAGCAGCGCCTCGGTGTACGGCATCGCCATTCGAGTGAACAGCGAACGGGTCGGCGCCTTCTCGACGATGCGCCCGGCGTACATCACCGCGATCTCGTCGGCGCGTCCGGCGACGACACCGAGGTCGTGGGTCACGAGCACCATCGCCATGAATCGGTCCCGCTGCTGATCGGCCAGCAGGTCGAGGATCTGTGCCTGCACGGTCACGTCGAGAGCGGTGGTCGGCTCGTCGGCGAACAGCAGCTTCGGGCCGCACGCGAGGGCCACGGCGATGACGACGCGCTGGCGCATGCCGCCCGAGAGCTGACCGGGGTATTCGTTGAACCGCTTCTCCGGGGCCGGAATCCGCACGGCCTCGAGCAGGCCGATGGCGGTCTCCTTCGCCGTCTGGCGGTCCATCCCGAGGTTGAGCCGCAGCGACTCGGTGATCTGGGGCCCGATCTTCATGACGGGGTTCAACGATGTCATCGGATCCTGGAACACCATCGACAGCTCGCTGCCCCACAGCGAGCGATAGCCGTTGGCGTCGAGGCCCACGAGCTCGCGGCCCTCGTACCGTATCGAGCCCGTGGTGGTTCGCCCGCTCGATGGCAACAGCCCCATGATCGCCTTGGAGGTCACCGACTTTCCCGAGCCCGACTCGCCCACGACGCCGAGCGTGCGACCGCGCTGCAGCGTGAAGCTCACGCCGTCGACCGCCCGCACCACGCCGCGCGACGTGCGGAAGTGGATCGCGAGGTCCGCGACGTCGAGCAGCACGCCGCCTCGTGCAGCCTCGGCCACATCGTCGTCGGGCTGTTGGATCGATCGGACGCTCACAGGACACTCTCCCGAACATCGAACTTGCGGCGGAGCGCGTCCCCCAGGAAGTTGAGTGTGCTCACGGTCACCAGGATCACGACCCCCGGAACGAAGACAAGGTGCGAGTAGTGCCGGAAGTCTGCCGCACCGGCGCCTGTGACCGACCCCCACGACACGGTGTCGGCGGGCACGCCGAGACCGATCACCGACAGGCTCGCCTCGGTCACGATCACGATGCCGATGCCGAGCATGGCGATCGACATCATCGCCGGGGCGACGTTCGGCAGCACTTCACGTATGAGGATCCGTCCCGATTTGGCGCCGACGGCGCGGGCAGCGGTCACGAACTCGCGGGTCGACCAGGAGATCGTCGCCGCGCGAGCGATACGGCCGAGGATCGGCGTGGCGACCACGACGAGCGCCAGAATGATGCCGGGCACACGCCGCGACGGGTCTTCGGCCGCGTAGAACGTCACGACGAGCAGCGCCAAGATCAGGGCCGGGAAGGCGATCATGACGTCGAACACCCCGGAGATAAGCGCGCCGACCTTGCCCCCGTAGTAGCCGCCGATCAGGCCGAGCGCTCCCCCGATCAGGGTGGCGAGCGAGATCGACACCAGGGCGATGAACAGCGTCATCCGCGTGCCGATGAGCACCTGCGACAGCGTGTCGCGGCCACCACGGTCCACACCGAGGAGGTGCGTGAACTGCGACGTGGTCGGGCCGTCGGGGCGGGCCTGTTCGGACTTGGCCTTGAGGTCGCTGCACGAGATCGGGTCGTAGATCGGCAGCCCGTCGCCGGAACCGCACGCATCGGTGACCGGGTTACCGGTCGAGAGCGGCGCCGCGGCGAGCGACGGGCCGACCAGCGCAACGATCACGAGAAACACGAGCCAACCGACGCAGACCCACGCGCCGACGCCGAGCGTGCGTCGTGAAGAGGCCGACTCGGTGGCCGGCACCGGCGTCTCAGCGAGCATGGCGAATCCTCGGATCGAGCACGCTGTAGAGCGAGTCGACGGCAAAGTTGACGAGCACGAACAGGATCCCGATGAGCGCGATCATCGATTGCGTGGCGGGGTACTCACGAGAGAGAACACCCTCGACCAGCAGATAGCCCATTCCCGGGACCTTGAAGATGCGCTCCACCAGCACCGCCGCGCTGATCAGCGTGCCCACATTCAGCCCGGCGACCGTCAGCAACGTCAGGCTGGACGGCCGGAGCGCATGGCGGAACAGGATTCGCCGCGGCCGCAGACCCTTGGCCTTCGCCATCGTGATGAAGTCCTCCTGCAGGGTGGCGATCATGTCGCTGCGCAAGAGGCGGAAATACACCGCGATCTGGCTCGACACGAGCGCGAGGACCGGCAGGATCGCATGGCGAATGTGCTCGGCCGGATCGTCGGTGAAGGCGACCCACCCGCTCTCGGGGAGCAGCCGACTGTCGAGCGCCAGGTACTTTTTGAGGAGGTAGGCGACGACGAAGCCGGGCACCGACAGCGCCAGGAACACGGCGATGTTGGCGCTGCGGTCGAACAGCGAGTTGGCCCGATAGGCCGCGACAACGCCGAGCGGTATCGCGATGAGCAGCGCGACGATCTGGCAGTAGATCATCAGCAGGATCGAGGTGGGAAGCGCCTCGGCCACCTTCTCGCCGGGCGTGCCGCCCCGGCTGCGGTAGTAGGTGCCCATGTCGCCGGTGACGAAGTCGCCGAGCCAGTCGACATACCGAGCGATGACCGGACGGTCGAGCCCGAGGTCGCGGCGCGTCTCTTCGATCTTTGCTTTGTCGTTGCTCAACACGATCAGCTGTGCCGGATCACCCGGCAGCAGCGACTGCGCGAAGAACGACACCATCGTCAGAACCAACAGGACGACGACGAGACGAACGAGCTTCCCGGCGAAACTTCGCATGCAACCCCTCAGGTACGGCGGATCGATGTCGCAGTCGGGGAGGCCGAACCCGGCCTCCCCGACGCTGCGATCACTCCTCGATCCAGGTCTCCGTCAGGAAGTGCCAGCCCCAGTTCATTCCGGCACCCTTCACGCCGCCGGGGAGTTCGGTGCTCGTGATGTTCTTCACGTCGCTCGTGGTGCCGATACCCCACTCGGTGTACCAGTTCCACAGGTTGTACGCGCCGTCGGAGAATGCCTTGTTGACCTTCTCGTACTCGGCGCGTCGCTTCTCCGGGTCGGTCTCGATGCGTCCGGCCTCGAGCGCCGCATCGATGGCGGGGTCGTTGATGCCGCCGAAGTTGACGACCGAGCCGCTGTGCCACCAGATGTACTGGCCATCGGGGTCGGAGCCCGGGTGGTTCCGCCACAGGATCGTGTCGAACTCGCCGGCGATCGCCTGGCTGATCAGCGTCGCCTGATCCTTTGCATCGATCGTCACCTCGACGCCTGCAGCCTCGAGTCCTCGCTTGACCTCGTTGGCGACCGCTTCGGTCGACGGGTCGATGGCGTAGCTGAGACGAATCTTGACGTTCTTGCCCTTGAAGAACTCGGCCGCAGCCTCGGGGTCGTACTGCGGGATGTTCAGCTCGGACTCGTCGAGGTACCCGGGCACCTTCGAGTCGAACGGGCCGTTGGCGATGCGGAACTGACCGTTCGCGTTGATGTCGTTGAGGCGGGTCCGGTCGATCGCCATCGCCATGTGCAGACGGTTCTCCTTGTCGGCCAGCGGGTTGGCGGAGCCGTCGGCGCGCTTCTCGCGCACGTTCATCAGGCCGTAGGCGACCTCGTGGTGGCCGCCGTTCTCGGCGAAGAACGAGAAGCGGTCGGGGTCGCTCTGGATCGACTCGAACACCTCCTGTGACGACGTCTGGAGCGAGTTGAGCGTGCCGCCGTCGAGAGCGTCGTAGCGGTTCGGTCCACCCTCGATCGGCACGAAGGTGACCTTGTCGAGGTACGGCAACTGGCGGCCCTCGGAGTCCTTGCGCCAGTAGTCGCCGTTCTTCTCGAGGTTCATCTCGTTGCCGCGGTCCCACTTCACGAGCTTGAAGGGGCCGGTGCCGATGAGCTTCTCGGCGCACTCCTTGCCCGGCGCGCTGTATTGGGCCTTGGCCATCATCCCGTAGCGACCGCTCGCGAGATAGTCCGGGAAGGCGGGCCACGGCGCCTTGGTGGTGACCACCACGGTGAGCGGATCGGAGACCGTCACGTCCGCCAGCGGAGCGAATATGAACGGCGTCAACTGCGGCGCACGGCCGTACTTCTCGACAGCCGTCTTCTCGCCGCGCAGCAGGTCGAGGTTGTCCTTGACCACCTCCGCGGTGAGGTCGGTTCCGTCGTGGAACTTCACGCCCTTGCGCAGCGTGATCGTGAACTCGTTCGCCGTGGCGTTCGGCGTCACCGACTCGGCGAGGTACGGCTTCGCGGTGAGGTTCTCGTCAAACGCGGTGAGCGGGTCGTAGATGGCGTTCGCCACCTGAATGCCCGCCGCGGCGAGCTGGCTTTCCGCCAGGCACCAACCGCCGCTCGTCTCGGCCTCGAGGCCGTAGCGCAACTCGCCACCCTCGACGGGTTCACCGGATGCGCTCCCGTCGCCACCTCCGCTCTTCTTGTCGCCGCCGCAGGCACCCGCGGCGAGCGCGAGCGCCAGGAGCGCTGCGCTGAACTGGCCGAGCCTTCGATGACGAATGCGCATGTGGGTCTCCCGGGTTGTGAGCCGCTCGAGCGGGTGAACGCGATGGCGGACGAGCCGCCTCCGAATGAGGGGGAACGTCGCCGGGAAGCATCCCGCCGGCCGTGACCCCCGACACACGGTGCGCGCACTGTAGCGCCCGCGACGGATGGTCGCGCCGCTCCCGGTTCGGAGATTTCGCACCCGCCGCATCTACCATCCCGCGATGCGCGATCTCGTCCCGATGTTCGTCGCGATCGCCGTGATGTTCGCCGTGGTGCGGGTGGCACGGCGGCGTCGCGACAGCCGCCACGCCGGCGCCCGGACCGTGCGCCTCGCGGTCGACGATGCCGGGGTGACGCGGGAGTTGGCCGACGGGCGGGTGGAGCACCTCGCCTGGGAGCGGCTCGTCAGCGTGGAGGTGGTGTGCACCCCGGTGAAGACCGCCGACGGTGCGAGCGCGTTCGCGCTGCTCGCTCAGGACGACGGCACCGGCTGCCTGGTCCCGCTCGGCACCGGACTCGACGTCGAGGCGCTCAGCGGGCTCGCTGCTCGACGCGGCATCCGCGTGGAATCGATTCTCGACGCGGCCCGCCACCGCCCGCCGCACCGCCGGATGGTGTGGGCCGGCGACCCGGCGTAGGCCCGGTCAGCCCCGCCGGTTCGCTGACGGCACGCCGAGCTGCTGATACGCACGCGAACGAGCCAGCACCGTCGACACGTAGGCGAGGCTGTGGTTGTAGCTGAAGTACGCCGCGTTCAGCCCCGCGTCGTTCACGAGATCCTTGCTCGTCGCGCACAGGTACCGCGCCGCCGACAGGGCGCCGTCGTACACGTTCTGAGGATCAGCGATGCCGTCGCCCGACAGATCGGCGCCGTAGCGCTTCCAGGTGCTCGGGATGAATTGCATCACTCCGACCGCCCGGTCGATGCCGGGGTCGCCGTCAAGCGCTCCCTTGTCGGAGTCGCGGATCACGGCGGTACCGCGGCTTCCATCGAGCGCGATGCCGTAGATCGGCTCGGTCACGCGGCCGTCGGGCGCAGCCTCGCCGCCGGCGTACCGACCGTGATTCGACTCCGTCCGGCCGATCCCGGCGAGCGCCCACCAATCGATCGAGCAGGCGAGCTTGGGGTCCGACGACGCGGCCTGCGCTGCGCGCCAGTAGGCGTCGAGTGCGACGAGGGGAAGGTCGCTGCCGCCGACGAGGGTGTTGGCGCGAGCCAACTGGCGCTCCGTGGTGAGCGCCGGCAGTTCCGCGGTCGCGGTGTTCACGTCGGAGCTCGCGGCGCCGTTGTCTCGATCGGCGCGGGTCGCGTCGGCGGTGTTGTCCGCGATCTGGGCCTGCAGCGAATCGAGCACCGCCGCCTGCGCCCGCCCCGCCTCCTGCATGTGGTCGAGCGCTGTCTGCGCCTGGCGGGACGTCTCGTCGACCAGCCAACCCTCGTGCGACCGTTCCAGCGCCTCCGCGATCGTCTCGTTGGGGTCGGGATACACGTCGTCGTCGATACGACCGACCAGGCGAGCGACGGCGAAGTCGCGCACGCGACGGCGGAACACCTCCTTCATCCGATCGAGCTTCGCCTTCCGCACCAGTGCACGGACTGCGCTCTGATCGAGCGCCGCTCGAGTCGCGGCCAGGGACTGCGCCCGAGTGGTGGCGTCGGCGACCTTGGCCTGGGCCGCCGCAAGCCTGCCCATCGCCTGCTTCAACGCCGCGTCGGCGAGGTCGAAGCGATCGCTGGTCACCTCGACCGATGCCAGCGCGTCGGAGAACCCGACGACCTCACCTCGTTCGTTGCGGCCGTCGGCCACGGGTTCGCCGGTGGCCGCGGGCGGCGCCGGGGGAGGGCTCGGCGGCCCCGCCGAACGGGGCGGCGGGGTCGCCTCCGGCCCGGTCGGGCCCAACTCGGGCGTCTCGGCGATCGTCGTCGACGGTGCCGGGTCGACGTCCTGGGCGACGGCGTCGACCCCGACGGCCAGCGTCGACGCGCAGACCGCGGCAATGGTGCAGACCACCCGGATCGGGCCGTGTCGTCGCCGGCCGCGGCTCGGCATCTCACCGGGTACAGCGCTGCCCGAGAGGGGTGCTCGTTCGATCCGCCGATGCTGAGACGACATGGTGAGTCCTGGCGCGTAGCCGTGTGATCCACATCGGCCGCGGGCCGACGGTTGTGACCCGGTCCGTCGACCGCACAGCGACGCGACGCGCAGATCGGCCGTTGTTGTAGTCCACCGATTCGGGGGGCGCCACCCTCTCACGCGCGCTGGTCGGCGCGGCGGACCCTCGGGGCGATGCGAAACTCGACGGGTGGACCCGACCGATCACGCTTCGACGTCTCGCGACGAGGCGCTCGACCCCGGAGCCGTCGCGGCGCTGCGCTCAGCCGTGGGCTCGGGCGCGCTCATCACCGATCCCGAGCGGTCGCTGCAGTGGCGGGTCGACTGGTCGGGCACCGAGGCACCGGCCGGTGCCGTCGTTGCGCTTCCGGGCACGGTCCGCGAGGTTGCCGAGGTGATCGCCTGCTGCGCGGCCCACGCGGTGCCCGTCACCGTGCAAGGCGGCAACACCGGGCTGGTCGGCGGGTCGATCCCCGACCGCCCCGGGGTGATCCTGTCGACGCAACGGCTGCGTAGCCTGTTCGACTTCGACCGACGCGAGGGCGCGATCACCGCCGAGAGCGGCGTGACGCTCGCCGAGTTGGAGGCACGGCTCGGCGGCAGCGGCTGGCGCTTCGGCGTCGACCTCGCGTCACGCGACCGGGCGACGGTCGGCGGCACGATCGCCAGCAATGCCGGCGGCACGCGCGTGTTTCGCCACGGGACCACCCGCGATCAGGTTGCCGGCGCGCAGTTCGTCGACGCCGGCGGGCGGGTGATCGATCGTCTCGGCGGTCTCCGCAAGGACAACTCGGGCTACGACCTGGTGAGCCTCCTGTCGGGCAGCGAGGGAACGCTCGGCATCATCACGGCTGCGCGGCTGCGGCTCGTCGCCGATCCCGTCGGCATCACGACCGCCCTCGTGGGCTTCGACACCGTGGGCGCCGCGGTCGACGGGGCCTGGACGCTGCGTCGCGAGATCGCGAGCGTCGAGGTGGCCGAGCTCATCTCGGCCGACTGCCTGCAGCTCGTCGCCCACGAATCCGGCCGGTCGGTGCCGGTGCCCGGTGAGGCGGCGCTGCTGGTCGAGGCCCGGCGCGACCCCGACCCGTTCCGGGATGTCGCCGCCGCCATCGACTGCCTGCCCGGCGTCACCGGTGCGGCCGTTGCCTCCGATCCGCCCACCCGTGCGAGCTTGTGGTCGTTTCGTGACCGGATCAGCGACGCCGTGGGCCGGCTGGGCAACCTGTGCCGGTTCGACGTGTCCGTTCCTGGATCGGCGGTCATGCAGACGATCGCGGGTGTCCAGGCGCTGGTGGCGGGCCACGACGATGCGGCCCGTCTGTGGGTGTTCGGCCACGTCTGCGACCACAACCTGCACCTGAACGCGACCGGCGTCGGAAGGGATCGCGTCGCCGATCTGGAGGACGAGGTCACCGCCTTCGTCGTCGCACTCGGCGGCACGTTCAGCGCCGAGCACGGCATCGGGCGCACGCGGCGACGGCACCTGCCGTCGTACCGCTCGCCGGCCGACATCGAGGTGATGCGCGCGGTGAAGCACGCCGTCGACCCCGGCGGCCTCCTCAACCCGGGCGTGATCTTCCCCGGCTGATCTCGCCGCCCGGCGCCGGCGCGCGCCGGCCCTCGGGGGTCAGCTCGTCGTCGCCGACTCCCACTCGTCTCGTTCGATCAGGACCTCACGCAGGAGACCGGGCCGATCGGTGATCAACCCATCGACCCCGAGTTCGAGGAGTTCGCGCATCTCGTTGGCGTCGTTGACGGTCCACACGTGCACGTCGAGTCCCGCTCGGTGCGCTGCGTCGACGAATCGTCGCGTCACGATCGGAATGCCCGACTGACTGCGCGGCACCTGCGCTGCGTGCTCCACGAACGATGCCCGTCCGATGCCGCGCGAGGCCGCTATCAAGCGAGCCACGGCCTTCGGGCCCATCGACGTACATAATCCCGGCCCGCATCGGGCCCGCAGCTCGCCGAGCCGCCGGTCGCTGAACGCGCCCACGCACACGCGATCGAGCGCGTCGTGGGCGAGCAGCGCTTCTGCGAGCGGCTCGACGGAGCGATCGTCCTTCGGGTCGATGTTGATCCGCAGGTCGGGCCACGCCGCGAGCAGCTCCTCGAAACGGGGGATCGGGTCCACGCCCGCGACGCGCGCACGTCGGACTCGGTCCCACGTGAGGTCTGCGATCGCGCCGGTCGCGTCGGTCACTCGATCGAGCCGATCGTCGTGAAACGCCACGAGCACGCCATCCGCGGTGAGGTGCACGTCGGTCTCGACGTAGCGATAGCCCAGTCCCACGGCGTGCTCGAAGGCGGTCATGGTGTTCTCGGTTCCGGTGTCCAGGCCACCACGATGCGCCATGGCGATCGGCAGGTCGTGGTCGAGGAACGGATGTCGACCGCGATGAGGTCGGCGTGGCGGCGACGGGTCCATCGGCGCAAACTACGCCGCGGGACCCAAGCGCGGCCGCTGTGGTACTTGACCAGTTGGTCAAGTACCGTTCGTGCGTTCGTGGTCTCGGCGGTCGCACGACCGGTCGCGGGCCCGCGATCGACACGTGAGCGAGCGACGAACCAACCGACACACCAGGGGGCCGGAACGATGTCCGAATCGACCAGAGCGGAGACCGACGGCGAAGCCGCGGTGAACGCAGCGATCGACCAGTTGCTCGCCGACTGCCCGCCCACCGAGACGAGCGAGGAGGCCTTCCTCGGTCGCCAGTTCGACCTGGGCCTCGCCTGGGTTCACTTCCCCGAAGGCCTCGGCGGCCTCGGCCTGAGCCCCAAGCTCCAGCGCAACGTCATCGCTCGGGTTTCACAGGCGCGGGGGCCGATGGGCGGTGCGAAGAACCCCATCGGATACGGCATGTGCGCGCCTGCGTTGGTCGCGCACGGCACACCCGAACACACCGCGCTGCTCCGCTCGCTGTTCACCAACGAGCACATCTGGTGCCAGCTGTTCAGCGAGCCCGGCGCCGGCTCCGACGTCGCCTCCCTCGCCTGCAAGGCCGAGCGCGACGGCGACGAGTGGATCCTCAACGGGCAAAAGGTGTGGACCACGCTGGCGCACATCAGTTCCTACGGGCTGATCGTCGCCAGGACCGACGCCGAGGTGCCCAAACACCGAGGTATGACGGCGTTCGTGATCGACATGGCCGCACCCGGGGTCGAGGTGCGACCGCTGCGCCAGATGACCGGCGAGGCCGAGTTCAACGAGGTCTACTTCACCGACGTCCGCGTCCCGGACGCGATGCGGGTCGACGACGTGGGCCGCGGCTGGGCGGTCGCGATCACCACCCTGATGAACGAGCGCGTCTCGATCGGTGGCGGCACACCGCCGCGCAACAGCGGTGCGATCGGCCAACTGCTGTCGCTGTACCGCGAGCGAGCGGACGCCTCCGACGCCGTCACCCGCGACCGCTTCATGCGCCTGTGGTCACGCGCCGAGATCAACCGCATCACCAACCTCCGCGCCTCACAGAACCGTCGGCTCGGCACCCCGGGCCCCGAGGGCTCGATCGCGAAGCTGGCGATGGCCGATCTGAACAAGGCGATCTACGAGGTCGCGATCGACCTGATGGGCCCTGAGGGCATGACGTACGACTCGTACGAGATGCACCAGCCGAAGGTGGCGCTGTTCGGCACCGATGTCCGCAAGAACTTCCTTCGAGCCCGGGCGAACTCCATCGAGGGCGGAACGACCGAGGTGATGAAGAACATCCTCGGGGAGCGGGTCCTCGGCCTCCCCGGCGACGTGCGCGTCGACCGCGACGTTGCGTGGTCCCAGGTGCCCCGGAACTGACATCCCGTCCGATCGCTCCGCTACGACGTGCGTGCCGACCGGCCTCGCGGCGAACCGGCCGTCTCCACAGTTGATCCGTGGAGAATTCCGGTGCTCTGCGAGCAGATCTTCTCCGCGGTTGATCCGTGGAGAATTTTGGTGCTCTGCGAACCGGTCGTCTCCACAGTTGATCCGTGGAGAATTTTGGTGCTCTGCGAGCAAGTCTTCTCCGCGGTTGATCCGTGGAGAAGACGGCAGTCGATCCGTGGAGAAGACGGCCGGGCGGCCTCCGGGGAGGAGCGGGACTGCGACCGGGCGGCACTCAGCGATGTGCGTCGACCGCTCCGGCGGGTGCCGACATCATGTCGGCGGGCACATCCTCGATCGACGGCGCAGCCGGTTCCGCGTCCATGCGGTCGCCGACCGCCGGCATCACCACCCGGGCCAGAGCCGGCACGCGCTGGGGGAGCGGTCCCGCGTCATCGCGTGGCCCGCTCTCGTCGCCCGGCTCGGCATCGTCGGTCTCGGTGAGCGGGCGTGAAGCCGGCCACAGCATCATGGCGATGGCGATCCCGAGCACGGCGCTCAGGATGAACGGGAGCACGACCAGGCCTCGCGTCGCACCCGTGCCGAGGTTGATCAGGGGGCGCCCGACGAGATCCTCGCGCTGTGGGCGCGAGTCGTCGGGGAACTCCCGGTTGTCGCCCTGGAACTGGTAGCGGCCGCCGTCGAGAATGCGGATGATCCGGTGCACGACGAGGTGTCCCTCGCCCGGTTCCCCCTCGGGGATTCGGTAGACGGCGATGTCGCCGACTCGGTACTCGCTTGCCGAGCGGACATAGAGGAGGTCGCCGAGCTCGTACGACGGCTCCATCGAGTGACCACGGACGACCACGAACGACGCGGCGCCGCCGAACCGCGCTGGCCACAGGCCGACGACGAGCGCGGCGAACATGAGCAGGGTCGCGAGCGAGCGAAGAAGGCGGGGGCGGCGTGTGCGCGTCACGGCTGGTCCACGTGGACGTTGTCGAAGGTCGACGTGGCGTCGTAATAGGTGAAAACCCCGCTGCGGGTCTGACCGGCGATCTTGTACAGGCCCTGATTCGCCGCAGAGAGCGTGACCGTCGTGACCTGCGTTCCGTTGATGAAGAACCGCAGCGTCGACGTGGTCGCCGGGGACACCGGAGCCGGCGACTCGACGCGCAGGACGATCGACGCCGGCGCCGTGGCGACGCCGCCCGGGTAGAGGTTGGTGACGGAACCGAGCAGCGCCCAGCCGCTGTTGTAACTCCAGATCTCCAGCGAGCCGTTGCTCCCCGACGTGTACTCCGCCGACAAGAAGCGTGTCGCCGCAGCGTTGGATTGGAAGATGATGCCGGCGTCCCAGGCCGTGGATCCGTTCCTCGAGATCGTCGCCTCGACCGAGGAGTTCACGAGCGCGGGGTTCACGACGAGCGGGCAGTCCGAAGCGGTCGACCGCGCTTGGTTGCCGGTCAGCGTCCACGTGCATCGCGGAGCGCTCCAGGTGAGCCCGCCACCGTCGGTCGTGGTGCCGTTCACGTTGGTGCCGTTCGCGCCGTTGAAGTTCTCCCATGCGCTCACCACCGGCGCCCCGGTGGCCGCCCCATAGGTGAAGGCGCCGAGCTTGTTCGGGGCGAGTCCACCGAGCGACGACGCGGCAGCACCGCCCAGCACCGATGTCAGCATCAGCGAGGCGGTGGCAGCGACGAGGATTCGAGGAGTGGAGAGTCTCACGACACACCGATCGGGTCGGGGAACACGGCGGATGGCACCGTCGGACCCCACCAGGGTGGGGCCCGACGGCGGCTCATCAGCCGGTGATCACTACTGCGGCGCCGGTGACCGCATTGGCGTTGGCACCCGGGGCCGCGATCGTCGCGCTCTGCGACGCGGACGCCGTGAGGGTGGCGATCGAACCCGAGCCGACGCTGGCGCCGGTCGCATCCTTCAGCGTGATCGACAGCGCCTTGCCCGAGCAGGCCGCGGCGATGCCGCCGATGTTCACGGTCGTCGTCTGGTAGCGCCCCAGCGTCGCGTCGTAGCTGTTGGTGAACGACAGCGACACGCCGTCGGTGTCGCAGCTCGACACGACGCCGACATCGGCGCCGAGGGTGGTGCTGGTGACGCCGCCAAGGCTGGCGGCCGAAGCGCCGACGATGCCGAAGGTGGCGAGGCCGGCAACGATCGCGGCGCCGATCCGGCGGCGACGCTGCGGGGTGGTGGGGGCAGTCATGGGTCTGTTCGCTCCTTGAGGGAAGGTCCGGGAGGAGGTTCCCTCGGTCCCGGAACGACCGAAGACGGGTCGCAATGTCTCATCGACGTTCCCCGCCTCGACTTGAGGCACCCGGAAGAACTCCCCATCGGGGGGCGGGCCGATCGGGCCACCGAAACCCGTGAATGTCCCGCGCTCAAGCGGCGATAGCGTCAGGGTCATGGCCCGAAGAACGAAGATCATCGCCACCATCGGCCCGGCGTCGGACGACCCGGGCGTGCTCCGCGGCATGATCGACGCCGGCGCCGACATCATTCGGATCGGTTTGGCGCACGGCACCTTGGCCGAGGCGATCGCCCGGTACCGCCATGTCCGCCAGGTGGCTCGCGAGGCCGAACGCACCGTGGGCACCCTGATCGATCTGCCGGGGCCGAAGGTTCGCCTGGCGCAGTTCGCCGACGGCGGGGCCGACCTGGCGACCGGCACGACCGTGCTCCTGCGCCCGGGAGCGCCGGCCTCGACGCAGGCCGTGCTGGGAGTCGACTACGCCGAGCTTCTCGAAGACGTGAAGCTCGGCGACAAGCTGGCGCTCGGCGACGGCACCGTGCGCTGCGAGATCGTCGACCTTGGCCACGATCAGGCGACCGTGCGCATCACCCACGGCGGGCGGCTGCAGGGCCGCCCAGGGCTGCACGTGCCAGCAGACCGCCTCGGCCTCGCGACGCCCACAGCGGAGGACCTGTACAAGCTCGACGCGTTCGTGGAGGAGGGTGCCGACATGGTGGCCCTGTCCTTCGTTCGCTCCGCGCACGATGTGCGACGGGTCGGCACCGAGCCCGCGCCGCGAGGCCCACTCGTGATCGCGAAGATCGAGACTCGAGCGGCCGTCGAGAACCTTGACGGCATCATCGCCGCGTCGGGCGCGGTCATGGTGGCCCGCGGCGACCTGGGCATCGAGCTCGGCATCGAGGAGTTGCCGACGCTGCAAAAGCGCATCATCCGCGGCTGCGTCGCCCTCGGCCGGCCGGTCATCACGGCCACCCAAATGCTCGAGTCGATGATCACTGCGGCAACGCCGACCCGAGCCGAGGTGAGCGACGTGGCGAACGCAGTCTTCGACGGCACGTCCGCGCTCATGCTGAGCGCGGAGACGGCGGTCGGCATCGATCCCGTCGGAGCGGTGCAGACGATGGCGCGCGTATCGGAGCGCGCCGACCGTGAATTCGACTACGACAATTGGGCGCGCCGGCTCCGAGCGACGCGCCGCACCGACGATGTCGACGCCGACGATCGAGTCACCGACGCGATGACCGGCGCCGCGTGGCGGGCCGCGACCGAGATGGGGGCGACCGCGATCATCTGCATCTCCGATACCGGCTTCACCGTGCGTTCGATCGCCCGGTTCCGGCCGTCGATGCCGATCCTCGGATTCACCCCCGACGAGCGAACCCAACACCAGCTCACGCTGAGCTGGGGCACGCAACCGCTCCTCGGCGGCTCCATGGCGGACAGCCTCGAAATGATGTGGTCGCTCGTGCAGACGGCGCGCGAGCGGGGGCTGATCCGCAGCGGCGACGTCGTGGCGGTCCTGGCGGGAGCGGGCCAGGGGAGTCGCGCCAAGGCGACGGATCTCCTGCGCCTCGTCCGCGTTCCGTGACCCGCCGCCCACCGGCGATTCCCTCCACCGTCGACGGCCTCGCGGTCGACGACTATCCGCCGATCGAGCCGGGCCTGCCACCGGTCCTGGTGGTGCACGGGGCCATGGACCGCGCCGGCGGTTTCCGGCGGCTTGTCCGCCACCTCCCGCGCTGCCGCGTCGTCACCTTCGACCGCCGCGGCTACAGCCGGTCGATCGGTGAGCCGTGTGCGACGCTCGACGACGCCGTGCGTGACCTCGCGGCCGTGCGGGCCGTGCTCGGCGAGTCGCCGGTGCTCGTGTTCGGTCACAGCCAAGGCGGGCTGATCGTATTGCGCGCCGCGGCCGACGGTGTGCTCGGTGATGCGGACGCGCTGGCGGTGTATGAGCCACCGATGCCCTGGCACGACTGGTACCTGGCAGAGCTCGGCGATCGGCTGCTCCTCAGGCCGCCGGACGAGGTTGCGGAGCGGTTCCTGCGTGGCGTGCTGGGCGATGCCGTGTGGGAACGCCTGCCCCCGTCGATCCGGGCGGCGCGGCGTGGGGACGGCGCCGCCCTGCTCGCCGATCTGCGTGCGAGCCGCGCGCGCGGAGCGGAGCCGCGCTGGGACGACATCCACCTCCCGGTGACCGCGCTGCGAGGCGAGTGTTCGGTACCGCACAACCGTCGCACCGTCGACGAACTGGTCGCTCGCCTCGGCGCGGTCGCGGCCGTCGAGGTGCCGGCCGCCGATCATGGTGCTCACATCTCGCAGCCGGCCGCGCTGGCACGGTGCCTGCTCGACGCCCAACCGCCGTCGTAAGGTCGTCGGATGCCGACGATCGCTTCGCTGGGCCGCCGCCGCCCCAGGATCGCGTTCGTGCTCAGCGGGGGCGGCAATCTGGGCGCGATCCAGGTCGGGCAGCTTCGTGCGCTCGCCGAGCGAGGCATCGTGCCCGATGTCGTGATCGGCTGTTCGATCGGCGCGTTGAACGGCGCTGCCTTCGCCGCTGACCCGACCAGCGACGGCGTGGCGCACATCGAGGAGATCTGGCGATCGCTCGGCGACGATGCCGAATCGGTCATGCCCGGCTCGTTCCTGCCGAACCCGGTGCAGCTCCTGCGACGCGGCCATGCACTCCACAGCAACGACGGGCTGCGCAGGACGATCGACGCGTTCCTCGGCGGTCGCACAACCTTCGATCAGCTGGCGGTTCCCCTGGAGGTGGTCGCCACCGATGTCGATGCGGCGACCGAAGCATGGTTCGACACCGGCCCCCTGATCGATCCCATCCTTGCGTCGGCGGCCCTGCCCGCGGTGTATCCCGTGGTCACCATCGGCGGTCGACGGTTCCTCGACGGTGGTGTGCTGAACAACGTGCCGATCGCGCGCGCGGTGCAGGCCGGCGCCCGGACGATCTACGTGCTCCACGTCGGGCTGCACGGGCGGCCCAACCCCGACGTGCGGCGCCCGATAGACGCGGCGCTCATCGCCTACTGGATCGGCCGCAACGGCAGGTTCGCCCGCGACCTCGCGGAGTTGCCGAGGCGCATCGAAGCCATCGTGTTGCCGCCGGGGGCCCGGCCGGAGTTGCGTTTCGACGACTTCCGTCGCACCGAGGAGCTGATCACCCAGGGATACGACCACGCGTCGGCGCACCTGGATGCCCTCGATGCCGCCGACGCGGCCGACGCGCGCCGATCCGACACGATCGGCGCCGACCTGCTCGCCACGATCGACGAGTTGCGCGGCAAGGTCATCGGTCGGTGGGCGGGGCACGGTCCGAGGCCCACGCCCACAGAGCGCCCGATGATCGACGACGAGACGGCCGACCTCATCGACGAGCTGGTCCGCAACCGAGCGCCCTCCGACGCGCAGGTAGCATCGGCGCCCGATGACTGATGTCCGACTCACGAGCGGTTCGCACGAGATCCTGCTGCCGGCAGAGCCCGACGACGCACTGCGGGCGCTCGGCGATGCGCTTTCGACGCCCGTGGAACACCGACGCGACGCCGTGTCGGCGGTGGTCGCCCGCTGGCCGACCTTCCTCGACGCCTGGGCCTCGCTGGCGGCGCTGGCCCGCGACGACGTCGAGGCGTACGCGGCTGCGCGAGTCGGATACCACCGCGGCCTGGATCGGCTTCGCCAGAACGGCTGGCGCGGCACCGCCTTCGTGCCGGGGCGACACGAGCCCAACCGCGGCTTCCTGCGTTCCCTCACCGCGCTGGTCGTCGCCGCCGAGGCGATCGGCGAACGCGATGAGGCCGAGCGGTGTCGTCTGTTCGTTCGGCAGCTCGACCCAGCCTGGCCGCTGCCCGCCTGATGGCTCACGGCGGCCCAAACGCCGATCCCGCCCTACGCTGGCGCAATGGCTGAGCACCCCTTCCCGATCGACGGTCGCTCCGGCGACGACATCATCGCCGAGCTGAGCGAACTTCGTGCCGGCGACATCGATTGGCGATCGGGGCGAGCGTTCAGCCTCGTCTACAACTCCGATGACGCCGATCTGGAACGACTGCTGCATGCGGTCGGCGACATGTTCTTGCACGAGAACGCGCTCAACCCGTTTCGCTACCGGACGCTGCTGAAGATGGAGGTCGAGCTGGTTGCCATGGCTCGCGACCTCTTCGGGGCGGCCGCGGGTTCCACCTCGTCGGGCGGCACCGAATCGATCTTCCTGGCGGTGCAGAGCGCTCGCGACCACGCTCGAACGCGGGGCATCACGAGCCCGAACCTGGTGTGCACCGACACCGCGCACCCTGCCTTCGCGAAGGCGTGTCACTACCTGGGAGTCGAGATGCGCCGGCTGCCGCACGGCATCGACGGCCGGGCCGTTCCCGAGCGCTACGCCGAGACCATCGATGCGCAGACGGCGCTCGTGGTGGCCTCGTCGCCGTGCTACCCGTTCGGCGTGATCGACCCGATCGCCGACATCGCGGCGATCGCATCGGCCGCCGACGTGTTGTGTCACGTCGACGCGTGCCTCGGCGGTTGGCTGTTGCCTTGGTGGGAACGACTCGGTGAGCCTGTCCCGCCGTGGGACTTCCGCGTCCCCGGCGTCACGTCGCTCAGCGCCGACATCCACAAGTACGGCTACACCTTCAAGGGCGCGTCCGTCGTGCTGTACCGCGACCGCGAGGTCTACGAGCAGCAGGTCTTCATGTACGACGACTGGCCCGGCGGGTTGTACGCCAGCTCCACGTCGGCCGGCACGCGACCCGGCGCGCCGATCGCCGGCGCGTGGGCCGCTGTCACCCACCTCGGGGAGGCGGGATACATGCGGCTCGCTCGAAGGGTGCTCGACGCGACTCGACGCTTCCAGCGCGGCATCGAGGCGATCGACGGCCTCCACATCACGTTTCCGCCGGATCTGTCGCTGTTCGAGTTCGGGTCCGACCGCTATGACATGAACGCGGTGTGCGACGTGATGGATGAGCGAGGGTGGAATCTCGATCGCCAGCAGGGCGGACTGCACCTGATGGTTGCGCCCGGCCATGATCGGGTGGTCGACGACTTCTGCACCGACCTCGCCTCGGCCGTCGCCGACCACGGCACGGCCAGGCCGGGCCTCCACGTGTACGGCGGAGTCGCCGACGACGCCGGTGGTGAGCGGTAGCTTGGCGCCCATGTCATCCATCCCCGAGATCGACGCCGACGAGCTGGCGCTTCGTCTTGCCGGCGGCGCGTTTCTGCTCGACGTTCGAGAGCCCGCCGAGTACTCCGAGGCGCACGTCCCGGGCGCCGTCCTGGTCCCCCTCGGCGAGCTCGCCGGGCGCGTCGACGAGATGCCCGACGATGCCGCGGAGCTGATGGTGATCTGTCGAAGCGGCGCTCGCAGTCTCCGCGCCGCCGAGTTCCTTGCCACCACAGGTCGAGGCGCCGTCAACGTCGCCGGCGGCACGCTGGGGTGGATTGAGTCGGGACGCGAAGTCGTCGCCGGGCCCGAGCGTGGGTGATCCCGACGACCATGAACTGATCACCGACGCCGGTTCGCTCGATGCGTTCATCGAGCACGCCGTCGCCGCCCCCGCCTACGCGCTCGACACGGAGTTCCACCGGGAACGCACGTATTACCCGGCGCTGGCGCTGATCCAGATAGCGGTGGGGGAGCGCCTCGTTCTGATCGACCCGCTCGCCGTCGATGTCACCCCGCTGGCGGCGCTGCTCGACAACGACGCCACGGCGATCATCCACGCCGCCCGCCAGGATCTCGAAGTACTCGAACACTCGGTTGGCCTGGCCCCCCGCCGGGTCTTCGACACGCAGCTGGCGGCGGGGTTTCTCGGCTTGGCGACACCGTCGCTGACGTCGCTACTCGAACGCGAGCTGAAGGTCCGGCTGCCCAAGGCGGATCGACTCACCGATTGGCTCAAGCGTCCGCTCACCGCGAGCCAGCTCCGCTACGCCGCGTCCGACGTCGCGTATCTCCTGGAGCTCGCCGAGCGGCAGGCGGCCGAGATCGAGTCGACCGGACGTCGCGAGTGGTTTGACGTGGCGATGGCCGACCTGCTCGCCGAGCCACGCGGTGCCCGCAACCCGACCGATGCGTGGCGCAGGATCAAGGAGGTCCGCCACCTGCGGGGCACCGACTTGGCTGTAGCTCAAGCGATCGCCGCATGGCGGGAACGCCGGGCCCAGGAACTCGACCTGACACCGCGTTTCGTGCTGTCCGATCTGGGCGTCGTTGGCCTCGCCGTCGCGAAGCCGGCGTCGATCGAGCAGATCCGCGACATACGCGGTGTCGACGCTCGCAGCCTCCGTCACGTCCGCGACGATCTCCTCGCCGCGATCGCCGAGGGCCGCGAGCAGGCGCCGGTCCGAGACACCGCATCGAGCGCGAACGAGGTGCCGCCGTCGCTCAAGGCGGCGGTGCCGTTGATCGGCGCGTGGGCGGCCCATCGCGCCCGCGAGCTGCGTATCGACCCAGCGTTGCTGGCCACTCGGTCCGACCTGGGGGCCATGCTCAGCGGCGATGCCGATGCCCGCTTGCGGCGCGGGTGGCGCTACGAGCTCCTCGGCTCGCAGATCGAGCAATTGCTCGCGGGGGACATGTCGCTCGCCTTCGACGCCCGCGTCGGGCTGTTGCTCGAACGCCGCGGCCGGTAGCGCTTGCGTCGGCCTGTCCACAGGCAATCGGGGTCCGCGTTGGTGCGGGCTCCGGCGCGGCGGTATCGTGCGACGCAGATTGATCTTTTGTCGCGCATTGGGAGCACACCGTGAAGAAGGGCCGTCATCGTCGATTCGAAGAGGCACGCGAACTCAAGCGCGGTCCCGATATCGACATCGAATCCATCCTGGATACGCCCGGCACGGACTCCGACGCCGATGCCGACGACGAGGACGACCAGTACGACCCCTACGCCAACTACAGCGACTGGGGTACCAAGGGCGACTGATCGCCCGCCGGTACGGGTCGGGGGAGCGCGAGCACCCGGCGCACATCTGTCTCGGAGGCGACCGCAACGGGTTCGCCTCCGGCGCGCAGCGGACGAACAATGAGTTCCGGGCCGTCTGCCTCGGCGCGCAGGACGAGGCGACCGGCGACCAGCCCGGCGCTCTCGACGCGAGGGACCGGACAGGCGTGCCCCATTTGATCGAGCGCAGCGAGCCCCGCAAGCAGGAGTCGGTGTGCCGCTGCCCAGGGCTCGGGCGTCAGCAGTGCAACGTCGTCGGGATGGAGCGGCTGATCGAGCCGCGCCAGCAGTGCGGACGCGGCGGCGAACGCAGCTCTGCGGCGACCTCGGACCGACCGCAACGCCGCTGCGCCCGGCGCCTTCGGCGTGATACCCGCGAAGCGTCGGTCGCGCAACGCGTGCTTGGCGGCCGCGATGCGGCTCGCTGCCGAGGCGCGCGCCGCCGGATCCATCACGTCGTCGCGGAGCCGATCGATCGCGGGGCTCGACGACGCGAGCCTGGTCAGGAGGGCGACGATCAGGCGGTTCTCCGGAAGGTCGAGATCGCGTTCGGTGGTCATGCAGATGAACACGTCGTCGTGCCCCAGGCCCGACGACCAGGCCGTGAGGGTCTCCGACCAGATGATGGGGCCCCGGACCTGGCCGACGCAGCGCTCCGCGCCGGTTCGGTGTCCGATTCCGAGCGACCGGACCAGCGAGGGCAGCGAGTCGAGGAATGCTCCGGCCTCGGGGCTGAGTAGCACCGCAGCTGCGGTGACGGCGGATGCCTCCGAGGCGTCGCAGCCGGTCAGGGCGCTCAGCGCGGCCGCGTGGTCGGTGCCCGGCTCCAGCAACTGCCAGAGCGCCTGCGTCGACCCGGCGGACCCCTCGGTCATGCGACGAGGCTCGTGCCGAGAAGACCGTTCAGGCAACGCCGGACCTCCGCCCGCTCCGGATCATCGAGATGTTCCGAGACGGTCCGGTACAGGTCGCTTCCGGCCAGGTCGTCCAGCCCATCCAGCTGCGGCAGGAAGTACGCATAGAAGGCCTCGTACAGCACCCGCGAACGGCTGACGTTGTCGAGGCGGCGCCGCTCCACGTACCGGGCGGCGTCGAGGAACACGGCGGGGCCCAGGTCGACGAACCGGCGGAGCGGCAGGAGGTGCTGCACCAGGTTCCCGTCGCCACCGAGCAACTCCATATAGGTCGCCTCATCGGGAGTGCCGACCTCGATGAAGGCGAAGCGACGCATGAGGGCGTACGACATGTCGTACAGGAGGTTCTTGTCGAACGCGTTCATCGTGGCGATGATCCGCCAACTGCCGGGCACGCGGATCGGATCGGTTCCCGGAGGTGACTCCTCGCCGTAGGGCACGATCGAGATGCGTCGGGTCTGGCCGGCCCGCCGGAACGGAAGCACGACCGCCGAACCCGACAGCACCGTGAACAGCTGCCCGAACGCACGGTCGAAGTTGGAGCGGTTGAGCTCGTCGATCACCAGCCAGCGGCCCGACTCGATCGCGTCGACGAACATCCCCGGCCGGTAGATCAGTCCCTCCGGAGTCGGTTGCATTCCGCCGATGGTCTCGTACGTCGTCCACTCCGATGTCGCCGTCGTCGGGAGGTAGCCCGTGCACAGCATCGAGCGGCGCCCGAGTTCGGCGGCGAGATACGCCAGCGTCGTCTTGCCGGTCCCGGGCGGCCCGGTGAGGATCACGTGCTTGCCCGCGTCGATCGCCGCAACCAACTGGTCGCACACGTGCTCGGGCAGCCGGAGGCCCTCGTCGAGTACGACAGATCGCAGGTCACCGCTCGTGAAGGAAGCCATCACGAAAGCTGTCGGACGTCAGGGGTGACGACTTGAGAAAGCCGGCCGCACTCAGGCGTTGTCGGCGCCATCCCGCTCGCCCCGCCCGCGAACCGCGGGATGGGGGAGCAGCGTCGGCCTCGGGGTCGATGACACGTGGTCGACGAACCATGCGTACCGCTCTGCGCCGACCAGTTCGATGATCTCATCGGCGAGCGCCTCGTAGACCCGAGTGGCGCCCACGAAGGCCTCGTGCGACTCGGTGCACCACCAGTGGAAGTCCTCGCCGCCCTCGCCCCAGTCGCGCCGTTTCCATTCCCGCAGCGTCGAGGTCCGGTGGCCCAGTTCGTCGATCTCGCTCACGAGGCGGAGCGGCACGAGCCAGCACACGGTCGGCTTCCAGTCCATGGGACGCTCGCCGGCCTGCAGCGCGCCGAGGTGCAGCGCGCATCCCGCGCCGCCGGCGAACTCGTCGTCGTTGTGGAAGCAGCAGGCGTCGTCGACGAGGGAGGTCATCCAACCGCCGTCGGCCTGTCGGGCGAAGGCGCCCTCGGCCCGTCCGGCGGCGCGGCGGTTCTGCCACTGGTCCGCCGTGAGCCGCTTCGCCGCTCGGCGCACGCGGACCCGATCGTCGCGATCGGCGAAGTGGGCTCCGTACGAGCAACACCCCTCGCCGCGGTCGGTTGCATCCTCGGTCAGGACCCCCTTGCACCCGGAGCCGAAGATGCATGTCCACGAACTGGTCAGAAACGCCACGTCGAAGAGCCACGTGGAGCCGTCCGGATCATCGAATCCGACGTACTGCCGTGCGGGAGGTCGAGCGTTGGGCACGGCCGGAGAACCTAGCGGCGATGCGCCACGGGTGGGAAAGCGTCGACTCGATGGCACGATGGAAGCGCCCCGTCCGCCCGGCGACATCGCCGACCCACCGAAACGGAGACTCGATGGCCGGCGAATTCGATCAGATCCGCAACCGGCTCCTCGGGTTCGCCGATGAGCTTGCCGACTTGGGTCTCGATCGCCTGCGATCGTCGATCGATGCGGGCGGAACCGAGTTGCCCGTGGACGAACGCCGCCTCGCGAGAGCGCGGCGAGCGGTGCTGAAGGCCGCCGCTCTGCTCGGCGACGGCGACGCGGAGGAGTGACGTGACTGCACCGGACACCGAGCAGCCCGCGGAGCGCACGCCCGGCTGGGTGGTGGAGCGCGTGGCCACCCCGGCGATCGATCAGGCGCGTGGCAAAGCCCTCGACGCGGGACCCATCTGGGATACCTCCGCCGACGAGCAGCACCCGCTCGCCCCGACCCCGCTGCGCGAGCGCATGGGACACGCGCTGACCTGGCTCGGGATCGCGATCATGCTCGCCACCGTTGCCGTACTCGGCACCAGGTGGGCACTCGACCGCGACCGGGTCAACCCGGACACAACGCCCTTCGATGCCCCGTCCGGTGTCGCGGCGAACGCGAACGGGCCACGCGTGATCGTCGTCGCCGATGCCGCGGCGGCCGCTGCCTCTGCGGAGATCGAGGGGAGCTTTGGAGCTGCCGGATGGTCGGCACCGGCCGCGGCGCACAGCGCGGGCACGGCCGATTCCGCCACCGCCCTCGTGCGAGGAGCGCTCTCACGCCACCCCGACGCGCTCGTGCTGGCGTTGTCCCGAGACCTGCTCCAACCGGCCCTGTCGGGCGATCCCATCGCGTCGGTCGACGATCCACGGGTCGCGGGAGCGATCGCACAGCAGCAGGCGCTCCTCGACGAGGCGTCGACCGCTGGGTGCGTCGTATGGGCCAACGCGCCCGACTGGAGCCCCGCCGCACCGGGCGTCGGGGTGCTCGGTCCCGCCCTCAATCGGGCGCTCGACGACGCCCTGGCCTCGCATCCGACGGTGCACCGTGCCGATCTCGCGGCGCGGCTGCGGCCGAGTTGGGTGACTTCCGCCGAGTGGCTCCAAACCAACTTCGATGCTGCGCTCCAGCCGACGACGGCAGAGGGCCGCAGCGCCGTCGCGGCGCTGCTGACCGATGCCGTGCGCGCCTCCTGCGGGCTCTGAGGACCGCTACGGTTCCAGCGCGGTACCGGCGACGCAGCCAAGCCCCAACAGGAGTACCTGACCGACCTCGGCCGCGTTGGCGGTGCTCGAGAAGAGGTTGCCGATCTGGGCGGCGGGCAAGAGGCGGAGTTGGTCGTAGTAGCAGCCCGCCGCGTCGCTCGACCATCCGCCGTCGCGGAGTCCGGCGACGAAGGCTTCCTTCGGCACGAACACGAGCGGGTTGATGTCGGACAGGTCAACGCCCGGCGGGATGTAGACCTCGTTCGGGTCGCCGCCCGCCGGCGGTAGGTTCGCGTTCTTCTTGAGCGTTGCAGTCAACAGCGGCGCCGTGAGCAGCAGCCACGTTCCCAACTGCTCGGGCGACAGCGTCGAGGGGTCGACCGACAGGTCGATCGGCAACAGGTTGACCTTGCCGAGCTGCTCCAGCAGCTTCGCCTGCTCGACGCCGAGCGCCTTCACCAACGCCGAGAACAGCGCCGCGAGCTCGTCGCCGTTCAGCTTCGAGAGGTCGAGTGAGCCGAGCTGCCCCGCCAGGGCGGCCAGCGCCGCCGAGGCATCGCTCGAACCCGACGCTGCGCCGGCGAGCAACCGCCGGACGAGCGCGACCTCGTCGGGTCCCAGCTTCCCGGCGACGGCGACCGCGATCCGTTCGATGTCGGCCGCGGAGAGCTTCGAGAGGTCGATCCCGAGCAGCGCGGCGAGCGCCGACTCGACGTCGCCCGAGGTGTTCGTGGAGCCGAGCGCCTTCGACAACGACGCCGCATCGACGCAGTCGGTCACCGAGGCGACCAACGCCGCCTGACCGGCGGCCGACACGCGAGAGGCGGGGGTCGGATCGCCGCTGACCACGGCGGCGATGAGCGAGTTGATGTCGGCGAGCGCGGCGGGGTCGGTGGCGATCTTGGCGTAGACGCACTCGGCCTGCGCCGCCGGAATGCCCAGCCGACCGAGCGCCGCGACGACGGTCTCCCGCGAGGCGAGCGAAACGCCGCCGGCCGTCGACTCCTGCGGGGCCGCGGTGGTCGATACACCGGCGACATCGGTCGCCGGCTTGACCCGGCCGCGGGCCTGCGAGACGCCGTCGGTGATCCAGGCGGGGATCTGGCCTGCCGCCGAGCCGCCCGGGTCCTTCGTGGTCGAACACCCGACCACGAACAGCGACGACGACAACGCGACAGATAGCGCGCGGGTACCCCAACGACGAGTCATGCTCGAACCTCACTCCCTCCGCCCCAGCGGCGCAACCGAGCAATTGTCCCACACCGGCGGGGCGCGGCGGCGTCTTCGGATGGCGTCAGGTGTCGGAAGCGTCGGCGAACGCCGTGATCGGGGGACAGGTGCACACGAGGTTGCGGTCGCCGTACCCCCCGTCGATTCGGCTCACCGGCGCCCAGTACTTGTGCTGAACGACCTGCGGCGTCGGGTAGGCCGCAAGCGATCGTGGGTACGCTCGCTCCCACTCGTCGGCGCTCACGTCGGCCGCAGGATGCGGCGCATGGCGCAGCGGCGAATCCTCCGCCGCCCATTCGCCCGCCTCCACCCGAGCGATCTCCTCACGGATCGCAAGCATCGCGTCGCAGAAGCGGTCGAGTTCGGCCAGCGACTCGGACTCGGTGGGCTCGACCATCAGCGTGCCCGCCACCGGGAACGACATCGTGGGGGCATGGAATCCATAGTCGATCAGCCGCTTCGCGATGTCCTCGGCCCCGATGCCGGTGCGACGCTCGATCGGGCGGACATCGAGAATGCACTCGTGTGCGACCAGCCCGTCGCGCCCGCTGTACAGCACCGGGAAGGCATCGCCCAGGCGGCGAGCGACGTAGTTCGCCGCCAGGATGGCGTGTGCCGTCGCATCACGCAGCCCCTCCGGTCCCATCATCGCGACGTACATCCACGAGATCGGCAGGATCGAGGCCGACCCCCAGGGCGCCGCCGCGACCGGACCGACGCCGGTCGCGGGGCCGGCATCGGCGACCACGGGGTGGTTCGGCAGGAACGGTGCGAGGTGCGAACGCACCGCGACCGGACCGACGCCGGGACCACCGCCCCCGTGCGGGATGCAGAACGTCTTGTGCAGGTTCAGGTGGCTCACGTCGGCGCCGAACGCACCGGGTCGCGCCAGGCCGACCAGAGCGTTCATGTTCGCGCCGTCCAGGTACAGCTGTCCGCCTGCCTCGTGCACCATGGCGCAGATCTCGACGATCGCTTCCTCGAACACGCCGTGGGTCGAGGGGTAGGTGACCATGAGAGCCGCCAGCGTGGAGCGATGCGCGTCGATCCGGGCGGCGAGATCGTCCACGTCCACGTTGCCGTCGTCGTCACAGGCAACGACGACGACATCGAGTCCGGCCATGACGGCGGACGCGGCGTTCGTGCCGTGCGCCGATGCCGGAATCAGGCAGGTCGTACGAGCCACGTCGCCGCGAGCGCGGTGGTAGGCCCGAATGGCGAGCAAACCGGCCAGCTCGCCCTGGCTCCCGGCGTTCGGCTGCAACGACACGGCGTCGTACCCGGTCACCCGGGCGAGCCATGTTTCGAGATCGGCGATGAGTTGGCGGTATCCGATGCCCTGATCCGCCGGGGCGAACGGATGGATGTCGGCGAAGGCCGGCCAACTGATCGGCACCATCTCGCTCGTCGCGTTGAGCTTCATCGTGCAACTGCCGAGCGGGATCATCGACCGATCGAGCGCAAGGTCGGCGTCCGCGAGCCGGCGGAGGTAACGCAGCATCTCGGTCTCGCTGCGGTAGCGATGAAAGGTGGGGTGTTCCAGGAAGGGAGTGCGCCGAACGAGGCCGTTGGGAAGCGCTCGGGCCGCAGCGGCGTTCGATCCGGGTGAGCCGAGCAGCCGCGCCGCCTCGGCGAGCGAGTCGCCGTCGCTTCCGAGCACCGAACCGAACGCCGCCACCACGTCGGTGAGTTGGCGCACGGTGGTGGTCTCGTCGCAGGTGATGCCGACGTGGTCGGCGTCGACGCCGCGCAGGTTGATCCCCAGATCGAGGGCGGCCGCCACGACGGCCTCGCCACGCCCGGCGACCCGGGCGGTGACCGTGTCGAACCATGTGTCGTGGGCGAGCCCCACCCCCAGCGCCTCCAGGGCGGCGGCGAGCGCTCCGGCGTGGCCGTGCACCCGGGCGGCGATCCCGCGCAGGCCGTCCGGGCCGTGGTACACGGCGTACATCGACGCCATCACCGCCAGGAGCACCTGAGCAGTGCAGATGTTGGAGGTCGCCTTCTCGCGGCGGATGTGCTGCTCACGCGTCTGGAGCGCCAGCCGATAGGCCGGCCGACCGGCCGCATCGCGCGACACGCCGACCAGACGGCCGGGCATCGCTCGCCGGTGCCGATCGGCGGTCGCGAGAAACCCCGCGTGCGGACCGCCGAACCCGACGGGCACGCCGAAGCGCTGCGCCGAGCCGACCACCGCATCGACGCCCCATGCGCCGGGCGCCTCGATCAGACACAGCCCCAGCAGGTCGGCGACGACGATGCTGAACGCACCCGCCGAGCGGAGTGCGTCGATCGCCGGGCGCGGGTCGACGACGGCACCGGTCGAAGTGGGCAGTGCGAGCACCGCACCGAACACATCGGTTGCGTCCAGGTCGACGGCGGGATCGCCGACCACCAGTTCGATGCCAACGGGTTCGGCGCGGGTCGCGATGACCGCCAGGGTCTGCGGATGCACGCCGCTGTCGACGAAGAACCGCTTCGAGGCCGAGCGGACGGCTCGTCGGGCCATCGTCATCGCCTCGGCCGCGGCGGTGCCCTCGTCGAGCATCGACGCGTTCGCCAGGTCGAGCCCGGTCAGGTCGGTGATGAGCGTCTGGAAGTTGACCAGCGCCTCCAGGCGACCCTGCGAGATCTCCGGCTGGTATGGCGTGTAGGCCGTGTACCACGCGGGGTTCTCGAGGATGTTGCGCTGGATCACGCCCGGCACTCGGGTGGCCGTGTAGCCCATGCCGATCATCGAGGTGACCACACGGTTGGATGCCGCAAGGGCGGCGATCGCCTCGAGCGCCTCGGCCTCGGTGCGAGCGTTCGGCAGGTCGAGCAGCGCACGGTCGCGGATCGAATCGGGCACGACCGCGTCGAGAAGCTCGTCCATGCTCGCGACGCCCAGCGTCGCGAGCATGGTGGTCACCTCATCGGCGTTGGGTCCGAGGTGGCGCGCCGCGAAGGGCGCGTCGGTGTGTGGGGGAGTGGCCATGGTCGCCTCCTGGGTTCCCCTCTGTCCTCGGCACCTGAGAGTTTCGCAGCGACGAATCGCGCTTTCTCCGTCGGCGGGCCGCGCGAGACGGCCTCTTTCCAGAGTCGCCTCCGTCGAGCGGTTCGGGAACCTGAGAGTTTCCGGGACGTTGCTCCTTCGGTGATCGCACGAAGCGATGCTCTCCCGCCGGACATCATCGGCTTCGGTTGTCGGCCGGCATGCTAGGCGACCCGACACGATGGGCGGGCCGAGTCGCCGATGCCCTTCAGTCGAGCAGGTCGGGCTCCTCGGCCACGATCCAGTTCCACAGTGGATGGAATTGGAACTGACCGGCTGCCTCGCTGCCGACCATCTCGCGGGTGCGACGCGCGACATCCGGGCGGATCGGCACCGGCGAGCCGGCCGAGGTCGCGGCGAGTTGCACTTCAGCGGTGCGCTCCATGGTGATGTACCACCACACCGCCGACTCGACAGAGCCCCCGACCGTTAGGAGCCCGTGGTTCGCGAGTATCGCCGCCTTGGCACCGCCGAGCGCCTCGGCGATTCGACGGCCTTCATCGGTCTCGTCGACCACACCGGTGTAGTCGTCGAATCGTGCATGATCCTCGAAGAAGGCGCACGAGTCCTGGGTGATGGGCTCGATGCGGGTGTCGAGGGCCGACAACGCCCGGCCGAAGCGCGAATGCGAGTGTGCGGCCGCCACGATGTCGGGACGCGCCTGGTGCAGCTGCGAGTGGATCGCTAACGCCGCCCGATTCACCGGCCAGTCACCCTCGACGACCCGCCCGTCGTGATCGACCAGGATCAGGTCCGACACGCGGATCTGGCGGAAGCTCAGCCCGAACGGGTTCACCCAGAAGTGGTCGGTCAACTCGGGGTCGCGCGCGGTGATGTGGCCGGCGACGCCTTCGTCGAAACCGAACCGTCCGAAGAGCCGAAACGCCGCTGCCAGCCGCTGCTTGCGGTGTCGGCGAACCTCGCTCGACGGGGCATCATCGGCGAACCGAAACGGAGCGGGTGGACGTGCGGGACGCTCGGTCATGTTGGCGACTCCTCCGGGTGCGGTTCGATGGCGCAGGCGACGAGGTCGACAAGCTCGTCGAGGTACCGGTCGAGCGCCGGGCGTTTCTCGGCGGGCGTCTTGCCGAGGCGAACGATCACGGCGTCCAAGGCCGGCACCACGATGATGCGCTGCCCTTCGTACCCGCGGGCGGCGAACGCGCCCGTCTCATCGTCGTGGATCCACCAGTGCAAGCCGTAGCCCATGGCGTCCTCGTCCACCGAGCGGAGCGTCCTCGCCTCGTCGACCCAACCCGCGGGCAGCACCCGCGAACCATCCCACACCCCGTCGCGCAGGTACAGCAGGCCGAATCGGGCGAAGTCACGCGCGGTGGCGTACACGTACGACGATCCGACGAAGGTGCCTGCGGCGTCGAAGCGCGGTTCCGCCGACGACATCCCGATCGGGTCGAAGAGCCGGTCCCGGAGGAACCGCTCCATGCCGTCACGGCCGCCGAGCGCGTCGCCGATCCTGCGGGCGAGAATGTTGGTCGTGCCCGACGAGTAGTTGAAGACTTCGCCGATCGGATGATCCAGCGGGAGCGACGCAGCGAAGGCGGCCACGTCGTCGGCCCCGACCCCGAAGAGCATGTCGATGCAGTGTGACGTGTCGGCGTCGACGTAGTCCTCGTTGAATCGCAGGCCCGACCGCATGGCGAGCAGGTCGGTGAGCGTGATCGCCGCCCGCGAATCGTCCGGGCTTGTCCATTCCGGGGCGACCGGGACGGCGTCGCGATCGATCGACCCGTCACCGATGCAGATCCCCAGCGCTGCGTGGGTGATCGACTTCGCCATCGACCATGAGAGGTGCTTGGTTCGAGCCGTGGAACCGGGCCCGTAGTGCTCGGCGACGATGCGGCCGGCGCGGACCACCACGATCGCGGCCGTCGCACCGAGTTCTGCCGCTCGGGGGCCGCGGAACGCGGCCTCCACCGCCAGATCCAGATCGTCACCGGCTCGTTCGTCGCCAAGCGCTGCGGTCGCCCACGTCAGCGTCGGCCAGGCGACACCGGTTGGCTGAGCGGGGAGCGGAATGCGTCCGGTCATGCGAGCGGCCTCCCGAACGGGAGCTGGTCGACCCACGTGAGTAGGTGCGCTTCGGCTCGGCGGCAGGCGGCAAGGAAGAGCCCGCCGGGAGCGTCGGCGTCGCTCGCCTCCGTCGCCGCAGCGGCGACCGCATCGCGAATGCGGGCGCCGATCGCGTCGAGGCTCGCCGGCTCGTCGCCGACCGCGCGCAGCAGGTGCGGCCCGGCGAGCGAGAGGAAGTCGGGCACGACGGTCGTACCGGCGGCCTCGAGCACTGCGAGCCCGCGGGCGGTCACGGGCACGGGACCGCTGGCGATCAGCGCACCGAACGACCAGCCGCCGGCGACGCTGTGGTCGACGATACCGGGGCGCGATCCCACGATCGCGAGTTCGCCGTGGCCGAATTCGGTAAGAGGCCGCACGTCCGGCACGGCCTTCGCCGCCGCGAACGCCGTCTCGATCGCCGAGGCACACGGAGCGCCCGCCTCGATCATCACCGTCCGACCGTCGAGGGGACCGACGGTGGCGAGCGCAGCGGCAAGCACCCCGGTGGCGACGGCATCCGCCGCAGCGAAGGCCGGCGGCGGCAAGGACCACGGCGCCACGTCCGCCACCGCAACGCCCTTGCCCGGATCGAGATGGAGGGCGCCGCTCCCGACGCGCTCGGCGAGCTCACCGACGGCCGCCTGCAGCGCAGCGTCGCGTCCGTCGCCCTCCGCGTTCACCGCGGCGGAAGCGCCCGACACGTTGAGCCCGAACGAGGCGTGGCTGTACGTGATCGATCGTGCCAGCAGCACCGCTCCGTCGGTCAAGATCTTGCGGGCGCATCGGATCACCCCGACGGATCGGGGTGCCGCCGGAAGATCGACGGCGAGGAACCCGTCGGTCGAGCTGAGCTTCGTGATGTGCACGGCGGCATTCTGCCCTGTGCTGGCCGCTCCCGCGCAGGAACCGATGCGGCGGGGATCGTGGCACAGAGATGGGGCCGTGTGAGCAGACCCCCCGAACTGCTCACACGGCCCCATGTCCGCTTCGTCGCCACTCCGATGGGTCGGGGGCAACGATCTGTCTGGGTCGCACGGCGGGTGCCGGTTGTCCCGTGCGTCGCACCGTAGCACACAACGTGACATGTGTCACCCATTCCTGACGTGGCGTGGGTGTCCGTCCGACCGCGCCTCGAGGTGAAGAATTGGCCGCACGTGGCGACCGAGGCCGCTGTGCACGGCGAGAGGACGAATCATCATGTCGAATCCCGAGCGACGGACGGGTCTGCTGGTGTTCCTCCACGGTCACGGCTCGGAGCCCATCGCCCTCCCGGACCGGTATCGCGGCGGCATGTGCCCGGGGTGGACCTGCGTCGCTCCCGCCGGACCCCGCCCGGCCGATCCGGGCCGATCGTGGTTCGACGCCACCGCCCGCGGCGTCGATGCCGTGCAGTTGCACGCATCGGTCGACCTGATCCTCGCGCTCGTCGACGAGCTCACCGACGCGCTCGCCATCCCCGCCGAGCGAGTCGTGCTCGGAGGCTTCTCGCAGGGAGGGGCGACCGCGCTGGCGACAGCGGCGACCGGTCGCCGGTTCGGCGCGCTGCTGCTGGAGTCGGCATTCGTGCCCGAGGCGCTCGATCTCGACATCGACCTGTCGCGGGTGAACGTCGAGCATGCACTCGTGCAACACGGGACCACCGACGACGTGGTGCCGATCGAGGTTGCGCATTGGGCTGCGGACGCGCTCGCATCGACCGGCTGCGAGGTCGAGACCGCGTGGCACGACGCCGGCCACGAACGGCATCCCGGCATCGAGGCGACCACCAGAGCGTGGATCGAGCGGCTCTCGGCGACGTGGTCCGGCCCGACCGCCTGACCCCCTCGCCGGCGCGGCTCAGCCCCAGGCGGCGAGCAGCTCCTCGACGGTGGTGAGGGTCGCCAGCTGTGACATGGTCGACCGCAGGATCGCCGATGCCGCGTCCGCCGGCACCGCAACGCACGCGTCACGCGGCAGGACCACGCGGTATCCGAGGTTGACGGCCTCGATCGCCAGCCCGAGGAGGCCGACGTTGAGCGACGCCCCGCATGCGACGACCGTCCGCACGCCGATCGAGCGCAGGATCGGGTCCAGGTCGGTCCCGGAGAACGGGCTGACGCCGTGGCGGCGAACCGAGGTGATGTCGCGATCGTCACCCGCGAGTTCGGGCACCAGCTCGGCCGCCGGTGACCCTTCCAACAGCTGCCCCTCGATGTGCGATGCCGCCTCGAGGAGCGGCGCGTTCACGGAGCTGCCGAGACGGTCGCGTCGGAACACCGCGAGGGCGTGGACCACATGGACGCCGTGTGCCCGCGCGCCCGTGGCCACATCCGCCAGTCTCGGCCGCAGGCCGACCGACTCCACCGCCGCCGCGAGCGCCGGGAACGTCGCGAGATCGCCGATCACGCCCCGCTGACACTCCATGGTGACGACGGCGGTGTGCGTTGGATCGACGAGTTCGGAGCGGAGCATGGCGTCATGCTGCCCGCGATCGGGCCCATGGGAAAGCGTCACGCGATCTGCCACCATGGCGCCATGCCGAGCAGCCCGACCAGCGATACCGGTCGCCTGGTACTCGCGTCGGGATCAGCGGCCCGCGCTGCGGTGCTCGACTCGCTCGGGATCGCATTCGATCCGCACCCCGCCGCCGTGGACGAGCGGGCGATTCGCGACCGGTTGCACGCCGCCGGCGTGACCGCCGCGCCGATTGCACTCGCCCTCGCCGAGGCGAAGGCGCAAGCGGTCCGCCCCCTCGTCGGTGCACGCTGGCTGCTCGCTGCGGACCAGCTCGCCGAGGTGGGCACCGGGCCGGGGCGCTGCATCCTCGACAAGCCGGTGTCGTTGGCCGCAGCAGTTGACCAGCTGACCGCGCTCGCCGGCACGTCGCACCGGCTGATCAACGGCATCCTCCTGGTTGCCCCCGACGGCAGGGAGTGGCGAGGGGTCGATCGACACCGGATCGTGATGACCGCGTTCAGCCGCCACCAGGCCGCGGCGTACGTCCGCGACTTCCGCCCGCTCGAATGCGTCGGTGCGTACCGCATCGAGGACCGCGCCGGGCTGATCGAGCGCGTCGAACACCTCGACGGGGGAGGGGAGTCGGGCGTGATGGGCCTACCGGCGACCCTGTTCGAACGACTCGCACGCCGGGCCGGCCTTTGGAGTCTCCTCAGCTGATCCGCTGATCCGCACTTCTCCACAGTTGATCCGTGGAGAAGCGGCGAGGTAGAGCCGCCGCGCCGAGGAGCCGCATCGGGCCGGCGATCAGCCGGGCGCGAGCACGCGCCGCAGGCGGGCATCGTCGACGACCCAAACGCCGCCGCCGCCCGGCCGCAAGGCGGCCGCGTCGGCATCGACGGTCACGTCGATCGTGCGGGCGTCGACCACTCCGACATGCACGCCCTCGACTGCCCAGCGTTGCCCTGCTCCCGCGTGCTCCAGGAAGTGCGATGTTCCGGCCAGTCGGACGCGCAGCCGCCGCGGCGGGAGGAGCGCGACGTCGACGCCTCGATTCACGGGGTCGACCTCGTAGGTGCTCGCCGCCTCGGCGGCGTAGGCATCGCGCCAGCCGTGCGCGAACACCAAGTCGTGGCCGAGCGCGTTTCGTCCGATCTGCGCTCCGTCCATCGAGTCCGGCATGTTCAGCACGAGTGTGCGCGTGTCGCGCTCCAACGCCACGGCGGAGATGACCCTCGCCTCGGACTGGGCGGCGGCGTCCTGCCAACGCCGTTGCGCCGCCCACAGACTGGGAATGCCCAACGCGACGAGCGACAGCGTCACGCCGACCCATGCGAGCGGGGACCGCGCGGCCTCGCCCGAGACGGCGCCCAACGACCGACCGGCCGTCGCAACCACGGCACAGGCAAGCAGGGCGGTGGGGAAGTAGGCGAAGCGGTCGCCGCCGAGCGTGTCCGACGCCACGCCCAGCTTGGCGACGGGAGCCAGGTGGATTGACGCCGCAGCCACGAGCAGCAGCGGCAGCCTCCACCACGGAGCATCTGCCGGACCGCGGGTGCGACGCGCCGAGACTGCGACCACGGTTAGCGTGCCTGCGATCGTGATCGCCGCCACCGCCCAACCGACCGCCGGCAGCTGCGGCAACAGCGACCGAGCGACTGCGACGAGCCATTTCGCGGCGAGTCGCGGCAGCGGGATTCCGCCGATGAACTCGTCGCTCCACGACTCGGCCTTCACCGTGCCCAGCGCGAGCGAACGAACGGCGATGTAGGCGGCGAGTACCAGCCACAGCGGCCACGAGCGTCGCACGACTCGGCGAAGCGCTCCCTCGACGGGATGGCAGACCGCGAGATCCACGACCACTGCAACGAGGGGAATTGTCACAGCGGGCTCCTTTGAGGCCATGCCGACCACCGCTCCCAGCACGGCGATCGTCGTCCAGGATCGAGCATGAACGACGCGCTGCGAGCGGAGCCACGCGGCGAGGCACGTCACGAGTCCCAGGGACATGAGGAGGTCGCTGCGGGCGCTGATCCAGCTCACCGCCTCGGTGTGCGACGGATGCAACACGAACGCCACCCCGGCAAGCCACGCAGCCGTCTCGCGGGCGCGCTGCCGCCAGCGGCAGCGCGCGCCGATCTCCCACATGAGCCATGCGACGCACCCGGCCACGGCGAGATGGAGCGCGAGCGCAACCAGATGGTGCGGGAGTGGAGAGGTGCCGAACCAGCGGGTGGTGAGCGCGTGGAGCGCCTGGTTCAGGGGACGAAGGTTGCGGCCGGGATGGGTCGTGGTCGTCGACGCGGCGCTGCGGTCGCCAGCGCCGAGCAACTCCTCGAAGTCGTCGCCGATGAAGTACCCGCGCAGCGTCGGCGAGATGACGGCGACCGTCGCCAACACCACCACCCCGACGCCGGCGGACCGGGCAGCCGGCGCGGGCACGGCGGTCCGTCGTCGCATGGCGTCACGCTAATCTGCGGCATGGCTCGGCTCCCGGATGATCCCCACGGTTCAGAGGCTGCGATGGCGCCTCGTTTCGCACGACTCGGCCTCACGTTCGACGATGTCCTGCTGCTGCCTGCGGAGTCGTCGGTGCTCCCGCACGAGACCGACACGTCCACCTGGTTCACACCCGATATCCGCCTCGCGATCCCGATCGCCTCGGCAGCGATGGACACGGTCACCGAGTCCCGCCTCGCGATCGCGCTGGCCCGCATGGGCGGCATCGGCGTGATCCATCGCAACCTCCCCGCCGAAGACCAGGCGGCGGAGGTCGACCGCGTGAAGCGGTCCGAGTCGGGCATGATCACCGATCCGGTCACGCTGCGGCCCCATCAGCCCGTCGCCGCGGCGCTGGAGCTCATGGAGCGGTTCCACATCTCGGGCGTGCCGATCACCGACGACGAGAACCGCTTGGTTGGCATCCTCACCAACCGGGACCTTCGCTTCGAGACCGATCCGAGCCGCCCGATCAGCGAGGCGATGACCTCGACTGGGCTCCACACGGCGCCGGTCGGCACGACGCTTGACGAGGCGCAGGAGATGTTCCGCCACATCAAGGTCGAGAAGCTCCCGGTCGTCGACGACGAGGGGTCGCTACGCGGGCTCATCACGATCAAGGACCTGAAGAAGCGCACGGCGTTCCCGAATGCCACCAAGGACACCGAGGGCCGCCTGCGCGTCGCAGCGGCGATCGGCACGGGCTCCGACATGGGTGACCGGGCCAAACTGTTGATCGATGCCGGCGTCGACGCGATCGTGATCGACACCGCCCACGGACACGCCACCTCGGTCGCCGAGGCCGTCCGTGAGCTTCGGCGCCGGTGGGACGGACCGATCGTCGCCGGCAACGTCGGCACCGCCGCTGCGGCGGAATCGTTGATCGACGCCGGCGCCGACACCATCAAGGTCGGCATCGGTCCCGGATCGATCTGCACGACCCGAGTCGTCGCCGGCATCGGTGTCCCGCAGATCACCGCGGTGCACGCGTGTGCCGAGCTCGCACATCGTCGTGGGCGGTGCGTGATCGCCGACGGCGGGCTGCAGTACTCGGGCGACCTGGCCAAGGCCGTCGCCGCCGGCGCCGACACCGCCATGTTCGGCAGCCTGCTCGCCGGCACCGACGAAAGCCCGGGCGAGGTCGTGCTGTACCAGGGCGAACGGTACAAGACGTATCGGGGGATGGGTTCCCTCGGGGCAATGAAGGCGCGCTCGTTCTCGAAGGACCGCTACTTCCAGGAACACGTCGTCGATGCCGAGAAGCTGGTGCCGGAGGGTATCGAGGGGCGCGTCCCCTACGTCGGCACCCTGTCGAGCATCGTGCACCAGTTGGTCGGTGGCCTGCAGCAGTCGATGGGCTACTGCGGAACGGCCGACATCTCGGCCATGCAGAGCGACACGGAGTTCATCCGCATGACGTCGGCGGGGCTGCGCGAGGCGCATCCGCACGACATCGCGATCACGGAGCAGGCGCCGAACTACCGCCGCTTCTGAACGGCGCGGGGCGATCTCGAGAAAATCCCGACACGGACGCGATTCCGGTGCGGCGCGTTGCGTCCTTACCGGCAACACGGCGTTGCGTCGGGATCCCAGATCTGCCCCGCTCAACTCAGCACTTCCCACACCCCCGAGCGGGTCGGAGATTCGGGGCGCCACGCAGGTGGCGCCCCGAATCGCGTTCTGACAGCAACGTCAGTTCTGAGGCATCAGCGTGGCGTCCTCTAGAATCTCTCGATGCCTGAACTCGGAGAGTCCGACGTCGAACAGATCTCCCGGCTGAAGTACGCGTATCTGCGCCACCTCGACTGCAAGCAGTGGGACGAACTCGGCACGCTGCTCTGCGAGGACGCCACCGCCGCGTATTCGGGCGGCGCCTACGCCTTCGAGGGGCGCGAGGCGATCATCGGCTTCCTGCGGCGCAATCTCGGTTCCGAGACGTTCCACACGTCGCACCGGGTGCACCACCCGGAGATCGAGGTGGCCGGCGACGAGGCCCGGGCCGTCTGGGCGATGGACGACGTCAACGTCGATCCCTCGCTCGACTTCTACCTCTCCGGAGCAGGCTTCTACGAGGATCGCTACCGCCGCGAGGCCGACGGCTGGCGGATCTCACACACCGGGTATCGCCGCTCGTTCGAAACCGTCATGGCGATGTCGGCGGCGCGTATGGCACTCACCGCCAGTTGGTGGTCGACCGATGGGCGTTCGACGCTGGAGGTTCAGGACTCGTGACGACCGAAGACCCAACCTTCGAGGAGCGGCCTTGGGGCACGTTCTTCGTGCTCGACGACGAGGCGCACCACAAGGTGAAGCGCATCACGGTGATGCCAGGCCAGCGCTTGAGCTATCAGCGTCACACCAAGCGATCCGAGCATTGGTTCGTGATCTCCGGCGAGGCGACCGTGACCCTCGACGGCTCGACTGTGCTGTTGCATTCCGGCAACTACGTCGACATCCCCCAGGGCGTCGCCCACCGGCTGGAGAACCGTGAGTCGGCGCCGCTGGTGATCATCGAGGTCCAGCACGGCGAGTACTTCGGCGAGGACGACATCATCCGCCTGTCGGACGACTATGGGCGCACCGACGCCTGACGCCGCGATGCGGGCACACGACGCTTCCGCGGCCGGGAACGTCGACGCGTGAGCGCGTCGCTTCGCCACCACCTGTTGATCGCGGCACCGCAGTTGGGTGACCCGAACTTCGAACGGACGGTCGTCTACGTCATCGACCATTCGGTCGACGGCGCGTTCGGAGTCGTGCTCAACCGACCGGCGGCGATCGAGGTCGCCCATCAGTTCCCCGAGTTCGCCGACCGCGCCACCCCCGACGGGCTCGTGCTCGTGGGCGGGCCGGTGCAGACCGACGTGGTCCTGGTGCTCGCCCGCGTCGGCGACGAGTACCCGCGGCTCGTCGACACCGCCGATCTGCGGAGCAGCGGCGACGCGGCCCGGCTTCGATTCGTCATCGGGTACACCGGCTGGGGACCCCGCCAACTGGACGACGAGATCGGCGAACAGGCCTGGTTCGTGGTGCCCGCCCGTGGCGACGAGCCCTTCGCCGACCCGACGACCGACCGATGGCGTGAGGCGCTCGGCCGGCTTCCCGACATCGGCAGGATGCTGGCGCGATTCCCCGACGATCCGTCGGTCAACTGAGGGCCGCGCCGCGGCGATCGCTGCAGCTCAGGGTTGCATGATGATCGTGCGGCGTTCGGTCATCTCCTGCACGGCGAACGCGGGCCCCTCGCGGGTGTTGCCGGAGTCGCGGAGACCGCCGTAGGGCTGCTGGTCGGCTCGCCAGGTGGGCATCTCGTTGACGAGCACCCCGCCGAAGTCGAGCACATCGGCGGCCCGGAGCGCTGTCGAGATGCTCGACGTGAAGATCGCCGCCTGCAATCCGTAGCGCGTGGCGTTCGCCGCTGCGAACGCGTCCTCGACATCGTCGTAGGCCGCGAAGCCGACGACGGGTCCGAACACCTCGGTGGAGCACACACGCATGTCGGCGGTCACCTCGGCGAGCACTGTTGGCCGGAGCACCGAGTCGTCGCCGACGACGCCTCCGGTCACCAGTCGCGCCCCCTGGGCGACTGCCTCGTCGACCCACCCGACGACGCGTTGGGTCTCGCTCCCGTTGATCAGCGCCGACACGACGGTCGCCGGATCGGCCGGATCGCCCACCACCAGCGTGGCCACCTTCGCCGCGACCAAATCGAGCAAGGTGTCGTGGACGCCGCGATGGGCGTAGACGCGCTGCACCGAGATGCATGTCTGCCCCGAGAACCCGTACCCGCCCGCCACGATCTTGGTGGCCGCGAGCTCCAGGTCGGCATCGGGCTCCACGATCACCGGGGCGTTGTTGCCGAGCTCCAGGCTGACTCGTTTGCGCGGCGCCCGAGCCCGGATCGACCAGCCGACCTCGGGCGAGCCCGTGAACGTGATCATCGCGACGTCGTCATGCATGACCAGCCGATCGGCGACCGAACCGGGGCAGGTGACCACGTTCAGCCACCCGGGTGGCAGGCCGGCCTCCTCGAAAAGCCGAGCGATCCCAAGCGCCGTGAGCGGCGTCGCGGACGCGGGTTTGAGCACGACCGGGCAGCCGGCCGCCACGGCGGGGGCGATCTTGTGGCACACGAGGTTCAGCGGGAAGTTGAACGGGCTGATCGCGCCCACCACCCCGATCGGAACTCGCCTCACGTAGCCGAGCTTGCCCACGCCGGCCGAGCTGGCGTCGAGCGCGATCATCTCGCCGACCAGCGTGCGTGCCTGGGCGGCCGAGAATCGCAGCGTATCGACGGCCCGCGCGGCCTCGATGCGTGCGAGCGCGATCGGCTTGGCCGACTCCTGTGAGATCGACTGGCCGAACTGCTCGTTGCGCGCCGCCAGCAGCTCCGCCGCGCGGTCGAGAATCGCGGCCCGCTGATGCGCCGGAAGCGCTCCGCCGCGATGCCGGTCCAGGCCGACGGCGACCGCTCGGTCGATGTGGTCGCTGTCGAGTCGCGGCACGGCTCCGACGACGCGGCCGTCGTAGGGCGATCGAACCTCGGTCGTGGCCTCGGTCACGACGTCTTCGCCGTCGATCAAAGCGGGGGTGACGGGCGTTGACACGGTTATCGGCTCCGGGGTGAGGGGGAGGAAGGGGCCCCGCCAACCGTAGTGGTCTGCCCTTCGGGCCGCTCGGTGGCCGTCACGTCGATCGGCATGGATGCGTGCGGGTCGTTCGGTCGGAAGAAGCGACGCGCCTGTCGGGCGACCGAACGGGCGATGGCGATGCTCCCGGCCGCGCCGACACCGGCACCGATGCCGAATGGCAGGACGCGGCCGAGCCGCGACACCGCAGCGTCGGTCGACAGCTTGGCCACGACCTTCGCGGCGAGCTTGGAGTTGATCGACTCGAGTTGCGCACCGGTGAGCGACGCCAGCGCAGCGGCTCCGCCCTCGGCGCCGATCTTGGCCGCCAGGCCGTCGAGCCCCGCCACGGCACCACGGCTCATCGAGAGCACAGCGAGGACCCATGCCTTGCGTTCCTCGAACGACGCGGCGTCGTGGCCGTACGCGATGCCGATCGCGAGCACCATCTCGCCGAGCCTCGACACGCTGTATGCGACGTCGGCGCCGGCGGTGAGCACGGCAGCGGCGGTCCCGGCGCCCGGCACCGCCGCAGCGCCGCCCGACATCGCAGCGACCACGCCGAGCTCCCGGCTGAATCGCCGCACGATCCGCTCGACCAGCTGATCGTCGGTGACGTCGGGGTGCTCGGCTCGCAGCCTCGCGACCAAGGCCGCTGCGGCGTCGTAGCGCGATTCGACCAGCCGGTCGACGGACGGCAGCACGCCGCCAAGGACTGCTGAGGGTGACTTCGCCACGGACACTCCTGCGGACGCAACAAACGCCGGATGAAGAACTACAGCCGGTCGATAGGAGTGCCGACACTACCGGGCGTGAAGATGCTTTCGTTCGTCGGCCGCGTGACACATCGGTGGCGCGCGAACGCGCTCGCGAAGCTGTCCCGCGAGCGCCTGACCCGCGCCGCGGCGATCGCAGCGGTCTCGACACTGATCGCGGTGACCGCAGCGACGTGGGCCTGGGCCGCTCTGGCACGGACACGATCGACGCAGGCCGCCGACACCGTCGCCGTGCAGCAACTGTCGGCATTGGATGCCGCCTGGGCCTTCCGTGCGGCCACGACCGGCGACGCCGCGTCGCAGACTGCACAGGTGCAATGGGACGCAACCCGTGGCCGAATTGCAGCCCGGCTGTCAGAGGTCGAGTCCGAAGGAACCGTCGGAGCCGACGCGACACACCTCGCTGCGGTGGTGCACGTGGACGACCCGTCGATCGCCCGCTCTGCGGTGTCGTCTGACTGGTTGGTGATGATGCATGCGCGAGATGCGGTGCGTGCGGTGCGGGGCAACGCCGATGAGCCGCTGCAGCGCTACCTCGATCCTGTCGTGCGCGACTTGGCCGACATGGTGACGGCACGCACGATCGTGGTCGCGGCGGCCTCGGTGGATGACGGCGTGCGGCAAGTGGCCGGAGATGCCGTGTCGCTCCTGGAGGAATCCGGTGGGATCACCGGCTTCGCGGGCGCGGCCGGGGCGATGAGCCCGCCAGGCGACTCGCTTCGCACCGCACAGTCCGCGGTGGCCGGATCCGCAGATCTCGCGACCGTCCGCGCCGTGGTGGAGCAGGCTGTCGAGGCGTTGCAGAGCGACCGAACGATCTCGATGCCAGCGAACACCGACCAGGCCTTCGCCGCCTATGCGGGCGCGCTCTCCACCTACGGACGTGCGCTCACGACCGAGTTTGCCTCGCAACACGCGGCAGATGCGGCGACCTACGAGAGCGCTCGGATTCGCCTGACGCTGACCGCGTTCGCGGCCGCGACGGCCCTCACGGCGCTCGTGATCTGGCGGCGCCGGCTCGGGCGAGCGGCCGAGCAGCAACTCCGTACCGCTGCGTCCACCGACCCGCTGACCGGACTCGGCAACCGCGCCTTCCTCGATGCTGCGGTGCCGGCGTTGCGGGAGCAGCAGCCCGATGTCGCACTGCTGCACATCGACCTCGATCACTTCAAGCCGGTCAACGACACCTACGGTCACGCCGTCGGTGACCGCGTTCTGGTGGAGACGGCCGAGCGGCTGCGTTCGGTGGCTGAGGCTGCCGGCGGCGTGGCAGCACGCCTCGGCGGCGACGAGTTCGCCGTGGTCCTGCCGGCAATGGAGCCGGCGAAGATCGACGAACTGACACGCAAGATGCTCGATGACTTGGCGGCCTTCGAGGTCGAGGGCATCTCGCTCCAGGTCGGCGCCAGCATCGGGATCGCTCAGGGCCTGGCCGATGTCGGGCCGCTGCTCGCCAACGCCGACATCGCACTGTACGAGGCCAAACGAACCGGCAGGGGACAGGCCAGCACCTTCCGAGCGGAGGCCGCCGACTACGTGGCGTTCGTTCAGGAGCAGCTGGTCAAGGGCAACGTGCACACCGCCTACCAGCCGCAGATAGCGCTGCGCGATGGCCGCTGCATCGGTGTCGAGGTGCTCGCTCGCCTGGTCGATCGCAGCGGGTCGTACGTCCGAGCAAGCGAGTGGATGGGGATCGCCGAGTGGCTGGGGGTGACCGAGGATCTCTTCGAGCATGTCATCACCTCGGTGGTTCGGGACCTCGCTCATGAGCCCGAGCCCGCCGGCCAGATCTGGTTCAACCTGTCGGCCCACGACCTGAATCGGCCCGGCGGCCCCGACTGGGTGCTCGAGCACCTCGGTCGACTCCGTATTCCGCCCGCCCGACTCGGCGTGGAGATCACGTCCACATCCGCGGTGCGCAACACCGATGGCCTCGCGCGGGCCGTGTCCCAATTGCGCTCGGCGGGCGTCGGGGTGGCGCTCGGCGATTTCGGAACGCACGACACGCCGCTCGGTCATCTCGTCAGCTTGCCGGTGTCGCGGGTGAAGCTCGACGGATCGCTCACCAATGGCATCCGCCGCGACACGCCCGCCGCCTGGGTGATCACCGCCATGACCCAGCTCGCAGCGCGCTTGCGCATCGAGGTGATTGCCGAAGGCATCACCTCCGGCGATCAGCTCGCCATACTGCCGAGCCTCGGCGTGCCTGCGGTCCAGGGGTACCTGCTCGGGCTGCCCGGCCCGCTGTCACGGATCCCCGCGGCAGTCGACCTTGCAGCGGTGGCGCAACTCAACCTGAGTTCCATCGAAAACCGGCCCGGTGTCGGCGCCCTCGTGCAGCCGCCGGTCATGTAGGTGGTGGCGCGCATGCAGTGGAATGGGGCGACACGCGCCGAATCATGCCGACATCTCGCGAACACAATTCGCGTTTCCTGTTTGAATCCCGAATCGACTTTGGCATGATGCTCTATGGGTGAAATCGCCCACATTGCTTCCCCAACCACCACTGGATGGTCCCCAGATGAGTGAGTCAGCGCGCCAGAACAGCCATCTCAACTCCGTGCGCACCCTGCGCCGCGTCGCGACGCTCGCGTTGTCGTCCGCGCTGGGCGCGGCCGCCGTCGTCGCCGGCCTGCTGTTGATCGTCGGTGCCGACCTCGGCGCTCGGCGAATCGCGGTCACCGCGACGGTCGTGGTGGTGGGTGTGGTCACCGCATTCCTCGGAATCGAGCATGTCCGCGAGACCATCGATCGCCTGGACGACCTGAACATCGATGAGCGTCGGCGCCGCGACGAGTCCTCCGGCGTCCGCAGCTACTGATCCCTCCGCGAGCTGGGGAGGAAGCGCGGGCCGGGAGCCCGATACGGAGCGGCATCGCCTCGCTGTAGTCTAGGTTACATAACGATGATTATCGGCGTTAGGGGTCGGGAGTGGCCCGGCCGGGCGGGCTCACCCGTTGGTGCCGATGACGCGGTCGATGCCGTCCAGGAGTCGCGACAGCACGGTCGATTCCGTCAAGCCGTCCTGTGCGTCGCGCACGGCATCGGCCCAGAGCCCGTGCACCTCGGCGAGGCGATCCAGCGCATCGTCACGCTCGTGGCGAGCGATCACGAGTTCCTCGTCGCCGAGGCCGAGCTCGAGCCCGCGGCGACGCGACTCGTAGGCGCGCTGACGACAGCTCCGGCGGCAGTAGGCACGCGGCCGCCCGATCGGCGCGCTCGCAACCGGCCGACCACACCACCGACACATGACGGGCTCGCCCTGGCTCGCGCGATCTTTCGTCACAGTGACGAATCTACCGCCGGATACCCAGTCGGCGTGGGACGCGCCCGGAGTCGGCCTGTCCGGGCTCGATTGTCCGGGCTCGGCTGAGAGGCGGTACAGGGATCGCTGAGCGCTCTGCAACCCACCTGCCCGTATGTTGAGGGGACGTCCACGTGGGGGAATCACCGTGTCCGCAGACCACCCGTTCGAGCCGCGCGCAGAGGCGCAGCCAACCATCCCTTCGCCGATGCCGCCGTCAGCGCCCATGCCACCGAGGCCACCCATGCCGCCGAGGCCGGCGATCCTCGCGAGAACCGTCGTTCCCGCTCCCCTGCGGGTGGTCTTCTCGCTCGTGATCGGCGCCGTCGGCGTCGATCTTGCCGTCGCCGGCTTCCGCTCCCACGGCATCGGCCTCAGCCTCGCAGCGTGGGCAGTGCTCGTCGCCTTGCTCGCCGCCGCACCGCCGCGTTCCGCTGGTCGCGGCCCGGCCGTGTTCTTCAGCGCCCTCGTGGTGGTGTTCGGCTGGTTCTGGCTCGCCAGATCGAGCGCGGTGATCTCCCCGATCGCGATGTTCGCCGTGTTCGGCTCGCTCGTCGCGCTCGCGGCGTTCGGGCGGCGCGGCGGGCTCTTCGACGTCACCTCGGCTGCGCTCGTGACGCGGGCCGTGTTCTTCATCGAGGACGCGATACTCGGGCTCCCGTGGGCCACCCGCCCGGCGATCGACCGCGCGCTGCGACGCCGCGCCGACCCCACCGCTGGGGCCCCCGACATCGACTCTGTGTGGCCGGTGCGCATCCTCGGCCTGGCGCTCGCCATCCCGGTTGCCGCCACGATCGTCGGCCTGCTCGCATGGGGCGACCCCGTCTTCGCGTCGCTGTTCGACATCGGGCTCGATGGTCGCCAACTCGCCCGGTATGTCGGGTTTGGCTTGGGCGGCGCCGCTACCGTCGCGATGCTCGCACGGCACGCGACCGCAGATGAACAACGCGGCGACGTTGCCGCCGAGGCGCCGGCCACGCTGGGCAACACGATCATCGCCACGCTCGCCGCGGTATTCGCCCTCTTCGCCGCGAGCCGTCTCCTCTCGCTCACCGGAGCCGCCGAACGAATCGCCCACGAGAAGGGCCTCACCTACGCCGAATACGCCCGCAGCGGGTTCTTCCAACTCCTCGGCGCGGCAGCGATCTCCTTCGGCGTCCTCGCGCTGGTCGGCGCCGCCTGCCGGACGGGCACCCCGTCACAACTGCGCTGGCGGACCGGCCTCGGCCTGCTCAACGCCGTGCTCGTCGAGACCCTGGTCGTCGACGCCATCTGGCGCCTTCACCTGTACGAGCAGGCCTACGGCTGGACGCTGCTCCGGCTGCACAGCACGTGGTTCGCGATGTGGGTGGGCGTGGCGTTCCTGATCGTCGGGGCGTCGTATACCGGCCTGTGGCGCAACCGCCGATGGCTCCTCGCGGCCATCGCGTGCTTCGCGTTCGTCGGCCTCGCCGGGGCGACGCTCGTGAACTCGGAGGCGATCGTCGCGAGGCGCAACATGACGGGCCCCACCGACCTGAGCAGCGAGCGCCGCGACGGAGGGACCGACTTGGACTACCTCGTCGAACTCGGCGATGACGCCGTGCCGACCATCGTCGAGAACCTCGATGGCGTCGACGATGCTGCGCGCGACGAGCTGCTCGGGCGGCTGTGTGATCGGCCCGATGGCGCCAATTCGGGCCTGTCGTACAACCTGGCACGCGCCCGCGCCGAGGACGCGCTCGCCGGCCGGTGCCCCGACGAAACGGCGTCGCGCTAGGCGTTCGCGGCGATCGAGCGCCCGAGGCGCAGCAGTGACGGCGTGGCGCCGCCCAACTGCAGCTCGATCTGCTTCGCCGCAAGGAAGAAGCGATGCAGCGGATAGTCCCGGTCGACGCCGACGCCTCCGTGCAGGTGCACCGCCGCGTGGACCACGCGCTGGCCGCCGTACGCCGCCCAGTACTTCGCAACGGCAACCTCTTCGCCAGCGGCGAGACCTTCGTCGAGGCGCCAGATCGCCTGCCACGTCGTGAGGCGGACCGCCTCGGTGTCGATGTAGGCGTCGGCGGCGCGATGCCCCACCGCCTGGAACGACGCGATCGGCACACCGAACTGGTGGCGATCGGTGGTGTAGCTCGCGAGCAACTCGAGGGCCCCGACGCAGTTGCCGAGCGCCAGCGCGCACTGCGTCGCGGCGGCACGGTCGAAGGCTGCCGCAACCGCTGCGGATCCGACTGCCAACGGCAGTGACGGCGCGCCGTCGAACGTCACGTTCGCGTCGGGCGTCCCCATGGTCGTCTCGATCGGATCGCGGGTCACGCCCACGGCGCCGGTCTCGACCAGCACGATCGCCACGTCGTCGCCGTGAACGACCGGAACCACGATCGCGTCGGCGATCATCGCTGCCGGGACGCAGACCGCCGAACCGGTCACGGCGCCCGACGCATCGAGGGTGATCGAGGGCGTCGTGCCGAGCCCGTCGCCCTGATGCCACGCGGCGGTGAGCACGGCGTCGCCGCCGGCAACGCGGGCAAGCCATGCGTGCGCCGCATCGGTGTCGGCGGCGAGGAGCGCCGGTACCCCGAGGCCCAGCGTCTCCCATACCGGCACGGCGCCGGCGACCTTGCCCGCGGCTTCGATCACGCATGCGGCCTCGATCAGGCCGAGCCCCGCGCCCCCGTCGGCCTCTGGAACGCCGATCCCGAGCAGCCCGGCGTCGGCCAAGGTCCCCCAGAGCGCCGAGTCGAACCGTGGCTCGCCCGAACGCTCGAGGGTGCGGAGCGCGTCGGGGGCGGAGTGATCGCCGAGGATCTGCGCGGCGAGGTCGCGCACGGCCTGCTGCTCATCGGTGAAGGTGAAGTCCATGTCGAGATCCTTCTCTTGTCTCAGCCGCGCAACGAGCGGGGCAGGCCGAGTCCGAACATTGCGATGAGATCGCGCTGGATCTCGTTGGTGCCGCCGCCGAAGGTGAGGATCAGCAGGGAGCGGAAGTTCATCTCCATTCGGCCGTGCAGCGCCTCCGCCGCAGAATTGCGGGCGAGGTAGGCGCGTGGGCCGATGATCTCCATCAGCAGGCGGAACGACTCCAGGTAGAACTCGGTGCCGAAGATCTTGATGGTCGATGCGTCGCCGATGTCGAGCTGCGACGACGATGCCACCTTCCAGTTGATGAGGCGCAGGAAGTCGAGCCCTGAACGGACCCGAGCGAGGTTGAGCTGGACCCATTCGTCGTCGATCAGGCGGCCGCCTCGCTCGCCCGACTGGGACGCGGCGAACGCGACGGTCTCCTGGTAGGACTGCTCGAGGAGCCCCGAGCTGCACAGGGTCACGCGCTCGTGGTTGAGCTGGTTCGTGATGAGCCCCCAGCCCTTGTTCAGACCGCCGACCACGTTGGCCGCCGGAACACGGGCGTTGTCGTAGTACACGGCGTTGATGTCGTGGCTCGACAGCAGGTTGAGCGGTTCGACCGTGATGCCGGGCGTGTTCTTGAGATCCACGATGATCATCGAGATGCCCTTGTGCTTCGGCGCATCCTGATCGGTTCGGACTGCCAGCCAGCAGTAGTCGGCGTCCGACGCGAGGGACGTCCACATCTTCTGGCCGTTGATGACGTACTCATCGCCGTCGAGGTCGGCCCGACAGCGCAACGACGCGAGGTCGGTGCCCGCCTCGGGCTCGGAGTAGCCGATCGAGAAGTGCAGGTCGCCGGCGAGAATCTTGGGCAGGAAGAACTGCTTCTGCTCGTCGGTGCCGAACTGCATGATCGTCGGACCGACGGTGTTGATCGTGAGCATCGGCACGGGTGCGCCGGATCGCATCGACTCGTCGTAGAAGATGAACTGCTCGATCTGTGGCCGCCCGCGGCCGCCGTATTCCACCGGCCAGCCGATGCCGAGCCAGCCGTCCTGCGCCATCTGCTTGACGGTCGCCCGGGTGACGGGGCCGCAACCGCACTCCTCGTGCAGCGCCTCGCGCAGGTCGGGGGTCAACAGCGCGTCGTAGTACGCAGCGAGTTCGGCGCGCAGGGACTCCTGCTCGTCGGTGTAGGCGATGTGCATGGATCCCCCGGGTCGTGGTCAGGCGTGATGCGTCGAAAAATGTAACGCGTTCTCGCGCGGGTTCGTGTCCCCGCGGGATTCCGTCGGTTCCGCCGCCCGACCGGTAGCATGCGCGCCGCATGGGTGCTGCCGGCGGGACGTCCGCACCGCGACCGCAGGGGCCGACGGAACCCTCACGATCGACATCGGCGTCGGCGCGGCGCTCGATGGTGCGATCGCCTGCCGAGGCGCTGCGACTCGGCCTCGCCTTGGCCGCCGCTGCGCTGATCGTCGTCGCGGTCCGGACCGGCCGCTCCGCGCTCGCCGGCGCAGAGCGCGACCTGCTGCGTCTCACCTCGCAGATCCCCGAGCCGCTCGCGGCGCTCTTCGTGCGGACCGTCCAGTACGCGGCCGTGCTCGCGCCGCTGGTCGGACTCGTTGTGCTCGTCGCGACGCGCAGCTTCCGTCGCCTCGCGGCCATCATCGCGGCCGGGTTTCTCGGCGGCGTCGCGGGGCGGTGGATCATGGTCGACCTTCTCGACCTGACCGTCGGGCGCTTCCGGGTCAGCGACACGTTTCGCGACGGCATCCCATTTCCCAACGCGGCGTTCCTCGCGGGTATGGCGGCAATCGTCGCGGCCGACTCGCCCTGGATGGGGCGCCGGTGGCGTGCCGTTGCGCGCATATGGATCACGATCCTGCTTGGGCTCCGCCTGATCTCGGGAGCGACGGGGCTGCGCGAGCTCATCGTCGCCTCGGCGGTCGGGTGGGCGATGGGTACCGCCGTGGTGGCGTTGCTCGGCGCGCCCGATCGCCGCCCGGCCGACGCCTCGGTCCACCGAGCGCTCGTTCGGCTCGGGGTATCGGTCGGCTCCATCGCCCACCGCGGGGCCCACCGCGGCCGGCATCTCTTCGACGTGACCACCACCTCCGACGTGCGCCTCCGGGTCGAAGTGGCCGCACGCGACGGTTGGCAGACGATGTTGCCCGGCCGTCTGTACCGGGCACTGCGGTTTCGCGACCCCGCCGACGGGCAGCCGTTCGCATCGTTGCGCGAACTGGTGGAGCACGAGGCGCTCGTGACGCTCAAGGCCCGCGGCGATGGCGTGCCGACGCTGGAGCTGGAGGCGATCGGTGAGGTCGATCCGAACGGATACCTGCTCGCGTTCCACCGATCCGACTCGCGCCCGCTCTCGGAGCGACCCGATCTCGACGAACGCGTCCTGCCAGAGTTGTGGGGCCTGGTCGTGCGCATGCGCACCGCTCGCATCGCACACCGCCAGCTCGAACAGGACGCCGTGCTGGTCGACGACGCCGACGATCGCCTCCGGGTCATCGAGTTCTCCGCGTCCGATCTGACCGGCGACGAGCGAGTGCTCGCGGGCGATATCGCCGAGGTCCTCGCCTGGGGTTCGCGCCGATTCGGCGTGGAGCCGACCGTGCTCTCCGCCGTCGCGGCGTTCGGCCCCGGGGTGGTGGGACGCACCCTCCCCCGCTTGCAACCGCTCGCGCTGACGCCAGCGACTCGCGCCGCGATCGACGACGAGTTGCTCGGGTCGATTCGGGACGCCGTGCGCTCTCACACGGGCTCGGAGGATGCGGCCCTCGCTCCGATCGAGCGCATCAAGCCACGTGCGGTTGTGACGGCAATCATGGCGGTCGTGGCGCTGAACGCGCTCGTGCCGCAGCTCGCCGGCGCCGGCAAGGTGTGGGCCGAGCTCAAGGACGCGAGCATCGCCGCGATCATCGCCGTGCTCGTGCTGTCGATGGTCACCTACCTCGGGGCAGCGATTTCGCTGTCGGGATCGGTGGCCGAGCCGCTGCCCTTCGGCCCCAACCTCGCAGTGCAGGTCGCCGCGTCGTTCGCCGCGATCGCCGCACCGGCGCAGGTCGGCGGGATGGCGCTTCGCGGACGATTTCTCCAACGGCGCGGCATCGACCCCGCCGTGTCGGTGGCCGCGATCGGGCTCAATACGGTGGGCTCGTTCGCCGTGCACGTGACCATCACCGCGGCGTTCGCGTGGTGGGCGGGCAGTTCCGACTTCGGCAAGATCGAGCTGCCCTCGTCGCGGGCGCTTCTGCTGGCCGGTGGAGCGGTCGCGATCGCGATCGTCGCGGTCGGCGTGGTCCCCGCCGGTCGCCGATTCGTGCGCGGCACCCTCGTGCCCGCCGTACGACGCTCGGCGCAGGGTGTGGTCGACGTCGCTCGCCGACCCGTACGGCTGCTCGGGCTGATCGGTGGCGCCGCGATCGTCACGCTCGGCTACGTCGGCGCGATGGTGCTGTCGGTCGACGCGTTCCACGGCGGGCTCCCGGTGAGCGCCGTCGCGATCGTGTACCTCCTCGGAGCGATCGTGCAGTCGGCTGCGCCGACGCCGGGCGGGCTCGGTGCGGCAGAGGCCGCCTACATCGGTGGGCTCACCGCGGTCGGGCTGCACTCCGAACAGGCCGTGGCCGCGGTGCTGCTTTTTCGCCTCGCGACGTTCTGGCTGCCCGTCCTGCCCGGATGGGCGGCCATGCTCTGGCTGCAGCGCTCCGACGCAATCTGACCGGGCATCACCCCGTTCGTCGCCTGTCGCCGTTCTCCACGGATCAACCGCGGAGAAGGTTGGCTCGTGGCGCACCGGTCTTCTCCGCGGATCAACTGTGGAGACGAGGCGGCCGATCGGTCGTCTCGATGCCGCACGGTGGTCTCGATGCCGCATCGCGGGATCCGCTCGGGGGTCGCCGTGCCTCGCCGTCCCCCACTCCTACACTCCGCGGAATGCCCCGTCACTTCGATCTCTGCATCATCGGCACCGGCTCCGGCAATTCGATTCTCGGACCGGAGTTCAACGACTGGGACGTTGCCATGGTCGAGCGCGGCGCGTTCGGCGGCACGTGCCTCAACCGGGGCTGCATCCCATCGAAGATGCTGATCTACCCCGCCGACCTCGTGGAACTGATTCGCCACACCGACCGGCTCGGCGTCAAGGCATCGGTCGACTCGGTGCGCTGGACCGAGATCCGCGACCGCACGTTCGGCCGCATCGACCCGATCGCTGCGGGCGGACGCACGTACCGGCTCGGGCTCCCCAACGTGACCGTCTTCGAGCACGACGCCAGGTTCGTCGGGCACAAGGAGCTGCAGGTCGGCGACGAGACGATCACCGCGGACCGATTCGTGCTCGCCGCCGGCGCCCGCTCGCACATGCCCCCGATCGCCGGCATCGACGAGGTTGGCGCACACACCTCCGACACGATCATGCGCATCGACCGGGTGCCCGATCGGCTCACGATCCTCGGCTCCGGGTTCATCGCCGCCGAACTCGGCCACGTCTTCGAGTCGTTCGGTGCCGCCGTCACGATCGTCACCCGAGGACCGGGCGTGCTGCGCCAGGAGGATCCGGCGGTGAGCGAGCGGGTCACGCAGGCCTTCTCGCATCGGTTCGACCTGGTGACCCATGCGACGCCCACATCGGCCCGGCGGGAAGGCCACGAGATCGTGATCGAGGTCGACACGCCGACAGGACCGCGCTCGATCCGCTCCGACGAACTGCTCGTCGCGACGGGGCGCATCCCCAACGGCGGTCAGCTCGGCGTGGAACGTACCGGCGTCGAGCTGGACGCCGAGGGATACGTGCGAACCGACGACACGCTGCAGACTGCGGTCGAGGGCATCTGGGCGCTCGGCGACATCCGCAACCCGCTCCAGCTGAAACACGCTGCCAACCACGAGGCGAAGGTCGTGGCCCACAACCTCAGCCACCCCGAGTCGCCGCGTCGGGTCAGCGAGGCGCGCATCCCGCACGCGGTGTTCACCTCCCCGCAGGTCGGCGCGGTCGGCCTGACCGAGCCGCAGGCCCGCCACCATGGGCGCCCGTACGTCGCCGTCTGCAAGGACTACGGCGCAACCGCGTACGGATGGGCGATGGAGGACGAGGTGGGCTTCGTCAAATTGCTCGCCGACACCGAAACCCGGCGGCTCATCGGCGCCCACATCGTGGGGGCCCAGGCGTCGCTGCTCCTCCAGCCGCTCGTGCAGGCGATGGCCTTCGACGAGCCGGTCGATCGGGTCGCGCACGAGGTGTTCTACCCGCATCCGGCCCTGACCGAGGTGATCGAGAATGCGTTGATCGAGTGTGCCGCGGCGCTCGACGCCGCGGGATGACTCGCGGCTCGTCACGATCAATCGCGGTGCCCGTGTTCTCGATGGCGTCGACCTGACGATAGGTTTGACGGCCTATGTCGTCGCGCCTTGAAATCGAACTGACCAGCACGCGCCCCGATGGGACGTGGACGTGGCGGAAGGCGGGCGCGAAGCTGCCCAAGGGAGAACTCGACGGCGCCAAGTTGCCGCCGGGCGCCTCGGTGGGCGACGTGCTGCGTGCCGATGCCGACATCATGGTCGACGGCGTCGACATCCTTGCGGTGCTTCCTCCGAAGGCAGCGAAGGCCCCGCGCCACGAGACGCTCGTTGTCGAGGGGACTCGGCGTGACGAGGCGCTCGTGACGACCGTGCTGGCGCCCAAGGGTCGCGGCGACCGACGTGATCGTGGTGATCGTGGTGATCGTGGCGACCGGCGCGGCGGTCGTGGAGATCGTCCGGGAGCGGGCCGCGGGGATCGTCCGGGCGGCCGCGACGACCGGCCTCGCGCCGATCGCGAGGGGGGCGGGCGCGCCGATCGTGGCCCACGTCGCGATGCGCGCGACGGCCGCGATGCGCGCGGCGACCGCACCTCGCGCCCGCAGCGCCGAGCTCCCGAGATGCGAGCGAAGCGCCTGCGACCCGGTCGGGCGCATCGCAATGCGGTGATCGACACGTTGGCACCCGAACAGCGGCCGATCGCCGAACAGGTGCTTCGCGGGGGTGTTCCCGCAGTGCGTCAGGCGGTCGAGAAGCAGAACGAGCTGAATCGCGCTCAGGGCATGCCGGAGATCCACGGCGATGAGCTCGTCACCCTGGCGGAGCGCCTGCTGCCCAAGCTGCGGGCCGCCGAATGGCGCGACCGCGCCGACAGCGCTCTCGCCGTGCTCGAAGAGCTCGACCTGCGCGATCTTCGCTCCGTCGTCGTCGCGGCCGACACCGCCGCCCGAGACGACGAGTCGCGGGCGATCGCCGGGCAGCTCCGTGACGCACTCGCCCGCCGCGTCGAGCAGGAGCACACGGCCTGGCTCGCCGAGATCGCCCAAACCCTCGAGGAGGGCCGAGTCGTTCGAGCGTTGCGGCTCAGCTCCCGCCCGCCGAAGGCCGGCGCTCCCCTGCCGCCCGAGATCTCGCAACGCCTGATTGCGTCCGCGCTCGAGAACCTCACGCTCGAGTCGACCCAGGACCGCTGGGCAACCGTGCTCGACGCGCTCGCGTTTTCGCCCGTACGCACCGCCGTTACGCCGCCGGCGATCCCCGAGGATGTGTCCGAGGCGCTCAAGGCCGCTGTCGAGAAGGTCGCAGCACGGCTGCCACACATCGCCACCCTGTTCGGCATCACCGCCCGGCCCAACCGCCGAGATCGCCCGCCAGCGAAGGGTGCCCGGCCGCCGAAGCCGGCAGCTGCGGCCGCAGCGCCGGCCGCAGCTGCCGAACCGACCACCACGCCCAACGATCAGGTAGATGCCGAGGTCGAAGCCCCCGTCGCGATCGAAACGCCAGCAGAGCCTGAAGCGCCAGTAGAGGCTGAAGCGCCAGTAGAGGCTGAAGCCCCTGTTGCGATCGAAACGCCAGTAGAGCCTGAAGCGCCGGTCGAGGCTGAGGTTGCAGCGCCGGTCGAGGCCGAAGGTCCAGGCGAAGTCGAGGCTGCGGTGGCAGCGCCGGTCGAGGTCGAGGCCCCGGTCGAGGTCGAGGTCGCCGCTTCAGGCGAGGCGGAGGTCGAGGGCCCAGGCGATGCGGCGGACTCAGCCGACGAGGGCGAGTAGCCGCTCGGGGGTGTCGAGCACCCGGGGGCCGGTGGCGAGCCCGCGGGTGCGCGGGTTCCAGCCGGCCCAGTAGAACTCGCAACCGACGGCTTCGGCGCACGCCTGGTCGTGCTCGGTGTCGCCAACGTAGGCGACGTCGGTCGCGTCGAGGCCCATCGCCTCGATCACGGGAGCCAGCCGCTTGGCTGCACCACCGAAGTCGGAGCTGAACCAGGCCTGCTCTGGCGCCCAGCCGAGACGTGCCAGCTCTTCACGGCCGGAGATTGTGTGCTTGTTCGAACAGATCGCCCAGCGACCGAGCTGGCGCACCACCTCGTCGGCGCCCTCGAAGGGCAGCGCCACCGCTGTGTCGTACAGCTCGATGTAGCGGTCGATGTCGATCCCCCACTCGGCGCAGGCCTCCTCGATCGGGTGACCGAAGGTGATCTCGTCGCGGGCCATGCCGAGGCGCACGAAGGGATCGATCAGTGCGTCGTCGGAGTCGATCAGTGTTCCGTCGAGGTCGAAGATGAGCGCTACATGACGGGCCATCGCGCCATCTGAGGGCCTACTAGACCGCTTGGTCAAGTCGCATCTAGGGTTCGCACATGATCGACTTCGAGAAAAAGGGCAACGTCGCCATCATCACCATCAACCGCCCCGGTGCGCGCAACGCGGTGAACACCGCGGTTGCGACCGGCATCGAGTCGGCGATCGATGAGGTCGAGGCGGACGACGACATCTGGGTCGCCATCCTGACCGGGGCACGCACTGAGAAGGGCTACATCTTCTGCGCGGGGGCCGACCTCAAGCAGATGTCGGTTGATCCGGGGGGCATGACCACCCAGCGTGGCGGGTTCGGCGGCCTCGTGCATCGCGAGCGCACCAAGCCGCTCATCGCCGCCGTCGACGGTCCGGCGCTCGCCGGCGGAACCGAGTTGGTGCTGGCGTGCGATCTCGTGGTCGCGTCGCGCACGGCCGTGTTCGGCATCCCCGAGGTGAAGCGGAACCTCGTCGCAGCGGCCGGTGGTCTGTTCCGCCTGCCCCGCAAGATCCCCCGGAACATCGCGATGGAACTCGCGATCACCGGTCGCCTCGATTTCCCCGCCGAGCGCGCCTATCACTTCGGCCTGGTGAACACGCTGTGCGAGGAGGGCGAGGCGCTCGCGGCCGCCGAGGCGCTCGCGGCGCAGATCACCGAAGCCGCACCGCTCGCGGTCCGCGAGAGCCGCAAGATTCTCCTTGAGGCAACCGATCAGCCCGACGAAATCGGCTGGAAGCTCTCGGGCGATGGCATTGTCAAGATGTTCGGCACCGAGGACTTCAGCGAAGGACTCACCGCGTTCATCGAGAAGCGCGCACCGCAGTGGAAGGGTCGCTGACGCACGAGGCCGGTATCTGACGACGGTGCGGTGGGTAGGCAAGCACGGCTCCCACCGCACCGCCGCGGACGCCGCAGACGCCCGGTCAGACGATGGTCGGGATGATGCGGTGCTCGGCGAGGAACTCGGCGAGCCCGTCGGGCAGGTCGCGGTCGCACACCTCGATCAGCGGAACCCACGACGCCTCACTCGCGTCGGACCCGGCGCGAGGCTCCGAGTGGTCGATCGCGGTCGCCTCGAAGTCGAGCAGGACATGATGGTGACCCTCGCCGACCAACTCGGCCCAGCCGATGAGCGGCCCGCACACCACCGCAAGCCCGGTCTCCTCGCGCACCTCTCGGACCACCGCCTCGGCGCACAGCTCGCCCCACTCCACGTGGCCACCGGGAATCGACCAGGTGCCGGCCGCCGGGCCATGACCACGCCGGACCATGAGCAGGCAATCGTCGCGCCGCACGACGGCGCCGACAGCCACCGCCGGTCGTTCGATCGTCGCTCCCGTCATCGGCGCTGCGCGTCGGTGAGCTCGCGTCCGACCACAATCTGTCGCGCGACCATCGAGTGGGTTTCGAAGAAGTTCTTCGTAGCCCGATCCCCCGGTAGCGCATGCGAGACCAACCGGGCGCATCCGCTCGCGACGGCGATCGCGGCGGACGCGACGATCACGGCGTGGCCGACGCCCACATCGCGGGCCGCCGGGGTCGTGTAGATCTCGACCAGGTTCGCCTCGGCGCCTGCGCACTCGACCAAGGCGTAGCCCATCACCGCCGAGCCGATGAGCCCGACCACGGCGATCGCGGAACCGGCCTCGCGTTCATCGAGCCACGCTCCCCCACGCATCTGCCGTGCCGCGTCCCGGGCTTCCGTGCGGAGGGTCGCGACCCGGGCGAGCTCATGACCCTCGGCTCGCCGCGCCGAGATCACCCCTCGGACCCGACCCGAAGCTGGTGCAGACGGTTGAGGATCGTTCGTCGGCCGCGATTCGCGAGCTCATGCCGCTCGATCGCAGCGCGTTCGTCGCTGCTGAGGGCGTCGAGTCGAGGGATCACCTGCGAGGCCGCGAGCTCGTCATAGCCGGGTATTGCGAGTTCGCCGGGGATCACGGCGATCGGGGCGGGTGGCGGGGTTGGCGCTGCGGTCGGCGCGGCCGCCGCCTGCGTCGCTGCGACGCGCGTCGCTGTGGCGGGCGCCTTCTTTGCGGTGGCGAGTGCCTTCTTTGCGGTGGCGGGCGCTTTCTTCGCGGTGGCGGGCGCTTTCTTCGCGGTGGCGGGCGCTTTCTTCGCGGTGGCGGGCG
>OEIV010000027.1_pt1 | contig 87450 bp, 112 predicted proteins | sample 1539231 | NCBI WGS metagenome assembly OEIV01 (sample SAMN03794762, study PRJEB22550) | activated sludge metagenome | feature: wastewater treatment plant; material: activated sludge; isolation source: Wastewater treatment plant of a petroleum refinery complex | place: Argentina: Buenos Aires ...
GAGAGCCTCAGTGGAGCTGGTGGAAAGGCCAGGAGGAGAACCATCGACATAGCGAGACTTCATGGCGAAGACCAGACCGACGGGGCCGGTCATGGGCTGAACGCCGGCGATGTCGAAACCGATCATGTTGGGAGCGGAACGACGGACGAGGGAGATGAGGACCGGATCCCAGGTGTCAATGTTGGGGCCACCACCAGGAGTGGAACCACCCATGACGTTGGTGGATTCGGACAGAAGCTCATTGCCGGACCGACGCTCTTCGAAGATGGCCTTCTCTTGGTTTTCCAGAAGTTGAGCGGTGGCAGCCAGACGATAGGAGTCAGTGATCTTGGGAGCGCCTTCGGCATTCAGGACTGGAGCCCACTTTTCCACAAGACGTTGATGATTGTTGATAAGCATTTCGAGTTGTTTCCTCTGTTCTTGAAAAAGATGTTGTTATTGTTGATATTAAAAGGACTGATGTTGTGGTATTTCTGTGGATGTTTTCACAGAATGTTCAAAGTTTCCATAGATGCAAAAATGTTTTAGTATATCTTTATTTATACTTTTTGAATTCTTGACTGTTATTCTTTGCCTGGCTTGTATGTGCTGTCTTTGCGACCCTTCTTGTATTCATCAATGCTCCACTTGATTTCTTCCATCGCGTCATCCACGATTTCTTTGTCATTGAGCAGTGGTTCCATTGGATCAAATCCGAATTCACCGGTCACGGATTCTCCCTTGTCACTGGTCGCTGTCCAAAAGACTGAACCGTCTTCAGAATCGATCTTGTCGAAATGAATGGTCCATCCGTTCTTAGCTTTGACTTTCTTGTTCTTCAGCGAACGAATGTCCCAATATTCTTTTAGAAGCATTTCCTGTCGAGCTTCGGCAATGTATTGCAGTGCAGTCTTGATCATCGATTTATCCTTTTAATGGATTCTGGATCTAAGATTTTCTCAGATCCAGAAAATGTTTTACTCTACTTCAGACTCACTTGCCGCCGAAAAGATTGGAACCAGGCATCACACCAGATTCCAAAGCCCGAACATACATGTCCATCTTGGTGGGACGCTTGCGCTCATCCAGAGAAGTGTCGACGTTCTCACCAAGAGTGCTGCTGTCGATCTCTTCAGTCAGAGTGGCAGAACCAGACTTGGTGGAGAAGTATGACTTCTTGAGGATGTTGACTTTCTTGATGAATTGATCTTCGTCGGTGAACTCGACGTCTTCAACCAAAGCCTTGAGCTTTTCCTGTTGAGTCAAAGAAAGATCGGAACAACTTTCTTCGATGATGGCCTTCTTGGCAAAACCCTTCTGCTTCTGATGAAGTTCGAGATTCTGCTCGGTGACTTCATTGATCTGAGCTTTCAGAGTCTCGACTTGTTCGGCGAGTTCTTGAACCAGATCGGTCTTGGATTCGGGAACTTCGATGTAGTGCTCTTGGAAAAGATTCTTGAGATTGCCGATGAATTCTTCGGCGATCTCAGTCCGAAGACCAGATTCGACTGCCAGCGTATTTTCTTCCATCCACTCTTCGACGACGTGATCCAGATAGCGATTGACCTGATCGATGATGAAATCGACAGATTCCTCGAGTTCTTTTTCAGATTCACGAAGGATTTCCTTGGTGATCTCCTTGATCTTGGCATCAGATTCGACAACGAGTTCTTCAGTGATTTCCTTGATCTTGGCATTGACGGCGGATTCGAAGATGGTCTGAGCCTTGAGCTTGAAGTCTTCAGAGAGTTCGGATTCACCTTCGACCAGAGCAGAAATGTCTTCAGACATGTCGACTTTTTGCTTGTCTTCCTTCATGGACCATTGCTTTGGCTTTTGACTGGTCTTCTTGATAGAATACTGACTGCGCTCAGAATCGGAGAGTTTCATACCATCAAGAGCATCCTTTGCTTCTTCTTCGGAATCATAAGAATCGAACACCTTGCCTTTGTGCATGATTGCATAAGCTTCTTCGAGTTCCTCTTCTTCTTCTTCCTCTTCCTCTTCTTCCTCTTCTTCTTCCTCACCTTCCATCTTCATGGTTTTCTTCTTTGCAGATTCTTTGATGGCCTTCGCAACGACTTCACGACGATTCTTCAAATATTCGTCTGACTTGTCTGAGTCTCCGTCATTATCGACATCTGAATCTTCTGAACCAACTGGATCCAGCTTTTCGCTGACGAGTTGCTTTTCTTCTTCTTCAGTCAGTTCTTCTGCGACAAAGAGTTCATCGACGCTTTCTTCGATCTTCTGATCATCTTGCTGATGAGTAATAGTGGTTTGTTTCTTCATATCTGAGTTTTTGACCTCGTGTTTTCTTTTCTTTGAAAGAGGAGAATGTTTATTTTTGAAAATTTCTCTATCTTTTATTTATAAAATCAAAGTTTCCATTAAAGAATCTTGTTTCAGTTTTCAAAGATTCGAAAGGAATCTCTGAAGAGCTTTGAGTTGCTGAGACTCATTGATTGATCTTGACTTCTTGATCTTCTGAACAGCCTTTTGTTCAAATGCTTCCAGTTCGACTTCGATCAATTTTCCATTGGCGTCATAGATGAATTCGACTCCTTCTAGGATTCCATTGACGAATGCATCTGGAGCAGAAGGATCTGCCACGATGTCTACAGTACTCAGCATGAAGTCGTCTTTTACATAGTCGACTCCATTTCGTTTTTCCAAAGATCCCATTCCTCGAGAAGAAACCCCGAGCTTTGCTCCACCTTCCAGAAGTCCACGAACGATGTTTCCAGTCGGAGTGTTCAGGATCAAAGCCTTGCCATAGACATCATCGCCATGCCAGTTCAATTCTGTGATTCGATGTGAAACCCGATCGAGATCAACTGTTGCTCTCTGAGCCGGATGCATGAGTTCACCCAGGGCTCGTCCAGTCACGACTTGTTCCTGAATGTATTTGTCAATGACCGGAATCATGATCTTGTCGTCATAGATTCGATTGTTTCGATTCTTTTTCTTCGTCTGAATGAAGGGTCCCTCAATGAACATCTGCTTTGTTCCGGTCTTGGTTTCCTCGACCAGATACTCGATGTTATTGAAGTTTTGTTCTGTGATGAGACGCACGTTCTTCTCCGCTTTTATTCTTTTTCTTTTCTTAGTTGATTCAGTTTCCGAATTCTTTTCCGACCAGTTTGACACCTAGAAAGTCTTGGACGATTCTCCAGACTTCTTGAGAAGAATCGTTGCCTCTTGCAATCAGTGCTTGAACTTTCTTATAAAGTTCTGGGTTCTCTTTCTTTGCTCGTTCTAGAAATTGATAGAGCTCGATGAAGCCAAGATTTCCTTTATAAGAAGCTTCTCGAATCAGAAACTGGAAAAAAGAAATCATGCTTTTACATATTCACCAGTCTTGATTCGACGCTGATATTCTTGTTGGATTTCCTTGTTGGTATATGAACCATGAGGCATGTCACGGAACATATCCAGCTTCTTCATTGTCCAATCTTTTAGTTCACTTCCATTTTCCTTGCGCTTCTTTGCGAATCGATCCACATATGCCTCATCCAAAAGATCAGCATCTTCATTCAACTTGAAGTTTCGATCGAGGTTGCCATCTTTCTTCATCTTTTCCAGAGCTGCTTCAAGAGTCTTAGAATCGATCTTATGATCCGCGATGGCTTTCTTGACGAAGTCTGGATTGCCACGAAACTGACGAATTGCACCATGCATCTTCAGACCAAGGTAGTCATTCAGCAATTGAAACTGCTGCATTGAACTCAGGTCAGAGAGCTTGTTAGCTTCATCCAGTTCAGTTTCTTCGACAGATTCAAATGCCATGTCGACGGCTTTGTTTCCGAATTCAGCTCGAAGAATGTCTCCAATGAGATTGTTCTTGCTCATTCCAGAAACATTAGAAACTCGATAGTGCTGCTGATAGAGTTTCTTGAGTTCCTGAGTGCTCATCTTGGAATAGCTCTTGTCTGCAGCCTTAATCTTTGCAAGAGTCTCAGGAGAAGTGTCACGTGCTTCATCAAGAGTCACTTTATCACGAGAATAGATTTCGGCTGTATATTTCTTGTCGGTTGCAAGATTCATTACTTCGATTTTATAAGTCCGAGCTTCAATGTCAAATTCCGGCTTCTTTAGAACTTCATGAGGATCATCGTTATGACCAAGAATGACTCGGTCTCCAACCTTCAACGCCTGAGCGCTTACCATCCGACGACCAAGAGAATCCTTTGCTTCAGAGACAAACATCCGAGAAGCGACTTCGATCTTCTTTTCTCCGAGTCGAGTCAAAGACTTCTGACGAATGAGAGAAGCAAAAGAATCCTTTGCTCCGACGAAATCTTTTTCGACGATTTGATTGATGAGTTGTGATGCGAGAGTCTTGTTCTTGTTCATATGTGTGTATCGTTGTTCTTCCGTTATTCCAGAGGGAAATTGGTTTTTAAAGAATTCTGTTTTTATCATCATTAACCATCGAATGGAACTTCATTCTGAGCATTCGCTGCAAAGTCGGCTTCTGCCTTTTTCTCAGCTTCGATCTGCTTTGTGATCTCTTCGATGTCGTTGTCCGATTGTCTCAGGACATTCCGCTGAATCCATTCTTTAGAGAAATATTTGCCGACATAGTCATCTATTTCACGAAGCGTCGAAAGTCTTTCTTTCAGGATCTCGGCTTCTTTGAGTTCAGTGAAATAATTGTCCTTTAAGAAGTCGATAAAGATGTGTTCTTTAAGATCGAGCCACTCATCTGCAGTGATGACGTTCTTCAGGATCAACTGAGTCCGAAGAAGCTGATAGAAAAGATCTGAGAATTTCGAACGCAGTTTCGAGATGAATTTCGAAAACTTGACTTCATCCCGAGTGATTTCGGAGGATCTTCCAAGAGAGAATTGGGATTCTTGCTCTAGACGATTCAGGGGAACATTTAACGCACGAAAAAGTTTCTTTTGGAAATACAACACGTCATCTAGTTGACCCAAAGTCTCTCCCGCCTGAAGAGTGTCGATCTGCGTTCCTCCAGAGTTCATGACGAAGATTCCAGATGTCAGAGCAAAGTTATGGTAATCATGGAATATATGATTACCATCGACAGTGATCGTTCCAACATCCATCTTATCTTCGCGATAGACTACTTTTAGAACTTTATGATTTCCGAATTCTTGCTTGGCAAAGCTCTTTCTTTTATTGCTAATAAATTTATCATCTACATTTCTAATGATGAATCCAGAAATAGATTCATATCCATGATGAATCAGATATTTTCTAAGTGACTTTTCATTCTTAATAAGACCATTTGTCTTATCTTTTACTAATTCAAACAATTCAGAATTAGAAATTGTCTTATTTTCTTGTACAGCTTTACAGATAACTCTACCAATTTCTTCAAAAGAAAGTTTATCTAATACCTCGGGCTGATATCGCTTTGTCTGAAAGTCAATGTTATACTTAGCGCGATATTCTTCTTCAGATAGAGTTTGCTTGTCGCGGTTTCTTGCTGCAATAGCCCCCTCAGTTCTAGGCTTTATGTATTTGTTATAGTATTCTTCTGGTGATAGACGCGTTTTATCTAATCGCGCGTTTTCTCTCAGATGTTCAGCATGCTTTGCTGCCTGAGCTTTACCCTTCTCAGTCTGAAAATATTTCTTTCCGGCTATAGAAAGATTCTCACAATGATGTTCATACTTAGATTCGTCATTCCATCCTAGATATCCAGCTTCACTATGAAGACGCATGTGATCCAGACGTCCCATCTGCTGTAAGTTTTCTGGAGAATTATTTAGTCTATTAAAATCGATATGATGGATTTGTTTCCTAGGCTCATTCTCTTCGAAATAATAGCAAACCATCCTATGAGTAAATTCTTCTTCGTTCGTAGCGGGATGAACGACGAATTCATATTCGTTTGTCTTTGCATTGATCTGCTTTTTGCCTTTCTGGAATGGCATCAAAGAAGTTCCGGCAACCATATCCTTGGCTTCAATCTTTTTGCCATTACGAAGAATAAACTTGTGTTCGGGAGTACAAGTCAAGACTTCGCCGTTGTCCAAATGAACATCGATGACTTCGGTATCTCTCTTTGTTACACCAGCCCAAGAAATTAGACCAGGAACAATCATTCCATCTGGAGAAACAGAATATGTCCAGTTGAGCTTGCCTTCCTTGTATTCTTTGATCAATTCAGCGAGTTCAACATCTCTGCCATCGAGCAATGAAATCTTCGTATCTAAAGCAAAACACCCTCCTCTGCTCGGCAACCAAAAGTCCTCAATCATTGCCATCGATTGTCTGGCATCCATAATTTCGCCAGTTGCGGCATCGTATGTAATCTTATTTCGATACTTCGCGATGATGTTCTGGATGTATGCCTCTGCTTTCTTTGCAGGTAGTCCACCAACGTCGATTCTAAAGACTCTGCGTTCTGGTGCTCTTACCATACGATAGATGACCAGAGAATCTTCCATCATTCGAAGCTGATTGGCTACCTTGATGGCTTTGTGCAGATATGAAATGACGTTCTTTCTAGATTCATCTAGCAGTCCGGATGGAACATAGACGATTGAGTCTTTGGAGATCTTGAGTCCAGTGTTTGAATTACCAGAAGATCCGCCAAATGTATACGAGGAACCGAATGTCGTGTTTCTGGTTGCAGAAGGATCATTCGCTTCTGAATAGACGAAGTATTCTTCTTTAGTTCGGAAAGTCTTGATTCGAGTCTTGGGGTCAGTGATCTCTTCGACTTCCTTGACTTTCTTGATGTGAATGGGATCAATCGGTCGAAGTTCGACGATTTCGGTCTTCGCTTCATTCAGAATCACATGATAGACGAGTCGACCATCGATGTACCACTTCCTCGCGATGTCATAGGCATTCGTCGAAAATGCCAGCAAAGACAGGATGTTCTGGAATTCTTCTTCAATCGTCTTCTTGACTTTCTCTGGAAATCCATCTGTCTCGTCCAATGAGATCTCGACAGCCTGAAACTGATCGTCAATCGTGATCAATTCATTGACGATTTCTTCGATTCCCTGATCAACCTCGGGGTAGTTTGCAATCTCTCGGTACTTGACGATTCTTGCGACGTCAGAGTATCCATAGTAAGCACCTAGGTCATGATAAGCGACCTGATGCTCACCCGCAGAAATAAAGAGCGCCGAGCCGTCTTCCTGTGACGGCCCGACGAAAGATTCGGGTGCGATCTCTTCTTTTTTCTTATTCTTATTGATCTTATTCTTATTGTTAGAAGAGACTAGACTGAACCCGAACAAATTGAGTCCATCGACCATAGAAGCTGCGTCAGTCGCGCCTTCATTTAGATTCATAATCGGTTTGTTATCTTCCACGATCTTTTGTTTTTCAAAAAGTTAAAAGGATTAGATTACTGGTTGTAGAATCTGAGCAGGAGTAGGAGACGGAGTACGATCAGAGATCCAATAGTCATAGCGGAAGGTGACTTCAAATTCTTCCACTTCACCAGCAGAACTAAAGGTCAGGTCAATCTGGCCGACTGCAGTCGGAAATGCGCCGATGAAGGTGTATGAAAGACCAGGAACAGGATCGCCCGCCTTGTCGAGTTGCATCACCATCATGTTGCGTTTGTATGAGGCGGGATGCTGATCACTCGTATTCTCTTCATGCTTGTTGAGATATGAATGCATCCAACCCTCAATGTTCCCCTTCTGAGAATTGTCGATGTCGTTATAGACAGTAACTGGCCAGGGCTCGAAAGTCCGATCACCGGCCACATAGATGTCACGGCCGCGGAAGGGAACCGCGATCTCAGCAACAGTTGAACCAGGCAGAGAAGCTGCTCGGCACAACCACGAGAAAGTCTCAACGTCGTTGATGCCGAAATCGGTAATGATGACCTTGAAGAGGTTGTTTCTCGCCCCACCACCGGTGAGACGATTCTTGAATTGTTCGACACTCATTGACATGTGTGCTTTTCTCCGAAATGTGTAGTAATATTGTTGTCGTTATTGATTGATTGAAGAAGAAAGTGTATATTTCAAATTTCCAGAATCATATATGGCTCTATAACCATTATTTATACAATTTTGTCTTTCAGACAAATTTTCATCATATTCTTTCAGGATGTTCTTAAGCTTATGCTTTTGAAATTCTAATCTAGAATGGATCTCATTTCCTTTAACATAGAAGTAATTCGGATCTGATGAACCAATAAATTGTGCACCATTCGATTCATAGACGTTCTTGTTAGATGATGTCCATCTTCTGTTTGCATAAGACACTAGACTGAATGTCGAATGAATCTTTTGAAAATGACTCAAGAGTCTGGAAAACGCTCCGACTACAGATACGAATGTCTTGTTGCAGAATCGTGCGACTTCAAAATCAAAGTTTTTATCGAATCTTGATTTGATGAAAGTCATCAATGAAACCAATTCTTCATTCCTGTCATAGAGACCAAGACGAATCGAAGAGACACTGGATCCCTGAATATGATTCTCATTCAAAAAGATTTCTGCATCTTTCGAAGACACTTCTCGAATCTCACATTTTCTGGCACCAATCTTCGTCTTATTCAGACCAAGCCGATTGGAAATCATAGACTTCCAGATCGTTTGTTTTGTCGAGTCAGTCCATTCATTTTCAAATATATGAAACAATTGATATCCGGCGTCTTCGCAGAGTTTTGTCTTTTTCAGATGATATTTCTTGTCGTCTAGATTCGAATGCCAATAGGTGCCATTGAACTCGATTGCCAAACTTTGTTCCGGAATTACGAGATCTAATTCCATCGGAGAAATGACAGATCGATCGTTCTGAATTATTTTTCCAGAATAAACCGACCGAACAAAATCAAATACTTCTCCTTGTTTCTTTCCATATTTCCAGTCATTGATGTTCGGATATTCGATTCCGAGTTCAAATTTCCGATGATGCCCAGTCGAGAATTCTATGTTAAAGAAATCCAGGAATTGTTGGAACAAAAACTTTTCGTTCTCAACAAAATTCTGAATAACGAATTCTCGATCGTCATATTTGTCAAAATTCGTGATGTCTTTTCGAGAATGGTGATCAACTCCATATCGATTCAGACAAGATGCTTCAATCGATCGAGCTCGTTTCTCTAAAGTCTCCTTCGAATTCATTTTTTCTCGATGTTTCTCTTTCACTTCTGCGATGTGCATGACATTAGAAACACCATAAGTCCTTTTAATGGATTCGGCAGAAGCTGCATGAGCTTTCTTTGAATTCTTAATCCGATCTTCTTTAGATATAGAAGCAAAATTTGATGAGTCTCCATATCTTTCAAGATTCGTTTTTTCTCTTCTTTTCTTGACTTCGACGCTTTTTCCAGCACAATCGATCGAACAAAATTCTTGGAATCGCTTTTTTCCTGCCTCGAACGTGACTGGTTTTCCACAGACCCCGCAAGTCGGTTGACGATCAATCCCATTCAACAGAAAAAAGATCCTGAACTTTAGAGGAGTTGACTCATCTGCAAGAAAATTTGTTGCAGCAATGATTTTGGCTCTCAGAGAATCGTCGATCTTTCTTTCGATCCAAGGAGAAACCTTGTCGTCCTCATTCAAGAATTTCTTGACTCTCAACTCATCAATTATGTTTTTAAAAAAAGAATCCGAGGATTTCATCTTTTTACTCTTATCATGATCAAAATAATAAATCCAATTCCTGCCGAAGAAAGACCAAGATCTTCTTCGGCAGGAGTATATTATATCATGATTTCGACAAAAAGTAAACCGATTCCTTCAAAATGATCAGAGAGTTCCGTTGCTCATGCCGGTGATGATCTCTTGGAAGTCAACACCAGTAGGAGTGGCGATAAAGTTTAATCTGATAAAATTGATTGATCTCGCAGGTTGGATGAATATGTCAGCAATAAACTCGTTTGCATCGATGACCTGAGGAGTGTTATTACTTTCATCGCATCGAACCAGATACTCATAGATGCCTCGGCGTCCCTTTACTTCGCGGAGGTAGGGGTCAACCAAGTTCACAAACCGGGAACGAGTGAATTCGTCATTGAATTCAAAGAGCATATACTTGGCATAGGTCGAGATGGCTTTCTCCAAGACGTTGAAGAGCCGGCGAACGTTGATGCGATCGAATGCCGAAGGACGAGCCAGAAGAGTCTTGTCGCCATAGAGAATCGTGCCTTGACCAGGGAACTGGACAATTGGATTGATGCGAGCCTTGTAGAGGTCATCTCGGTCCATCTGACCAGGATTGTAGGAGATCTTGGTGATATTCTTGAGTTGACCCCGATTATAGCCGGCTGGAGACCACCAGGGATCCGCGACGTTGTCAGTGTTGGCACAGAGACCCGCGATGGTGCTGTTGGCTGCAATCCAGCGATAGACACCGTTATACTGATCGTAGACCTTGATGGCACAAGAATCGATGACACCGAAGGAAGAAGAGATCAGTTCATTGGTGAATGTGATCGCATCGGTAGGATTGGTATAGTAGACAGAACCGGTAGGACCAAAAGTAGGAGGTGAAACCAGAGCGATGGCATCATGACGACGCTCAGCCAGAGCCACGAGATAGTTGGCATAGGTGATGGAGTCTGCGAAGGAGTCTGGCATGACGCCGGCGATCAGAAGAGTCACGTCGACCGCGGTGGCATCGGCAAACTTGTCGTATGAATCCATGAGTTCGTCGACGCCGCTAGAGGTTCCAACAGAACCATCGATGAATTCATAGTAGTTAGCAGTCGAGATCGCAGGAGAACCGGCGTAGTTAGGATCGTAGTAATAGAGACGAGCCGGAGAACCAGAAGGAGTCACATTCTCCTTGATCCACTCGATCGTCTGACCGGCATTGGAAGCAGTCAGGTTGTCGTCATTCGCGATCCAACGAACATACTTGGAGCGAGCATGAAGAACGTTGACGAAGTAGCTGGAAGTGCCATCGGAAAACTTTGCATCTGGACACATCGAGAGATATTCATAGCGTTCCAGAATCGTGCCAGGAGCACCAGAGAACAACCCATCCTGATCGATGATCATGATGTGCATCTCGTCATTATAGACGCCGAACTTCTCGCAGAACTCGGAGGTTCCAGGAACAGAACTGAAATATTTCTTATAGATGTTGTCGTCATCCTGCCAATTATTGAAAGCGGCAGAGTCGGCAAGACAGTATGTGATCATCAGAGAATTGCCGATGACACCAGGGAACTTGGCAGCGAAGGTGCCGTCGTCTGCAGTGAAAGATTGATTCTCGAAGTCGACGTCGTTCTTGATGTTGACTGCATTCGGAGAAGCAGAACCATTGGCGACGGCATTCAGAGCACCCGTCTGAGCATTCCGAATCACACGGAGGTTATTGGAATATGCCAGATAAGTCTGAGCATGGAAGAAGTAGCCGAAGTTGTCGTCAGTGGGCTTGCCAAAAGTCTTGTAGAGGACTTCTTTGTTGGTAACAGAAGTGATCTCGTTGACTGGACCCCAGATGAAGTCGCCGCAGAGAGCACCGATTGCAGTAGAGACGGATGGGATAATAGCAGTTAAATCTATTTCACGAATCTCTACGCCCGGACTTACCATAAACAATGCCATATTTGTATTCCTCTTTATTAAGAATGTGTTACTAAGTTGTTGATTTACTATTTATCAATCGCAGATAAATTGGTTCAATTATTTTATTTATAAAACACTAAATCTCTTCGAACCAGAAGCCGAGTTGTCTAAATGTCTTTTTACCTACTACATCTTGTTTAGCATAGTTTTCATGAAGCCAAGGAATCGTCGAATAAGAATATCCAGAAACAATCGAATCACATTTATCTCTACACCAGTTGCGAATGACATGTTTTGGTAAAATTTCTTGTTCTGTGGGAAATGCAAATTTTCCAAATGGAGTCACATAGCATCCTTTGATGAATTTTTCTCTGTATTCTTCTGATTTCCAGAGTTCTCGAGAAATGTTTCCAATGTGTTTCCTTCTTTCTTCAGCATTTTCCCACGCTTTCTTGTTTCGTTCTTGGCAGACGCGATGATTCTCTTCATCGCTCCAGTATTCGTCAATGGAAGCTTTCCAATTCACACGATATTCTTCTTTGGTCCACGTCTCTTTCAGTTTTTCTGAATGTTCATTTCTCTTGTCTTCAGTCCAGACTTCATCGATGGATTCTTTCCACTTGGCTCGGTATTCATCAGATTCCCACATTTTCTTCGATGCAGTTGATCTGTTTTCATGCATCTGAAGCAATTCTTCTTCAGTTGGTTCTTGTCGAATAATTCCCTTAATGTATCGTTCTCTTATATAGTCTATAGTCAATCCAGTCGCTTTGCTCGCAGCTCTCATTGAATCATATGTGATTCCATCAATCGTTACTGATTTGCTCGATGGATTGTCTGCTCCAAAAGATCGGTATGCACGTCTTCTTAATCTTTCAATGAGTTCTGGATTCGAGACATAATTTGTATAATTGTCAGTCGATTCCGGAATCAGGTTTGCCCAGTCTGTGTTTTTATGAGACCAGTAATTCGGATGTTCTTCTTCAAATTCCTTCAAGAATTGTTTTGCATCTTCTTCAAGTTCAAAGAATCTCGTCCAAATTGCGATGACATTGAATCGATTTAGACCACCATGTTTCTTACAGTGCCTAGACCAGTATCTTCCAGATCCACAATAAGACTCAATGTTTGCTCTAGTCTGCCCGAGATACATTTTGCCTGTAGTTTTATTTGCAAAGATGTAGTACCATCTTGGATACCAATCTTCGACGATATCATCTTCTACTAAAAAGAATTTTGCCGGACCAATCTGGTCATCTTCTGTTGTGTTATAATTACTTGTATTGCTCATGGTTGACTCCTCTTGTCTATTAAGTCAGCTGTGGGCGGGATCGAGAGAACTAGTGATTCTCTCGATCCCATCTTTTCTTTTATTATAATCTTATTTATAAAATCCCATTTCTTGGCTTCTAGATCCTCTGCCAGGCCATTCCGCCGAAGGTCTCTGGAACCAGACTCTCGAATCTTCCATCGTCGATGACTCCGAATGGAAGCAATTCATCCTCCATCGCCTTGATTCGTTCTTCATAGAGTCTTTCTTTGATGTCGATGTCGGTGATGGCTCGAAAACTTTCATTCGATGAGAACCAAGCAAACATGACCAGGTTCATGACAAGATCGTCGTGAGTACCGACTTCTGCTTCATAGCTTCTTCCGTTGGCAACGAATGAACATACTTCTTGAATGGTCTCTTTGTCATGAAGAATGAGCTTGTATTCTTCGATCAGGTCTTTGAGATTGGAACATCCGACTGACTTGACTTTTCTTGTCATTTCTGCACCAACGACAGTCCTTCCGGCTCGAATCTCGGTGAACTGATTATCATATTCAAGATCGTAGAAGAGAGAATTGCAGACGAGGACTCCATTGTCATTGGATTCGATCACGACGAATGCTTCATTGTAGAGTTTCGCGTATTTCTCGATCTTGTTGGGAAAGATGAGCGGCGAGATCATGTTGTCTTGAAAGACGCAGACTTGTTCGAATGGGGATGCAGTGACGTCGATGACGTTGAATGTCGAATAGTCTTGACCACGTCCTCTGGAGACGTCAACTGTCATGATGTATGAATGATCCTTGATTGGTTCTCGATAGACTCGAATCGTATTTCCATCTAGTGTATAGATTGGTTTCTGAGCCGATAGCGAAAGGAGTTTGTTTGCATCGATCAGAGTATTTGCCGATCCGACAAATTCATTTTCATATTCTTGTCTAAATTGGGCTTCTGACGTATTTCTGATTGTTTCAATTTTCCATGCTTCGTCTCGCCCAGGGACATCCCACCAATATGACTGAAATGCAACAAAATCATTTGACGAAGTCTTTGCACCTATCCAAATTTTATAAAACAAATTTTGTCCATTTGCCGTAGATGTCAGAATGATTTTTGTGGTCTTCCCAGAGGAAATTACTGGATATGTGCTTTCCCAGAATTTTTCACAATGGTCAATGAAGGCCATTTCATCTATGTAGATTAATGAGGCTGAAATTCCTCTGACTGACGAATTGGACGTGGCTCTAGCAATAATTCTGGACTTGTTTGCAAAGTCTATGTTACCTTTATTGAGAGTCTGAACCCCACATTGAAGAAAAAAAGGTATGTTTTCTAATGAAAGAAGAATCCGACTCAGGATTTCTCTGGAGGTTTCCCCTTTATTTGCAAGTAAGACGATAGTCTTTTCCGGATTAAACAGGGCAAACCAAAGAAGATAAGATGCAACTGCAGTGGTCTTCCCCGCTTGCCTTGGGAGAAGACAGATATTATAGCGGTTTAAATGAAAGTTAGTAATCATTTCTCTTTGATATGAATAAAGAGAAATTGGAATCAATCCTTTATCTACATGTATGGCTTTAATATAATTTTCAATAAAATAGAGAGGATCTTCTGAGCACTTTTTATACTCTTCTATCTTTTCTAGAGTCCATTCGTCTTGAACTCCGGACTTTTTAATAAAGTCATTACCAAGATACGAATGTTTCTGATTCTCATTCATAAGATTCTTTATTGCTGGATCTGTGTAATAGTCACGAAAATCAATAAAATTCTATAAAAAATTCAATTGATTTTCTAATCGCTTCACAGAGGATGCTAAATGATGATGTTCGTCAAATAGTCTTACTGCCTCTCCACGACTGTACTCGATAGACTCTACCGAGATCGGTTTAGGAAAACCGACAAACTCAACTTGAACTCCGGTTAGGTCTTCGTAGCCTTTTCGGAGGATATTCTTAGCAGCATTTAGATCTCTATCGTGATTAGAACCACAACTAGGACATGTCCATTCACGGATATCTAGCTTCATGGAATCCATCTTATAGCCGCAAGATGAACAAGTTTTAGAAGATGGATACCAACTATCTATTTTGTAAAAGGTCTTTCCATACCAATTACACTTGTACTCGATCATATTTGCTAACGAACTCCAACTAGATTCATGGATAGCTCTGGACAATTTTTTGTTCTTAATCATGCCAGATACATTCAAGTCTTCCATATAGATAGCATCATATTCAGTTACTAACCAATTACTAATATTATGAAAAACGTCGTTCTTAACATTGGTAATTTTTTCGAACTTTTTAGCTACCTTGATTCGTTGTTGTTCAAAATTACCAGATCCTTTCGTTTTTCGAGCTAGAATCTTTTGCTGCTGTTTCAATAACCGATTGGTTTTCTCGGTCAATAATTTCAAATTAGAACATTTATGTCCATCAGAGGTGATTAATAGATCTTTAATGCCTAAATCGATTCCAACTTCTTTTCCAGTTAATCCTTTTGGAACAATATCTTGCTCGGTTAAAACAGAAGCAAAATACTTTCCAGAAGGACATCTAGAAATCGTTACAGTTTTAATAACACCAAGAACTTCCTGGTGATTAACAACCTTAATCCAGGATTTTAGTTTTGGAATTTTTAACAAACCTTGTTCTTGATCAAGTTTACAATTAGTTCTAAACGACTGCTTATTGGATTTCTTTTTGAACTTTGGTTTCTCCACCTTTTTGCCTTTTCGCTTACCTTTTGTAGAATTGAAGAAATTTGTATAGGCCTGATGTAGATCAGCGGTTGAATTTTGCAAGATAATGCTATCCATATCCCTTAGCCAAGAATATTCTTCTTGCTTTTTCATGTCTGTAATGACATAATTACAACCAAAAGCATTTAGATGTTTTTCTTTGTTAGCAAATCTTTGGTTATTGGTCCACAAGAAATGGTTAAAGATAAATCTCTTGGCACCAAACGCTTGGTTGAGGTAAGATTCCTGTTCTGGAGTTGGATAGAGTCTAAATTTGTAAGATTTATGGATCAATCTAGTGTCCTGTATAAATAAATGTAGTATGGGACAGCCCAGTATCCTGTAGCTGGGTTGAATAGATTTCGCAGATCTATTCTAACCATATTATTATTTATGCAAATTGATTTTTCACTTGACCTCATTTTTGTGTTTTTTTGTAAAATAATTTGAGGTTAATAATTTATTTTGTCAACCAAAAATCATTAAGTTTTGCTCTGATTAAAATGTTCGCATTCATCCTGACGACTAAAGATCATCAGGTTTTCTGCGAATCTCAGATAAACATGCTTGGTCGTCGGATTGTATTCCAGATGACGACCAGAACGAGCAGATGATGAATCGACGTCATCCAGTTTCAAGAAGTTAACTTCACCTCCACCACCCAGAGTCCCGATCTGAGTCTGGATGTATTGGAATTTCTTGTTGAATTCATCTACAGTCATGAAATTCTTCGTTGGAGAAGTTTCAATCGGAGAATTCATCTGGACTTCTTGGGTGAAAAGACTTTCCCCGATAGCAGACGCATTGTTGTTATTCTTCTTCTTTCGATTCAGACAAGCGACTGTCTGTTCGATGATCGATTTCTCTTCTGACTGAATCGGATCTGCTGTTGGATCCACTGAAGGAACAAATTCATTCACCAAAAGCATTTGTTCCTGTGATTGTTGTTCTTCTTTTTCATGAAGGATCTTTTTCTTTTTTGTCTTGTTCTGATCCAGGAGTTGAAAGAATTCTTGAAGAAGAGCATCTGATGTCTTATCTGTCGGGTTTTTCATGGAATGACTTTCTCGTTCAAATTGGATTTCCCCTGAAGAAGTTTCTGAAGTTCTTCCGTGCTTCCAATAAAGACGTTGTTGTTTGTCGTCGTGTTGTGACCAGACCCAGCTTCTGATTTTTGTTCTGATGAACGAAGTTGCTTGTTCGAGACATGAAGCCCGATGAGCTTCTCCGTGATTTCAGACGTAGTCTTGATGGAATTCGAAAGGACTTCGAAGACTCGAGGATGTTCAGAAGCTCTGGCCAATTCCAACATGATGTCGATCGATTCTCGATTCTTTTCGATCAGATCGATGTATGTATTTCTTGCATAGTCGAGATCTGTTCCTTCCTTTGAAGAAATCCTGTCAACCGGTTTCTTTTCAGAAGAAGTGATTACTGGTGGATTGAAGGATTCATCATTCATCATGACAAAATCTTATTCAATGGATGCTTATTTTATGGAGAAGGTGTCCAGACATCTAGTCTTACTGAGATCGGAGCACCAGACTTCGACCGAGCATAGACGAAACCAGCACCAAGAAGAGTTCGACTTGGAGACTCAGCTTTTCTTCCGGTGAATTCATGACCCAGAACGGTCGGAGCAACTTCTGAGTCTGAAGTAGCAACTTCGACAGCAGCATCATTAAGTTTCGGAATCGAGAGAAAGAAACTTTGAGTGTCGGCTGCAATTAAGACGTAGTCGGAACCAAGAGTGATATTTTGTGTTGCCATGATGTCTCTTTTTATTGATGGAATAGTGATAATTTATTTTATTTATAGCGAAGTTCCGAGAAAACCACTAAGTCTTTAGCTTAGTGGATGAATCGGAACTAACCTTGCGATCTAATATAATTTCTGATTGTTTCTTCACTTGCAGCTCCTATAGTTGAAACGAAATACCCATCTGACCAAAAAGTTCTTTCTTTCCAAAAATGTCTATTCAGAATATGGTACCCAACTTTCCAGATAGCAATAGTAGATTCTTGCTTCAGCTTACGAACAATCATCAACGGAGACAATTTCGGTTCGGATCTAATCATTAAATGGATGTGATCTTGATCTACTTCCATTTCGATAATTTCAAAGTCACATCTATCTGCAACACCATTCATAATCATCTTAATCTGGTTTCCCAGAATATCCAATAGTTTCTTTCGGTACTTACAAACAAAAATTACATGATAAGACAGAAGGAATTTTGAATGATTTTTAGTTTGATAAAATGTGGTTTTTCCATTCATTGTCCTTGAAAAATTTCTTTACTCCTTTGAGGACAGTTCCACCGTAAGGTGCTGTATTATACTTGAATCTTTCTGTATATCCATTATCTATCCAGATCCATTCTTTTGGATGATTCGAATGTTCATTGCTAGGTTTCACACGACAAAGATTTCTATGACTACTGAAGTTTTGATATGGAACTTTCACCCCACCTTTGATTTTCCGATAGTATCTGGGTCCGATTGGATTTCCTTTGGTTTCGTATAGTTTTCTAGTTCTGGTCAAACATCTCCTAACCTTCACGATTTTTTCAATGAATGTAACATTCTTTCTTACTTGAAGATTGTTGATTGCTACTGGTTGATCATGGAATACTTCACCCGTTTCTTCATCAATTAGATAATCCTTGTCACATGCTAGTACGAATGAATCTACACAATGAGCTTCAAAGGACTTAGATCCTTTATCTGAAACTTTTGGATCTCCTCCAAATGTATTGATCCTGAGTTTCTTGGTGTCCCAACCACTATATAGTTCCAGGATCAACCTCCGATTCTTGATCCAGTTATAGAGTTCTGTTTTTCCTTGTTCCACTAGACTAAATGCTCGTCCATTCTGGTTCTTGGAGTGGTTAAATCTAACATCCTCAACTACAATCCTGGTGATAGGATATAGATTGCAGAGTCTTTCGATCAACCACTTTCTAAATTCAACATTGGCTCTGATTGTAGGCGTCATTGAATTTTTCTTAGTTCTGGAATCAAACCTAATTGGACGATGTCTTAATCTCGATCTTCTGACTCTCCTATTTTCGGATTGTCTTGTCTTCATCGCCTTGATGGAAGTTTTTCCTTTCTTGGCTCTCTGGATCAATTCTATATTGATATGATGTGTATCAGTTGAAACAACAGATATTCCATCAAAAGATGAACCGGGATCAATACCAATAGTGATGCCCTGAGTCCTGAATCCAGATGGTGTTGAAAGTAATTGGAGATAATGAATTCTTAGTTTTCTATCGTATCGAATTTTTCCTCTACCGGATTGGATGAACTTTGAAACCCTGTTGCTTTTCATGGGCATCAGTGGTTGACCCTTGTACCTAACTGCTATTCTAAACATTCTAACCTCAAAATGGGAGATAATCCCAGTGATTGAATGGTTTTAACCTTCCCTCGACCTTGGCATCAGCTAATCTATTAGGACTGGGAATGTATCCTAACGCGACGTGACACTGTATACCGGCTCCTGTATGAAACAGGGGTCTTATCAACAACTAAATAGGCTCGATCTTGTTTCCAAGTAAGCCTATGATCCTGCTGGACTTTTGATCCAGACAAGCCACTAAGTCTTTAGCTTAGTGGTTGTTGACTGTTTAGAACCGAGCCAGATATCCCACAGAGATCACATTGGAAGCGATGTCGGACTCATCAGAACTGGAGACATATTCATAACCACCGACTATCGAGTTGTTCTGATCAATCGAATATTCACCACCCAACAAAACTGCATTGGTATCATAGAAAGGCTGATCCTCAAATGATCCACGATAACGATAGCTCAGAGAGACATGAGTCGAATTGTTGACCCAGGGAGAATACTTGAGACCTGGTTCGATCGAGCCATATCCAAAGGAAAGTTCTTCATCACCAGCAAAGCCAGTGTTCATCCACTGATTGCCCAGAGCCAGACGACCAAAGATGCTGAACTGAGGATTCGCGGGAATCGCGACAGTCGGAGTCACTCCGATTTCCAGACGATTCGCAGTGAAGGAAGAATCATTATAGTCCTGATATTCGGTTCGAATGTCGGCAGAGACGTTCTTGTTGATGTCCAGACCAATATTCATCTGATATGCAGATGCATCAGGAGTGTCATTGGCACCAGCATAGTACTTATACTGAATGCCGGCATTGAAGAGCGGAGCATCGAAAGAAGCGGTTCCACCGACTGCGACAGAAGCAGAGAAAAGAAGAACCGAAAGAACAGAAGCGATCTTAAAAAGAGACGATTGAGTCATTGTGATTTTTAGTACCTCATGTAGAATTAGTGATTTGTGGAGAGAAATTACCTCCACAAATCTAATTATAACACAATTGTGTCATTTTTGCACAGTGTATCAAAAAAGTACTGAGATAATCTGATCTGCCATGCTCGTTCCGATGATCAGGATCATGGCAACAAAGATCCATGCAAAGACTTCGACCGTGGTATTGTTTTTATTTTCGGGAGATGGATTCATATGATGATTATTATTCTTCTATGAAAAATGTGGAAGAGCTGGAATTAAATCCATTCGTAATTCTCGAATAAGTCGGCAATAGTATGAATGTGTTGCAGATCTCAGAGCGTGTGCCATGAGACTGTTAAGACTTTCGAGTTTTCCGATCAACAAATTCTTTTTGAATAGATGCAGACTTCTTTTCCGAACGAATCTGGTTTTCCTCCAAGTTCGATAGCCAACGAAGTTGATTCCTCTTTTGACTTTGTTCAGGATGATCTTGGAGAGTGAAAGATTCAAGACTTCATCGAGAAACTCTTTTATCTTTTGTGCAATAAGATGTGAGTCGATCAGAGATAGACCGATCAGAACCATGTCGTCGACATATCGAGCATAGTGAATGATCTTGAGTTCTCTTTTGATGAAGTGATCCAGTGGATTCAGATAGATCAGAGCATATTTCTCATGTTTCGGAAAATGATTCAGATAGATGTTGAGAAGTTTCATCATCTCGATGAATTTCTTATCTAGAACTGCCGGACTATGAATGCTCATGATGATATTTATAACGAATTTTTATTTAGATATTCGGCGCTCACGCTCTCGCGTGAGCGGACATGCTTACAGATAGGCAGCGCAGCGACACCCAACGTTGTAGCCCGAGAGCGCGCGGGAGCTGTTCAGGTGCAACGCCCAGCCACCAGCATTCGACGCGTAGTCCCAGCCGCCACCGGATAGCAGGCACAGATTCGCCCGATGATACTCAAAGATTCCATCAACACCAAACAGATTAATTCCTGTTGCCCCGTGACCCGTCGAAGTATAGATGCCAAGACAGGTCTGTCGATATCCATTGCCAGACGTCGCTGGATCAAGAACCTGATTTGTTCCGTTACCGAATCTTTCCCATCCAGTACCATTTCCGATGTGACTCAGAGTGATTGCATCGTATAGAGTTGCCAGATGAACCGCGTCACCAAATGCTTCATTACCACTCGCGACATTACTCCAGCCAGAAGTCAGTGCGTTGACGTCGACAGATTCTTTTAGAACATAGAACGCCGCTGCATCATTCTGCTGTGTTGTGTCTGTAGCATTAGCGCCTGGTCGAGTCATCCCCAGATTGATCTCCCACATATTACCATTGAGATCCATGATCCCTGAGAGCTGACCATTGTGTGCCACCTTGGCTGGATACGACGCAGAACCGGTCTTGCTCGACGCGGGACTTGAATATCCATCTGAAACAAATGTTACTGATGTATCGTCAACATCAACCAAATAGTTATTGTTCCCTTTTGGATAGTTCTTAGCCAATGCAGAATCATGCCAACCACACCAAGTTGCGCTGGTTGCAGCTTGCCCATGAGCCGTCGCTAATAGTGCCAATGCTGCAAACTGGAATCGAGACATACAGTGAAATGAAGCTCCTCGTGTCTTGGCTGCATCGATCGCACCATAGTAGGTGTTTGCCGGAGTCCCAGTCAACCCAGAGAATGGATTATGTGCTGAGTTTGACGATAGCGGGTTTCCATTCTTGAGGCTGCTAGCTTTTCCTGAGTTGTTGCTACAAAAATATTTGTCGGCAAAAAATCCATTCTTCGTAGCACCACCATTCTTGAAAGCACGATGAAGTGCATAACCAGAATTATTAGCAGTGGTTTCATCAGGAAAATCATAGATCGATGCGATATCGATTGCATTCAGTCCATAGGTAGCATAGTTCGGACTACTCGACGATCCGATTCGATAATAGAACTTTGGAATCCAGCACATGATGCTGCCATCAGACACATACTGATAGTTTCCATAGTCAGGACTCGACTTGACGTTCGTTCCAGATAGTCCTATGAATCCAGATGGAAGAACCCCTGGATAGACGCCAAGACCGAATCCAACCTGGCCCGCGACTCCGATATCATTGGTCCTTCCAGCGATGATGTCTTCTATATAGTCGACGACGACGATTCTTCCTGGAGTCCTGTCGGTCGCAGAAGTGATCTTGCCAGTTGCATCAATCACGTCATTCCAGGCACTTCCGGTATATTTCTCATAGTTTCCAGTCGTCGTGTTGAATCGAATCATTCCGACTGCGGGAGTTGCTGGTCGATCTTCAGTGGCTCCAGACGGAAGCTTTGCATACTGAGGACCAACTTCAACTGCATTGGACCCATTGACCTGAATGAATCCTCTGGCGACGTCTGGATCACTGTAAAGACCTATGCTCATATTCGTTTATTCTCTTTTTGAAAAATGATTCTTTTTACAGACCCAGCTTTGCTCGTTCGAGTCTTCCCCATTCACGAGCTGATTCGACATCTGACTGATACTGAGCCAGAGATTCTGCTTCACTCGTCAGAAGCGTGTATGATCCCTGAAGAGCTCCGACTGCAATTCTGGCAAAATAAAGCTCTTCGTCTAATGGATACTTCTCTCGGATCTTGTCTATGACTCTTTGTGCAATGAGCTGAGTGTGAGTCGACGTCGCTTTGATTTGTTCACGAAGTTCAGGAGTCAAAGGTGAAACTAGCTGCCAGGTCGACGCAATCTGTTCTGGTAGAGTCGGTTCTGGTGAATTTTCTGGAACGCTGACGTATCGCCAGCCATCCAGTTCACAGAGATCAACTGTCGAAACGCTAGGATTATTTTCTGGATCTTGTTGTGGCCAGGTCGGTCGATAGTCGGTTCCAAAAGGACCAGTTGTGACGACTGGTTGGTATTTGTAGATGGAGTTGCTATTCATTTTGTTTCCTCAGAGAAATATTATTTATGTTAGAATTCGGCGCTCACGCTCTCGCGTGAGCGGACATGCTTACAGATAGGCAGCGCAGCGAAACCCAACGTCGTAGTACGAGTACGTGCGGGAGTTGCTCAGGAGCAACGCCCAGACACCAGCACTCGACGTGCCGGTCCACCTGCCACCGGATAGCAGGCACAGCTCATTCGGTCGATAGTCCCAGAAACCGTCGTTTCCATAAAGATTCGTGCCACCTTCTGCAATCGGAAACCCAGCTCCTGTCGCAAACCATCCTTCACCACTAGTATCTGCCGATAAAGTCTGACTGGTGCTTCCAAAATTTGTTAACGCATTGCTTGCTCCTGCCACACCGATATCAGTACCATAGTCGTCGTAGTTGGTAGAAATACCCGTCGCACCAAAGAAACTATCTGCGCCAGTGTTGTTGGCACCGGTCAGATTTCTCAGACGCTTGGTCGTCTTGAGTCCATAGTATTTGCTTCCATCACTAGTCACACCAAAAGCAATTTCCCACATGGAGCCGTTAAGATCCATGACACCAGAAACCTGACCATTATGAGAAACTTTAGCAGGATAGTTGGCAGAACCGGTCTTAGGTTTGTTCGGATAGGTGACATGACCTGCAGTGACATAGAGTACAGATGAATCATTAGTGTCTCTGAGATTATTGCCATTACACCCCTTGGGGAAATTAGTCGTACCAGCACCATCATACCAGGCGCACCAGGTACTGCTGGTGGCAGACTGAGCATGAGCTAGGGACAATAGAGCCAGCGACTTGTAGATAAAGACGCTCGATGCATGAAAGATCGTTCCTCGAGACTTGCATGCTGTCTGAGCCATACCATAGTTGTTGACACCACCACATCCAGAAATTGCTCCGACGCCTGACTGAGAGCCATCTGTATCGATTGGAATTCCTCCAGCGATACTGAGCACTGTACCGCCGCTGACGTTTGCTCCGAGACTGTTCGATCCCAGATACTTGTCGACAAAGAATCCTGGTTGCTCTGTGCCATCATAGAAAGCTCTGTGAAGTGCATATCCCGCGGCATTCGCAGCAGAAGTGTTCGCAAAATAGCTATAGGGCTTTATGTCTACTGAATTGACAGTATAGGCTCCATAGGTCGGATTACTGGCATGAGCAATTCGATAGTAGAATGCCGGAATCCAGCACATGATACTGCCGTCGGCATAGCGATAGTTGCCGTATTCATCCGAAGACGCGTTGAATGTCCCAGAAAGAGGAGAGAAGCCATCTGGAAGAGTCGGACAGATGCCGACGCCGAATCCCATGGCACCAGGAGTTCCGATGTCGTTGACTGGAGCATGAAGAGTCGCCAGATGATCAAAGGCCCAGTTTGAAGAAACTGGGACTGTGGTTGCACCATCGACTGGAGTGTCATCGACATCAGACTGAGTCAGAATCGTCGTCGAAGAGCTTCCAGGAAGTGTGATCGTTCTGTCAACGGCAGTCGCTTCTCCCTGAAGAATAATAGCGCCACCATCGGCTGTCATTAGTTTGAGTTTACTCATGTGTTTTTTCTGTCTTCTTCTATTTTATTCTCTATTATAATCCAGAAGCTTCAATGAAAAGCTGATCCAGTTGTTCTTCTGTTAGTCCCAGAGCAGTCGAGAGCGTCTGAACCCAGGGCCAGTCTTTTCTGACTTCTGTTGCATATTCCCAGTCGATCTGAGCCTGACGTCTTTCTGTCTCGTCTGGAATTGCTGAGATTGCTGCATCGACAGCATCCAGAAGACCAGCGTTCAGAAGAGCATGACGCGCCTGACGCATGGTGACGACGTTGACGATAACCGGCGGTGGCGGGAGTGAGAAACATTGCGTTCATGTCAGTCTCCAGTTAGAAAATGGCTCATCGCCAGCTCCAATACGTCAGGCCCGCTACGCAGCCCAAGACAAAAGCCATGGCGGTCCAGGCACCGGCACAGAGCAGGTAGGGGTTCATAGCGTCATCCCAAGCCAGGCGCTTGGTTGCGCCGCCAGGGCGATCAGGGCGCAGGCCACGAAACAAAAAGCGGCGATGGCGGATGGGTCGAGGTTCATGATTCAGGCTCAGGCGCGGCATGGGCGGCATCGCGGGCTTTGGCGGTAGTCATGTAGGCGCCAAACAAAGCCAGATACATCTCCTGATGGGTCATAGTCTGCCCGGTCGGCTCCAGGGTGCCGATGGTGAGCCAGCCGCTCGCATCCAGCGTCATCGCCACCGTGTAGCTGATAGCGTTTCCTGCTGTGCCTGAGGGGGCTTGATACCAAATAAAACTTCCCAAAGTCCCCAACCGAAATATGCTTGCTGCTCCGGTGTTTAGATAAATATCAGTTTCGCCAACAATTGAGTTATTAGCTATTTATATCAAGGCTGGTGAAGCATCTGTTCTAGCCGTTATTAACCCACTACCTATCTGAATAGCTTTATATGTGCTGTTCCACAAAGCATACGGCGTCACCCCGAGGCCGAGGTTTCCTGCCGTATCCTTATAAATCTGCCCAGACCCAATATTGATTACCGACGTGTCGCCCGTGAAGCCGTTGATAACCGGGTTGGTGAGTGTTTTATTTGTAAGCGTCTGGGGTGCGGTCGTGGTGACTACATCAACATTATTTACTTGCGCAGTCGCAGCTTCCAGATCCGGAGTCGTGATCCCAGTTGATCCATTGAGAATAATCGTCATATCTTTTTCTTCTCTATTTTTCTAATTTCTAATTCATCAGATGACTGCCCAGACAGATCCATCAGGAACTGTGACCACGACCCCTTCTGCGACTGTAATTGGTCCCGTACTCATCGCATTCTTTCCGGCTGTGATCGTATAGTCATGAAGCACGATCTGATCGTTCTCGACAAAGACCTGATCACCACCAGCACCGGTTGCTCCACCAGCACCGGTTGCTCCACCGCCAATCGATCCCCAGAAGACTCCATTATATCCTTCGAACTGAAGACTCTCGGCATTGAATCGAATCAGACCCTCTCGAAGAGGAGATCCGACGACATCCGGAGAGCCTCCAAGAAAGATAGGGACGATGATGCCGCCGTTCTCTCCCGTGATGACTTCGAGATTGACTTTCGCATCGGTCGCATTCGTCGCTCCGGTTCCACCATTCGCAAGAGGAATCGTGTCTCCTAGATTGTATTCTCCGAGGGCGACGATGTCTGATCCATCGTATATCGCTTTTACTGGCGTCTTGTCTGACATTGGTTTCTCTTACAATAAATTCTTTTTATGCACAAATTATTTTTGATAGAACTTGATAGATTCTTTTTTTGGATCTTTTACATAGACTCGAATCTTTGATTCTTCTTCTGGATTCAACTGAATTCGAGTCTTGATGGAAGAATCCTTCTGATTCTGAATTCTGATGACGAATACGGTGGCATCGCCAACTTTATTGTCTAAAGGTGACATCCTCTAGAATCCTGATATAGAAGGTGTTCGTCGATCTGACAGTTCCATCTGAGAACGTGAGTTGAAGGTCTGATTTGTATTGACCTGGTTCCAGAATCGCCATGTCGTCTGCTTCGACTCGAAGATTCACGATTCCATTGGATCCATCAATCGACAGACTGGATGGTGATTCTGTGGAAGAAATCATTAAGACTCTCGATCCAGTCCGAAGTGAAATGAGATCGAGGTCTGCAATGCAACCGTTCAGATCCACCGGAAGATTGTTTGAACTGTAGAGCCACTCAAAAGTCTGGATCCAGGTGTCTCCTCGTTTCAGTTCAATCATTGGTTCTGTCGTCGTCGGCATTTTCTTTTTCAAAAATCCTTGAAAGATCCTCGGGGATCTTCATTCTGTTGAGTTTGCGTCTTTGTCGGAAGTCTGACTTCTTTTGATCCCACCCGAGCCACGAGTGTCGGATCAATTTGTCCCTTTCGACGAATGGTTCCCCATGTCGCGACGATCAGACCACCGAGTTCAACTGCCTGAAGAAGAACCTGAGTGATCTGTTCATTTTCGACTTCAAATCCAAATTGTCCGGCAATCATTGCGATGATGGTGGCAGAAAGACCCAGAATCGCTCGACTGGTCCACCAGGGTTTTGCTGGAGTTGGAGAAACTGTTGGAACAGATGTATCTCGATCCAGCCAAGCACGATAGACATGATCGGTATTCGGTCCATAGATTCCATCCTCGTCCAGTGGTTCCCCAATTGTCTGAAATGCGAATCCAGATTCATTCAGGGATTTCTGAAGTTCCAATATTTCTGTGCGAGTCATATTTTTGTTCTGTCTAGTTTATTTTCTTGTTTGCCTTATTTATCCATAAAAATCTGTAATCGTTGAAGTAATAATATATCCAGTTTCAGATGGTGAAGTCGGAACCGCTTCAATCTCGATCTGTGAATACTGAGGATCACCATCAATATCCTTGATGTTCGCGATGACTTTAGTGATGACACCCTGATCAGAGACCGGACCGAAGAATCGAACCAGAATCTCAAAATCCAGAGTATAGATAGTAACCATGTTCTCACTCATGTCACCGGTATAGGCATCATCAATGGACACAGAAGTGAGAGTGATCGGCATGTCCCAGACAGTTTCTGCGCCATCGAAATGTTTGACGGTAACCATGAAGTCTGGCCGAAAATATGGCAGAATCTGCTCTAGGATTTGGAGAATCTCATCTTGTTGACGAGAATAGACGTTCAATTGCATTCCAAGCTTGTATGGAGCTGGAGTGAATGTCCGAGATGAAGTCCTGAATGGCATATTGGTGTCATCCATCTTATGACTCACTCGTCGAAGCATCGTCGTCGCAGTCTCGGCATCATAGTTCAATGCTGTGATCTCAAACGACATCCTTGGGAGTTGAATCGCGACGCGTTGCTGTGTATCGAGATCTTCTTCTCTCTTGATGCGCTCCAAGAACTTATTTCGAGGACCATACTGAAGCGGAACTTTTGATTCTTTTATCAGATTTCCATTCTGATCGACATTACGAATCTTGATGTTATTAAAAAGACTGCCAAAGACACTCGTGCATCGTCTGACGATCTTATGATAGAAGTAGTTTCCGTTAAACATGACTTTCTTTTTTAGAATTCCCCGAATGGATTATTCTCATCGAATGTCCTGACTTTATCTGCTTCCTTCTCGAGAGTCATGTTCATTGCTTCTGTATCATTGGGAGTAATGTCTTCGTCGGTATAGTCTTCAGATTCTTCATCGGAGACACTGTAGATCTTGACGATCTTGAATTGAACTGGAGTTCCTGTTGTCTCTTCAACGAGTTCATCTGTTTCCGAGACATTGAAGATTCCCTGAACTTGACCGAAGACAACTCGATACTGAGATGGAGAACCGGGTTCTTCGACGATTGAATAAAGCTTTGCTCTGGCCGTATCTTGACCAGAAGTCTGACTGTAAAACTTGCCGCGCTCGATGTGATTCAGACCAGGATTGGGAGTGATGAATTCCACCAGCATCGTGAGTCCGCCAGATCCGAATGTATACTCAAGACGATCGACGTCATGAAGACCAGTATTCAATTGCTCGCCATTGTAATCGTAGAGTTCGAGTTCCAATTTATAGATTGGAAGATCATTCATCTGATAGAAGTTGGGGTTCTCATGATCCACGAACTCGACTTCATAGAGCGACTTGAGCAAGGGAATGTAGATCAGATCTCCTTCGAAGGGTCTTGGTTTTCCAATCTCTGCACCAACTTGAGTCTTCCATCTCTCTTTAGACATGATCAAGACTATCTGATCTCGAATTTCGATACCAAACTTGCTAAAGACTGTGCTACTGGAGACATAATTCGCAGTGTCGATGTATGCCTCGATCTCATGATATGAATCAAATCGAGACTGATCAGCTTCACCAAGCAGTTTATTTTCCGAGATCATCGTACGAGGAAGGAAATAGACATTCTGACCATAGATCATGATTGATTCCATGATCAGATCATTATAAAGACTTTTCTCGTTTGAATTTCCCTGCGAAAAATATGGATTCAGCATGATTATCCCTATCCGAGATAAATCCCGAGTGGCATTTCATAGACGTTTCTTGCTTCTTCCTTGATTCTCTGAATGTCTTCGCGAGCTTCGGACAGGATTCGTTCTCCTGAATATGTAATTCCGCCAGGAAGTTGAATTCCACCATACTTAGAAAGATTCTCTCCCCATTGCTGCTTGATTAGAGCTGTCGCATATTCCTTTAAGAAGATATTGTCATAGACGTCTGCAGGAGAATTGATGTCGCTGTCCGGATCAAGAAGAAGTCTTTCTGCATCGATAATGATCCATTGATCTAGACGAATGTCTGACCTCCAATCAACATGTATTCGAAGTTCATGCTCATACCGAGTAAAGTCGATTTCCTGTTGTGCTCCAGACAACTGGAGCTGAAGCATCCGGAGATGCGACTGCCACTGATTCCAATACTGAAGAGAAGTCCCAAGATGATTAAATGACAAGAAGTCAGTCAGTCGCATCTGATAGACTGGATCGAAGATTGCAGACGAAGTCATTCCCTGATCGGAAAGAGGAAGAATCCGATGGACATGCGTGATTATATTCGGAATAGGAATGAATCGATTCTCGATATCCTCAGCGGTGATCTGATACTTATGAAGAATTCGTGCAGTCGAGTCGTAGTGGAATTCATTGAAGAAGTCGATAGCATCCTGAAGTCGATCCCAGATCTGATCCTCCGCGACGTTGATGACAATCGTCGGAGCACCGAGTCTGCGAAGACAGTAGTCTTTGAGCTGAACTAATGAATTAATTTTCATAGTATCATGCAATCTTTAGTGGAATATCTTTGACTGCACCAGTCGAATCATAAAAAGGGAGAACCAATGAATTGATTGCTTCGACGACAGATGCAACCGGCGAATCTGCAGAGATCGAAGAAACATCTCCAAGATCTAGTTGAAGTTGATCTACATCTGTCTGTAAAACATCTACATCCGACAATAGATTAGTAATATATTCAGATGCAGAAAGCTTTGGCGAATCTGCAGAGATTGAAGAAACATCTCCAAGATCTAGTTGAAGTTGATCTACGTCTGTCTGTAAAACGTCTACATCGAAAAGAATAGAAGCAATGTATTCTGCTATGGAAGAAAGAGGTGAGTCTCCAATGACTCCAGAAGAATCCCCAATCAACTCAGAGAGTTGATTAAACTTCTGTCGAAATTCTTCTAGTGTATCAGATCGTGGAACGTAGATGATTGCCATCTTCTTTATGCTTTTCTATTCTTTTCTAGTCTTATGGAAGCACTGAACTCAAAAGAACCCAGGCATTATCTTTTCTTACGTATGCATTTCCGTCTGCTGGAGCATCTGGAAAAATATATGCTTTAAGAGTATCTATCGATACCTTAAACGTGGTTCCCTCCCCTCCAGTGACTTGTTGAGTCGGAATTGTTTCGGTTCCGGCAATCAAAGTTAACTCATCCAATTCAACGATATATTTATCTGGTTCTGCTGCCATGATCTATTTTCCTTTATTCATTACTTGGTGTATGTGATTGTACAGACAAACGGAGATGATTCCAGATCCGATGATCTCGACGGAGAATCATCATCCAAAAAGATGTTCAAGTTTGTTGCATCAATTGTGAATGAAAACATCTTGTCTTGGAAATAGCGATCATTTGGACCAATCCAGTTATTCGATGAATCTTTGACCAAGACATTGCACGAAATGATCTTTTCATGATCCAATCCATGAGCAACAGAGATCATCGCGTTCGTCGGAGAAGATCCAATTGTTCCAGTGGTTCCGGTCAACATGACCATCTTGATCTCTGGAGCCGTGACTCCACCGAGTCGACTGAATCCTTCCACGGTCATGATTGAAGTCGAATCATTCACACCAAGAGTTATATCACCGGTTTCTTCAATAGAGACCAATGGCACAAAAGATGAATCTTCTCCGTAGATCTTTCTTCCGAGATGAAGAGCTGCAGGAATCACAGGAGAAGCAACATCGTCTGAAGCTGTCACATGGAATCCCATTCGATCTCCAGACTCTGGGGTGATCATGACGTCGCCATTGACGGAATCAGAAGACCAGACTTCCAGCGAAGACTGAGGATCGACAGTCTTCAGACCAACATTCTTGTTGATCGCCTTGATCCGAATCACTTCTGTCCTCGGAATCGGAGATCCAGCTGGAGAATCTCCATCATCCCCGATCACCGTGATCTTGGTGTCTCCGACAATGGGAACTTCTTCGATCGGAAGCGAATAGATTTCAGTATAGTTGGTATTGCTCTGAATCCAATTCAGAACTTCAGCTACTGTAATCTTATAAGTACTATTCGCCTGACCACCAGGAGACTGAATAACAAAGACGTAACTTCCAGTGATATCACCAGAAGTCTTTTCGTCTAATTCAGAGATGTATTTATCTTGTGCCATTTCTTAATAAAGAGTCGATTTCGTTGGTTTTCAAGCCTTCTTGAAGACTCCGAACTGATTGAGAATTCCAACCACGACGTCGATCATTTTCTCGATGATTGGTAGGGTCTTGTCAGATACATCATAGACGCTTTGAATAGACTTCACTACCAATTCAAACTTCATCTTTCCTTGACCTCCTTCAGGAAACAATGCCTCTAGTTGTTGAACAACCTGAATGACCAAAGGAAGTAGATTTAGGATGATCTTGATTGTCTCAAACATGATTGTATTACCTCATTATTTTATACATTGAGAAGTTTTTCAGAAACGAGAGTTTTTAGTTCTTGAAGTTCCTTTTCTAAAGTCAGAATTCTGGTTTCCATCGAATTCATTTTCTTCAATTGTAACTTCTTTGCTTTATATGCATTAAGCGCTGCATTATCTGTATTTATTACTGCATGAGTTGCAGTATCTTTACAGAGACCAGCAATTTCAGTTTTTTCCAGCATTAGTTTGAAATATCTATTACATCTGAAGAGCAATCACTCGAAGATCAGCAACCTTGGGAACAATTGCAGTATCTCCTTCATTTCCAAGCAAGCCAATCTTAACTGCGAACTGCTTGAATCCAGTATATGTATTTCCATTCGCGACATACTGAACTCCTGGTCGAATCTCGTCATTTGAAATCATGCTATCTGGGAACCTGAAGTCAATAGACTTGTAGTCATTGATGTTCTTTTCAGAAGAAAAGACTGCAACTTCTCCGACTCGATTCATTTCTATCCATTGTTTTTCTGAGAACAATTCACCATCCTGATTGTTTAGGATCTTTGCCCAGACTCTGACTGGATAGTCATCTGTAATTCCTGGAGGAACATAAGCAGTCAATGACACCAAAAGATCTTCTGCGTCTTGTCCCTCAGCAAGAGTCACAATCTTGGAAATGTACTTATTGAATAGATATCCACCAGTGGGATTGGTTTCATTCGTAATATCATCATTGATTGTATTATAGACGTAGACACCATTCGTACGATTCATATCAATGACGGGTGAGACCAATTCAGAATTGGACGTCATATTACATCTCGCCTGAGCAGATTTTGCTCCAGACTGCCGAAGAATCTCATTAGTTCTAGATAATAGAGATCTCTGCGTATCAAAGGTGACGTCAGTCTTCGCAAGAACTTCTTTGAATGAACTCATTGCATCAGACGACGTGATGATTTCTTTCAATTCATATCGAATATCCGTATTCGTGAAGATTAGATTGTTAGGATTAAAGTGTAGAGTAGAATATCCAAAGTCTTCAATACCGTTCATGATTCGAAGAATCTTTGCTGTGATGTCTGGAGAAACCCCGTCAAAATTCACAGTTTCACCAACTTCAAATCCGGTTGTATTCACTGCAAAGATCGAACCAGAAATTGCGGTGACGATTCCAGTTTTTCCAGATGAAGTTCCATAGATTTCATCTCCCACTTTGACTACGCCCCTTTCGCTAAAATCATAGAGGAAAAGTCTTTCATTTTCATCTATCGTTGCGGTCACAGCAGAATTGATTCCGATGATCTCGCTTCCAGCAAAGAAGTGACCATTCGAATCTGTTACAGTCATCTTGTTATTTCTACGATTGAATGAAACCAGAGTTCCTAATCCATATTCAACCAAAGAAACTGTAGCAGTCACATCTTTGACAGATAATGGAGAACCACTTTCGACGGTGATTGTTTCATCTGCTTCAAATCCGCTTCCAGCAACAAAATATTTGCTACCAGAAATATCCAGAACTTCTGCAATGACTCCGGAAGTTCCACCAGTCAAGACATCACCTATCTCAATAGCTTCGGTTCCGGTGATATTGATTAACGATAGCTTGTCGGATCCACGAATCTTTTCACCATATTGAACAAAGACACTGGAACGATCTCGAATAACGAACAGTTCTGTCGCTTCATTTCCAAACATCGCTTGTCCAGTTCCCTTCTGGAATTTTGCCCGATTAAAGCGAACTTTAAGATCGATATCAGGAACGATATCCCAGTTAAGATTGTTGTTTGTCGTATAGACATTACCGGTTAATTGACGACCCGTTACTTGTTGACCTGTTACGATGTCAGTTTCGCCAATTCTGGAAACCCAGAAATATGTATTAGGATTCAGACCCTCAGTATGAATGATGAATGCATACTGAGTATTGTGTAACAAAAATACTGGATTTTCGAAGTTGACCCGAGTATATTCGGATGCATCATCAGAAACTTTGATTCTTGGATCATTCCACTTCATCCAGACTTCCGAATATGGAACTTGAGTCCGAGTGATTCCACCAGCAGAATTCATTTCACGAATCTCAAACCAGACGCCGAGTTTGTTTGTAGTATCGATTGATTGAATCCAGACATCGACAGAAGTCAAGAAAATCCCATCTTGAATTTCTTTGGTACCGGGTTCTTCTGCATTGACAAAGAATGAGTATGCCATGCAAGAAGGACCGACAACTTTAACAGATTGAGTTTTTCTTACTTCTTGAACAGACTCAGTTTGAACAATGGTGTGTTTAGTTGAAAGAATCGTATTTTGCTTTTGTTGAATAAGTCCATGAGAAACAAAATATCCAACTGCATACGATGTAGCATCTACTGCATTTGTTGGAGAATCTGTAACTTTGACTTCTTTTGTTCCGACTCTAAATCTTTTTCCAGTAGAAGGAAGAACAAGATCAAATACTAGATCTCCATAAGCATCCGATTTAAGAGGAAGACCTATGGTCTTTGGTGAATTCGGCTTTATGACTGGAAATACAAATGAATTGAGATTACCATTCCAACCATCTGGAATCGTGTAGGGAATCACATATTCATTCATATTTTCTTCGTCGAAGAAGCAATGATATCGAGTATTCGCCTTCAATCCTTTTGCATGAACGGTAATGGTCTGTGGACGAATATATGTTGCAAGAGAAGCATTAGTAACAAAAGAACCAAGCGTACTGGTTGTTGTCTTGTCGGTTCCAGAAGTCTTGATTCCTTGACGCGATTGTTGTGAATATGTTTCAACTACACCATTAGAATATTTGCCATATTGTGATCCGGGATAATAATTTCCATACAAGGCATATTTTTTTGCGGCTGCCTCTGCTTCTGCCAAACTATTAAACGACCCCTTGTATGCTGCTGTCTCATTAAGGGATCCTGCAACAAACTTGCGTCCGGTCCAGCCGCCAGCCTGTTGATAGACGTTATAGCCGCTTACATATTCAGTCCAAGAGCCCCAATTTGTCCCAAAGAAAGACTTATCAATTGAAAAATCTTGTTGTATGGTTTTATCAACAGTATCCGTATCAACCCAGACGTCTGTGTCTGGCTTCATCGTGACATTTCCAATGTATCTGAAGACGCTCTGTTCAATATTTCGATAAGAAGTAGCTTTTAGTTGTTCAATGAAAGAGACTTCTGTGTATGGAAGAGTAATAAGAGATTCGCCGATCTGAACATTGACAGATTGTTCTGGCAAAAATTGATACTTGAATGAATCCATTTCAAAGTATGGTCGAATGCACTGTTCTTTGCTGTCGACAGCAATTCGATAGTCATCACTCTCAGATTCACCCAAAGAATGATCTTCGAAGTTATCGACAAAGTAACCATTCTTGAATCGATCCAATCCGTTTTCATCAAGAACCTTAAGATCTTGGACGCTTTTTTCTAGAAGAGAAAGAGTTGTATAGTATTCGAGATTAGCGATTCGATTCTTTAAGACCCCGATATCGCGCATCGTGTGTCTTTCGAATGTGACGTTCTTGACCTGAACCGAAATGTCAGTTCTTCCAAGAATTCTGCCATAAGATCCTGAAATAGATGGATATGGAGGAATATAGAGTTCGGCAAGTCCCATGACGCTCTCTGGAATCGAAGGAGTCGTTGGAAAGACTGCAGAAGTTCCTTGAATGACTTCAAATGTCTTGTTGATCGTGGCGACAACGATATCTCTTCTTGCCAGATAATATGAATAGTCAATATAGATGGAAGAAGACGGGAATGCAAGTCTTAATCCATTCGCAGCTTTCTTGAATTCACTAGATACAGCAGGATTGATCGACGCTCCAGCAACAGTACTTGAATTGACTGCAGTATTTTGTTTGACTGACCTAAAGTCTAGATAATCACGAAGATTGTAGGTTCTTCCAGTTTCTGGCGACTTATAGAGCGGAATCTCATGAGTAAAGATCGTTGTAGAAGTGACTTTTGTATCGTCTATCGGATATGAATCGACAGAGAAGTATCCAACACCCTGAGTGAAATCGGGATCAAAATAATCCAACTCGATCAATAGATAGTCAGACGCCGTCAGAGAAAATCCTTGTCTGAGTTGAATCTTTGCATGATCATAGAAGTCATCGCGCTGACCATTGTCAAATGTAAATTCATCTGTGACATCGGTTCCCTGAGTTGAAGACGTGAATGGATCGGATGACTTTCGGATCTGATGAATCTTGAAGACGTCAGAAATGCCGAGATTGATCGGCAGAGTCAAATCTGGAGGTGAATCAGAATCCACAGAAGAACAGTCGATCTTTACAAATCTGTTGGTATAAAGGAGTTTCTTGATCTCGAGAGCAGAAGATCTAGAGGCAAGATAAGAAACTGTGGCACTGATGGTGTCACCAAATGTCTCCTTCAGATTGATCGCGAGACTCTTTCTTGAAACATCCACCGATGCGGTTCTTGTTAATCCGGCATCTGAACCCTTAGAATTTAGATCAATGAAGTCTCCAATATAGTAGACTTTTTCATACGTCTTGGTTGAGAAATTGCCAGAAAATGTCTTATCAACGATGAGAGTATTATTGTTACTGATGCTGGAGATGATGAACGTTTCTGCAACATCAGCAATCTCAATCTTATCTCCAACATTCAGACGAGTAAAGTATGTGTTGACACCCGTGAGAGTCTTTTGTCCAATTGAACCACTGACGGTTCCTGGAAGAGAAATTGCAGCATTCTCGGTCAGAGTCACAAAGATGTTGAGCTTTTCTGCAGAAGAAAGTTGACCCTCTCCGTAAGCGAACTGTTCACCAGATGTAATTACTGACACATCAAAGGTTCCATCAGAACCGATAGTGATGCTTTCATTTGTTCTTTGGAAAGTGAAAGATGTATCAGATAAGTCATTGTCGCTTCTTATCGTTCTAGTAAAATTGGTTCCAATCGGATAAAGAAGAGGATCTGCATACTTTTGCTGAAGTTCTGTAGAACCGGTAATGCCATTCAGTACTACATCTGCAAAGAAATGAACTGGAGTCGAACAATAGATTCCTCTGACGTTTGGAATACCGCCACAAGTGCTATTCATCTGAATGTCATAAAGATAAATTCGTAGACGTCCAGATGCAGTGCCAAGAGTTCCAGACTCATATGTAACCGACTTTACTCTTGCAGTTCCAATGAGATTTCCTGTCGGCAAAGTAGAACTTGGGATGACATTGGTGATTCGCTTTTCGCCGATATCTGGAGAAGCACCACCAGAACAATAGAGTTGTATCTGAGTTCCTTTATCAAGAACCGGAATTCCGACAATTTCTTCTACGACGACGTAATTGGAAGAACGTGCAGAAATGATCTGAGAGTTTACATATGAATATGCAGTACTTTTTGGTGTAGAAATATGCTGAGTTACGAGTGTCTCGATCTCATAACCTTTTACATAAGAAAGACCAGGTTCAACATCAATGCAAAGAAGTGAAGAATCACCTCCTGCCGCAGCAGTCAGATATCCTTCATTTTCTCCAGTGTCAAGATGTTCTCTGGTTCGAATGCCATGTCCACGAATCGTATAGTCACCGGATTCATCATATGTTCTCTTGGCGATTTCATCTCCGATAACAGCATATTGTGGGCGTTCGTATCTGGTCTGAACAACGCCATCTTTTATCGTGAATGTCTCAACGAATGACGGAAGAGACTCAGTATCATCGAGAGTAATAGTCTTTAGAGTAGCAGTAATCTTTAATCGATCTGCGCCAGGAGCGTTATAGTTGGGAGTTCCATTCGCATTATCAAGAAGAGTCTCATCGTCTGTAGAAGAAATAACGTCGATGTTGATTTCGAATCCAACTCGACAAGAGGGAGAAGTCGAAAAAGGATCCAGAATAACAGACTGACGACCGAAATCAACGAACATTCCATGTGAAAAAACGACACCATCTTCAATGGTGAACAAAGAACCCTTTCCAAGAACTGGAACTGCACCAAATGTTTCTTGTCGGATTTTAATAGTTGTGATGATGTTGTCTATATCGAATGCAGTCTCTCCTGGTGTAAATGCAGTAGCGTCCGATGTAGCAGAACCAGAAAGATATCGAATAAACGCTGCATAATATACTACGCCGGATCGAGTGACCTGTTCAACCTTTAAAACTCTTGCCTTTACGCCAGAAATAGCACCCTGAATTGTCTTTCCTTCAAACCCAACTGGATTTGTATAATTTCCAACCTGATTCTCTGGAGACAACAGAACATAGGGAAAATCAAGATCTATATTAAATTGACCGCCAGTAACGAGTGATCCTTCATCAAAGATGTGCCGTCCAAACTTCTCTATCTGATATTGAAGCGCAGTCTGCTGCTGAGTCAGTTCTCTAGCTTGAACCGGATATCCGGGTCGATAGAGGACTCGATAGTATCCCTTGTCTTTGTCGAAGTCATCACGATAAGGAGGCTGAGAAGTTATGATAGTCATAGATCTTGTATCTTATTTGTTTTTTTTTTAAAACTGTACGATTAGACGAATTTCTTCACGCGTCGATTCTGTTCTCTGGATTGCAGCACGATTCTCCATGAAGATGATATCACCAGTGAACGGAGTGTAGTCAGAATCTACTACTGCATCTATCGTCGCGGCATTTGTTTCACTAGAAGAAATTCCCATACCGACTGTGAATGGATTCCAACCAGTCTTTGAATTCTGATGGAAGTAGATCTTATCTGGAGTTCCAGAGACATATTGATCGACAAAAGCCCTCGCGACGTCTGTTCCATCACCACCGGCAGCATCCTCAACGATGACGTCATCGGAGGAAAATGTTCCAGAAACTCCGGACAATTCCAGCGAACTGAGGCAATTCAGAAGCATTGAAGTCGCCATCGCAGGAGGAGAATCAGAAGTCATCGGGTTTCTGATCAGACCAATTCGACGATAGTCATTTGCAGTGATGAACTTTCCTTCTTCGTCTCCTTCGATATCCACTGCAATCTCGATGTTGTATGCACCAAGCTCGTCGACTGGATCATATCCATGACCACCTCTAGGAGAAAGAACGGCTCGAGCTTTTGCACCAGTTCCACTTCCAGAATCTGTGATTACGACTCTTGCATAGTCATATCCAGAACCATGATTGACGTGATTACTGATGTTCGTGGTGATATTGATCGCAGTAATTTCGCCGCCGACAATGACGGCTTCTGCAACAGCGCCAGAGCCATTCCCCTCGATCGTCACAGTCGTCGTTGCATCGGAGTATCCAGATCCACCGTCTTCCACTACAACTCTGAAAATACCACCTTCAATGTCCAATTGATCTGCGTGCTGAGTTTCCCTTTCTCGAACTGGGAAGAATGAGTTGTTATAGAAGACCAGGGCATCATTGGTCGAGACAGTGAACATATAATGCCAGACATAACCATCGGGATAGAGCAGAGGCTCTATTGAACCCACATCTGTATGAGTCGGCTGTTGAGTAGATGCCCCAGGTCCTGCAACCAGACACTTATAGACATTGAATGTATTCGTGATTACATAAAACTGAGTGTCATAGATCGTCTTCGTAAGAGGACATCCACCCTCAGTTACAGAAGCGACATATGCATCATCCCATGCCTGATATGTCACACCTGCAGTCCAGTTGTTAGTTGGAACTGCAAGAACCATGTTGTCTTCAAGAACTCGTTTCATCGCGAGCATTTCATTATAGATCTTAGACTTATGATACTCACCATCTATCGGGGTATCAATAGTTCCATCCACAGAATCACTGATATCATCATTCCATGGATCAGACTTGCCGATCCAGAGATAGAGATAGTTTTGTTCAGGAGAACCTGAGAAATCTTGAATGAAGTTTTTGGCGTTCTGAATTCGTTGTTGTTTTGTGACGATCGCAGTCATATTGTATATGTCTTTATAAGAATGATGTTTTGAAGAAAGGCTTGATGATTCCTATTTTCTTTTATTTATAAAATCGTTGGACAATTTTATGCTGGAGATCCAAGATAAGACTGAGTAATAGTAGATCCAACATTAAATGACATCGAATGCTGAAGTTGTTCAATACTCATTCCAAATGGATATTCTTCTATACTTTCTCCAGAATAAAATGTATATCGGAGAAAAGTATCCTCACCAAAGTAGTCTCGATTAAAAATAACCGGAGACAACTGGAACATATAGACAAACACTTCTTGAATCTTCTTCATGGAAACGTCTGATTTGATCAACAGAATGATTCGACGCGCCAGACTCTCGATGAAACCAAATGCCTGACTTCTAGGCATTCTGCCGGTGTTCGAGAAGATAGCGAGAATCAGAGTGCTGAAGACGATGAATCCAGCCGGATGCAACAGGATCTTAAATAGACTCATCCAATCTTGTTCTGGAATTTGACTTCGAATATCATATGAATACTGCTGATAATAGTAACTGTCTTGAAGATAGATTCGATCAGACAAGAATCCGTCATTCGTCGTGAATTCACCTTTGCCGAGAGTAAATCCCTTTAATTCCGAAGTATATTCATCCAGAGCAATTCTTCCTTGATTGGTGTCATCCCACTTTCCATCAGAAGCAATCAGAACGTCTTCCCATGGTAGATAGACGTCTGTGTCTGCGTTATAGAGTAATCTAAAGAATGAACGAATTCCATTCTGGGATCCCTTTTCTTGATAAAGTTTTCGAACATGCTTCAGAAAAGTCCGAGGATCGATCTTCAATTCCTTCGATGAACTGAATGTCTTTGCAAACTCACGAAACCAGACCTCCATGACTCTTAAATCTTCGACGTCAATCAGATCAACGTCTCTCTTCTCATAGAGAGTGTTGAAGATAGCAGAAATGCCTGAGAGATCTGAGGCATTCTCAGAGATGTAGTATTGTCTCAAGAATTCGACGAGGGTCTGAACTTCATCCCGAAGATTGTGAGGAAACATCTCATTTGCGGAGATGACATCTTTTGATCCAAGAAGAGGATTCAGAGCAGATGTCGTCGAAGTTCCCTGAGTCGCAATTCCACCACCGACGACTCGACCGACAGAGATCAGACTCTGTCGAGTCTTGAGAGTTTCTCTATTTGTCGGCTTGAGAAGATATTGTTCTTCTAAAGGAGTCATTCGTCGTTATCATCCGCGCTCAAACTTGGTGATGTTTCTTGGAGTGGCATTGGCTCTCACTGTTCCAGGATAGATATTCGTCTCGATGTAGTCGGAGAGTACATTTGCTGTTACTTCGTTAGGATCGACCGAGATGATCTGATTTCGAATAGGAACTATGTCATAAGATTTTGGATTGACATAGATCGAAATCGTTGTATCGGTATCTGGTCTGAATCCATAGATATAGACAATCTTTCCTATCAGATCTATATATCCTACGTCGACGTCCTGAACGACCTGATCTCCTTCAGTACTAATGAACATCAAGACTAATTGACGTCGATTGGGATCAGTCTCGTCTTTCTGGTCAATCAGATAGTGTGATATGTTGTTTAATCTGAAAATAGAAGATCGAATGATCGCATCGTCTGCGTCAAAATCATAGAATTCTGTAGGAACCGTCAAGAAGAATTCATTCTCCTGATTTGCATAGGCAAATATTCTTTTGATCAGATAGACTCTTGCAATCGTATTCTCGATTGACACTTCTGAATTGTCAATCGCGGCAAGGAATTTTGAGTATCTGAATGGACCTTCGAAGACATTCAGGTATTTGTTAGAAAATGCAATGGTGGCATTCTTGATGATGTCTGCGATCGCCTGAGACGAATTCGTCGTATTCGCTGGATTATATCTCGATTCGATGTCGAGTCCGATGTATGTATATTCTGCATCGATAATTCTTGGAGAAATTGTCGCGACAGCTTTTGGACGAAGAACAGAATTGATGATGTATTGCTTCAGTGCACTGTCAATGACTAGTCCACCAGCGGGCTTAATCGCTATATAGACTCTTCCGAATTCTGCAGGAACGTTTGATTCACCACCCCAGACGTTGATTGATTCGACTTGAGGAATTTCTCTTCGAATGACTGCAGCATAGTCATTGAATGAAACACATCGATTCTGTGCTTCGAAGTAATATGGCGCATTGAATCGAATGGAGTCAGCAGACTCTTTGTCTCTTCCTCCTGTTGCAGAAGCGGTCGCACGAACAATCTGACTTTCACCAGCTTTAGTGAAGATGTAGTCGGTCTTGAATACGGAGATTCCATTGGCTGCAGCACCATTGGAATAGATGTATTCGATCTCGATGATATTTCCTTCGCTCGGAGAGATTCCGATGTCTCCACCAGTAAAGTAAACTTCATAGAGTCCAAGTGCATTTTCTTCCATAAAGTAGACTGCAGTCGTGTCATCGATTGCAGAAAAATATGTAAAGGGTCTATATGTCGTATAGATCGTGCTCTTTTCGGTTTCTTTGACTCGAACCTTGATGGTACTCGTATCGACGTCCCGATCTGGAATCTCGAATTTCGGATACGATCGACGGACGTCATAGTAGTACCTGACGACTTTACGTCTTCCCTCTCTAAGAATGACGTTAGAAAAGTAGAAATTGCCGTTTCCGTTCTTAGTCGTAGTATACGTGCTCGCAGTGTACCAAGACAATCCACCACCAGAAAACATGATATCTGCGGGAATCGTCAGAGAAGTGCTAGTATATGAGAATGGAGGGACGACCGTGAGATTGATCGTCGCAGTCGCGCTTCCGACAGATCGAGTCAGATATCCAAGCTGTTTTGCCAGAGAGACGACGTTGGGTCGAGCCTGAGCGGAATCCAAGAATAATTCATTCAGAGCCAAATGTGCCGTCATGGCATTCATCTGCGTATTGTATGCCAGCACATCCAGAAGAATCGAGATTCCCGATGCTTCGAAGTTGTAGTCGACAAACTGATCCTGAGCCGACAAAAAGTCTTTGAGATTCTTCTTGATCTTGTGGAAATCAAGCTCTACATTAGTTCCCTTAAGAGTCGTGACGAGCGATTGAGAAGTCGACATGTGTGTTTCTTTTGTTCTGTGTTGTATTTTATCTGGTTCGACTGAGTCTCACTTCAAAGACTTCTGGTGTTAGATTTGCGATAGTAAAATAGATGGTGATCTCAATAGCATTCTCATCTGGTCTGTTATCAATTACGATATCTTGGACGACTGCTCTTGGTTCAAATAATTCAATCGATCTTTTTATCTGATCCTGAATATCGAGTGTATTTACTTGATGCAGATTAAACAGCAATCCTCCAATCGGACAGCCGAATTCCATATTGAAGAATCTTTCTCTGGTTTCCGTCATCACCAGATTATACAAAGCCCTGATGACTGCTTTCGCTTCTTCTAGTGGATTGATATTTCCAGTAAGAGGGTGCGGAATCAGTCTCAAATCTAGATCTTTATAGATCTGGTCGCGAGCAAATATATCTTCATAGACATTCAGAGTCTCTCGATTATGATACGAGAGAAGTTGAGTCTGTATGATGTCTTCTTCCATAATGGGTATTTATAAAGCCATCTGAGTAAAATTGAATCTATTTGTTTTTGAGAAATCTTTTAATAACAAATTGAAAATGTTAATTATTTATTCTTATGTGCGAGGTTGACAAATTTCTTGCCGTCGTAAACTTTGTGGTTCATGAAAGTCTGAGTTCTTGCAGATGCTGCATCTCTTCTGGCACCAAAGTGAACCCAAGGAAGCGCAGATCCAGTTGTCTTATATTCAAGAAGAATGTGATCCCAGCCTTTTACGTTGTCCCGACACCAAACAGCTTCATCAAAATAATATCCAGAACCAAGGCTAGGAATCTGATAGTCGAATGCACAACCCTTGGCATGCCATCCACACTTTGCTTCGACTCTGAATGCGTTGGTAATCCGCATCTTTCCTTTTGGTCTTCCATAGGTATTGACAACAAATCCACCATGTCTTTCATAGAGGGGATCGATGCAGATAGTCGCCAGATTCGAAAGATTCTTGATCATATCCTCAATTGAAACCCCACACTGAGCTTTCAAGAAATGCGGAAAATATGGAGATAATGTTACATCCCGAAGATAGCAGTGCTTTGAAATCTTTAAGTCATAGATTGGATTGTTGGGATTTCGTAAATCTCCTTCCACTTTAAAATTACTGATGCTCATATCTTTTGCTGTCTGTGGTGGTGGTTCTTTTTCATCTTTTTCTTTTCCAAGGACGATGTCCGGTTGACGATTAACCCATTCTTCTGAAGAAAGTTCACCATCAACCATGGAATTTTGAACTCCAATTTGAGTGAGACTCGTGCCTTCACCGCCTCCTTTTGGCGTTCCGCCACCGCCTCCAGCAGATCCTTCTTGGACGTTACCTTCATGTCGCAACTGAAACTGATAGGGTTTAAAGACTTCTGTTTCATGAAGAGGCTTTGATACAGGAACTATCGGTTTTCTTATTGCAAGTTTTTCCGTATTCAGATCAATCCTGCCTGCGCTCAGAGAGATGGATGCATCTCCAATTATTTCTACAACTTTTCCAGTTAGTCTTAGATATTCTCCTGCACGGACGTCAATATCCTTCGTCGAATGAACGTTCGTATTCTTTCCAGTAAATATATTCGTATTATTCTGAGTATGAATGGTTGTATCATTTCCAACAAAGATGTTTGCATTTCGTCCAATCGCAATATTTCCTTCACCATTGATAGAAATATTAGAATCTTTGTCTATAAAAAGTTCTAGATTTCCAAAGACGTGAGCTTTGTTGTCTTGAAGAACAACTGCAAAATTGTCCCCAACGACGAGACTCTTCTGAGTCCCATCTGGATTGATGTGATATCCAGTTCCTGTGCGATGTTTGATCTGAAGTCTTTCATGAGATGGAGTATCATCTATCTCATAGACATGACCAGATTCCGACTCTGTGTAGTGATTATACGGATACGTCGGATTGTAGTCCATCTGAGGCTCGTCCAGCAAAGGATCCCTTTGCTGATCATAAACATATTTCATTCCACCAGGTTGATAGACTGTCGCGTCTCCTCGACAGACTCTATGAATGTCTGGTTCAGAAGGAAAAATCGGATGCCGAGTCAGAGGTCTTTCATAAAGCGTTCCAGCATTGACGCCCATTCCAATATCACCAAAGGCGAATGCTGTCGGAGTCTGAATGATGTCTTCGAATGTCTCAAAGAAGAACTTTCCATTGATCAGACCAGACGTCACGAATGCAGCAAATGGATCCCAGAAATAATTGAATAGATTGTCAAAGATTGCGAATGGCGCTTCAATGAATCCAATGACGCTGTTGATGATGCTCGCAATTCCAAGAAAGCCAAAGACGACGTCGACGATTGAATTCAATACCTCTGCGATATCGTTCATAAATCCATCTATGATTCCGCCTATCATAGACGTCACATCATTGATAACAGATGTCGCTGCACTCACTGCAGTCGAGATTGCAGATTCGGTGACGCCAGAAACAAGTCCCTCGACATCAAGATCTAATGTAAATTCTTCTGCCATTTTATATACTGCTACTACTGGGTTGTTGCTTTGCCATCGTTAGAAAATAATTCCTGAAATAGTTGTCCACAGAAGTCGAAACATCGGAAGCAATCTTTTCTTCCATCTCTGTCAAGTCTGTCGTCGATGAGAGATCATATTTTGTAACAATCTTTGGTTTTGCTGACTCGATCAGAGAGTCTGTGATTGATGTCTTGAGTTCATTGACGATTGCATTGAATGCTTCTGGTTCATCGAACATGTTGGGAAAGTCAGACATCGATTTGATGTTCAGGTCTTCCAGCTTTTGTTTCACAGCAGTCTGAACGGCAGTGTTGACTTCTCCCGATGGATTGGTCAATTCAGACTTGAGTTCTTCGTTCCTCTTGTTTTTCTCAGCAGTCTTTGAGGTCTTCTGGCCAAGATTTGACTTGTTGACTAAAACCGTCAATTCTTCTGGTTCAGGAAAATTTGCTGGGCCAGTCCACTTTGGAGCTGCATTCGTCAAGACACACCCAAAGATCATCGGATCCTGACAGGAAATTCCATCTCGAAAGAAACCAACCACCCAAGTCCCTTCAATGATTGCTGGAGCACCAGAACCAATCCCCGACATGGCTGCTTCAGTCGTCGGAAGAATGACTGTGGCCCATGGAAGAGTCTGAGTAGGAACTTCAGTCCGATCCATCGGATGAATGCCGAAAATCCGAACTCGAACACGCCCCATCATCGCCGGATCTGCACGATCCTCGACGACTCCCATCCAAAAATTGGTCCCAGTCTCATTAAATTGAAGAAAAAAATCTTGTTCTCTTTGCATTTTATATTAGTCCAGTTTCAATGAAGAAGAATCACGATTGATCGTCGCAAATGTATAGAAGTCTTTTTCAGCAAAGACATGAGTGCATTCAGTCACAAAGTAAGTTCCAGAAATATATTCGTCTATAAGGCTAGGTTCATCTCGCCTTCCTTCCATGTATTTTTCTAATAGCACAGGATCAACTGCCTTCTGAACTTCGATGTCTAGAGTCATTCCTGGATTCAGTCCAAAATCACCCATGACCTTTATTGTGTGTTGCATGAAGTCCATGTTTCGACGAATCATGTCTGCAGTTCTTCCGACTTTTCCTAGATCCTTTGGATCTCCATTTGTCGTTGCCTGCATCGTCTGAGTATAGACTTTTGTAGACGAACTTGAAACCGCTGTCTGACTTTCGATCGGAGTTGTCTGAGATGGGACTTCTACAGTGCCATCTTCTTGACGCGTTGTATCAGTTGTGCTTTCAGTCTTTGTCGGAGGATTTGTCCCGTCGACAGAAGAAGATCCACCAAGATTGCCAAGTACTGCATTATAGTATTTTGTCGCGATCGTACCGAATGCATCATATCGAGATTTACCAGTTCTCAACCAGTCAGATGCACCACCCGCACCCTGATTGTGTGCATATCCAAGAACACCAAGTTTTTCATTGGTCGACATGCTCTTATATTTTGCAGAAGCTGGCTTCGTTAGCATGTATGTATGATTGACATACGTCCACGCGTCAAACATCTTTTCTTGAAGGTCTGGATCAGATCTAAATTTTTCTCTTGATGGTACCGGAATCCCCAGAATACGAGCTGCGTCTGCTTTTGATGCCGCTCCCATCTGATATGCTCCATCATATGCATTGTTATATCCGCCAGTAATATTGTATCCTTTATTTCCGCTCTCGATGAATGCAATCGTCTTTCTGAATGTATCCCATGTACCTTGAGAAATCCCAAGAATCCCCATTGTTTTCTTGTACGGAGAAGTCGGCCAGACTGCTCCAGATTGACCGGCGGGTGCTGGATTGATCTTTGGTGATGGAGCATCGGGCTTCATCTCCTCTTCTGTCGCTTTTGCTCCCTCACCACCAGATCCAGATCCTGGACCAATTGCAGTTTCTCCTTCACTACCACCCTGCCATCGTATAGTCTCACCCTGAAATCCATATGCCTCATTATAGGGATATGTCTGCTCAGTTGTACCATGAAGTGCTGTATTGAATGGAACGAAATATGTATAGTTTGTCTTGGCAAAATCTATCGCATTTTCACCAACGTCTTTCGCGTATCCGAGATAATGCCCGGTAATTCGATCTTTGCCAGCTACGAATGATTCTTCGTTGTAATCAATTCTGGATTCATGCAGAAGCTTATAGAGATTAGGAAAAACGAACTTGGTCGCGACATCTACATACCATTCTTGAGTCGAATAAGACCCATTGCCAGCTTTCGTGAATTGATCGAAAGAAAACCCGATCTTCATCTCAAAGATCTTTCGACGAATCTGGGTTGCATATGCATCTGTTCCTGGCTTCGATACATACCCAGGATTATAGATGTACTTGCCTTCTTTGTATTTAGAAATTCTTCCAGTTGAATACAGTTCAATATCATCCGGATTCATTCCATTTGAATCAGGAGTTTGCTTCTTTATAAGCATGCTATAAGGTTCAATTCTTATTCCGGCAAGAAGAGTGTCATAACAAAACCACGGATGACCGATCTTATTCTCTTGCTTGGAGAATGCATTCCGAATGAGCCATTTGATTGTCTGAAAGGGTCTCCAGTTAGGAATGACAACCTTCATTCGGGAAAATGAATTTCTGGACGTAAGCCCTGGATGATATCCATAGAGCCAGACCTTTTCTGGCGGCATCTCCAGGTCTGTGGTTAGAATATCATAGATGAATTGTTCTGGATATTCCAGAGTGTTTAGAGTTTCGCCCTCAATATTATTTCCGGCAGAATCAGGATCTCCTAGTATATCATGAATGTCTGCATATTTGATCTTTTTATTCGCTTCATCAGTATACTTCTTGCGCCAAGCAGTTATGGCTTCTGCGCTCCCCGCGATGTCTCCACTCGGAACACTATTTTCAGCCGTCACATCTGTGTATCCATACGCACGACCAATTCGCTTGACTTTATCCCAATAGATATGAGGAGAAGCAAACTCTAATGTATACGCTGCACGGAATTCACCGCGCTCATAGTTTCTAAGATTGACGACTAAGAAGTCTCTCTGAAGATCTAGATCGTATTGTTTTGATTCTGGATTATATCTCTTAAAGTTGATATAGAGCTTTTCTTGTCCATGAATACGTGCATCCTGAAAGAGGTTGAAGTTGTCGATGATCGAAACCGAACCAACGACGGCGAGAGAATGAATTGATTCCGTGATCTCTAGTTCAATGACGGCACGAGTGATGTCGTATCCATCCATTGCCGGAGGTGCGCCATAATAGACGCCAGTATTTCGATCTGCTGTCGAGAACAGCATGATCTTTTCAATCTTTACATTCGGACCAATGCCACCACGTGAAGTGTCCTGAGCCTCGACTAAGGGAATGCCAACCGGTTTATTCATTGCCATAATTTATTTCTTCTTTTTTACAGACCCTGAAGTCTTTTCATAATGGATGATTTAGGATTGCGTCTGATCAATTCTTTGAACTTATCGACGAATTCTTGAACAGAACTTTTCTTCAAAACTCTAATCGTACCAAGATTATCGTTCATCTGTCGATAGTATTCTCTGAACGTTAATACATCCAATCCAGAAATAGTGTTCGTCTCGTCAGTCAGAATAAAGTTTCGACAGTCGACGTCTCGGCCAGTAGCTGGTTTGATATACTTATAGACCGCATCAGAATTTCGAAGACTTTCATCACAGATGACTGTCACATGAGGATCGTCTCCGACGATAGATTCTCCTCTTCTGAATCTTGCTCCGACTGGAGTTACGTTCTTGGTGATGATCTGACCGAATTCTGGACGAATGTTCGCAATGACTCCTCTTACACCGGAAGTCTGTCCCCGAACAGTTTCTCCAATTCTAAATTTATTATAGAGATAATTATCCTTCTTGAACGAAATTCCCGGCTTCAGTACTTTGATGAATCGAGACTTATAGGTGACGATCGTCTCACCTTCGTATTCTCGTTGCAATTTAAGTTCTAATTGCTCATAAGAAAGAGGCCACTGAATTGCTTCTCCGAGTCGAAGTTTGTCATTGATAATAAAGAAGGTCCAGTAATACCTCTCATTTCCATAGAGTCTGTATGACAATTGATCTGGCCTTTCTCGATCAAGAATTCGAACTTGTTCATAGAAAAACTTGCCATCGTTGATTTTGGGATATGCAAGAGCGACATGTCGAAAAAAATCTGGGAACGATAGACTGACTTCGAGTTCTTTCGTCAGGTCTTCATTGACTAATGTAATCGGATAGTCTGTTCGATGTGGAAATTGCGTGAAATAGCTCATATTAAAATTTCTTTAATCTGATCCTGGCGCAGTTGGTCCATCTATGATCGTGTCTCTATCATAGGGTTTAGTTTCCGTAAATTGCATTTCTGCAGATATACTAAATGGCGCACCATCTTCATGGAATGAACTGTATTCTTCATTGTATGAAGACGAATAGCTAGTCAGAAAACAATCATGAATTCTAGGTAGAAATCTATTCTCTTTATCAGTTCCACGAGGCCCATGATAAAATTTTATTTGCCAAATAGGAGGAAAAATTTGAAAAAGCCCAAGAGCACTCAATGTTGGATAGAGATTTTTTCTAAAAAATTGATCAATTTGCAAAATTTGCGAAGCTTCTTCTCGACTTTCTGCAATCATTTTAAAAGCAAAACTGAATGATCTAATGTTTATACTCTGAAAAGTTGTCATCGTATGAGGATTAACAACTTGTTTTGCGTTGTATGAAACTTGTCTTGAAATGTTTTCTGGAAGAGCATTCAGAAGATAATATTCTCCGATTTCACCTTTGTTCTGCCATAATTTCGATGCAGCAGAAGATATTCCGCTCATGATCGTGCTTGCGGCAGTTCCTAAATCGGCGAATCCACCACTTTCTTGTGCTTTTAGTGCTTTGTCGTAAATATTTTTTGCTGCACCACCCATAGTTCCCAGATCAATAGAGCCATAAGTGGCGCTGTCTGCAATGGTTAAATTCACTGGAGTATAAAACTGCACAGTTCCTTCTGGCTCAGTTTTACCCGTCATCGTTGCAGTAAATCGTACTTTATTCGTGATGACTTCAGAATCATCTAATGGATAATAGAGAGTTCCCATCTATTTTTCTTTTTATAAATATTTAATTGGAAAAAGAAGAATCTTCATAGATTTATTTATAAACACCGTCAAAATTTCTATCATGGCATACAAAAGTAGGTATCGAGTCAAGAATCCTGATAAGTATCGAGGCGATTCAACAAACGTCATAGCTCGATCAAATTGGGAACTCCAGGCTCTGAAGTGGTGTGACACGAATCCCAATGTGAAGTCGTTCTCATCTGAAGAAGTCATTGTTCCCTATATCTCAGATACAGATAAGAAACAACATCGCTATTATGTAGATCTCCTAATCGAATTCACCAATGGAGAAACCCTTCTGGTCGAGATCAAACCTGCTGCTCAGACTCGAGTTCCAGAACGACCAAAGACTGGAAGAAAGACTCGAAGATTCATCAACGAATCCCTGACCTATGTAAAGAACATGTCGAAATGGAAGGCGGCAGATGCATATGCCAAAGCTAGAGGATGGAAGTTTGTCGTCTGGACAGAAGTTGAACTGAAAGCTCTGGGACTCAAGCTGATCGGTCGATGATGACGTCTTCTACCATTAAAAAACCAAATACTAAGGATTAATATTTTTTATTGTACAAGTTCGTCATTTTCCGTTAAAATAAATTTAGTTTACCGGCGGGGGTAGATAGATCTAGATAACAAGAAGATGAAAAAGAATCATGATCCATTTTGTAACTATTATCGCGATATAAATCATAGATGGCACAGAAGAATCCAAGTCTGCTAGATAAACTAAAATCTGTTATTTCTGGTAGAACGTTAAAGAAAGAACAAGAGATCTCGACTGAGTGGTTAAAAGCTCAATTACAGAACTTTGCTCCGTATTCAAGAAAAGTTAGACCAACTGAAGTCTTGTCTGACAAAAAGAATGATCCTACATCAAGAATTCTGATTGGCCAGATGTTCATGTATAAGTATTCTGCCAAGTACAAGGATACACTGCCATTCTGGGATTCATTTCCGATGAGTATTCCAATCAGGATTGAACCAGATCATCTTCTGACGATCAATCCTCATTATCTTCCACCAGAACTCAGAGCAAGATTCTTTGATGCTCTTCTGGATACACTCAATACCAAGAATGTTATCAATGAGAGGTCAAGACTTATTCTAACCTATGATCTATTGAAGTCTGCATCTAAATATAAATACTTTAAGCCTTGCATCAAGAAACATTTAGTGAGCAACATCAAGTCGAAAATAGTCCGAATTCCTCAGGAAGACTGGGTCAAGACCTTATTCTTATCTGTCGCTCAATGGGAGAATGCGGGCCAGTCAACAGTCTACAAATGGTCACGAGATCAAATCAACAAGTAAAATAAAGCACAAATGGACTATTCGATAGACAAATTTATTGGGTATCTCAACAAGCATGAAGGGCTATCTCATACAAACAGATACTCTGTAGACGTTGAATTTCCATCTGGAATAAGTTATGACAAAGAAGGATTGAATCTCATCTGTTCTTCTGCAATGATGCCTGGTCATCCGATCATGACTGCAGATCGAGTTGCTCTAGGAAATCCGGTCAAGGTCCCCTATTCATTCGCGACAGAGCAGGCCGAATTCGTCTTTCTTCTTGATGGCAACTATAAAGCAATGGAAGCATTCGATGCTTGGTCTGAATTGATCGTGAACAATCGAACCCATTCTGTTGCATACAAGAAGGAAATCATTGCGAATAAATGGACCGTTTGGCAATTGAACAAGATGAACGAAAAGACTGCAGGCGTCATGCTCTACAATGTTTTTCCAGTCATGATCGGAAAAGTCGATTTCTCTGATGCTGCCCACGATCAGATCCAGAGTCTGCCGATCTCCGTTGTCTTTGATTGGCGACAAGTTGCACCCTTTTAAAAATACATTCTTATTATAGGAACAATTGATAACTATGTCATTATCATCACTACCTCTCGTTGAAACCCCAACTTTTGTCGGAAAGATTCCTTCTTCGAAAAAGACTTTTGAATTCAGACCCTTCTTGGTCAAAGAACAGAAGGCTCTTCTTTTTGCTCTCGAATCGGGTGAACTCGAACAGATCTATCTGGCATTCAAGAACATCATCTCCGCATGCACGAAAGACGCGATAAATGTAGATGCCATTCCATCATTCGATGCAGAATCAGTCTTTCTTCAGATCAGTTCGAAGTCAATCGGTGAGACATCGAAGATCGAAGTCAAGTGTTCTCATTGCGAAGAATTCATCAAGATGACTGTCAACATTCCAGATGTGACGCTGAAGGGATTCAAGACATCTGGTTCCACAATTCAACTGACCGATCGAATAGGATTGAAGATGAAGTATCCCTCGATGAAAGACATCGTCGACATTTCGATGAAGTCGACGTCAAAAAAGTCTTTCGATGAATCTCCTCAGACCAAACTTGTCTATGACACGATCATTGCTTCGATTGACTCGATCTATGATGAAAAGAATGTCTATCCTGCTAAAGACTACAAGTATGAAGAATTGAATACGTTCTTGGAAAATCTTTCAATCGAACAGATCAATCGAGTCGAGGAATTCTTTGAGAAGGCTCCCTATCTTTCTTTGGATCTTGACTTCAAGTGCCCCAAGTGCGGCGGAATGAATTCTCAGGAAATCCGAGGAATCAAGAATTTTTTCTGATTGCCCTTTCCCATGACAATCTGATCAACTACTACAACGTAAACTTCCTGCTGATAGAAGAATACAAGTATTCATTGACAGAACTAGAAAATATGATTCCATGGGAGAGGGAAATCTATCTCGCACTACTCGCAGAACACGTGAAGAAAAAGAATGAGATGAGAAAAACCGAGCTTTCCAAATACCGAAGATAACAATAAAGAATAAATTCCAATGCCGACAAGTCTAATGCTACCTCCATCTGTTGGATCCCTTAATGCTTTCTTTGAAACTGAAGGAAAGACAAACCCACAGAATGAGATTCGACCTCAGAAACTTGGTCTTGATGGAATCATCGAGAATCTTCTGAAATTCAATGTTTCTAATGAAGAAATTGGGAATCAATTGGTCGTTGAAAGATTAGATATAGTTATCGACAGACTCGATTCATTGTTAGAAAAAAATGCATTCGGCGGGCTTTTTGGAGGATTTAGGCGTAATCAAATAATGCCACAAAAAGGATTAAATGCCCCTGGATTGAATATAAAGATTTTGACAGAAAACTTTAACAAGATCTCATCTGCGTTTAAAGAAAACACGATGCGAATTGTTGAATTTGGAAAAGAAAACATCATTGGTGCTCTCAGTGAAAATATCATTAAGACAAAAGATATCTTTTCTAGATATACTAAATCTATCACCTCTTCTTTTACAAATATCAAGAATGCACTAAATCCTCAGACATTTGTTGAATTTCTGTCTGGCCCGATCAAGTCATTTATTAAACCAATCAATGAATCGATAACGAATCTCAAGAAAGACGTCTCGAACGTCTTTGAAGGTGTCGGAGATATCATCGCTGCGCCATTCAGAATGATGGGCAACGTGACTTCTTTTCTTTTCAATAAAGACAAAGGATATCCTTTCGAGAGACTCGAAAAAGACATTGACTTGACGAATCGGACTGTCACAGCCATCGAAAAATCCATTCGAGAAGTTCTGATCAAAGAACTACAGTTCAATATTCTTGACCGCGTCGTCAGCATTGATGAAAGACTTCGGACTGCAGAAGTGAGAACCGAGACGAATGAACTTCAACAAATCGAGACTGTCAATGAAACTGCAAGACTGGAGGATCAAAGAGCCGACAAGCAAAATGATCTTCTTGCTTCGATAGCCGAAAAGATTGGCGGACTCGGTGTAGCAGAAGCAAAGAAAGACCAGGCAGAAGAATCAGGAAAGGGTCTACTTGATAAGCTTTTGGAGAAACTTGGTCTTGGAGACATGAAGTCTTTGAAGGGTCTCGGCGGCAATCTCATGATGAAAGGAGGACTTGCGCTCGGTGGGGGATTGCTAGGGATCTCTGCTCTTAGCGATATGTCAGAAAACTATGACAAGCGAATGAAGGGCGAAGACACCTTCATGGACTACCTTGGCACAATCGGACAAGGCGCAGCATCGGGAGCAATGATCGGTGGAATGTTTGGCCCCATGGGTGCTCTGGTCGGAGGAGGAATCGGTGCTGCTGTGACTGGTGCTGGATCGCTGATCACTGCACTTACACCTTCTCAGAAAGAAGCAGAAGAAAAAAGAGCAAAAGCCTGGGAAGATCAACAGAATGAAGTCGCTCTAAAGTCTCTGGAAGAACGAGAAATGTTTGATCGGAATCTTTTTGGGGAATCTAAGATAGATGAATCTAAATTAGATCAGATGTCTGTAAGAGAATTGAAGTCTTTGCTTTCTCTGGAAGACTTTAGTGCCTCCGACATCAAAAAGATTGAAACTGCTCTGGAAAAAAGAGTCGAATTAGATTCACGAGTTCAAGAAGAATCTAAGAAAAAGACAGAAGAATCCAGATCAGAAGCTCAGGCACAGTATCAGGGAATGACAAATGAAGAACAGATTGCGAAGCTTGAAACAGAAAAATCCAAGATCGTCGAGCAACTAAAAACTGCTAAAGCTAGTGACACTCAGATTCAACAGGTCATTCAGGATTTTGACAAGAGCATTTCTGCGTTAAAGACAAATGAAGAACAGATTGCGAAGCTTGAAACAGAAAAATCCAAGATCGTCGAGCAACTAAAAACTGCTAAAGCTAGTGACACTCAGATTCAACAGGTCATTCAGGATTTTGACAAGAGCATTTCTGCGTTAAAGACAAATGAAGAACAGATTGCGAAGCTTGAAACAGAAAAATCCAAGATCGTCGAGCAACTAAAAACTGCTAAAGCTAGTGACACTCAGATTCAACAGGTCATTCAGGATTTTGACAAGAGCATTTCTGCGTTAAAGACAACAGAAACCCCAACTACTCAAGAGGGAACCTCTAGAATGGTTGGTCAAATCCAGACGATGCCAGACGGAACAGAAAAAGAGCTAGTCGCATATGATAGTTCTGGTAATCCCATCTGGGCATCTGTTGGAACCACTGCACAAGATCTTGAGAGATTGAGACAAAATTCTCAAGCAATGCTACGAGGAAGTCAACCGACGACAGAAGCCGACATTAGAAAACCTGCAGATGTCGCAACGGATACACAGATGAATGTGGTTCAGGGAACTGTCGATTCAATGGCAATGAAGACTGCCGCTGAAGTCGGATCGGCTGTCAGTCCGATCATTTCTTCGAATTCTTCTTCGAATGCATCTTCGATCGTGGTCAATGCTCCGGCGACAACGATCAATTCTGCTAGGGGTAATACATACCAGGGAATCAAGTCAACGATCTCAATGAATAACTGATGATGACTACATCAATTCTTTATTGAGATCACTCTGGCGAAATGTAGATGCTGGAATCGCAGTATCCAGTGTGCAGTTCACGACATCAACACCCTGTTTCTTGAGTCCATCTGACAATCCCTTCAGATGTGGAATCCATGAAGTGTATCGACTAGGAGTATTTCTCAGACCCTTTGGATGACTGCCGAACCAATGGATCTTTCCAGAGTCGGCAACTTTCATGTCATATCCAATCAGGATGATCTTCTTTGCTCCAAGATAATAAGATAGTCCAATTGCCTGAGCTCCACTGTTATTCAGACAATGAATCTTTCCGGCCATTCCAAGTCCCGATTGATGTACACATGGAAGCATGATTAGTCCATTCTTTCTTGCAAAGTCTTGCTTCAATGGAATGAATCTTGGTTTGTCAAATCTCTCTTCATTCAGAGTCTTTAGCCAGACACTCCACCAAGCGTCATCAGCCGCATAGAGATAATCACAGACGAATTCATTCTTATGTTTCCATTTCCAGTTGTCGTTCGTCGAAATGACGAACAAATCCTCTCTTCGAGATTCTTTTGCGAGTCCAACCAGATCTATCTGTTCTTGAGTCAGAGATGGACCAGATGCGATACAGACAATCGTGCAGTCTTCTCGATAGAAAGGTTTCAAGACTTCTGGGGCATTCCTCATCGAGGGAATGACGACTTCGACGTCACGAGATCTAGGGTTCAGTTGATTTCTACGCATCTGTACTTTTCACCATATGCATGTTTTGCTTTAGATCCAGTTTCCAATTGGACCGTCGAGAAAGTTTCTTGAACTTCGATTGGCCAGGGATAATATTCCTGAAGCCACGAAAATTTATTCAGATCAAGAAAGACATCTGTGGGTTCTGGTCCATTCTTTCTGGCATAGTCGATGATCTGTTTTGCTCCAGTCGGTTTGATGATGTATGCATGTCCACCAGGAAAATATCTCTTGCTGAATAGTCTATAAACACCAGACTTATTCTGAGTCTTGAACTTTCCGAACGATGGTTTACCCACGTTAATGATTTGATCGAACTGAATTGAATTCCAATCTAATTTTGAAGTAAAGACTGAATCATGTTCCAGAATCAAGATTGGTTCATCTAGTTCGATACAATACTTCCAAAGAAAATAATGAGAAAGGAAACAAGAGACGACGTTTTCAAATCGAGAATATCGATTGCCAATAAACTTGCTGATTGAAAGATTTTCATTCGCCATGATTGTCGAAGGTTGATCTTTTGGTGTGATTGCCGGAAAGATCGTGACTTCGGGTCCAGAGTATTTCTTAGAGGAATCGATACATCTTTTTGCCAGATTCAGTGATTCTGCAAAAGACGTGATCGTGATGACGAATGCTTTTTTCATGCTGTGCTTGTACTCGGGGTTCCCTGAACTTGTGTATAGAACGTCTTTGTCACACCGAGAATATCTCCGATCAACTGATAACAAATCGCAGCATCATTTGGCCAGACACCATGTTTCTTGAATAGGTCTATTGCCTTTCGAGCGCCGGATTGTTTCATAATGTATGCAGAAGCTCCTGCTAATCCTTGCGGAATGTTTGGATAGTCTATTCTTGGGACTGGTTGGATTAATCCATCGCCATATCGAATGCTTTTCTCAAAGACGTCTGCTCTTCTCGTTGCCTTCTTCGGAGAATTGATTCCAATGATTTCATATTCAGATTTTAGAATATAGTCGGATTCTAATCTTCGAATAAAGACTGCATCGTGTTCCAGAATCAATATCGGCTCATTCTTTTCGAGGCAAGTTTTCCAAAGTAGAAAGTGAGACAGCGAGCAAGAAATTTTCGCTGCTCGATTTCTTGTCGAGTAGGGACTTTTCCAGAGTCCTGTGACTCGATCGAATTCTTTCTTTTCCCAAGGATAGTTCCAGACAAGATCGTTTTCTTGCAAGACTCGTTCATTGGATTCTGGAGTTACTGCCTCAAATCTTTCGATTGTAAACAAATTGCCATTGTGTCGAGAATGAGATTCCAGAAGAACTTCGAATGCTTTTTCTGAAACCACATTGTCTCGAACAACGATTGCGAATGCATGTTTCACTTCTGACCAACGAAAACATGATCTGCCCAGCGACGACTTCTCTCATCTCCTGCGCTTCGGTCAATCCAGTCAGCGATGACAGTCAACTTGGTTTCTTCTGCGATCGCTGCAAAGGCATCATTCATGAATCTCCAACAGTCGATTGAATCATGCTTCGGTCCAGAACTCGGAGCAATGATGACCATGAGACAACCCTTCTTCAGGACTCGCTTCATCTCATTGACCAGTCGGAATGGATTCTTGACATGTTCTAACGTTTGACCAGAGACGATCAGGTCAATTGAACTCGTCTCGAATGGAAGACTATATGGACCAGACATGACATGAGTGACCCCATCTCCTTCTGCGATGTCGGCAATGAAATATTCTGGCTTCAGATCTTCAAAGATTCTTCGATAGCTTCGATCCGAATTCAATCCACGACCACCGACGTCGAGGATCTTCAATCCAGGTTTGAGATCAGTCAGATACTTGGATCTGACGAGTTTCATGTTATTCAGGCTTGATGGGTGCATAATTGAATCTCATATTGTGTGCCAAAGAAATTGTTCAGAGTCAGTCCAGTCTTTTCGATGAATTCATTGACTGCTCGATGAACCCCTGGTTTGTTTGTATAGTCGTCACCGAAAATGATTCCATTCGGTTTCAAGATCTGAAGAGAGTGTTCGAGATCATAGAGACAACCCTCATAACTATGATCTGCATCTACATAGACCCAGTCGACCTTCTGATCAAATGATTCGAAAAATTCATGACTGTTCATTCGATGAATCGTGACTGGCTTGTTTTCAAATCGCTTGATCACGTCTTGATAGATCTTATCATAGAATTTCTGAAAGTCTCGCGGATCTTTGGATCCTACTAATTTTGAATATCTATTCAGATAATTCTCATATGATCCATGCTCTGTACTATTTTCATATGAAATCGGAGACCACTGATCAACGAGGTGAAGATGACTCGCTTTTCTGAGAAACTTCTCACTCGAATCACCTTTCCAGACGCCGATCTCAACGCCGACAGAATTGAATGGAATCCTCTTCCAAGTTTCTTCAGATCCAACGTTTTTTCCGAGCATCATTTTGTTTTCTTCCCATCAAAATAGTAGTTCTTTGTCGCAGAAGAGTCGAAGTCGAATCGCCCGATGCCAATAGAATTCTTTATTTCCCCAGATGAATCTTTCTTCTAAGAATTCTTCAAAATTATTACAGGAACAATATGACTTCGGAGATTTTCCTTGTTCAATCGCCATCCGAGCGAAGTTGAATCGAGAAACAACCCGACTCCAGGGATTTCTGACTATCGCGAAAAACTTATAGTTTCCATTCTTTACAGAATTGGAAAGATCTCGCCATCTGGCATGTTCATATCCATGATGATCTCCAGAAGCTTTCATCGTTGCCAGAAGAGCATCTGTGTACTCTTTTGATTTATGGAATTTAGGCACAGCAACCTCAATTCGAGACCATAATTCTTCATTGCGTCGAACCGTCATTCCGGCATTCTTTGGAATATGAATAAAGAAATGAGTCTTCATGACTTATCGATAATCTTTTTCAACATTGCGACGTCTTCTCCCTTGTTGGGCAAATGGTCTTTTAAGAAAAAATGAATGAATTGTGCATCTTTGAGATGCTTGTCTTCAATTCCTCGATAGAGGGCATTCCATCGCCAGTCCAGATGTTTGGTGGGAACATTGTGTTTTTTCAAAACGTAATTTATAAGTGATTGATCCGTGCTCCACTTCCAATTTCCATCACCATCTATGAATTTCTTGAATTCTTTTCTCATTAAGAATTCTTTTGCGGTCTGTCCATTCAAGAATTCTTTGAATGCTCTGTTGAGAATCATGACACCCATGTTGGCGAATTCTGCTCCAGTATTCGGATGCCATCTCCAGTCTACATCTTTTAGATTTCCATACTGACCTCGAGAATATGCGAGGATCTTTTTTCGATATTGTTCTGTGATCGGCATCTCTCTTTCAAAGACCGCGCCGAATGCATATTCATTGGTCAAGTCTTCAAAAATGTTTGGTGCAGATTCTCGAATGTAGATGTCCGAGTCAATGATCGCAATCTGATCATATTCGTTCAATAGATCGAAAGCGTTCTCTTTCTCAAAGATAATCAGTCCTGGCTTGAGTCCTGGTTTATTCCAGGCTGCATGAGATCTATTGGTCGTCTTTGGATCTGGACAGATGCAGAGAATCTGTTCTCTCTGGACTCGATGTTCGATGTTACATCTCTTGCAGTAATTCGCTACAGACTCTATACAGAAATCATAAAGTTTCGATGATCCAATAGATACCTGATAGATGAGTCTTTTCTTTTTATTATTGTTCATGCAGTCTGAAAATACTTCCTTCATAGAAAAAGTTGTTCATGCAATAATCTTGTTCTTTTTTGAAGTCGTGCTCAGTCTGACTCCAGTCATCATGTAGTCCATAGAATGATGGATTCTTCTGTTTCCAATCGAATCCATAGACGTCTATGCTTTTCGGTTTTGTATAGTTCTTTAAAAGATGCAGGACTCTAATTCCAGTTGAAGGTTTCTTTGGAGCAAATTCATCAAAGAGGCTTTGGAACATATATCTTTCTGGAATGTATGAAACCAAAGATGTAACATCCGGATCATCATATGAACATGGCGAAGTCTGAACAAGCTTGACCTCGGGTGATCCATTTCTATAGCCAAGTCTTTTGAAGAGATTCACGAACAATACATCCATTCTGGATCCTATGTGTTTATCATAAAGAACGTTGTAGGGTCGAAGAAGCTTGAATGCCTTGTTGATTCGACAGACGACGTCGTGAGAATCGATTTCTTTTCCGAATCCGGAAGTCAGCAATCCCTTGGAATTTCCCACGACAGCGACTCTCTTGTTCTTGAAAGTCTTTTCGAGAAAATTCACTTCCATTTCAAGAAATGCTCGCGAATCAGAGGGACTTCATTGAATTTTCCATTCAGTGGCTTTTCGTGGTTTCCATGTTGACAGACGATCTGGACATCTTTCTTGATTCCCTTCAACCAACCATGACGATATGAGACGATGCAGTTGGATCCAAAGACGTCTTGATACGCCTTGGGTTTCCATTCTGGACTTTCGCGGATGATCTTTGCATCACCGAATTTATTAGCAGTCTGAATGACTCGATTTGAATTCTTAACGAATCGATCCCAGACGTTTGCCTTCTGAGACTGAGGAATATACATCACAGCAGACTGAAGTCGCTTCTGCTTCGGATCAACGTCATTGATCATAAAAGGAATACTGGAATTGGCGGAATGATATTCAAAGAAGTTGTTTAGAGGAGCGACGACTATGTTGTCTAGATCTGAATAAAAGATGTCTTCAGACGTCGCTGCTGGATCAAAGAGTTCCATTTTTGAGAACCAAGAATCAAACTGATGCCGAAGCGGAATCCTTTCCATTCTTTTCGGAAGATCGATCTTGGAGTAGTTGGTAAAGCAGACTTGTCTACACTCTGGATGATAGTGAGCGAAGACGTTTGAAAAGACCTTTACGTAGTCGACAGTAAAGGTCTTGGATTCTCGAAAGACACACGCGATAATCATGACAAAATGGATTCTTATTTACTTTTTAAATAGATGAAATTCTGTTTCTCTGGATGAATCTTCTTTATGAAAAGACCAATCTTTTTCTGAGAAATATTTCTTGATCAGTCGTTCGTAGACACTGGCTCTGGCAGATGACTGAGTCTTGTTTGCGATGAATTTATAATGAGTGATGGCCGGATGAGAAGACATATAGTCCTTCCAGATGGCCATCACGGTCGAAAGAACTGCGAATTGATTTCCGGTTCCTGACATTCCGATCATCTTCTGAGATCCTGGACCCAGATCGACTGTGAATGAGATCTCCACACCAAACTGAGAACTGTCGTCGAACGTCACATCATAGATCAATTCGTCTATTTGGAACCAATATTCATTCTCATTCTTCTTTCTCCATTTGACTGGAGAAGAATCGAATGATTCCTTCTGAAGGAAATCGCTGAACGAAAGAATCATGATTCTTGCTTCAACTTCTGAACCATTGTGTCCCATTCACCCCAGAGTTGACGAGGCATGAGTTTCTTGAATTCTGCTTCGTTTTCAGATCGAATTGCTTCGCGGACAGCAGTGGCAGAAGTCACTCGTGGAGTCTCTGTGAATTCGATCCGATCTGCAAAGTCTTTTAATTGGCTCTTGTATGATGGAATCCGATCTGGTCCCGCCATGATCTCGGCAATCTGGCGTTCACCCGACTTCTCCATATGGAATCGAATCGGTGACAAGAATGCATTTTTGACGACGATGACTTCAATTCCAGGAAACGCTTTCTTGATCATATATTCTTGATATTTTTCATCAAAGGGATTCTTTTTAGAATCCTCAGAAGATCCAGTTCCTTTGACCAATAGTACAACTGGTTTATACTTCATCATCTGTATCATCTTGGCATGACCAGCATGAAAAGGCTGGAAACGACCAAGTGCGATAGAGATCTTCTGTGGTTGACTAGCTTCTTGAATGAATTGCTTTAGGGACTTCATTTGTTTATTTGATGCTTCCGTGATGAGCCATCTGGAATTTTGGATTGATGACTTTTACAGTTTGACCAGTATTTGTTGTCAAGACAAGTCCTTCTCCTGAAGAGATGTCGCAAAAACGATCTTGTCCGCATATTGACGAATTGAAAAGGATCTTGTCCGAAAGCTTTCGTTTTGCAATGTCGATCAATTGAAGGACGTTCTGCTTTGTCGCACGATCTTCTCCCTTTCGAGAAGACACGATTCTCAAAGTTTCATTCTTGTTCTTGATGAGATTGTCTACCAAATCGATTTCTGCGTTAATGTCGATTTCACCAACAAAATCCAGATCTGCAGAGACAATCTTGACTTCTGAAGTCGAACCTTTCTCGATCAGAGTCTTCTTGATTTCTTCTGCATCCGGATGTTTCTGATTAGTCTCTGCATCCAGCACATCATAGATCGAAATAGTCATCAGACTTCCTATCTTCTTCCGATCATATTTCACAGTGACGAATTGGACTCCAGTATCATCTGCCAATTCAGCCATCGGAACATAGAACAATTCACAATAGACTTTGGTGTTATTGGGAATGAGATCCATCAATTTCTTGTTCTGCTTGAAATGAGACAGAATATCGTCATAGTGCATGGATCTCTGAATCACAACTTCATCGGATCCCTTTGATTTCGCATATGCAGAAAATGCCCCAGGTTCAAATTGAGGTCCAGTTCTGGATCCTTCAAAGAAAATCTGACCGGATTTGGATTTTCCAAATTTTGCCCCGAGTCCGTCGATTTTCAACGCAGCTTTGACATTTTGTTTCCCAAGCAATCCAGCTGCTTCATTCTTCACAGTCTCTAGCCAAGTCAGAAATGCCTCTGGCTTCATCTGAGTGAGGTGTGTGAGTCCCTGTCGCTTCATGGCAGCGACAGAAGTTTCTTGTTCTGCTTGTTCTTGCAGGATGAATTGCCGGAATGAGATCATGATTGTTTACTTATAAGACCGATAGTAAGAACGAATCATCGGAAGATATTGATCCCATTTGAGACCAAGTTCTTTACAGATATACCTGAGTGCGACAGTCTTGTCTCTGAAATCGAGCAATCTTCCTTCTCGTCCACGGTAGATTCCCTGGGCTCCAGCACCAAAGAGAATCTCTGCGAATCGATCTACAATCTTCTGTTGTTCGCTTCGATCCTTGATGTATTTCTTCGTGATGTCGATCATTCCTACAAAGGAATTGACGTCTTTTAGATCTGCATCTGTGGGTTGTGCATCAAACAAGATGCTAAAGAATACATCCATGTCGGTAAAATACTTTGCACCGGCAGAAGGAAGTTCTGTATATACCGGGAGTCCATCTAGATGCCGATGAACGTCTCCATCCATGACTGGCTGGATGCGATTCCGAATTCCCTTCAAAGAAGCGACGTATTCAGTCGACTGAGTCTTGGTTGGGACTTGTTTCTTGCCCTTGAGGAGAATAATGTCTTTGGTGGATCTGGCGGTCAGGGCTCGCATGTAGAATTTTGCGAATGCACCCTTGATCCCGAGTTCTAGATCTTCCCATGCCGAGCTATGAGAGAACGTGCTCCATGGGGTTGGCTTGCCTCCAGCATATTCGACAAATTCGAAATCAATCTGGACTGTCTGACCGAAGTTGGTGTGCCATAGGCTTATTTGTTGATCTGCAGAATACTTGCTTCCGATGTATTCCAGAGTTCCCAGCTTGGTTCCGGCACCAAGAGAATTCAGAAACGCTTCAATGATCTTCTGAGCAGCTCCATCAACCTGAAGGTCCACGTCTCCGACAGAAGACTTGACTTTCTTGAATCGTTCGTCATCGATCGAAGTCAAATCAAAGAACCATTTTGCAGATCCAGAAAGAAAGTCACCCGACGTGAAAAGATCTGAAGACCAAAGGGGAAACCCAGCATACTTGGCAAAAGCATCATTAATGGCATTCAGTCCAATTCGAAGAGAATTGACGACTTCTGTTCGAGAAAGTTTCTTGAGATCAACTCGTTCTGCTGGAATTCCATTGAGGACGACGTTGCCTCCCATGAGTAATAGTTGTTTCTGTTCAGAAAGAAAGTCTTTGAATGAAAGAATCATGATAGAAATCTAGAATAGTCTTTGAAGAAGAAGAATTGCAATTATTCATTATTTATACTCTTCAATTCAAAGACTGAAAAGCCCCAATTAAGGGGCTTTTGTTAATCTATTCTTCTGATTTCATCTCTTCCAAGATTCTGACTCGATTTCTAGATGTCTCCAGCAATTCATCTACTCGACGTAACTTAGATCGAGACTCGACAAAATTCTTTTCTTCCACAGCAATCCTAGCTTCTTCGATTACTTGAGTCACTTCGGCAATCATGCTGGAGATTGCATCCAAATCTCCGCCGGTATAGTTTACTTCATCATTTTCAATGGTTTCTTTCAAGACTTGTTGCCTCCTTCGGCATCGATTTGAACAGACAAAGAGAAAGGAATCTGATTCGATTCAAAAAGTAAGATGCTTTCAGCTAAATATCCATTTTGAACCATTGTAAGAATTTCAGCCTTGGCTCTTTCAAGACTATCACAAATTACTATTTCTTCTTCGACAGAATTCCGCACGATGTAAGATGTTTCCATTTAGAACAATACTCTGGTTTAAAAACTTACCAGATGGGAACGACATTGACAGAGATATACCGGGATTGATTCTTCTTCATGAGTTTCGCTATCAGATTCGCGAGCTTAAGATCCATCTTTTCAGATACCCGAGTCTTAACTTTACCATGGATCACATAAGAAGACATAACGAGATAGTTAGTTTTCATGACAAACAATTCCTCAATTTTGAGTTGATGAGAAGAAGTTCAAAGATTGTGTCTAGGTTCCTCGAGTTCCCCAGTCAGGCATCTGGAAAGAACCAGGACCATTTGCCTCTTCGAAGACTTGTTCGTAGAGGTCTAGAACCGACCAGTCTCCATCGAGCAAATCTTCCACCAGAGGAGTATTACATCCGGTTAGTTTGAGATTGTAGAACCTACGAGCGACGTTGGGATCATATTCGTTCAAAGCATCCATTACTTTGTCGAATACAGTCTTGTAGTAACCGTTCCGGTAGTTAATCTCCCGAAGATGATTCAGAGTGTTGAGGACAATTTCACGAGGAGTGGTGTTAGTCTTCACGATTTCGGATCCCGGCTTTTTCAAAAAGATCATCACAAAATTCTTTCCAGTCAATCCCCCGGCGCTCATGATCATATCGAGCAACTTCATAGAGATGAATCAGGAGTTTCATGGGAACTTGGATTCTGGCACCAGAAACGTCAGTATAGACGATGCTGTGGAGTCCAGCGGTGGAGATAGTCTTAGAATCTTCGAGAACAATAGAGGTACCTTGGGTCTTCATGGTCTAGTCCCAGTAAGGCATGTAGAGACGAGAGTCGACGAAGTCATCTAGGGTGTCATTGACCAGAGCCAGGCGGAGATCCTCCTTCACCTGGAACCGCTCCATCCGGTTGATCTGCCGACGATAGTTCTTGGGAGCAGAGTATCCCTCGACGCTGTCGGAGTGAAAGAGAGCCTCGGCGATCTTGATGACCTGAGCCTCAGGCTTGGTCTCGCGAATGTGCTTGTTGACCATCCAGACGGGATTGAGGTACATTGAGCGGAGAGTGCGATTCTTGCGGCGGATGGTGTCTGACATTTTCGAGAAGTCTCCCGAGGGTTTCCTGATCTGATGGTGCTATAGTAACCTAGATGGGACGAGATGTAAAATTAAATTTATTAATCCTTACCATTAGGTTTCTAAATCCTCTGGAAGATCAACGCGCATAAGAGACTGGACGTTCGTAGCGACCAGAGTCATCCCGATAGATGGAGATGTAACGGCCATAGCGACTTCCATCGTTCCAGGTCCAAGAGAAAGTTTCTCCGTAGCCGATAGGAGAAAACCAAATTTCCCAAGCGTCGATCAGACCTTCGAAGTTCAGAGCATCGTTGAGGGTGTTGAACCAGTTTTGTTTGGTGAGACGAGTAGTCATATTCAATCTCCAATTAGAAAAATAAACACATCAGTGCTGGAATCACTTATGAGAGCTCGCACCGTTCCAGTTCTAACACAACTTAATCCCACGCTGTGTTTAACGATTCTCCCTGATGTGTTTGAAATCGTAGGGAAATTCGAAGACTGGATTTCCCAATTTCATTTTAGACTACCACGAAAGTCCGGTATTGATATCCAACCTCCAAGTGAACAGTCTTTTTCTTGTCAGCAGTCATCCATTCATACAGACGGCGGAGGATAGAGTCTTCAATCGGCTCGTAGGGCTCCAGGGTATAAGGGCAAAGCTTGCTCTTTAGTTTGCCGAGGGTAGTGGTCCAGGTCTGCCCAGTTTCGACACCGGCTTTGGCTTCGACCAGAGTCTTGCCGCTGGCAGGAACCAGTTTCTTGATGGGATTGACGACCCGAGCCGGACCCTCGATGTAGAGGTAGCAACGGGCGGAATCCCCGACACTCCAGGATTTGCCGGAAGAAGCACCAGCGCCATGGGCTTCCAGCAGTTTGGTCAATTTCTCGGCGACAGAGCAGTCAACCAGGATCTTGGCCTTGGTCCGGCCACAACCAGCAATATCCGGATCGTGGAGATACTGACCACCAGCATAAGACCGGCCGTCAAAAGTGTAGTTGTCACAGGGAGCGTGAAAACGAGTGCCGTCCCAAGTCGGCTCAGCCATGCTCTCGTCGACCAGGTTCAACATCCTCTGGCGAGCCTTGTCTGAAGCTTCGATGATCGCAGACTCGATGGTGGAGAAGGAGATGACGGTGTAAGACATGAGAGTCTCCAGCTTGGTTGTTTCCGATGGTGCTATAGTATCCCAACCAGATCCTAGTGTACACAACTATTTTGTAACAGAGTGTAACTAGTCTCCGACTCTCAGAGACCTCGAGAAAACAGACCCATGGTTACCTACCACTCCGAAGTCTCGTCGTCTCTGAGACCCTCTAGAGCTCTCCCATGAAGTCATCATCCGACGGTATACTCGATCCTCTCGATTCCGGCTTCTCGAATCGCCAGCGCGCAGATGGGACATGGAGCAGCAGTCTTGGGATTTCCGGAAGAATCATATCTTTCAATAATTATCTTATAGGGAATTCCATGCCGGATTTTAATTAACGCAGAAATCTCTGCATGTAAATAAATTCTTCCTGGTTGATTTACTCTTTCAGAAAGTCTTGCCTGAATTGGACTAGTTTTTTCATATGAATTGTAACCAATTGCCAGAATCTTTCCTTTTTTGTCTAGAATTGTTGCCTTGATTTGGGGTCTTTTAGAAAGACCTCTTTTAGAAAAGTTTACCGGACTATGATCACAATCCATTTTTTTTTACAACTTTGGAAACAATTCTTTTTTCAAGAAAATAGAAACTAGTCCAGTGACAGCTTTCCCTAGGGATTTACTACCCTCAAAAGATCTCCAGTTGTCAGGAATAATCCCGTCCTTGACCATTTCCTCTACCACATCCTCGCTCATTTCCCGAATAACTCTTCCAAAATCTTTCTGAGAAATCCCTCCAATCTTGGAAATAACTGCATTCATCCGGTTTTCGTTAATATAATTTTCGGCTCCAAAAGTTTCCAATTCGATTCTAGTCTTTTGTCCTCTAGGAGATTCTTGTTTTTCTCCCCACTTTTCATTTTTGTTTTTTAGAATTATTTTGTTCCCGTTTGGAAGGTAATAACTTCCCATTGGAGAAATTACCACACCTTCACAGATATTAGAAGACGGGATTTCAGACGGATCGCAATTATTCAATAATACCGGAACTTTGGAATCGAACTCGTTCGGATATTCCAGAGCTTCTTGAAGAGAATCGAATTCACCAAGTATAGGAACAAAAGGAATCTCATATTTGTTCAGAAGATCCTTGGCATACTTAACAGAAAGAGTTAGGTCAGGATCGCTGTTTACAGAAACCTCGAATGCAGCAAAATTCTTTTCTTTTCCATAATAAATTCCCTTCTGGATCCCTGGTCCGTATAATTCACCATAGACTGCAATATATTCAATGTTGGGGAATTCGTTTCGCTTCATCCGGGATAGATTGTTCCTGTATTTTTCTACAACCTCTTTGCAAGAATAAAAGTTTTCGTCGACAAACTGAGAGCGAGAAGCGATTCGAATCTCGTCATTAGAAACCCAGAATGAAAAATTAGCTCCGTGGATTTTTTCAGTAACAATATAAGGAATCCGATCATATCCAGATTCGACAATCTTCTGAACAAAAGCCTGCCTATACGAATTTTCAATAGAAGAAAATTTGCGGAATTTCATTCTAGGATTCCTTTTTCGATGTTTTTAAAAATCAGAAAAGACTTCTTCCAGATCCAAGGACTCGCCGAATCGATCTTTTGTTTCTTGGATAAACTTCTGGAAATTAGAATGTGTTGTGAAATATTGAAGAACATGAAGAAGATGGTTCAGAAGATCATAGTCGGTATTATCTTCCTCAAAACAAGTTGCACCCGACAGATTTAAAAGACACATCTCAATAGCAGTCCGAAGTTCCTTGACAACAATGGATTCTACCTGGTCATAAGTCATTTCGATAGTATAAGACATTATAGGATTCTCCTGGTTTTTTCAGATTTTATGAAGAGTGGTGAAAGTCCGGCCTTTGGGATTGAAAAAGAGAGGATGATCGTAGTGGATCCAACGTCCCTCTTTATTCTGATAACCATGAAGCTTTAGCCGATCTGCAGAAACCTCATATGTCAACAGGTCATATTCGGCGTTCTTGGTTGTTTCTTTGATGATGAGATGATTTTTCATCAGAGAACTCCCATGAATCCAAGGATTGCATAAGAAGTCGTGAATCCGATGATCCACAAAGCCAAGAAATTGCCGATAAGATTGAAGATAGATTTCATCTTTAGATTGTTCCTACCATGTCATCGAGTTTCCAATCTTCTTCGATTTCTTCGTCCATTAATGGAGAATACCAATCATCTGGCAATGGAAGATTGTTTGTTTCTGCCATGTCACAGAGATCTTCGTCGATCATCCAATTCAAGCACATTTCCAAAAGGTTTTCTTGGGTAATTGTGCCATCTTCTACCAAACTCATGAGATGTTCGGCTGTGGGGGAATTCAGAATCATGATATAGACCTTTTAGAGGATTTCTGGGGAATTCTGGGTTCATCCTTGAACTGGGGAAAGAAATGAGATTTTAGGGAAGAGGCTTTCCGTTGATAAGAACAGAATTTCCCTCAACAACGATGTTCTTGTAGTAGTCGGAGCGAAGGTTGACCCACTGGTTGTACTGGACGTTCTTGACTTCGAATCGCATCGAGATGTCCTGAAACTTGCAGCGGAGCTTGCGGCCTTTCTCATCGGTCTTGATGAAGTTGCCCCAGCGATCGGGAGTCCAACCAGTCTTCATCAGGACATTCTGAATGGCTTCGCGAGGGGTGATCTTGGTGGTGGATTGACGAGGCATCTTCGAGAATCTCCTGTTGGTTCCGATGGTGCTATAGTAACAGGACTTGACGAGAAAGTAAACAGTTTTCTTCACCTAAAACCATAAAATTCTTAAATCCTTTCCATTGGATTTCTGAATAGTGTTACGGTTTCTTCTGAGCTTCTACCGAGACTCCGAACTTGATCAGGAGGGCTGAGACATCGAGAGCGATCATGTCGATCGTCTTCTCGACCTCGAGGGTAGATACCATGCCTGTATCATCAAGTGCTCGAAGAGCTTTGAAGAGCTCGACTGTGGCATTCGCAACGTCGGTGATGGGATGTTCCGACTTCATTGTTGAGTCTTTTTCTGAAGATTTAGAATCTTGACAGAATTTGCTTTTCGACGATCCAGCATGAATTCCCGATGACCACATTTGGAAAAGAATTTCATGGATTCATCTGGAATTTCAATCTGGATCAGATGACTATATCGATCATGAATGAAATGACTATTGTTGAACTTTCCATCTTGAACTCTAGACTCAACGAATTCTTTCGTTCCGAACCATTTGAACCGAGAATTCCAAGACAGAGACTTGTGTTTCATCGTGTCTTGGAATTCCTTTTCACACATTGCACGATAGAGAATCATTGTTTTCTTAATTGGATTTTATTTGGTGATCCCCCAGGGAATTGAACCCTGAACGCCCTTTCGGGACTCGATTATGAGTCGAGGGCAGGCAAACCAGTACCTGCGTGAGGATCTTAATTTAATGAATTGTAATCTAACTAATCTTCCAAGGAGTCATTGAGCTCATCTTCAAGACTTCAATCTGATTGAGAACCTGTTTGCACATTTTGACATTTCGATCAATCTTGGCAAGGTCAATCAGATCTTGCCAGAGTTTTTCCAATTTCTGATCGATATCAGACTGAATCAGATCTGCATATTCATTAGGGATTTCTGTCATGTTAGAGATTCTCAATTTTAGAAATAAAGTCTTTAAAATCTGAGATGCTAGGATTCGGACCTATGCTGATGGAAGCTCGAAACCATCGTTACGTTTGTTTTGCTTTTGGACACCTGTTCCAATGGGCACCTGTCCCATACTACGCAGGCAGTCGCCATCTGCCTCGATAGGCTTTTTGATTATGTGTCTAACCACATCGACATCTCAGAAATTTAAAAACTACTTGTTAAAATAACGCATCTTGAAAACTTGTAGTTCATTTATCTCGTCCTTAATCTTATCCATATACAACTTTACATCAAACTCTCTCAAACCTACATCATTATAACCACCAATACCCATGAACATACAAAGATCTCGCAAAACATCTTCAGCATCATAATTAGCATAATCTGGAGTGACGTCAGTCATAATTCACCTCAAGTAGCTTGCTGAGCAAAGGCCCCAACAGGATAGTTTTACCGGTTATTTAACTTACGTTAACTAATTGTTTGCTGAACCTATCCCGAAATACTAACTCTGATTCTCGAACTAGAACACACTTTCGAACCGTATTCCAAATCTTGGTGGGAACAGCCAATTCTACCGTATGCTGCACATCTCCACCATACATTACCCGAGAAGACGATATCTTACCCGAAACATCAAAAATGTCAAGATACTTGAACGAAACATATTCACCTTCACGATCCCAACCCATTTCACACATCTTTGATCTGACACTTTATCGATTCAATTGTTTGCTTCAAACGCTCAATCTGAAGCTGCGCACCTGGCCAACTATCACCATAATGATTCACTTCAGCTCGATGCTGTGACTCTAATTCACCCAAAACTTCTTCTTGATAGGATAAAGCTTCATACAGTTCATCAATCATCTTCCCACACTCCATGACTTCGAAGAATTAGTTCAATCCTATCAGCTACCCCCGATACTCCATTATCATAACCGATATCATAACTTGGATCATCAGTCCACGACCGGTATTCATTTGAGCGCAATTCACGAACCAAATCAATCAAATCTTGAACGTCAATAGTACCCATTTCAATCTCCAATCATGTCCAATCAAAAGAAACCATTCCTGGCCCAACGAATCAATAGCCAGCCGCTATTGCCATCGATTCGTAACGATCAGGAGTCTGAAGTTCCCGAAGGATGACCAACTCCTGATTGGCCTCCTCCCAGGACTTCTCCAGCTCCTTGAAGCATTCCTCTTCTTCAGCCCAGGCTTTCTTCAGCTCGGCGACACCCTCGGGAGAAGTCCACCACTCACAAAATTCCACGATCTTCTCACGAACCCAGCCGGCATGGGGACGGAATCCAGCAACGTCCTTGTGGAGGTCAGAGAAGAAGCTGAAGAGCTCGGGGTCGGTCATCTGAGAGAAATTGGACATGGTGGTCTCCGTCTGGTGTTTCCTGATTCGATGGTGCTATAATACTCCATCCAGACAGATTTGTACACAACTATTTTGTAACAGAGTGTAACAAACGCTGTCTATAGACTTTCAACAACTTATGTGACATTGGGGGAATTTGACCTTCGGACGACTAAGTCCACCCAGGCTCTCAAGAAATTTTCACCGACGTCGAATGAGACATAGTCGTCTCCCTGCATGTGGTATTCTGAGTATGCAATGTCATCTATTTCATTTCCAATTTCTCGATTTGCAAAAGAAATGACATCCCGAAGAAATCCAGGATCTGTGTAGATGAAATTGTCTTCAACGATTTTCCAATAATCTGGATCAAAATAGACTCGTAATTCTCCAAAAGAGAAATCGTTGTCAATATGAGGAACTTCAATTCGAGTTATTTTGACAGATTTGTGTTTGTCTGTATAGAATCCGTCTCCGGAAGTTTCAAAGAATTCATCAATTTTCATCTTAAATTTTTCATATGCATATTTCATATTCAACTCAATTCTTTGACTATTTCTAATAGAGTAATCTTTTTCAATTTTGCGAAAGAAATAAAATGATCTTCTTGAGTCTTTTCGAAGTATTCTTTTGCGGCTTTGATCGTTTCATTCCACAATTCATTTTCTCGTTTTCGAAGTTCTTGATTCTCTTGACGAAGATTCAGATAGGCGGTCAGAATATGATCTATGTCTACGTCATGTATTCCGATTTGATTTCCGACATAGTTGAGTTTATCTTCCAGATAGGGGATTTCTTGAAGATTAGAGAAATGATTTACGAATGTATTTTTAATAGATCTGGCTTCTTCATTCATTTCCGGAATTTCATATTTTTCACAGAAATCCAGATGATCTTCATCCGTCATTTCTCCACAAGAATCACAGAACCATTCCGTCATCTTCAAACAGAAATCTTGTTGATCTTTTTCTGAAATCTCATAGCGAGTAAAGCCATTATAGCTGGACAGAGGAAACGAGGATTCTTGAAGAAGATTCAGATTCACGATAACGATTCCTTGAACTTTTCTGCTTCTTTTCGGGATTTGAAAATTCTACCTTGCTTCTCTCGCCTTCGATCAACCATATCATCCTTCCAAATTGCTTCGCAGATCTGAACGAATTTTGTGTTCTCGTTGAAGAAAACAGTCCAGTAATGTTCCCCAGATTTCATGACAATAACCTATTTTTCAATCGTAATTCAGACAGGTCTTGGCATTCTTAAAAGAAATAACAAAACCCAAAATCCCTAAAGTCAAAAGACCAAAGATTCCAATCATCATGAAAAACAATCTGACGTCGAATGGAGCCAATGCCATTAGGACTACTGCAAGAAAGAATCCGAACAAGAACATAAATAAACTATTGTTCATTTTTCATGACTATTTTCTGGTTGTTGTACAGTTACTTCGACATGTGGAGAGGATGAAGTTTCTTCAGTTTTTTCGTTGATGATGACAGCACCAGCAACGAGTACCGCAATGATTCCTACTACTGCAAACATATTGATTTTTACTACATTTTAAGATTAAAAATAAGGAGCGCTCTCGGAGGGATTCGAACCCCCACAATCTGAAGTAGAAATCCAGGGTTCTGTCCAATTGAACTACGAGAGCAAAACTATTGGTGTTGAATTGAAAAAGCCTTTTCGAACTCTTTTGAGTCCATCCAGAGATCATCTTCTTGAGCTACCCGAGATCCAAAGATAGTCTCGAGTTTACAATCCGATGGAGGTTGTACATTTGGTGTGAATTCGAGCACAGTTCCAGTCGACCAATCTTCATTGTATTCCACCCAGACATTTTCAGCCATGATCTCCCGAAGATAAAGAGCATCGAGATTCTTTTTCCAATTATTCTCAATGACGACGACTTCTTGACGGTGTTCTGGCCGAAGTTCTGAGATCTTGTTGAATGTGAGGACAACGGGCATAATGATAAGATTCTCCAACTTTATGTAAAAAGATTGAGTTATGAGTGTTTATGGCATCGTTTCATTGATGCCCGTTGTATTTTGTCTTTACTTGCTCATGACCTTGCGATAGAACTGGTCGAGTCTCTGGTGTTCAATCTGACAACAGACCACAGCAGCCTGAGAGATCTGTCGATTTTGTTCTACTTCAGCCTTTAGTTCTTCCAATTCACCCTTAGTCGCACATCCTGTCAAAAACAAGAGCCCAGCGAAAAGAATCCCTATAGTGCATGTTTTTAGATAATTCATTTTACGCCGCCATCAACTTACGAGAAAAGTCGAATGCATCATTCATTTCTTTCTGAAGAGAAAAAGAAGCCTGAATCGCATGCTGTTGAAAGAATCCTTCCAGATGTTTCAGGAAATCCATCGGATCTCGCGACTTCCACATTCGTTTGATGTGGAAATCATAAGGAATTTTACTGCTGTTATTGAGCGTCATTTTGAGTTTTAAAAACCTCGTCTTTAAAATCTTGAACCTGTTGTTTTCGTTTCTGAGTGTCTTTCTTGACTTTCTTGACCTTTTGTTTGATGAACTTGAAGTCAATCAGTCCGACAAGTTTTGCTGCGACCACGAGAGCTTCGATCTCATCCATGTGAAGCGAGATCGTCTTTCCGGCTTCATTGACGAAATTTGCATCCAATCCCTCTCCATTCCACCATTCAGAGAAGTGAAGAGTCACCGGCACCAAAGAATCTTCAAAGCTTATGACTCCGACAATTGCATTATCTCGTACGTCATTCATAGTATTTATTCCTCTGGCCAAGTTGGATTACGCTGAAGATACATTTCGTCTAGATTCCAGATTCCTGCTTTCATGATTGCATCATAGACGGGTTTCTGAGGCATCATGTTTCTCTTTTTAATACACCAGACGTCTGGTCCATTTGAGGGATCTTTTTCCCAATGTTCAAAGACATCTGGGATTTCTTCTCGAGAGATCTCTTCTGCATCTGAACAGCCCCAGATGAAACAATCATTACAGCCAACAGCAAGAGAGATAGTTTCTTTTGCTGTTGGCGGCCACTCGTCCTTCCATCAATGAGTGTTTGTGAACACCACCTCATTGATTAGAAGAATTGCCAATTAAAGTCTTGTAATTCTGGAGGTTTGTGCAGATCAACAGGTTGTATGAGTTGATGAGCGAGTTCTAAATTAGAAAGTCTATTTTCTATAGAGTCAAGACGTTCTAAAATAGAATTTAGAGTTTTCTTGAGTTCATTATTCACTTGTAACTAATCCAGTAGATTTATTTTCACGTTGAGAGTCAACTGCTAGGCGACTAAAGATCGCCTAGCTTGCCTGCTCCCATGACCAACTGACAAGCGTATGCCAGACCTCTCGGTTTTATTAGTCATTTTTTGCAAGGCCATTGGGATTTCTCCCAAATCACCTGTTGCTTGTGATTTTATTTCCTCTCCGTAGCAGTCAGTTTGACCAACACGAAGTATATTTTTGGCAGCATTTATGTCTCGATCATGCAGTGTGCCACAATTAGGACAAGTCCATTCTCGTGTTCCAAGATCGAGTTTTTCGAGTTTGTAATCGCATGAAGAGCATGTCTTTGAGCTGGGATACCATTTATCTATTCGATGGTATGTTTTTCCAGCCCAAGCTGACTTGTATGCAATCATAGATGTTAAAGATGACCAAGCCACTTCATGTATTGCTCTACTCAGTTTCCTGTTTTGAATCATATTCTTTACAGACAAGTCTTCTACGTAGATGGAATCATAATTATCAACCAGATACCTACTAACTAAATGATAATACTCATTCCGTTGTTTGGTTATCTTCGAATATCCTCTTGCTACATCTAATCTTGATTTCTCGTGATTCTTGCTGCCTTTTTGTGTTCTTGCGAACTTTCGTTGCTTGATTTTCAATAATTGCTTGGCTTTCGCAATGTACTGCAAATCATCTGGTCTTGAAAATTTGACTCCATCACTGGTGATGAGTAAATCCTTAAGCCCTATATCACAACCAACTTCTTTACCTGTCATTGGTTGCAATGCCATTTCCATTTCAACTAAAATTGATGCGTAATATCTTCCATCTGGATTTCTACTCAATGTTGTCGATTTGATAGTTGAATTTTCTGGTATTTCCCTATGTACCGCTGCTTTAACTGACTTGAGTTTTGGTATTTGTAATGTTCCATCTTCATTGACACGAACACCTCTTGTTCTGTATGATTGTTTGGAATGTTTGTTTTTAAATTTTGGTACAGATACTTTTGGTCCTTTTCGTTTACCAGATACTGACTTAAAGAAATTTTCATATGCAACTGACAAATCTTCTGCAGCCATCTGTAAAGCGATTGAATCTACTTCCCGAAGCCATTGCTTTACATCTTTTAGTTTAGTGATGTCTTTGTTAATGTCGTAGTTGCTTAGATGCTTTTCTTTATTTTGATATCTGGTTTGTTGTTCGTTCAAGTAATGATTAAAAATCACTCTTTTACAGCCAAAGGTCTTCGCCAGTTGAACTTGCTGTTCAACTGTTGGGTAAATCCGATATTTGTAGGCGAGTAGTTGTTTCATACTATTATTTATGTAAATCGTTTCCTTGACATAAATATATTTATACGAAAATAAGAAAATAATACCGAAATGGGAAGAAAATTTACACTTAAATGCCACATTGTATTCTGTGTCAAATACAGAAAGAAGCTTCTATCAAAAGTGAGCATATCACAAACAATTAAAGATATAATTTTGGCTTCTCAAACACCGGATTTTAAGATACAAGTAATGGAAGTCGACAAAGATCACATACATCTATTGGTCGATTATTCACCAAATGTATCTGTTTCGCAAATAGTACGGTTATTGAAACAAACAACTACAGCACGGGTGTGGTTTTCACATAGCACAGAATTAAGGAAACATTTTTGGCAGAAGCATGTATTCTGGTCATCTGGATATTTTGTTTGTTCTACTGGAGATGCTTCGACCGAAACAATAGCAAAATACATTGCAGAACAAGGATAGAAGACTCGCTTACATCCGCACGACTAAAGATCGTGCGGTTTTACGCTCGAAGGATAAAATTTATACAATCGACAGTAATATTCAAATTGAATGGGGTAATTGATTATAACGTCAATAGCTTTTTGACCAAACATATCCCCTATAGAATTTAGAATCTGATGTGCGTCATCATCGGTCATCATATCTTCCCTGTCAGTTCAATTCAAATCGTAATACCTCAACCTTATCAAAATCAACAACTGAATCAGCAAACTCTCTAGCAGATGATTCAGTCGTAAAAGCACGATCAAACATTTCAATATGCTCAACCAACGTGGGATTGTAATCCCACCTTGTGGCTCTAACAATAAACACTTCGTTCATGTAAATCACCTATTGGAAATAATTTTAGAAGAAGATGAAAAAAAAAACATCTCTGTCAATACAACTCTCAATAATCGAAAATGTTCCTCTCACACATCCTTTCTAATTCTTCCTCAGTATATTCTTCATCTTCTTCATCCTCATCACCACAATCCATCATGTCCCTATATTCCCTATAATCCTGATCAAGCTGCATCTGAATGCATTCCTGCTCGTACATGTAGAAATCGATGAACTTTTCTTCAGTCATTTCGTAAGCTCTCATCTCGATGGTCTCTGTCTGGTGGTTCCGGTTGGTCGATAGTGCTATAGTAACCCAGCCAGACGTGTTTGTACACAACTATTTTGTAACAGAGTGTAACGACATCTACCGGCGCTCTCGGAACTCTGCTCGGTCCACGACGTGATCGATGAACTTGTGGAGGATCATCCTGACCTCTTCTGGTTCCAGATTTCCATTCCAGATTTCAATTTCTTTTCCCTGATATAAAGAATCTATTGTAAGTTCTCCATATCCTTTATTGTCCCAATCCCAGTAAAAAGAAACAGAAAATGGAAGGTGTGTTGAAATCTTTATTTGTTCTTTATTCAGATTTTTCATGATTTTTCCGTTTTCTGTTCTTTTTTTATAGCGAAGTTCCGAGAAAACCACTAAGTCTTTAGCTTAGTGGTTGTTGACGGCCTTTCGATCTTTATCTCACGATGCCTTTGAACCCACCATTGAGAAAGAAAGTCTTCAAAAAGAAGATCTGCAAACTTCTGAATTTTGGAGTCCAATTCAACATCATTACTTCCGATGAATCCAGTCTTTTCTCGAATTAAAAAGTTATATGCACCACCCTCTTTGTTTACAGGGAATCCAGCCTCAGATGCAAAGTCAATTAATTTTTTGTCCAATTTTATTTTCCTCATGCATTAGTTTAGTTAATGGATGCCTTTTTCAAGGAATCCCAGCGAAAGCTTCTCCATTCGTTTTTCTCTAGATCAAAGACCCGCTTGATCTCAGGATTCATCTTCATGGTGGCTCCTCGAGGAGCTTTGTCTCCAGGAATAAGATCGGGATTCGTTGTGCAGATCATGGTTCGTTCTGTTCCGTCCTTCTTTGTGAAGAAGATCTTCATTGCATTTTCATGAAGAAGCTTTTCAACACCAGACCTCAGAATCCAGTTACTATCCTTGAGACACTCTTCCTGAAAGCAGAATGGACCATCATTCGGATCTGTATGACAGGAATGATGTTCGCAATTAGACAAGTAGCACTCAATGGTCATATCAGTCAACTCCAAAAGTTTTTACATTACGTAGTCAGCAAGCTTAGGGAATACCAAAGCTCCCCTGTTCACAATTCGCTCTTCTTCATTAAGAGTAATTGGATGAAAAAACGAAATCCGATAGGAATTCTCGTCAAGTTTTTCTAGGATCTTGCACGGAATATGATAAGACCCATAGGCACTCGAATGAATATACTCTACTGTCGACATGATTTCATTCTCCATCTTGTTAATCGTCAAGATTGTAGCGAGGATTCATAATAGTGTTGATCATTATATTCCACGGACTCATAGATTCGAAATCGGCTTTTAATACCGATCTTACGATTGCGGGACTAAATCCAGAGACGAGAGCAGCACCCGATTGATGAGCTTTTACTGGGCAATTGTCAGATGCATTCAAATTCCAAAAGACAACTGCAGGACAAGTATATCCAGCATTCGCATACTTTCTTTGAATCATCTGGAAAGCCGTATCGTCGAACTGGATACATTGATCAAACTGCATGTCTGAGAACACGAGCAGAATCTTTGGCATTTGTTCTTGTGGAACATTACCCTCTTTTGCTACAGCCAGAATCTTGTCAAAAGCAGCATGAAGATTGGTATTCATTTCCCAATGAGACCTGTTCATCTGCTGTGCCTTTTGAACAATATTACCTTTCAGATGAATCAATTCCGGCTTCCCAGAGAAAGTTAAGAATGTACCGTTAAAAGCCCCTGTATTCTTATCAGCACAATACAGCCCCAAAGAAACAGCAACATCTAAACAAGTCACACCAGACTTTGATTGGTATCCACCAGCAGGACGTCCCATAGAACCAGAAACATCAACCAACGGAAGAATGTTAGCATCACCAATGAAGTTTTCTAGAGCGTCCCATTGAGCCACAATATGATCAAGTTCAGTTCGATCATAATGACTATGTGTATACATTACACCCTTCAACACATCGTAGGGGTATACCGCCCCAGAATTAACCTTAACTGCAGAGTCACCAGCCTTCAACGCTGCAACATATTCAGCGTACTTGGGGGTGTGGCGATTAAACGCCTTCTTGTAACGAGCGGCCGCAACAGACGGTACATGAGAAAAGTTGATGTTGTCCCAGTCATTTTGGCACATGTTGGTTTCAACCACCTTGGTTAACTCAACCAACATCTTTCGGTACTGACGAGGAGTCAAGCCAAGGTACTTTTGAAATGCAATGGCAATGGGCTTTTTTGCAGAATTAAGGCGAGGGGTCCATTTTCCCGCCAAACCATTACCAGCCTTTAGCGCTTGAGCAACGAGTTCAAACCCGGCGTTACGAAGCTGCTCAGTTTGAAACACAAACGCATCGTCAAAACGTCCAATTTCAGGAACTTTGTTTAAAAGACGAATGGCATCAGCAGGATTGTTTTGTTCCAAATAGCGAAGAACAGACCGAAACAGCTCACGTTCTCCTGCACCACCTCGAGCATCACGCATCCACTGGGCAATACGGAGAGCCAGATCAGGATTTTCAACGTAAGCAGCTACAAAAGTAGGAATGATATCCTTGCCTCTAGAGGCACCAGACGAAAAGAAAAAATCAACCAAAGGAGAGGTAGTTGACTTGAAAGCCGCCATACCATTTTCAGTGCGAGTAGATTGATTTTGAACAGCTTGAGTAAAAGTAGTCATGATGTGCCTCACAGGTTAAAAGAAATAAAATAAAAGTTTGCTGAAATTTAACCTATTTGTTGAATCTACCAGACGTGATCACGAATCTCTTTAATACGACTACCAAAGAAAAAGTTTGTCATCGCCGGCCTATTAAAATATGGATAGAATATGCCGTCTTTATCCAGGGCTATCAACAGTTCTACATATTCTTTTTGATTTTGTTTAATGGCAATATCCAGGATAGAACTATCAAATCCGAACCTTCCGTCATAGTATTTTAGATAGTATGGGTTTTCGACTAATGCATCATACATTTTCATGGTTTTTACCATTCAATTACAAATTTGTGGCCCAACTCATTTTTGTCTATTCCATACCCCACATTAAATCCAAGATTTTGTAATTGCTTGTGGATATATTGAAGAGAAGTAACTGGCCCACTCATCGTATACACCAATCGGTATTTTCCAAGATTTGCTTTGTGCTCAATAAGAGCCAAGATTTCATCCAGATAAACTTGATCTTTTTCAAAGGAATTCTTAAAAGAAATCGCGTTGGCTTGTTCTGCAGTGATCATTATTAATCCTCGTGGTATAAACAGAATGGGGTGTTTTGAGCGAATTGAACGCTCTAATGACGCAAGGTCATATTATCCAAGTGATGTTGCTGAAACCATTCTAAATCAAAACAAGATCGTTTTGTTGTTACCTATTAACATTAGTGTTGCTGTAACGATCTTACAAACAAACTGGGTAATTTTTGCGTGGCAGATTAGCAGTCTGTTGCAATTGGTTTGCTGAAATTACCCAAAATCAAATCAGGATGCGTTTTTGGTCTGTTTTTCATGCAGTTTCAGTTTTGTATTGCTGAATGCATCCTTCAAATTAAACAGAGTAGTTTTAGCTATTATATTCCCAAAATATATGCTTAATTTTTGCTGAACCTACTCTAAAAATAATGACTCGTTCTGTTGGGAGCCAACCTCTTGTTTCAACAGATACATCAATGATGCTACACAAGAGCTTTAAATCGGGATGGTTCGGTCATATTATCTTTGATCTCGTTCAAAGATGTATATTTATTGACCCACGAAACGCTTTATGTTCGGATAAAGACCTAGTTGACCTATTCAGGAATCAACTCAAACAGATGTCTTTCCATCAGTCTGAAGTCATGTATGACTTCGCACGGCTTTTTATTTTAAAGCAATTTGCTTTGCTGCATCCATCCCATAAGAGAAATTATATCATAACGTACTCATGATTCTGTCAATGATTTCGTTCGCCTCCTCGAAGTCATCTTCTTCGTCGATCATCTCGTCCAAAGTCGCGAGGATGATCAGTTGTTCGAGAGTTTCGGCCTGACGCCGAGATTTCGGTTTCAGCGTCTTTTTCCAAGCTTCCAATTCATCCACGTCTTGAAAAGACCACATGATGTCTAGCATCTTCTGTTGTTTCTTGTTCACATTTCGAATAGTAATCATGATGATCTTTTCTCTTTAGGAATCCTATTGCTTTGCAGAATTGGTCACGAAGGCATTCAGCTTTTCGGCTAGAGCAGTAATCCTTGCGACAGTAGGAAACTTCGGTAGATTTTCTGGAATCGGAATCTGATTCTCTGTTCCGACCTTGCAATTAAATTCAGAAAGAGCAACATTCCGCGAATTATAGTATTCTTGTTCCAAAAGACCCCGAGCCATTTCCAGAACTTCCAGACGGATCTTCTGAGCTTCGATGCTTTCAACCATGTTTCATTTCCTCATTGTGTTTTTCAGTTTTCGAACGAATCCGGAATCTCTCGATCCCAGGCTCCACAGACACACTCCGACTCATCCCATGCAGCACAGATGCAGATGTGAGCAGGAATCTTTTCTCCATCTTCATCCAGAAGATAATTTCCTTCGTAATCCAGATGATATTTCGTCTCATCATCATCTGGTTCGGAAGCAGATTTTAACATGATCTTGTCTTCTCTGCGTTGGGCTTTCGTGGACTTTTCATGAACACCAGATCCAGAGACTCGAGGAAGAGCTTTGGCGACGAAATTCCGAGTCTTCTGGATTCTGTGTTTGGTGTTCATGCGAACCACTTATTGACTTTCTGATACTCGGAAACGACATCCTCGTATCCTAAAGTCTCCAAAAGTTGACAAAGAATATCATCAGCATCAATATGCGCCATTTCGGTGTCATGAGACTGCTGAAGCATCTGAAGGGTTTCGATAGCGGTTTCTTTGTTCATTATGATCATCTCCGAAAGAATCTTTTTCAACCAGGGATCCGAGTGACGTGGAAGGGACCGCGCTCGATCTTGTTCAGACCAACCAAGACCCAGACGTTGAAGGTGGCTCGGATGGAAGCGGCACCAGCAGCCCGAATGTCAGCAGGCTCGCAGCGGCTGATGGTCCCCTTGATCGTCCGAGTCTTGTCAACTTGGATGGAGATTTCCTTGCCGATGGACCTGGCCGCAGCGATCTTCATCCGAGCCTCGAGTTGAGAAGCGACTTCAGTCCGACCAGAAGCAGCGATTCGAGCCTGAGCCGTGGGAGTGATGGTGGTGGTCATGAGAGTTTCCGTCTTGGTTTCTAGATTGTCGATGGTGCTATAGTAAACCATCTGGATGGGCTTGTACACAACTATTTTGTAACAGAGTGTAACAAGAACTTCATGCCCAGACCGGCATCCTGTGGAACGTAGATGAGGTCGAAATTGGTTACACCATTCAGAAGACCCAGAAGATCGTTCATCTGGACCTCTTCCAGGGAGATCTTCTGAGCAAAGATCCTGATCCAATCGTCAAGAATCTCATGCCAAACGGAATACGCATTCAGAGTGTCCAAGAAGTCCTTCCAGAAAAAGTCGACGTTGACTGAACGATCTTTCGAAAAGACTTTCTCTCGATCAATCCAGACGTCTTCGATGATGATGACGTTCATGATGATTCTTCAGCCGTAACAGATCGCATAGAGGCCATCTCGTTCGATCACCGGCGCGATGAGAAACTGTTCGTTGCAAAAGCTACAGAAGACTGGAGTGTCTGCAGGTCCATCTGGATGGACTTCAGCGACGAGCTGTTCCACTCGAGAATTTTGCTCGGTTCCACAGCACGGACAGACACAGAATTCATCATAGGTCTGAGTATAGAGTGGACGCATTTTGACTGACTCCTGAACAAAGAAGGATTTCATGGTGCTATAGTAACCCAAGATCGACCGAATGTACAGGACTTTTTTGTAACAGAGTGTAACAAGTCTCCTGCAGAAATCTAGATGCATTATTCATATTGTAACAATTCTGTAATCAAATTGTAACAATCGCCTACAGCTTCAAGTTAAAGTCCATGTCGCCTACAGCTTCAAGTTAAAGTCCATGTCGCCTACAGCTTTCATCGAGATTCATCTTGTTCAAGACTAGAAACTGCCAACAAGTCAACTAGAACCTATGAAAAGCCTTGATGAGCGCCAGCTCATCAAGCTTTGAATCAGGATGCGCCAGCATCCTGATTCAAAGAATCATTATTCATCTAGCTGCATCAAGTCTCGACAAATTAGCTTAACAATCTAGTAGACAAATTTGTCTACGATAAATCTAGTTTCATCTAGAAAAACATCTAGTTAAAGTAGACCTGATGCAGCTTTAGATTGAACCAGTAATTCTAGTAATAGAACAAGACTAGAACTAGATGTTTTACTGGATGCATCAAGACATTTAAAGAAATTCATCAAGACTTTCTAGAAGATTATAGAAACACGTTGATAAATGAATTACTAGTAGATTCTAGAAAATTAGAGATGAATTTATCTAATATAGATCCACAAGATGAACTAGAGAATAAGACATGATGCTACTAAATTTAGAGTCTATTATAGCCACTTGGACCAGATCTTAGTAATCTAAACTCATCTAGATGAATCTTGTTCTTGTTGAACTTTATTCTTGAAGTATTTTTCTTTAGACTTCTAGATTTAGATTCATAGTGGAAATCTTGAACTTAAAGATCTTGAATTATCTTGTGGATCTTTATTCAATTGAATCTAGAAGTCTTGATGGTTCTAGATTCAAGTTTGGTCCTGGCGGACCAAACTTGTTGATGCTGCGCATCAACATCTAGATGAGTTTTAGTTGAAAAGTAGTTGGATTACTGCTTTTTTAGAGGAATAAGATGCCATACCCCCCTTTTGGCTAGAGGGTACGGCGGCGCATCGTTTGCTTTAGGTGCCAAAAATTAGAGAAACTCTTTGCCAGCTCTTGGGAAAGGATACTAAGAACGAGGTTTGCACTCGGTAATGGTGGGAGTTCCGGATCACCATTTTATCTTTTTTCCAACTCGGTATATTATCTCACAACTTTTTAGTCAAATCCATTATTCTGACTATCGATAGCAGCTTGCTTCTACCATCGAGGTTTTTATAGCGAAGTGTTGAACTAATTCATCTCCGCTTTTAGCAATCTAGGACACCCAGAGTCGGCATAGAGTCTCTTGGAGACCTGGGGGCAGTTCAGCAATGGCTGCAACCTAGCTTTCTTGTTTTGTCGCTGAATGTGTGATGGGCTGTTCTCTTGTTGGTTAACGTCATCCCGCCCCATCAGAATCTTTCCGTAGATTCAAATGCGTCTTACGACTCACACTCTACATTATTGCTTTTGAATAAGTTCCTTGTCATTCCGATCATGTCTTCTCTCTACTAATTCGCAAACGATGACTTTGAGAGAAGTTGAACTACTTAGTCTTCAACTAACGTCTTGGAGACATGACTTCTAGAAATAACTCTTACTATCTATTTATACGACAATTGTTCAAGAAATGTGAAAGAATTGTTCAAGAATTGTTCAAGAATTGTTCAAGAATTGTTCAAGAATTGTTCAAGTTTATGAAATATTGTTCTTACTCGTTGCTTCTTTGAGTTTTTCAGAGATTAATTCCATGAATAGTAGATCGAGTTCTTTCATCAATTCAACCCGACCCCAGTTGGTTTTCTTTGAAAGAAGTCTTTCAATTCGATTTCTGATCTCCATATAGTCTGTGTGCATGTTTTGTCGTCTAACCTCGTTAAAATTATTTTGAAGTTAGAAATTATAATAAATCTTCTTTCTTTTTGTCTAGATGTTCCTTTTCGTCATCTTTCTTTTTGTCCTTTCCGAAGATTCGTTCCCAACCCTCTTCATAGAGCTTCTGATTCGAACTCTGACGTCGAGCAGATCCTTTTCCACCATGCCAAGAACCATTCATATGTTTCGTTTTCTCCTCTATAGACCAATGAGTCGCTAACCATGGGTCGCGACGGCATTCAAGATGATAAAGACACATGTGATCGCATTGAGCAAGACCCACGACGTTCTGATCAGAGCAACCCGATCAGACTTGTGATTGTCATTCTCATATGCTTTTGATCCGATGGCTTTGCACCAGATTTCCCAAAAAGATTTCATTCGTGACAGTTCACTCTTTCGATTTTGTTCAAGACATTCTGAATGAAGTTTTCTGGATCATTCGGAACATAGAATCCCTGATCATCCAGTTCAAAGCAATGAGCAGATGATCTTTCATTTTCCAGTCGGCATTCCGACAAGATAATTCTCTTGAGTTCGTTTCTTAGAATGGATGCATCCATTTGAATTTCCAATTGAATCGAAGCATGAATTCGTCTATCGCGTCAAAAAGATTGGACTTCGAATCCAAATATTCATATGGATCATAGATGACAGAATCATTGACTCGAACAGATGGACTGATCTCTGGTTTTCTGACATGGAATCCACAACCACCGACCAAAAGGAAAAAACCACATACACACAAAAGGATCATGCATTCTTTTCGCATCATCGTCGGCAGAAAGAAGATGGAAACCAGAATTCCTGAAGAACTCCGGTCGTGAATGCATTCAAGACGATCCAGCCAGACAACATTCCTACATAGGCGTGCATGATTGTGTTTGTTTATTCCTCGTCGGTTTGTAGCCAGTCGTTGTTTTCGAAGTCCCAATGTCGGTCATCATAGAATTCGATCTCGAGAAATCTGTTGAACAAAGAAAATGAGACGTGTGCTCCAGCATGACATCTTTTCATTGGTCTCAGGTCCAGTGAAATCCCAATGATGGCGCCGGAAACTTTCTGATAACCAATGTAGAGAAACTTGTGCGACGTCAGTTGAACGGTTTTCTGCTTCAGAATCTTGAAGTCGAATTGATTCCTTCGCCACGGATTGTTAAGATTTAAGTTTAAGTAGAACAAATCTGTCTATGTCCACAATCCACGGAAATAACGACCAAACAGAATCAAGCCTTCTTGAATCTTATCTTCGTGCGCCTGGTATCCTTCTGAATCGAATTCTAGAGTATGATTCGGACCGAACAGGAGTTCATGATAGGGTTCTCCGAATTCGTCGGTTTCTTTTACTGGACTAAAGTCAAAGTCTGCTTCTCCAGTATAGAACTGTGATTCCCAATCTGGTCCTTCTGGATGAATCTGTTCAAAAGACCAGATCATTCGGTCGAGAACATATTCCCAGCGAGCATGCCAGTTATCGTCGGTCTCCCAGAGCTCGAGATCCGGATCTTTCCGAAGTTCTTCCGGAACATCTTCATTTCTGACATCAGGAGCTCCGAGCTTGGCTTCTCTGAGTTTCTTGAGAACCGGAAGAATCACTATCGCCAGGGTTTCATCTGTAGAGAAGATGTCATGATCACTAACCTCTACGCTATAGGTTCGATCACATCCGTCTTCTGGATAGTCTGAAATATCAACTTTCATTTTGTTTTTGCTTCACCATGATAGTTTTTTGCTAATTTAAGATCAAGAAGAGACTCGTTAATCGACGTTTGCCCTAACGTAATCTCAGCCAGATAGTATCCAAACTTGCTGACTTTGGTTGTGGTCAGTGTAATCTTCTGATTCAGAAGATTTTCTGTTAACCAATGTTTTGCTTCTTCGAATCCAGCCTGTCCTCTTTCTGGCGTGTCAAGACCATTGAGGCGAAGTCTTTGTCTTGTAAAGATCTTGAATCCAAGATCAATCTCGACATCGATCGTATCTCCGTCTACGACATTGTAGACGATTCCTGTATATTGATGCATGCTGTTTTAATAGTTGTTCTGAATTGTGATCCAGCGCTTGTCTTCTTCTAGAGTTCTGGGTTGTTCAGTGATCTCGAAATAACCTACTGTAAGGGTAAAAAAGATCACGAGCATAAGTAGAATGTCTCGATTGCTCATGTCCTCGTCGTCGCTTTTCATGCTAGAATTTTGTCTTGTTTGGTAAAGTAAATCTCCGGTCGTTCCGAATAGATCTCATTATAAATGTCTTGAATGACTATCAAAGATTCTTCTAGTTCATCTGGCACTTGAGTATATGCATCTGTCAGAGCATCCCTACAGATCAGATAGCTCAATAGAGACAGACGAATACGAAAGAATTCACGAGC
>OEIV010000028.1_pt1 | contig 87305 bp, 75 predicted proteins | sample 1539231 | NCBI WGS metagenome assembly OEIV01 (sample SAMN03794762, study PRJEB22550) | activated sludge metagenome | feature: wastewater treatment plant; material: activated sludge; isolation source: Wastewater treatment plant of a petroleum refinery complex | place: Argentina: Buenos Aires ...
CCCCGGGGGGGGGGGGGGGCCTGCCCGGGGCGGGGCAGGGGGCGGGGGGGGCCGCGCCACCGGGTCTTGGATTGGGGGGGGCGGACGGCGACCCCCGCCGGTGCCACCAGACCCTGCTCGACAAAATAGGCGTTGGCCGTGCCGGAGGGCGACAGCAGCGTGATGATGGGACTCTGGGGGTCGACCGTCTCGTGGTAGGCCTTGAGATGGAGATCATCGAGTTGGGCGCCCAGGAGATTGATGGAGCCGGACAGGAGTGGTGTGTCGATGGCAAGGCGCGGGCTGGCGGCCACGGCCTCCGTGCGGGTGGCAAGCTTCGCCGTTTCCATGCCCGGCACCGTGGCCTGGCCGGGGGCGGCTTGCGGGGCGGCGCCGGGCTGAGTTGCCGTCTGGGAGGTTTCCTGCGGCAGCGGCGCAGCAGGCTTCTGCTTGGCGTAAAGAAACTGCCAGCCATAGATGATGACGATGGAGAGCGCGATCGCCAGGAGAAGATTCTTGGTGTCAGGGGTGTTCTGCTGTTGCATGGGAAGTCCCTATTTGTCCCTGGCGGAAACGTGGTGCAGCCGCTCGAGCGCGGCCACCAGATCTTTCTGAAGTGCGGTAAAGGCACGGTGGGCCGAGGCCTGCCGGCCGATCACCACATAATCATGGCCGGGCCGCGCCACCGGAGGCAACGACAATCTCACCGCCTCGCGCAGCCGACGCTTGATGCGGTTGCGGGTCACGGCGTTGCCCAGCTTCCTGGTGCAGGTGAAGCCGACGCGGGGCGCGGCGTCATCCCCACGGGCGCGCATCTGCACGACCATGCCGGGCATGGCCTGGGAGGCGGCACGGGCGGCGGCGAGAAAATCCTGCCTCCGCGTCAGACGCTGCATGGAAATGGGATCAGGCCGACAGCCGCTTGCGGCCCTTGGCGCGGCGGCGGCTGATGACATTGCGGCCGCCGACGGTGGCCATGCGGCTGCGGAAGCCGTGCCGGCGCTTGCGGACAAGTTTGGACGGCTGATAGGTGCGCTTCACGTCAAGTCTCCGTATCGATCAGACCCCCGGCCCATGGCGAGCACGAGACCCATGACCGGACCCCTGGTCCGGCTGGTTTGGGCGGGAGCCTATTATTCCCTGGAATTGGCGGGGCGTTATGGGCGAAAACCGCCCAAGAGTCAACGCGTTCCGCTGGGCTGGAAACCGGACCCTGGAGGGAACAAAACCCGGCCATTGGCATTATTCTTCCAGGATCAAGCCTGATTTAACCTTTTCACCCATGACCGCTTCCCCGGAGTTCAGCCCGGCCCCCCCGCGCCCGCGCCTCGGCGGCTTGTCCGGCAAGCTGCTGGGCTTGACGCTTCTTTTTGTTTTTCTTGGGGAAATTCTGGTCTTTCTGCCATCCATCGCCAACTACCGGTCACAATGGCTGAAAACCCGCATCGCCCAGGCCGAGGTGGCGGCCCTGGCCATCGAGGCCGCCCCCGACCAGATGGTGAGCGATGAATTGCGCGCCGATCTTCTGACCGGGGCGGGGGTGGCGGCGGTGTCGCTGAAACGCGGCAATACCAAGCGGCTGGTGCTGCGGGCCGAAGACCTGCCGATGATCGAGGCGCATTTCGACCTGCGCCATGGCCTGACCTTCGCCGAGGTGGCGCAATCGCTGCGCACCCTGGCGCGCCCCCGCGACCGGCTGATCGGCGTCACCGATGTCTCGCCGGGGGCGCCGGAGGGTGTCGTGGACATTGCCCTGCATGAGAGCAACCTGCGCGCCGCCATGCTGGGCTTTGCGCGCGATATTCTGCTCATCTCCATCCTGCTCTCGGTCATCGTCGGCAGTCTGGTCTATGCCGCGCTGCACCTGCTGCTGGTCAAACCCATCGAACGCCTGTCGGCCAATATGGTGGCCTTCGCCGCGCGACCGGAAGACCGCACCCGCATCATCACCCCGCGCGGTGACGATGGCGACGAGATTGCCGCCGCCGAACGCGCGCTGGCGGATTTGCAGAGTGAACTCTCGGGCCTGCTGGCGCAGAAGAACCACCTCGCCGCGCTGGGGCTCGCCGTGTCCAAGGTCAGCCATGACCTGCGCAACATGCTGACCTCGGCCCAGCTTCTGTCGGACCGCATCGGCCACGTCAATGATCCCACGGTGCAGAAGCTGGCCCCCAAGCTCATCTCATCGCTTGACCGGGCCATCGGCTTCCTCAACCAGACCCTGCACTTCGGCCGGGCGCAGGAGTTGCCGCCGGTGCTGGAGCAGATCGCGCTGAAGCCCCTGGTGAAGGAGGTCTTCTCCGTTTCCGCCCTGTCCAGCGGCGGGAGGGTGAAGCTTATCAATGGCGTGGAAGACAAGTGTCTGGTGGAGGCCGACCGCGAGCAATTGACCCGCATCCTCTCCAATCTCATCCGCAACGCCCTGCAGGCGCTGGAACAGGACGGCCGCGCCGACCGGCCCCGGCCCGCCATCACCCTGGCCAGCCGGCGGGAGCGCCACACCATCCACATCACCGTCACGGACAATGGCCCCGGCATCCCCGAGCGGGTGCGCGACAAGCTGTTTCAAGCCTTCCACGCCTCGGCCACGCCGGGGGGCACGGGTCTGGGCCTCGCCATAGCCGCCGAACTGGCGGAGGCCCATGGCGGCGGACTGGCGCTGGTGAAAAGCGATGCGACCGGCACCACCATGGAACTCACCCTGCCCGCCCCCGAGTTGCCTGCCGCAAAGGGTTCCCTCATCCAGGGCTTGCCTTCCCGGGGTGAGCGTATTATGAACCGCCCACTCAAGCGCCGGTAGCTCAGTTGGATAGAGCACCAGACTACGAATCTGGGGGTCGTGGGTTCGAATCCTGCTCGGCGCGCCATTATTTCCTTCAAAGCTTGCGCTTCGAGCCGCTGTCGCGGCTCTCAACGTGCGCTTTGAAGATGTCATTGGTTCTCAAGCCCAAAGCCAAAGCCTGCGCTTCGAGCCGCTGTCGCGGCTCTCAACGTGCGCTTTGAAGATGTCATTGGTTCTCAAGCCCAAAGCCAAAGCCTGCGCTTCGAGCCTCTGTCGCGGCTCTCAACGCGCCCTTTGAAGATGTCATTGGTTTTCAAGCCCAAAGCCAAAGCCTGCGCTTCGAGCCGCTGTCGCGGCTCTCAACCTGCGCTTTGAAGATGTCATTGGTTCTCAAGCTCAAGCCAAAGCCTGCGCTTCGAGCCTCTGTCGCGGCTCTCAACGTGCGCTTTGAAGATGTCCTTGGTTCTCCTCTTAAGCAGCACACGTCGCCTGGCGCACCTGTTGCCACTCCGCCAAAGTAGGATCATGCTGGCCTCCTCTGATGGAGCGCTCCCATGTTTCTCGGTCTGGATTTTGGCACGTCGTCGGTGAAGGGCGTGGTGATGGACGGGCGGCAGAAGATCATCGCCACAGCCTCCGCCCCGCTCAAGGTCTCGCGCCCCCGGCCCGGCTGGTCGGAACAAAATCCCGAGCACTGGTGGCGCGCCTGCAACGCCGTCATCGCCCGGTTGCGCAAGATGAAGCCCAGGGCCATGGCCGCGGTGGAGGGCATCGGCCTTTCCGGCCAGCAGCATGGCGCCACCCTGCTCGACGGCGCGGGCAAGGTCCTGCGGCCTGCCATTTTGTGGAATGACGCGCGCGCCTTTGCCGAAGGCGCCGAGATCGAGCGCGCCGAACCCCGCGCCCGCGCCATTTCCGGCAATATCGCGCTTGCCGGGTTCACCGCGCCCAAGCTGCTGTGGGTGAAGAAGCACGAACCCAGGACCTTCGCGCGCGTGGCCAAGGTGCTGCTGCCCAAGGACTATATCCGCTTCCGCATGACCGGCGACTATGCCTCGGACCTCTCGGACGCGGCCGGCACCCATTGGCTCGATGTGGGAAAACGTCAGTGGTCGGATGAATTGCTCGCGGCTTCATCCATGGAACGCGCCCAGATGCCGACCCTGTTCGAGGGCACGGCGGCCACGGGCCGGCTCAGCCCCGCCGTGGCCCGCGCCTGGGGCATGGCCAAGCGTCCGGTGGTTGCGGGCGGCGGTGGCGACAATGCCGCCTCGGCCTGCGGCATGGGCGCCATCCACGACAACGACGCCTTCCTGTCGCTCGGCACCTCCGGCGTGATCTTTGTGGCCAACCGCCAGTTCCGGCCCAATCCGGCGCGCGCCGTCCATGCCTTCTGCCATGCCGTGCCCGGAACCTGGCACCAGATGGGCGTCATTCTCTCGGCTGCCGCCAGTCTGGAATGGCTGGCGGGCCTGTTGGCCACGCCGGTGCCAAAACTGCTGTCCACCCTCGGCCCCCGGGTTTCCGGCCCGGCCCCGGCGCTGTTCCTGCCCTATCTCTCGGGCGAGCGCACGCCGGTGGGCGATTCCGAAGTGCGCGGGCTGATGCTGGGCCTGGCGCATGAGACGGACCGCAAGACCCTGGTGCATGCGGTGCTCGACGGCGTGGCCTTCGCGCTTCGGGAAAACCTGGACGCCATTGCCGCCACCGGCACCAGGATCGACCGGCTGTGGGCGGTGGGCGGCGGTTCGCGCTCGGCCCTGTGGCTGTCGATCATGGCGACGGTTCTGGACCTGCCCATTGACCTGCCGGCGGCGGGCGATGTCGGCGGGGCCTTCGGGGCGGCGCGCCTTGGCCTGATCGCGGCCACCGGTGCACAGCCCGCAACCGTCCTGACGCCGCCCAAGCGGGCCAGAACCTTCATGCCGGACAAGACGCTGCGGGCTGCCTATGCGGCGGCCTATCAGCGTTATGTGCGGCTCTATCCCGCCATCCGCGACATCAGATAGATGATGGCGGCGGCAGCGGCGAAGGCCATGGCGCGGCTGCAGCGCCTGTGGCAGGCCAAGCCCACCTTCTGGCTGTTGCTGGCGCTGCCGGCACTGCCCATGATGGCGGAATTCTTCGGCGGCAATGTTCACCGGCTCTATTATCCCTCCGGCGTCATGGCGGTGCGGCTGGTGGTGGCGGCCCTGCTGCTGACGCCGCTTTCCCTGCTCTTTCCACAATCAACCGCGCTGCGCTGGCTCATCCGGCGCCGGCGCGCCATCGGCGTGGCTGGCTTTGGCTATGCGGCATTGCACACGCTGGCTTATGTGGTCGATGAGGGGTCGGCCGCCGCCATGGTGGCGGCCCTGCCCGATCCGGCCATCTGGAGCGGCTGGCTGGCCTTTGTGATCCTGCTCGTTCTGGCCGCCACCTCCAACGATGCCTCGGTGCGGCGCCTGGGGCGGCGCTGGAAACGCCTGCAACGGCTGGCCTATGGCGCTGCCGGGGCCGCTGTCCTGCACTGGATCACCCTGCAATATCATTTCGCTCCGGCGCTGTGGCATGTCATGCCGCTTGTCCTTCTGTCGCTGTGGCGCGTGGGCCGCTGGCAGGGCTGGTGGCGCAGATAATCCGCCAGACCGGAAGCGCCGCGTCCCTTTTGCGCATTGCAGCAACGGCGATCGCGTGGCATCATGGTGCTTGCGTGACAGGGATTCAGGAGAACTCCATGACATCGCATTCCGGTTCCGGCGACCGCAACGCCCGCATCGCAGCCCTGGCCTACAAACTCTGGGAGGAAGAGGGCCGCCCCCACGGCAAGTCCGAGGAGCATTGGCACCACGCCGCACGCATGGTCGACGCGGATGTGGCGGCCAAGCCCATTCATGCCCAGAAGGGTCCGGCGACCAGAATCAAGCCCGCCCAGGCCAAGGTGAAGGCGCCCATCCGGCGCACCGCCCCCAAGGGCAGGTAAACCGCCAATTCCGCATAGCGGACTGGCGCTTTTTCCCGAAAGCGCCCCCTTTTGTCTGGCCGGAATCAGCCTATAGTTTCTCCTGACTGATGGATTCAAGGAGGAGAGACATGTCCAAAGTTCGCATTGCCATCAATGGTTTTGGCCGTATCGGCCGCAACGTCGTCCGCGCCATCTATGAGTCCGGCCGCAAGGACATCGACGTGGTGGCCATCAACGACCTGGGCCCGGTGGAAACCAATGCCCATCTGCTGCGCTGGGACTCGGTGCACGGCAAGTTCCCGCACGAGGTGAAGGTGGACGGCGATTCCATCTCCATCGGCACCGACAAGTTCAAGGTCACGGCCATCAAGGATCCGTCGCAGCTGCCGTGGAAGGATCTCGGCATCGACATCGCGATGGAATGCACCGGCATCTTCACGGCGCGCGACAAGGCCGCCGCCCATCTTGCCGCCGGGGCCAAGCGCGTCATCGTCTCGGCCCCGTCGGACGGCGCTGACATGACGGTGGTCTATGGCGTCAACCACGACAAGCTGACCAAGGATCACGTCGTCATTTCCAACGCCTCCTGCACCACCAACTGCCTCGCGCCGGTGGCCAAGGTGCTGCACGATGCCATCGGCATCGAAAAGGGCATCATGACGACCATCCATTCCTATACCGGCGACCAGCCGACGCTGGACACCATGCACAAGGACCTCTACCGCGCCCGCGCGGCGGCTCTGTCCATGATCCCGACCTCCACCGGCGCGGCCAAGGCCGTGGGCCTGGTGCTGCCGGAGCTCAAGGGCAAGCTCGACGGTTTCGCCATGCGCGTGCCGACGCCCAACGTCTCGGTGGTGGACCTCAAGTTCATCGCCAAGCGCGCGACCTCGAAGGACGAGATCAACGAGGCCATCAAGAAGGCGGCCAATGGCGCGCTGAAGGGCATCCTGGGCTACACCACGGAACCCAACGTCTCGGTGGACTTCAACCACAACCCGCATTCCTCGGTGTTCCACATGGACCAGACCAAGGTGATGGACGGCACGCTGTGCTCGATCCTGTCCTGGTATGACAACGAGTGGGGCTTCTCCAACCGCATGGGCGATACCGCCGTGGCGCTGGCCAAGCTCATCTGAGATCGGCCTCGGCACGGAAAACCCCCGGAGACATCCGGGGGTTTTTCTTTGCCGACAGACCGGGCGTTAACGGCGCGGCAAGGCGGGCCACAATAGAGATGCAGCCAGCAGCGCGGGAGACAGGCATGGCAGGCACGGGGGCAGGATGGGGGGCGGGACTTGGCGCTGCCGCCGTGGTCTGGGTGGTGGCGCAATTGACCGTGGGGCAAGTGCTGGCGGCGCGCGTTGGCGAGATCGGGGAACTGCTTACGGCGCGTCCGCAGGGCCATGGCATGGCGGAGCCCATTGCCGTGTCCTCTGACATTTGTTCCATGCTGACCAGAAGCGGCCTGCGCCACGGGCTGATGCTGGTTGCCTTTCCCGCAGCGACCAAGGCCGCGGATCGGCTGCGCCTGAGCTTTCGCTTCGAACCCGTTGGCCGGTGCCACAGGGGCCGCGGCAATGCGGTGGTCGCTGCACCCGTGACCTGAGGCGGCAGGCTTCTGCCGGTCACGTGCCGAGCGACTGGTAGGCAAGGAGAGCGCGGGCGCGGGCCCCGGCGTGGTCCACCAGGGGCGGCGGATAGTTTTTCGGACGCACGCTTTCCGGCAGGGTCCAGGGCGCGTGGACAGATTTGTCCGGCAGAGCTGCAAGAGCGGGCAGCCACCGCCTGACGTAGCGGCCCTGGGGATCGAACTTCTCGCCCTGCAAGACGGGATTGAAGATGCGGAAGAAGGGTGCGGCATCGGCCCCCGAGCCTGCCACCCATTGCCAGTTGGCCACGTTGGACGCGAGGTCGGCATCAATCAGTGTGTCCCAGAACCAGGCCTCGCCGGCGCGCCAGTGCTGCAGCAAATGCTTGATGAGGAAGGAGGCCACGATCATGCGCACGCGATTGTGCATGGTGCCGGTGGTCCAGAGTTCGCGCATCCCGGCGTCGACCATGGGGTAGCCGGTTTCACCGCGCTGCCAGCGCGCCAGAATCGCCGGATCATCCGTCCACGGAAAATCGGCAAATTCGGTGCGGAAGGGCTGGTCCGTGATGTGAGGAAAATGAAACAACAGGTGGGCGCAGAAGTCGCGCCAGATGAGTTCGCTGAGAAATTTTTCGCCGCCGTGATCCTTCATGCCGCCCGCTTGCGCCATGACACTGTGACTGGCGGTCCACACCTGGGCCGGGCTGATCTCGCCCCAGTGCAGATGGGGCGACAGGCGCGAGGTTGCGGGTCGGGCGGGCATGTCGCGGGCCGCCGCATAGGCGGCCACGTCGTCAGCGAGGAACTCTGCCAGCCGTGCCCGCGCGCCCGCCTCGCCCGGCTGCCACACCCCTGCAAAACCCGTGGCCCAGTCGGGGCGTGTGGGCAGGAGCCCCCAGTCGGTCAGGCTATCCCCCCCAGGAAGGTTTCCGGCCAGCGTGACTTCAGCGCGCGCTTTGGGCGCACGCGGCGGCAGGCCACGCAGCGCCCGGGCAAAGGGGGTGAAGACCTTGAAGGGCGTGCCCTGTCCGGTGGCAACGGCCTCCGGTTCCTGCAACAGCCCGCCGCCATGGCGATGCAGCGACACGCCGCGGCCATCGGCCCAGGCCTTGGTCTCGCGCTCCTGCCTGATCTCGCCCGGTTCATACCCGCGCGAGAAATAGATGGCGCTGGCCCCCGTCTCCGCCGCCAGCCGCTCCAGCACGGTTGCGGCCCGGCCCCGCCGCAGCACCAATGGCAGGTCACGGGCGAGACTGTGCAGCGCATGGTGCAGCCACCAGCGCGCGGCACCGCCGAGGGGGCGCAGCGTCGCCTCATCCAGCACGAAGACGGGAATGACGGGTCCGGCCCTGACGGCTGCCGCCAGTGCCGGATGATCGGACAGGCGCAGGTCGCGGCGGAACCAGAGGATAACGGGCGCGGTCATTGCAGCTGGCGCGGAATTTTCTTTTTCCAGGTGCGGCTGGCCACTTTCTTCTTGCCCTCGAAGGCCTCCAGCTTCGCCTCCACCAGCCAGTGGGTTTTTGTCGCCGCGAACCTGGTGTGGGTCTCGGTGCGCACCTGCCACGTGGCGCGGGTCATCTCCTCGGTCCAGTGGGTCGCCATGCGGGCCGACAGGGGATCGCCAGGCTGGAGGCTGTAGGTCTCACGCGCGATGGTTTGCGTCACCAGGCCATGGGGCCTGATCTCCTCGCGGCCGAAATCATCGAGGATGGTGAGGGTCTGCGCGCCGGTCTTGTCGTCGGTGGCGAAGCGGCGCTCATGCCGGGGCGGTGACACCTGCTTCACCCTGGCGGGTAGAGCGCCCTCCGCCGGTTTGAATTCCACTGGCGGCTCGAAGGCCTTGACCCGGCGCAGCGGCAGCAGAAGCTGCGAAGCCCCGGCATGAACGGTGAGCGCCACCGGCGCGGCCACGGGCCAGACCAGCGGAAAGCACGAGGTGGCCACACTCAAGCGGAGGCGATGGCCCGCGGGCACATGGGCGGCGAGATCATTGAGCTTCACCTTGACCCGGATGCGCTTGCCCGGCACCAGTGGCTTCGGCGTGTCGCGGCCGGTGAGCATGGCGGGATTGAACACCTGATAGCTCAGGCGCGATACCTCGCCCGACGGCCAGATGTGGGCGAGGCGCACCACCAGTTGCGCCACCGGCTGGTCAACCGCGATGTCGAGTTCGGCCACGGGCTGGCCCGCGAGGTCGATGCCTTCAGCCAGCGGCGGCGAATCAAAGGTGATGGCGGCGGCATCATCGGCCTGCTGGTCGGCGGGCAATTCAGCGCCGCCGAACATGGCGCAGTATTCGCCCTGCCCGGTCATCAGGCGGATGGGCGCATCCAGGGTGAGGGCCATCTCATCACCGCCCGGCGTCATGGCAATGCCCTGCGTGGTGAGGTGGAAGGTCTTGAGCGTGGTCTGGCCCGAACCCCAGAAGGCATCGCCCAGCCAGCGGCCCGCGAATTCTTCCGGCACCGCGCCGGTGGGGCGGTGCGGGTCGGCGATGAAGAAGCGGAAATCGGGATCGAGGTGAACGCCGGTGGGCTTGTCCTTCAGCCAGCGGTCAAACCAGCGCAGCATCTCGTGCAGGAAACCGATCTGCGGTTCGGCCCCGAGGTGGGGATAGGCGTGGGTCCAGGGACCGATGATGGCCTTGCGCACGGAACGCAGGCCGCGCATGAGGCGCGGCACAGCGTTGACATAGGCATCATTGAAGCCGCCCACCACCAGGGTTGCCGCTTCGATCCTGCCGAAGTCCTCGCACACCGAGGCGCGCTTCCAATAGGCGTCGCGGTGCGGATGTTCGAGCCAGGGTAGGGCGAGGAAGGGCATGGTGTTGAGGCGGTCGAGCCAGAGCTTCTTCCAGCTGCGCCCGACACATTTCGGATCCGGCGGGCGCGACAGGATGGCGAGCATGGCGGCGGCCCAGCCGATGTTCTCGGCCAGCAGACTGCCGCCCTTGTAATGGATGTCATCCTCATAGCGGTCGTCGGTGGAGCAGAGGGTGACAATGGCCTTGAGGGCGGCGGGGCGCCTGGCCGCCACTTGCAGCGCGTTGAAGCCGCCCCAGGACATGCCGAACATGCCGACCGTGCCGTCACACCATTTCTGGCGCGCCAGCCAGCCGATCACCTCCACCGCGTCGTCCAGTTCCTGCTCGCTGTATTCATCCTCGAAGACGCCCTGACTGTCGCCCGTGCCGCGCAGGTCGACGCGCAGGCAGGCATAGCCATGGCCGGCGAGATAGGCATGGGTCACGGCATCGCGGGCATGGGTGCCGTCGGTCTTGCGATAGGGCAGGAATTCCAAGAGCGCCGGCACGGGATGTTTCAGCGCGTCCCGGGGCCGCCACAGGCGCGCCGCCAGCTTCACCTTGCCGGAAAGCGGAATTTCAAAATGTTCGATGGTGTCGATCTTGTGCGGCAGGGCGCTGACGGTGGCGGGCATGGGGCAAACCTCTTGGCCCCGACGTTAGGTAAAGAGCCTGACAGCCACAAGGGCAGGCGCAAACAAAAGAGCCGGAAGCTGGGCTCCCCGCTCGAGCGCAACGGACGATCAAATCGGAACGATTTGAGAGAGAAAGTTGCGCCAACATATTGATTTTCGAGCAACCTATCGGCGGCAGTTGATTCCAACTGACCGCCGGTTGCTCGAGGGTCATGACCGTGTGCGTCTCAGGCGCTGCGGCGCTGGCGGCGGTCCTGCACCGGCTGATAGGCCATGCGGGCGTGATACTCGCAATAGGGCGAGCCTTCACGCGGGTTGTGGCCGCAGAAGCAGAAGTCCTCGTTGCCGGGATCGCCGATGGGCCATTTGCAGGTCTTGTCGGAGAGATGAAGAATGGTGATGCGGCCATCCTTGGGCAGGTCGAGGAGGCGGAGCGGCTTGGGCTCCGGCAGGGCCTCCAGGCGCGGCGCGGCCTCGGGGCGGGTGTAGGATTTCAGCGCCGCCGAGCCGGACGACGGCATGGAGGGGCCGGCGGCGGGACGGCCGGGGTGGCTCGGCTCGCGCGTCTTGCGCGGGGCACGCGGCGCGGTTGAACGCGGCTGGGTGACCCGGCCCGAGAGGTTGAGGCGATGCACCTTGCCGATGACGGCATTGCGCGTGACGCCGGCGCCGAGGCGGAGCGCGATCTGGCTGGCGGAGAGACCATCGTCCCACAGCTTCTTGAGCAGTTCGACCCGCTCCTCGGTCCAGGGCATTTTCTCGTTGCCTGCGGCTGGTGACAAATTCTCGTTCACGGTGAATCCCTTAGCTCGCGCCGCTTTGACCCGAAGCGGCGTTTGGTGTGCTTGATACTGACCTTGAAGCCCTACATTTCGTAGAAGTGTTGGGTGGACCCTACAATAGGCGGTGACTCCCCCGCAAGAATCCGGCGGTTGCTGACGGGTTGTTTTCCCCAGCTTCCGCCATTTCCGCGTGGTTAACCAAACGTTACCCACAGTCGGAATCTCTGGTCCATGCGCTGTTTTGACTCAGGACGGCAAAAGCGATGCATTCGCGCAACAGGCGCGGAATAATTGACCCTCACGCACAGGTGATTTAGGGTATTTATCCACAGCGTTGCGCCGGTGGCCCCGGCGCATTTTCTTTTGAGCGGCGAGGCCAAGATGATTGCTCCCGTGCTTCCTACCTATAACCGCGCCGCGGTTGGCTTCGTGCGTGGCGAGGGTGCCTGGGTCTTCACCGCGGATGATGAGGCCTATCTCGATTTCGGCGCGGGCGTGGCGGTGACGAGTTGCGGCCATGCCCATCCGCATCTGGTGGCCGCCCTGACCGAGCAGGCCCGCGCCATCTGGCACACCTCCAATCTCTATCAGATGCCGGGACAGGAGAAACTGGCGCGGCGGCTCATCGATGCGAGTTTTGCCGACACGGTGTTCTTCACCAACTCCGGGGCAGAGGCTCTGGAGTGCGCCATCAAGATGGCGCGCAGGCACCATTGGGCCCTGGGCCAGCCGGAACGCCATCGCCTCATCACCTTTGAGGGCGCTTTCCATGGCCGCACACTCGCCACCATCGCGGCGGGCGGGCAGGAGAAATATCTCGAGGGTTTCGGCCCCCGGGTCGATGGCTTCGATCAGGTGGCCTTCGGCGACCTGGCGGCAGTGGAAAGGGCCATCAGCGCTGCCACGGCGGGCATTCTCATCGAACCCGTTCAGGGCGAGGGGGGCTTGCGCCCCTGCCCGCCGGAATTCCTGCGGGCCTTGCGCAAGCTCTGCGACGAGCGTGGCCTGTTGCTGGTGCTCGATGAAGTGCAAAGCGGCGTCGGTCGCACCGGCAAGCTCTTTGCCCACGAGTGGGCGGGCATCACCCCCGACATCATGGCCATTGCCAAGGGCATCGGCGGCGGCTTTCCCCTGGGTGCCTGCCTTGCCACGGAGAACGCGGCCAAGGGCATGACGGCGGGCACGCATGGCTCCACCTTCGGCGGCAATCCGCTGGCCACCGCCGTGGGCAATGCCGTGCTCGACGTGATCCTGGCCGAGGGCTTTCTTGATGGCGTGCGCCGGAAGGGCCTGCTGCTGAAGCAGAAGCTTGCGGCATTGAAGGATGCCCATCCCGAAATCATCGGCGCGGTGCGGGGCGAGGGCCTGATGCTGGGCCTGGCCTGCACGGTGCCGAACACGGCGGTGCAGGCGGCGGCGCTGGATCAGAAGCTCCTGATCATCGGCGCGGGCCAGAATGTGGTGCGACTGTTGCCGCCGCTCACCATCAGCGATGCTGACATCGACACGGCGGTGGCGCGGCTTGATGCCGCCTGCGCCGCATTGGAACAGAAGAAGGATGAGGCGTGACCATGGCTGAGGTTCTCCGGCATTTTCTCGACATCGCAGACCACACGCCGGCCGATCTCCGCGCCATCGTGGACCGGGCGCGGGCCATCAAGGAAGCGCGGGCCGGCAAGCCCAAGGGCTGGCGCGATGCCGGCGAGCCGCTGAAGGGCCGTATCCTCGCCATGGTGTTCGAGCGGCCCTCGACCCGGACCCGCGTCTCCTTTGAAGTGGCCATGAAGCAACTGGGCGGCGAGGCCGTGGTCATCACCGCCAACGACACGCAGATCGGGCGCGGCGAAACCATTGCCGATACGGCGCGCGTGCTGTCGCGCTATGTGGACGCCATCATGATCCGCGCCGCGAAGCATTCGAGCCTTCTGGGCATGGCGGAACATGCCACGGTGCCTGTCATCAACGGGCTGACCGACAAGACTCATCCCTGTCAGGTGCTGGCCGATGTGCTGACGCTGGAGGAACGCAAAGGACCACTGGCCCGGCAGACGGTGGCCTGGCTGGGGGATGGCAACAATGTCGCGGCCTCATGGATTCATGCGGTTGGCCGCCTGGGCGGCCGGATGCAACTGGGGTGCCCCACGGAACTGGCGCCCGATCCTGCGGTGCTGGACTGGGCCCGGCGCGAGAAGGCCGATGTGATGCTGACGACCGCGCCGGAGGCGGCGGTGAAGAATGCCAGTTGCGTCATCACCGACACCTGGGTTTCCATGCATGACACGGATGCCGCAAGCCGCCACAATCTGCTCAAGCCCTATCAGGTGAATGGCGCGCTGATGCGGAAGGCCGCGCCCGGTGCCATCTTCATGCATTGCCTGCCCGCCCACCGCAACGAGGAAGTGACCGACGAGGTGATGGACGGGCCGCAATCGGTGATCTTTGACGAGGCGGAAAACCGACTCCATATCCAGAAGAGCATTCTTCTGTCCTGCATGGCCTGACATGACCCAGACCGACGACATGGTCCTGCCCTTTCAGGTGAAGACCCTGGGCGCGCGCGGCAGGCTGGTCCGCCTTGGCCCGGTGATTCACGACATCCTGTCGCGCCATGATTATCCCGCACCCGTATCGGCGCTGCTGGCCGAGGCGGTGGCGCTGGCGGCCCTGCTGGGATCGGCGCTGAAATTCGAGGGCCGCTTCATCCTTCAGACCAAGACCGATGGCCCGGTTGATCTCATCGTGGCGGATTTCGCCTCGCCCCATGGAGTGCGCGGCTATGCGCGCTATGACCTGGCCCGCATTGCCGCCATGGCAAGACCGACGCAGGCCGCCCTGCTGGGCCAGGGCCACCTCGCCATGACGGTGGACCAGGGCGGCGACATGGACCGCTATCAGGGCATTGTGCCGCTGGAGGGGATTTCGCTGGCGCAGGCGGCCGACATTTACTTTGCGCAGTCGGAGCAGATCCCGACGCGGCTGAAGCTGGCGTCAGGCCCGCTCACCACCAGGGATGGCACCCATTGGCGCGCCGGGGCGGTCATGGTGCAGCATCTGCCGGGCGAAGGCGGCCACGGCGATGCCAGCCGGGATGACGACTGGGCCACGGCCCACATGCTGCTGGACACGGTGGAGGATCACGAGTTGCTGGATCCGCAGCTTGGCGCCGAAGCCCTGCTCTACCGGCTCTATCACGAGCCGGGGGTGACGGCCTATCCGGCGATCGCCCTTGCCCGGCATTGCACCTGTTCACGCGCCGCGGTGGAACGGATGATCCGCAACTTCCCGGCAGACGACCGCGCCGCCATGGTGCATGATGGCGCAATTACGGTGACCTGCGAGTTCTGCTCGTCGGTCTATGGCTTCAAGCCTTCCGAATTTGCTGCGTCCCCGGCAGAAGACTGATCTGGTTCACCGCCACCACGCTCTTGCCCACGGGGAAGAGCGAGGCCAGCGCCAGCTTCACATGCTGCCAGGCGAAGGGCAGGCCGATGATGGTCATGGCAAGGCCTGCGGCCAGCGTGATGTGACCCAGCGCCAGCCACCAGCCCGCCAGCAGGAACCACAGCACATTGCCGATGGCGCCGAGCGCGCCGGTGCCGAGGTCATGCTGGCCCACATGCTTGCGGTCCACCATGTCATGGCCGAAGGGCCAGGCGGAAAAGCGCGCAATGGCAAAGCAGGAGCGTGCCCATGGCAGGCCGACAATGGTGAGCGCCATAATGACGCCGGCCAGCACCCAGCCGAGCGCAGCGAGAAAGCCGCCCATGACAAACCACAGCACATTCAACAGGAACAGCATCGTTGCCTCCATCACGGCCCCCGAGATGGGAAATGACTGCGGCCTTTACAAGGAGAGGCGGGCGGCAAGCCGCTCGATGAAGCTGCGGCAGCGCGCGAGCTCGCTGGCCGCGATGAATTCATCGGGCTTGTGGGCCTGTTCAATGGAACCGGGGCCGCAGATGACGGTGGAGAAGCCCGCCTGCTGGAACAGGCCCGCCTCGGCACAATAGGAGACAGCCTCGGTGGCATTGGCCCCGGCACAGTGGCGGGCCAGCGCTTCCGCGGCACCCGCCCCGCCCGGTGCCCGAGCCGCCACCTCATTGGTGGTCCGGGGGGGGGTGCCCGCGGCCCGGCCGGTAGCCCGCCTGGCGGGCACAAGGGTTGCGGCGAAGGCATCGAGGCGGGCGAGGATGGCGCGCGGATCGGTGCCCGGCACCACGCGCGTCTCCCACTGGAACTGGCACTGGCGCGGAATGATGTTGCGCGCCGTGCCGCCCTGGATGGTGCCGACATGGATGGTGGTGAAGGGCGGATCGAAGCGCCCGGCGGGATCGCCCGCCGCCGTGAGGTCGGCGCGGAGGCGCGAGATTTCGCCGATGAGCTCCGCCGCCACCATGATGGCGTTGACGCCGCGATCGGTGAGGCTGGAATGGGCCTCGTGCCCCGTGACCGTGGTTTCAAAACTGGCGATGCCCTTGTGGCCCGTGACCACCGCCATGAGCGACGGCTCGCCGACGATGACGGCCTCCGGCTTCGCTGTCCGCTCCTGCAACCAGCGCACCAGCGGGCGCACCCCCTTGCAGCCCACTTCCTCATCGCAGGAGAAAGCCAGATGGATGGGGCGCTTGAGATTCTGCCGCACCAGCCAGGGCACCATGGCCAGCACCACGGCGGCAAAGCCCTTCATGTCACAGGTGCCTCGACCGAAGAGCCGATCGTTCCGGCGGACAAGTTCAAAGGGATTGCTGGCCCAGTTCTGGCCCGTCACCGGCACGACATCGAGATGGCCGGAGAGGACCACCCCGCCCGGCCCATCGGGTCCGATGGTGGCGAAGAGATTGGTCTTGTGGCCGGTCTCATAATCGATGCGGGTGTGGGGCACGCCATGGTCATCGAGCCAGGCCTCGATGAATTCGGTGATGGCGATGGTGCCCTGAGCGAAGGTGGTCTCGAAGGCGATGAGCCGTTCCAGCAGGGTTTCAATGTCGGAAAGCGCGGGAAGTAACATCAGTTGACGCTGTGTTCGGCGTGGGGACTGTCGAGGGAGAAGGCGGGAATGGCGATGTCGAACCTCTCGCCCGCCAGCGTCGTCATCTGGTAGCTGCCGGACATGATGCCGGAGGGCGTCGAGAGGGGGCAGCCCGAGGAATATTGATAGCGGTCTCCCGGCCCCAGCACCGGCTGATCGCCCACCACGCCCTCGCCCTGCACATGCTGCACATGGCCGCGCGCGTCGGTGATGATCCAGTGGCGCGACAGCAGTTGCACCGTCTCTTGCCCCAGGTTCTCCAGCGTCACTGTATAGGACCAGAGGAAGCGGTCGGCGTCCGGCTCGGACTGGCTGGCGAGATAGGCCGGGGTCACGGCGACGCGGATCTGGCGGGTGGTTTCCTGATACATGGGGGCATCCTAGACCAGCTCGGCGCCATTGCCACGGGCAAGTTTGCCGACAGCCATGCTTGACAGGGCGGGCCTGCCGCGCTGTAACGCGACAGGAGCGCGGGCGTAGTTCAGTGGTAGAACGGTAGCTTCCCAAGCTGCATGTCGTGGGTTCGATTCCCATCGCCCGCTCCAGTTTCTCCGACATTTCAACGGCTTGACGCGCCTCACCGGGGGTGCGGCGTTTTTGCCGCCAGTTTGCAGGTGCACAACGTCATTTTTCTTTCACAAACATCTTCTTAACAGGCTCCGCAGGCCCTATATTCTGCGTTGCAGCATGATTTTCCGCGGCGCGGAAAGAATGGGGCAACGATTTGGGTGCACCATGCTGGCACCCCAAGCCCCCCGCCCTGCCGGAGCGAGTGATTATGATGATGAATTCACGCCTGACCCCTGCCGACCGCATCCAGTGCCCGGCTCTCAAATCCCGTGTGATGACGGCAACCGAAGCCGCCCGCCTCATCCCCCACGGGGCAACCATCGGCATGAGCGGTTTCACCGGTTCGGGCCATCCCAAGCTGGTGCCGCTGGAACTGGCCGACCGGATCAATGCCGCCCATGCGGCGGGCGAGGATTTCAAGGTGTCCATCTGGACGGGGGCCTCCACCGCGCCGGAGCTTGACGGTGCCCTGGCCCGGGCCGACGGCATTGCCATGCGTCTGCCCTATCAGTCCGATCCCGTCTGCCGCCAGCGCATCAACGCCGGGCAGATGTATTACAATGACATGCACCTGTCGCATGTGGCGCAGGACGCCTGGTTCGGCTTTCTCGGCAAGCTTGACTTCGCGGTGGTGGAAGTGACCGGCATTCTGCCCGACGGCCGCCTGATCCCGACGACCGCCGTGGGCAACAACAAGACCTGGGTGGACCTTGCCGACAAGATCATCCTCGAGGTGAACCACTGGCAGGACCCGCGCCTGGAAGGCATGCACGACATCTATTACAACGCCGCCCTGCCGCCGCACCGCAAGCCCATTCCCATCATCGGCCCGGCCGACCGCATCGGCGAGGCCTATCTGCATTGCGCCCCGGGCAAGGTGGTGGCCATCGTCGAGACCCATCACCCCGACCGCAACAATGAATTCACCCCGCCGGACGCGGCGTCCCATGCCATTGCCGGACATATCCTGGAGTTCCTGGCGCATGAGGTGAAGATGGGGCGCATGCCCAAGGATCTGCTGCCCCTGCAGTCGGGCGTGGGCAATGTGGCCAACGCGGTGATGGCCGGGCTGGAGGACGGGCCCTTCGACAATCTCACCGCCTTCACCGAAGTGTTGCAGGACGGCATGCTGCGGCTGATCCGTTCGGGCAAGATGGTCTCGGCCTCGGCCTCGGCCCTGTCGCTGTCGCGCGCCGCGCTGGCCGACTTTCTCGACAATATCGATTATTACCGCGAGCGCATCATCCTGCGTTCGCAGGGCATCTCCAATCACCCTGAGGTGATCCGCCGCCTCGGCGTCATCGCCATGAACGGCATGGTGGAGGCCGACATCTATGGCAACGTGAACTCGACCCACATCCAGGGCACGTCGATCATGAACGGCATCGGCGGCTCGGGCGACTTCACCCGCAACGCCTATCTCAATTTCTTCATGACGCCCTCGGCGCGCAAGAACGACACCATCTCGTGCATCGTGCCTATGGCAACCCATGTGGACCACACCGAGCATGACGTGATGGTGCTGGTGACCGAACAGGGTCTGGCCGACCTGCGCGGCCTGGCGCCCCGGCAGCGGGCTGAACTCATCATCAGGAATTGCGCGCATCCGAAATTCCGCCCGGCCCTGCAGGAATATTATCTGCGCGCCCTGGGCTTCTCGCCGGGTCTGCATACGCCGCATGTGCTGGAGGAGGCCTTCACCTTCCTGCCCAACTGGCTTGCCGAACAGGATGCGGACAAGACGGTGAAGCGCCCCGTGAAGACTCCCGCCGCCGCCTGAACGGCTGCGTCACCGCCTTCTTTGAAAGCGGGAGAGACCGTGCTCGGTCTTGTTCCAGTGGAAGGGGGCGCGCGCGAACTGCCACAGGGCAAGCCAGGCCGCGAGGCTGATGAGCAGCCAATAGACGGGCATGGTGGCAATGGCGAAGGGCCAGCGCCGGATGCCCGTCTGGCGCAGCGCCACATGGCCCGCCAGCATGGAGACGCCATGGCCGGCGACAAAGATCGCGAGCGCCAGACCGCCAACCAGGGGACCGGCGGATGTGGCGAAGGGCGTGGTCATGTCGGCATGGGCGAGGAGCCACAGACCCGCGACCATGAAGAACGGATGGAACAGCCCCGAAACGAGCATGCCGAGAAACAGCGCCTGCACGGTGATGAAGCCGGGCCACCCCAGTTGCCGACGCAACATGGCCGGTTCGCGCATATGCACCAGCCAGGTTTGCAGAAAGCCCTTGAGCCAGCGGGCGCGCTGCTTCAGCCAGTTGCCGAGGCGGGAATTGGCTTCCTCGTAGGTCACGCCCGGCAAGACATCGGTGTCATAGCCGATGCGGGCAAGGCGCAAACCGAGGTCGGCATCCTCGGTGACGTTGTAGGGATCCCAGCCGCCAACATGAGCGAGGGCCGCCACGCGGAAATGATTGGAGGTGCCGCCCAGCGGCAGAGGCAGGCCAAGCCGGGCCAGGGCGGGCAGGAGCAAACCAAAGAGCACGCCATATTCGATGGTGAATTGCCGGGTGAGCCAATTCTCATTGGGATTGTAGAAGGCGAGTCTGGCTTGCAGGCAGGCCAGCTCCGGCGGCGCGGCGGCGAAGGCGGCGGCCGCCTGACGCAATTGCTGCGGCTCCGGGACATCTTCGGCATCGTAGATGGTGAGCAACTCCCCCCGGGCGAAGGGCAGCGCATAACACAGGGCGCGCGGCTTGGTCTGGGGTGTGCCCGAGGGTGCCACGATGACTTCCATGTGGGCCGGCAGAGGGCGCTGCGCCAAGGCCTGCTGCATGGGGAGATCGCTTTCCTCGAGGATCAGTTTGATATCGAGCCGATCGGCGGGATAGTCGAGGGCGGCCAGAGCCTGAAGCAACTGATCGAGCACCGAGGTCTCGCGGAAGAGCGCCACCAGCACCGAATAGGTGGGCAGGTCAGCTTGGGCCAGGGGAGGCGCGGGCACTGCCGCCTTGTCCGGCAGGAGGGCGAGAATGCGCAAGCCCACCACGGCCATGAAGAAGCCCCCCAGCGCGAGACTCGCCGTGGGCAGGCGCAGCGGCTGCGGCAGAAGCAGAAGCGCCAGCAGCGCCAATACCAGACCGCCCGCCATGGCGCCGAGTTGGTCCGGGGCAAAACGGTGGAAGGCGGAAAAATGCGGCTGGCGGCGGCGCAGGCCGTTGGCTGCCTGGGCCATGAGCCGCCGGCCCCAGAGGTGATGGACCTCGGCAAGAAAGGCATGGGATTCGAGACGCGCCACCACCTTGAGGCCGCGCGCTTCCGCCCCGGCGCGCGCCGCCTCGTCCTGGGCGGCATAGAGGGTGAGATCGGGCAGGATGGCCACCGGCACCAGCCGGTCGCGCAGCACCGCCCGCATTTCAGCCGGCGAAAGACGCGCCAGAGACTGGCGGAGAATGCGCCGGTTCAACAGGGGCAAGACAGGGCTGGCGGCAGCCGCTATGATGGGGCCGGATTCAGGCAGCGGCGGTGCACCAGCACCTCCCCGGTGGCCGGAAGTTCCATGCCCAAGCCCGTCCAAATAGCCCCCAAGCACATGAAAACAGCACCTCACCTACTGGAAATCCCTACTGCCATTCTGACAATAGGCCTGTGGATGAATCTGCTGCTGTGCGTTCACCCTGCGGTTGCGCAAGAATCGGCTCCGGCTGCGAATTTTCCAAATTTTCGACATGTTGACGCGGGCTTAGCCGGCCCACCTCCGGTGGAGCGGCCAACCGTACGACTATTGGCCGATGGCGACTTCCCGCCCTTCAGCTTCGTCGATGCCAGCGGCAAGATGACCGGCATCTCGGTTGATCTGGCCCTGGCGGTTTGTGCCCGGCAGCACCTGACCTGCGAGGTGGCACCGCGCCCCTTTGCCAGTCTGCTGCCGGCCCTCCTGGCCAAGGAGGGCGATGTCATCATCACCGGCATGCGGCTTGACGCGGCGACCCTGGACCGGGCCAGCATGACCCGGCCCTATTTCCGCTCCGGCGGGCGCTTTCTGGTGAAGAAGGGGAGCGCGCTCGCCAAGCCTGACGTGCCGACGCTGGCGGGACGGCGCGTTGGCGTGGTCAGGGGCACGCGCCACGAGGCCTTCCTCAATGACTATTTCAGCCGCTCGGCGGTGCAGGGCTTCGCCAGCGAAGCCGAGTTGCTGGAGGCGCTGAAGACCGACAAGGTCGACACCGCCTTCGGCGACAGCCTGCATATGGCCTATTGGCTGAACGGGGAGGCCTCGGGCGGCTGCTGTCAGGTGCTGGGCGGCACCTTCATGGACCCTGCCACCATTTCAACCAGCCTGTCCTTCCTGACGCGCAAGGAGGACCCGGCGCTGCGCCTCAATTTCGACTATGCGCTCGACCGCTTGCAGGAGGCGGGCGACACGGCGGGCATCTTCGGGCGATATTTGCCTTCGGCGATCTGGTGAGCCTCGCCGCCCACGGCCTCGCTGAGGGTGGCGAGACGGTGGATTTTCAGACGCTGTTCCAGCCCGGCCAGAATGTCGGCCACCAGTTGCGGCCCGCCATAGATGAGGGCGGAATAAAGCTCGATGAGGGAGGCCCCGGCGCGGATCTTGGTCCAGGCGCTTTCGGCATCATGAATACCGCCGACGCCGATGAGCGGGATCTTGCCTTCGCTCATGAGCCAGAAATTCGCCAGCCGCGAGGTGGCCATGAAGAACAGCGGCCTGCCCGACAGGCCGCCCTGCTCCTTGGCCGCGCGTGACTTCAGCGGCGGGCGGGCGAGCGTGGTGTTGGACACCATGAGAGCATCGACCGCGCCCCTGCCGCAGCACAGCACGATGTCTTCCATCTCGTCATGGCGCAGATCGGGGGCGACCTTCAGCACCATGGGCACGGGGCGCGCGAGCTTGGCCCGCGCCGCGTTCAGCCGGTCGAGCAATTCCTGCAACTCCTCGCGCGATTGCAGGCCGCGCAGGCCCGGCGTGTTGGGCGAGGAAATGTTGATCACATAGAAGCTGGCGACATCGGCGAAGGCGGCAAGCCCCGCCACATAGTCGGCCATGCGGTCGTCCGAATCCTTGTTGGCGCCGAGGTTGACGCCGACGATGCCGCCCCGGCTGCGGCGCGCCTCCAGCCGCTTCAGTGCGGCGGCATGGCCGTCATTGTTGAAGCCCATGCGGTTGATGACGGCCTGATCCTCGCTGAGGCGAAACAGGCGGGGCTTGGGGTTGCCCGCTTGCGGGCGCGGCGTCAGCGTGCCCACCTCCACGAAGCCGAAGCCCAGGCCCAGCATGGCGTCCGGCACTTCGGCATTCTTGTCGAAACCGGCGGCAAGCCCCACGGGGTTGGGGAAGTCGAGGCCCATGACGGTCTGGCGCAGGGCGGGTGACGCGGCGGGGGTGGCGCCGGCAAGGCCGGTCTTCAGCATCTGAATGGTGAGGCCGTGGGCGGTTTCGGCGTCCATGCGGTGAAGCAGGGGGCGGGCCAGCGCGAAGCCCAGCGATGACAATGTCATGGCGCAAACCTTTCAGGAAAAACGTGCTCTCCGTTACGCCAGGGCAGGGCCGCGGTCCAGACGGCAGAAGCGGGATCGAGCCCGCCATGAACATGGGGGAAAAGATCGCCGCCGCGCGAAGGTTCCCAGCGCAGGAGGCCCAGGTCTTCGGCCACGAAGGCCACCAGCAGCAGGTCATCTTGCCCGGCGAAGTGACGGCGCGCCGTCTCCCTCACCTGATGGGCGGCGGAGATGTGGATGAAGCCGTCCCTCAGGTCCACGGCGGAACCGGTGAAGCACCCCGCCGCCACGGCACCCTGCCAGTCCGCTGCGGCAAGGATCTTGAACACCAGGGTTTTGGGGGGATTTTCCGGCACTGGACACACAATCCTGTAAAAGGTATTATTTCCTATTCGCCGTGCCTGAACCGATCCACGATTCGACAGGGGATGATCCGATGTTTTCGCACAAGCAGGTTTGGGGCGCCATTGACACCATCGCCGAGCGCTATGGCTTTTCCGCCTCGGGGCTGGCCAGGAAGGCGGGGCTGGACCCCACCTCCTTCAACCCCTCGAAGCGCACCAGCGCCGATGGCCGCCCGCGCTGGCCGACGCTGGAAAGCCTGTCCCGCGTGCTGGAGGCATCGGGGGCCAGCGTCGATGAGTTCACCGAGCTGCTGGCGGGCCGCCGGGGCGAGAAGCCCAGGCTGCGCACCCTGCCGCTGCTCGGGCTGGCGCAGGCGGGCCAGGGCGGCTTCTTTGACGACTCCGGTTTTCCGGCGGGCGCGGGCTGGGAGGCGGTGGAGGTTCCCGGCGTCACCGACGCCACGGCCTATGCGCTGGAGATCACGGGCGAGTCCATGCTGCCGCTCTACCGCGAGGGCGACCGCATCATCGTCTCGCCCGAGGCCACGGTGCGCAAGGGCGACCGCGTGGTGGTGAAGACCACCGATGGTCAGGTGATGGCCAAGATCATGCAGCGCCAGACGGCGAGGACGGTGGAACTGGCCTCGCTCAACCCCGAACACCCGACCAAGGTGATCGACCTGAGGGACGTGGACTGGATGGCGCGCATCATCTGGGCGAGCCAGTGAAATTGCGCACAAATCCGCACGAAGTTGCCAAAACTTTCCGTGTCTGATGATGCCGTGACCAAAACCGGCAAGGGTTGCCGATGGTCATGCCGCCGGTGGGGATTGATGCTGTCTCCGCAGTGGAGGAGCAGCCATGCGGATCAGCGACGAGCTCTTGCAACGGCGGCTGGCGCGCGAGGGATTGACGTCAGCCGAAGGCCTGAATCTCACCGCGCAGGAAAAGGCGCTGGCGGGCACGGGCCCCTACAGCGCGCGGCTGCACGACTGGCATGAGGCGTGGCGGGTCAGCCCGCACACTTCCGTGACGCAAGCTAGCCCTTCAGCAAGTCGCCCTTCAGCGCCTTGGCGATGAGGCTGCGGGTGTTGTCCAGACCGTAAAGCGCCACGAAGGAGCCAAAGCGCGGCCCCTTCTCCTCGCCCAGCAGCACCTGATAGAGCATGTTGAAGAAGGCCTGGCCCACGCCCGTGGTGCCGTCCTTCTGGATGACGGTGTAGGGTTGGCGCCGGCCCACGTCATAGACCGCCTTCTGGATGTCCTCCGGCGTTGTGTGCTCGGGCAGGGTGGCGAGCTTGTCGGCGAGGGCGGAGAGCGCCCCCGCCTCATCCTCCGTGGGCGGACGATATTGCTTCTTCGGCTTCACGAAGTCATCAAAGTAGCGGAGCGCATAGCCGGTGAGGGCATCAAGCCTGGGGTTCGTTTCCGGCGACAGGTGCGGCTCATAGCGGCGGATGAAGCCCCACAGGGCCGACTTGTCGTGGGCATTGGCCACGGCGGCAAGGTTCAACAGGAGCGAGAAGGAAATGCCCCCCTCCTCCGGTGCGGGCGGATTGCCGCCATGGATGTGCCATGTCGGGTTCATCAGCAGGTCGGCGGGCTTGTCGCCCTGACGCTGGAAGGCCGCAAGGAAGGCTGCATAGTCATCAACCGCGCGCGGGATCACATCAAAATACAGCCGCTTCGCCTCACGCGGCTTGTTATACATGAAGAGCGAGAGCGACTGCGGGTCGGCATAGGTGAGCCATTCGTCAATGGTCAATCCGTTGCCCTTGGACTTGGAAATCTTCTGGCCCTTGTCGTCGAGGAACAGTTCATAGACATAGTGCTGGGGGGCGGGCGCGCCGAGGATTTCGCAAATCCGGTCATAGATGGGCGCGTTGGTCTGGTGGTCCTTGCCGAACATTTCAAAGTCCACGCCAAGGGCGGCCCAGCGCATGCCGAAGTCCGGCTTCCATTGCAGCTTGGTGCGCCCGCCGCGCACATCAAGGGTCACATCGGTGCCGTCCTCGTCGGCGAAGGTGATGGTGCCCTGCCTGGCGTTCACGTCCTTCATGGGGACATAGAGCACGCGGCCCGTGGTGGGCGAGATGGGCAGGAAGACGCTGTAGGTGGCCTGGCGCTCCTCACCCAGGGTTGGCAGCATGACGGCCATGATGTCATCGAATTTTTCCAGCGCGCGGATCAGCATGTCGTCGAAGCGGCCGGACCTGTAATAGTCGGTGGCGCTGGCGAATTCATATTGAAAGCCGAAGGTGTCGAGGAAGCGCCGGAGCATGGCGTTGTTGTGGTGGCCGAAGCTTTCGAACTGCCCGAAGGGATCGGGCACCACGGTCAGGGGCTTGTGCAGGTTGGCCCGCAGCATGGCCTGATCGGGAACATTGTCCGGCACCTTGCGCATGCCGTCCATGTCGTCGGAGAAGCACAGGAGCCGGGTCGGGATGTCCGAGATCAGTTCGAAGGCGCGGCGGATCATGGTGGTGCGCGCCACTTCGCCAAAGGTGCCGATGTGGGGCAGGCCCGAGGGGCCATAGCCGGTTTCGAAGAGCACTTCCTTCTTGCCCGCTCTGGTCACGCGGTCGAGGAGCTTGCGGGCTTCCTCAAAGGGCCAGGCCTTGCTGTCGAGGGCGGCGGCGCGGAGAGTGGCGGAGGCGGTCATGTTCAGGGTCCACGATGAAAGTGGGCCTGTTTAGGAAGCCAGCCCGCCCCGGTCAATGTCAGGCGAGGTATTTCTTCAGAAATGCGACGGTTCGCCCCCAGGCCAGCGCCGCCGCCCTGGCGTCATGGCGGGCGGCATTGGTGTCGTTGTTGAAGGCGTGGTTCACGCCATCATAAACGTAAGCCTCGAACACCTTGCCCTGGGCCGCAAGGGCGGCACCATAGGCCGCCATGCCGGCGTTGATGCGGTCATCAAGGCCGGCATAGTGCAGCAGCAGCGGGGCCTTGATGCGGTCGATGCCGGTCCTGGGCTGCATGCCGTAATAGACCACGCCGGCGGCGAGCATGGGTTCGGCCACGGCGAGAGCATTCACCTGGCCGCCGCCCCAGCAGAAGCCCATGGCCCCCACCTTGCCGGTGGTGGAACTGAGAGACGAGAGCACGCGGAAGGCGGCGCCGGAGGTGGCGGCGACGGCGTCCGGTTTCAGCGCGCCGATCAGGTCGCGGGCCTGGTCGGCATCCGGCGGCGTGCCGCCTTGGGCGGCGAGATAATCCGGCGCATAGACGACGAAGCCTTCGAGCGCCAGGCGGCGGGCGACATCACGGATATGGGCGTTGAGGCCGCGGTTCTCATGGATGAGGATGACGGCTCCCGGCACGGGATCAGCCGCCGCGGGACGGACCAGATAACCGGCGGTGCCGGGAAATTTCACATCCTCGCCCACAAGGCGCGGGTCCGTGGCGGCGACGGTTTCGGCCCGGGCATAGTTGTTTTCAAGGAGGGGCAGGATGGCTTGCGCGGCAGCGGCGGAACCGGTCAGGGTGGTCAGCCTTGCCATGAAGGCGCGGCGCGTCATGCCGCCATGGGTGAAGCGGTCAAAAAGAGTGATGAACCTCTGGTCCAGTTTCTCCTGCATGGTGGGCCTCCGCTTGTGCTTTAAGTCGGAGGCTAAACAGTGATTCCCGCTCCCGCCATGACCGAAGCCTTCACAATCGCGTGCGCCTCTGCCGCCCTGTCGGGGGTCGGGCTGGTCAGCGACGGCGTGGTGATGTCGGCGGGCGATGGCCTGAAGCGGCTGGCGGCGGCGCCGCATCTGCTCTGTCATGCGCCCTTCATGGCGGCGCGGCTGGGTGCGGCGGCCAGAGCGGCGCGGGCGGCGGTGCGGGCCGCGGCAGAGCAGAAGCATCTCGACGTGGCGGAACTCTTTGCCTTCGTCTGTCCGGCGCAACTGGCCATTCCCAGTGCGCGCGGGCTGGCGCTGGCCCTGGCGCTGGAGCCGGGGGCAACCGAGGATGACACGCTGCGCGCCGTGGCCGCCGATCTGTTGCAGCGTCTGGCCAGCCGCCATTATCCCCATGCACGCGAGACGGCGGAGGCCGCGACCTATCTGGCCCATGCCAATTGGCCGTGGAGCGGACTGGTGCTGAAGGCGCTGACCCAGGGCCATCCCCGGCTGGAGGTGGCGCGCTTTGCCACGGGGCTCAATGTCTGGGACCGGCTGGAGGAATGGGAGGACGAGGGACCGCGCCCGCCGCCCGCTCAGGAGGCGATCAGCGCGGACGAGGCCCGGCGCGAGCTGGCGCAGGCGCTTGGCCCCTTCGCCGAGGCGCGGCCCGCCCAGCGCGATTATGCGGCGGCGGCGGCCCATGCCTTTCAGCCGCGCCAGAGCCAGGCCTTCAACAACATCCTGCTGGCGGAGGCAGGCACCGGCCTGGGCAAGACGCTGGGCTATCTCGCGCCCGCCTTTCTTTATGCCACGCGCACCAGAGGACCGGTGTGGATTTCCACCTACACCAAGAACCTGCAACGGCAGCTCGATCAGGAAAGCCGCCGTCTCGTCGATGACCCGGCGCTGCGCCGCCGCCAGATCGTCATCCGCAAGGGACGCGAGAACTATGCCTGCCTGCTCAACATGCAGGAAGCCTTCGGGCGTCTTGGCTCCGGGCGCGGCGCACTGCTGGCCACGCTCATTGCGCGCTGGGCCCGCAACTCGCGCGATGGCGACATGGTGGGCGGGGACTTTCCCTCGTGGATCTTCGGCCTGTTCGGTGAAGGCGAGGGCGCGCCGACCCCTGCCGGACTGGGCCTCACCGACCGGCGCGGCGAGTGCATCTATGTGGCCTGCCCGCATTACCGCAAATGCTTCATCGAGAAGTCTCAGCGCGCGGCGCGCAATGCCGCGCTCGTCATCGCCAATCATGCCCTGGTGCTGCATCAGGCGGCCATGGATCACCTCTTGGGCGCGGCCCGGACGGAGGAGGAGGAAGCGGCACCGGGAGGCCTGCGCCGGCTGGTGTTCGACGAGGGCCATCATCTGTTTGATGCCGCCGACAGCGCCTTTGCCAGCCACCTGACGGCGCTGGAGACCTCCGAGTTGCGGCGCTGGCTGCGCGGACCCGAGGATCAGCGGCGGCGCGGGCGCGGGCTGGTGGAGCGGCTGGGCGATCTTGCCGCCAATGACGACGAGATGGAGCGCCTGACGCAGCAGGCGCTGCGCGCGGCCCTGGCGCTTCCCGGCCCGGGCTGGACGCGGCGCATTCAGGCGGGCCAGGCGGAGGGCGCGACCGAGGAATTCCTCGCGCTGGTGCGCCAGCAGGTTCTGGCGCGGGCGGAACAGCAGGACACCACCGCCGCGCTGGAGACGGATTGCCTGCCGCTGGTCGACGGGCTTTCCGGGCGCGCGGTGGAACTGGCGGAGGCTCTTGCTGATCTCAGGCGCCCGCTGGTGGCTCTGGCCAGGCGGCTGGCGGCCAAGCTCGACACGGAGGCGGAGGACCTGACCTCGGCCGAACGCGGGCGGATCGAGGCCCTGGCGCGCTCGCTGCGGCGGCGGGGCGATCTCATGCTCGCGGGCTGGATCGCCATGCTCGATCATCTGCCGGAGGAAAAGGGCGGGCTGCATGTGGACTGGTTCGCCATCGAGCAGGCCTTCGGGCGCGAGGCGGATGTGGGCCTCTACTCCCACTGGCTCGACCCCACCGAGCCTCTGGCGCTGTCGGTGCTGCGGCCTGCCGATGGCGTCATCATCACCTCGGCCACGCTGAAGGACCGCCCGCCCGATGTGCCCGACGACTGGGAGAGTGCGGAGCTTAGAACCGGCGTGGTCCATCTGCCCTGGCCGGTCAAGCGCGTGGGTCTGGCCTCGCCCTTTGACTATCCGGCGCGGGCCCAGGTGATCGTGGTCAATGACGTGAACCGCGCCGACATGGATCAGGTGGCCGCCGCCTACCGCGAATTGTTTCTGGCGACGGGCGGCGGGGCGCTCGGCCTGTTCACCGCCATTGCGCGGCTCAGGGCCGTGCACAAGCGCATCCTGACGCCGCTCGCGGGTGCGGGACTGACGCTCTATGCCCAACATGCCGACCCCATGGATACGGCAACCCTGGTCGACCTGTTCCGGGCCGAAAGGGATGCCTGCCTGCTTGGCACCGACGCGGTGCGCGACGGGGTTGATGTGCCGGGGCGGGCTTTGCGCCTCATCGTGCTGGACCGGGTGCCCTGGCCCACGCCCACCATATTGGAGCGCGCCCGGCGCGAGGCCTTCGGCGGCCAGAGCTATACCGACATGGTGGTGCGGCTGCGCCTGCGGCAGGGCTTCGGGCGGCTGATCCGGCAGGCGGCGGACCACGGCTCCTTCGTGGTGCTGGATCCGCGCCTTGCCTCCCGCTTCGGCACGGCCTTTCCCGATGGCGTGGCGATCCGGCGCATGGGGCTGGCGGACGCCATCGACGCGGTGAAGGCCTTCGACGAAAGGTTCAGGCCCTGAACATGCGGCGTTCGATGGCGGGCATGCGCAGCGCCATGGTGAGGCCGCGCATGATGAAGAAGGCGCATAGCGCCAGCCACAGGCCGGTGATGCCGTAACGCGGCTCCAGCCACCACCACAGGCCCATGAAGGCGGCGAGCGAGACGAGCATGGTGTTGCGCATGTCGCGGGTGGCCAGCGCCCCGGTGTAAATCCCGTCGAACTGGAAGGCGACCGCGCCGAGGAAGGGCGTCAGGGCGGCGAGCCACAGGGAGGCCCGCGCCATGGCGCGCACCGGCGGACTGACGGTGAGAAGATCGATGAACCATGGCCCCGCCGCGAGCAGGATGAGCGAGCACAGCGCCCCCACCGCCACGGCCCACTTGGAGGTGAGCCAGATGGCGGCATTGAAGCGCTGGCGGTTGCCCGCACCCGCCGACTGGCCGACCAGCGCCTCCGAGGCATAGGCAAAGCCGTCGATGAGATAGGCCGAGACTTCGAAGAGATTCATCAGCACGGCGTTGGCCGCCACCACCGTATCTCCCAGCCGCGCGCCGCGCGCCGTGAACCAGCCGAAGGCGAAGATGAGGCAGAGGGTGCGCACCATGATGTCGAAATTGGCACCCATGGTTTTGCGATAGGCATGGAGGTCAAAAACGCGCGCGGCCTCGAAGCCCTGCCCGAGCTGGCGCAGGCGGAAAAAGACGATGGCGAGACCCAGGGCGAGCGCCAGATATTCGGCGATGAGGGCGGCCTGGCCCACGCCTTCCGAAGTCTTGTGCAGCACCAGCACGAAGAGGGCCGAGAGCGCCATGTTGGTGAGGTTCAGCACCACCTGGGTGATGAAGGCGGCGGTGGCCCGGCCCTGCCCGGTGAGCCAGCCGAGGATGACGAAATTCATGAGCGCTGCCGGGGCCGACCAGACGCGCCAGTGGAAGTAGCTTTCGGCATGGGCGAGCAAGTCCGGCGAGCCGCCGATGACCCGGAAGGCGAGGCGGCCGATGACGGGCGAGAGCGCCACGATGACGAGGCCGAAGCCCAGGGCAAGGAGAAGCGCCCGGAAGAACACGGCGGCGAGTTCCGGCGTATCACCAGCCCCCGTGGCCTGGGCGGAAAGCCCGCCGGTGGAGAGCCGGAGAAAGCCGAAGCCCCAGAACAGGAAGGAGAAGACGAGGGCGCCGACGGCGATGGAGCCGATGTAATAGGGATCGGGCAAGCGGCCGATGACGGCGGTGTTGACGACACCGATCAGCGGTTCGGTGACGTTGGACAGCATGATGGGCACCGCGATGGCAAGGACCGAGCGGTGGGTCAGCGGAAGGGCCTGGGCCTGGGTCATGACGCCTGTTGCGCGTCGGCGCGGCCTCGGTCAAGTTCCAGCGCAGCATGACTGTGCCAGACCAGATTCTGCCGGAGGGGTTCCAACGCTGGTTTGCGGCGCGCGGCTGGCAGCCACGGCCGCACCAGGTGACCATGCTGCGCCATGGGCTGTCGGGTGAGAGCGCGCTGCTGATCTCGCCCACCGGCGGCGGCAAGACGCTGGCGGGCTTTCTCGCCACGCTGGTGGAATTGCGCGAGACCCACAAAACGCCGGGCATTCACACGCTCTATGTGTCGCCGCTGAAGGCGCTGGCGGTGGACATTGCCCGCAACCTTGAGGCCCCCATTGCCGAGATGAACCTGCCCATCACGGTGGAGACGCGCACCGGCGACACGCCGCACGACCGTCGCCAGCGCCAGCGCCGCAAGCCGCCGGACATTCTCATCACCACGCCCGAACAGGTGTCGCTGCTGGTGGCGGACCCGGAGGCCGGGAAGCTGCTGGCGCATCTCTCCTGCGTCATCCTCGATGAGTTGCACGCGCTGGTGCCGAACAAGCGGGGCGCGCTCCTGTCGCTCGCGCTCACGCGGGTGCGGGCCCATGCGCCGCAGGTGCGCCTTGCCGGACTGTCGGCCACGGTGGCGGATGAAGGTGCCCTGGCGGCCTGGCTTGCGCCCGCCGGGGCAGCACCCGTGGCGCTGGTGAAGGGTCAGGCCGGGGCGGCACCGGATATACAGATCCTGAAGTCGCAGGAGCGCGTGCCCTGGGCCGGGCATTCGGCGCGCTATGCGGTGCCGGAAATCTATGCCGCGCTGAAACCGGCGGGGCTTGCCATCATCTTCGTCAATACGCGCTCGCAGGCCGAGCGGCTGTTTCAGGATCTGTGGGAGGCGAACGAGGATCACCTCGCCATTGCACTCCATCACGGCTCGCTCGACATGGCCCAGCGCCGCAAGGTGGAGGCGGCCATGGCAGCGGGGAAACTCCGCGCCGTGGTGGCGACCTCGACCCTCGACCTCGGCATCGACTGGGGCACTGTCGATCTGGTTATCCAGGTGGGCGCGCCCAAGGGCTCCAGCCGCCTGTTGCAGCGCATTGGCCGGGCCAATCACCGGCTGGACGAGCCAAGCCGGGCGCTGCTGGTGCCGTCCAACCGCTTCGAGGTTCTGGAATGCGAGGCGGCGGCCCTGGCGGCGGCAGAAAATGCTCAGGACACGGATTATCCCGTCATCATGAAGCTCGACGTTCTGGCCCAGCACATCCTGGGCCGGGCGGTGGCGGGGCCGTTCCATGCCGATGACCTCTACACCGAGGTGACCTCGGCCTTCACCTATCGCCGGCTGGAGCGGGAGCTGTTCGATCAGGCGCTCGATTATGTGGCAACCGGCGGCTATGCGCTCAAATCCTACGAGCGTTACGCCAAGCTGAAGCGCATGGGCGACGGGCGCTGGCGGCTGGCGCACCCGAGGATCGGCCAGCAATACCGGCTCAATGTCGGCACCATCGTGGAAAGCCCGATGCTGAAGGTCCGGCTGGCGTCGGTCAAATCGCGCGCCAGCCGACGGGTGCTGACCGGCGGGCGCGTGCTGGGCGAACTCGAGGAATATTTCCTGTCACAATTGAGCCATGGCGACACCTTCCTGTTCTCCGGCGAGGTATTGCGTTTCGAAGGGCTGGATGAATTCGGCGCGCTGGTGACGCGCGCCGCAGGCCGCGATCCCATGGTGCCGTCCTATCAGGGTGGCAGGTTTCCGCTCTCCACCCATCTTGCCGCCCGGGTGCGCGCCATGCTGGCCGATCCCGGCCAATGGCAGCACCTGCCGCCACAGGTGCGCGACTGGCTCTCGGTGCAGAAGTGGAAGTCGGTGGTGCCAGGGGCCGACCAGATGCTGGTGGAGACCTTCCCGCGCGCCGGGAAGCATTATCTCGTGTGCTACCCCTTCGAAGGCCGGCTGGCGCAGCAGACGCTGGGCATGTTGCTGACGCGGCGGCTGGAGCGGCGGGGGGCGCGGCCTTTGGGTTTCGTCGCCTCGGAATATGCCCTGGTCATCTGGACCGTAGCCGATCTTTCCAGCCTGATCGCGCGGGGACGATTGTCGCTGGCAGAGCTTTTTGACGAGGACATGCTGGGCGATGACCTGGAGGCGTGGCTGGCCGAAAGCGCGCTGATGAAGCGGACCTTCCGCGACGCCGCGCTGATCGCGGGCCTGATCGAGCGCCGCCACCCCGGCAGGGAAAAGACCGGGCGGCAGGTGACGGTGAACACCGACCTCATCTACGACGCGCTGCGCAGCCACCAGCCCGATCACATTCTGTTGCGCGCGGCCTGGGACGATGCCGCCTCCGGCCTCATCGATATTCACCGGCTGGGTGATCTGTTGCGGCGCATCCGGGGCCAGATCGTGCACCGCGCGCTCGATCAGGTGTCGCCGCTGGCGGTGCCGGTGCTGCTTGAGATCGGGCGCGAATCCATTTACGGCGAGGCCCATGATGCCCTTCTCGCCGAAGCCGCCGACGACCTCATGGAAGAGGCCATGCGGCTTGTCTAGGGAACACCGGATCAGCCTCGGGGGACTGGCCCTCATCCCCGACCGTTCGGGTGCCCTTTCGGTGCCGGATTTTTCCGCCCTGCTGGTGGCCGACCTGCACCTTGAGACCGGGGCTGCCCTGGCGCGGCGGGGCCTGCATGTGCCGCCCTATGACAGCCGCTCGTCCCTGACGCAACTCGAAGCCGTGCTGGCCATGACAAGGCCTGAACGGCTCATTTTCCTCGGTGACAGTTTTCACGATGCCGCCGGGGCGGCCGCCATGGACCCCGCCGACCGGCAGCGCCTTGCCGCCATCACGGCGCGGCATGACACCATCTGGGTCACCGGCAATCACGATCCTCATGCACCTGATGATCTGGGTGGGCGCGGCGTTGATGCGCTGGCGCTGGGGCCGGTGACCTTGCGCCATATCCCATCGCCCCGGCTGGGCGATGGCCATGAGATCGCGGGCCACCTGCATCCCGGCGCAACGGTGGTGCAGCGCAACGTGGCGGTGAAGCGCAAATGCTTCATCGCCGACGCGCGGCGGCTGATCATGCCGGCCTTCGGCAGTTACACCGGTGCCTTAAGTGTCTCATCTTCTGCTTTTAAAGGCCTGTTTGAGGAGGCGGATGCCCGCGTCTGGCTGACGGGCGCGGAAATTCACGTCTTTCCGCGCCAGCGCGTGGCCTGAAGGTTTTATCCCAAGCGCCTGTGTCTCAGCTCTTTTTTGCCTTCAGAGCCGCGACGATCTCCGGGGTTGCCTCACCCGTCACCTTGAAGCCGTTCTGCATCTGGAAGAGGCGGATGGCGTTGGCGGTGCGGCTGCCCATGCGCCCGTCCGGCGTGCCGATGCTATAGCCCAGACCGTTGAGCAAGGTCTGGACCTCGGCGATGTCGGAGTTGACGACGGGGGCCACCGCTTCCGGCGCGGCAGCGGTGCCCGAGGCATTCCAGTCGCCGCGCGTGACCGCGACGACATTGGCGACGTCCATGGTGCGCTTGGGCTGCCAGGAGGCCACCCGTTTTTTCACGTCATCCACCATGGCGGGCGACAGGCTGCGCGCGAGAACGGCAGCGCGATTGCTGGCGTCGGTGTCCTTCTGCTGGGCGGCGAGCGAATACCAGAAGAGCGCGTCGGAGCCGGAGGGCACGGTGCCGAGGCCGCGCTCGATCAGGACGGCGAGATTGAACTGGCTGTCCTTCAGGCCATGGTCGGCGGCCTGGCGGAACCAATAGACCGCACGGGTGTAGTCGGGCTTGCCCACGTTGCCGCTGGCCGCGATGCTGGCGGCATTGTGCATGGCGCGGATGTTGCCCTGGCGGCCTGCCTTCTCATAGAGCGACAGGGCGCGAGTGAAGTCCTGGGTGACGCCGGTGCCGCGTTCATAGAGGGTGGCAAGGCGGTATTGGGCGGGGGCCAGACCGCTTTGGGCAGCGCGTTCATACCATTCCGCTGCCTTGGCGGAGTCCTGCTTCACCACGCCGCCGTCGAGATAGCGGGTGGCAATGATGAATTGTGCCGTGGCGTCACCATCGCGGGCCGACTGGCGCAGCGCCATGGCCCCCAGCTCGGCGGGCGGCATTTCCACCGGCGGGGCACCGGCCTGCACCACGGCAGGCGGCGTGATGGAGGCGGTGGTCAGGCCGCCATCAGCGGCGAGAAGGCTGGCGATGGTGGTGGCCTTGCTGGTGATGTCCAGGCTGCCCTGCACCTTGGCCGGTTCAGCCGGTGCGGGTGCCGCGCCGTCAATGGCTGCAGGGGCGGTGTCCGTGGCGCTGCCGGGCATGACCTGAGGGGTTTCGGCCGGAAGCGGAACGGGCGCGGAGGCGGCGGGCTGGGGCACGGCGGTGGCGGCGGGCGGCGGCGCTGCCGGCTGCTGCACGGCCGCCGGTTCCACCGGCAGGGGTGCAGGCCTGGGCTGGCCGAAAATGTTCATGGTATAGGCCGAGACCGCCGCCAGCAGCAGCAGGCCGAGGAGCATCAGGCGCTTGCGCCTGGCGTCATTGTCGTTGGCAGCCGACTTGATTTCGGGCGCCGTCTTGGTGCCGTCCGGCTTGACGCCGGGCACCACCTTGCTGCCCTTCAGCGGCTTGCCCGGCTTTTCGGGCTTGGCGGCCTTGGGGGCCTTGGGGCCACGATTGAAAAAGGGCAGCCGGGAGAGCAGGCTCTTGACGCCCGTGGATTTCACACCGGCGAGGGCCCCCGCCGCGCCCGGGGTCACGCCCGCGAGGACGCTCTTGTGGGCGTTGGAGGCCTGGGCCATGCGGCGGGCGGCGGCGATGATGTCATCGACCGAGCCGGGAGCCGCTTCGGCAGCGCTTGTCTGCACACCGGCAAAGGGATTGGCCGGGGCGGTCGCTTCGACCGCTTCCGGGGTGAAGGGATTGGCGTCGAAGATCGGCGGCTCGGCGAAGATTTCCGCGGCAGCGGGCATGGCGGGAGGCGCGGTCTCGGCCATGGCGGGAGCGGCGGCCATGGTGCCGACGGCGGGCTGGGCCAGGGCATTGTTTTCCAGCTCAGCCAGCTTGGAGACGATCTGCTCCAACGTGTCGTGGACTGCCTGCAGCGTCTCCTGATTGCGCTGGTCGGCGCTGGCGGCGGTTTCGCGCACCGCGCGCAAGCCGTCCTGCAGGGCCTGAATTTCCGGTGCGGCGTCCATGGCCGCCATGGCCGCCATGGGCTGGGCGGCGCCAGAGAATTCGGCGGCGACACGCCGGGCCGCTTCCTCCGCCGTCTTTTCCGAGGTGGTGCGCGTCTGCTCCATGGCGTCATAGAGCTGGTTCACGGCCCGCTCGATGGTGTCGAGGCTGGTCAACTGGCTTTCGGCCCGGGCCAGGCGCTCGGCCATGGCGGTGATCTGGTTTTCCAGCGCCGACTGGGCGATGGGCGCAGCCCCCTGACTCATGGCTTCACTCAGCCGGCGGTCCATTTCGGCCATGCGCCGTTCCAGATCGGTGAGCTGCGGCTTGTGGGCCATGGAGCCTTGGGTCTGCTCCAGCCGCTCATGAATGTCGGTGACGCGACGGTCGAGGTCGGCCAGCGGACGCAGGTCCTGGCTCTGGGCGACGCGGGTGGAGAGCTGTTCCACGGCGGTGCGGAGTGCCGTCACGTCACGATCGGAGGCCAGGCCCTGACGGGTCTGGTCGATGCGCTGGTTCAGGGTTTCCACTTCGCCGCGCAGACGCTGCATTTCGGCAGGCGTGCCGTTCTGGCTGGCAAAGGCGGACTGGGCATCCTTGAGAAGGGTCAGGATGCGCTGTTCGATGGTGCGCAGTTCCTTCTGGCTGGCCTGCACCGCCGCCGTCTGGGCGCGCGAGGCCAAGGCCTCGGAATCCTGACGCACCCCGTCGATGCGTCCGGCAAGCTGCGACAGTTCGCGCTGCAGCAGTTCCGGCAGGGCCACGGCCTTGCCGGTTTCGGTGCGATCGATGCGGTTGGCCAACTCGCTGATGCGGGCTTCGAGATTGCGGATGGCGGGAGCCTGCTGCAGCACCTGTTCGTTGACCGAACCTGCCGCGCGGGTGGCCATGTCGGCCATGCGGTCCTGCATGGTCTTGAGCGTGTCGCGGGTGCGGCGCTCGCCGTTTTCAATGTGCTCGATGATGTTGCGCACCGCCTTTTCCAGCGACTGGAAGGCGGGGGTATCTTCGGGCTTGGTGGTGGATCGGGCGGATGGCGTGGTCTGGGCCAGCTGGCTGACCTGACGGCCGACGGCCGACAGGCGCTCATTGACGGCGGAGAAGGCTTCCACCGTCTGGCGCTCGTTGCTTTCGACCCGGTTCAGGATACGGCTCAAGGCTTCCTGGTCGGCCTGGCGGGTGGCGGCATAGGGAGCCGGTGTGGTGTCCTGGTCGCGGCGGGCGATGCGGGCCAGTTGTTCGGCGATATCCTCAAGGCGCACCGCATCACGCGGCTCATCGCGGCGATAGGAAGGGCGCGGTGGCGGGGCGGCGGGGGCGGCATCGTCGGCCTGTTCCAGAATGACGTTGTTCAGCCACTCGCCGAGCGTCATGCCCGAGCGGCGGGCAGCGAACTTGGCGGCCTCGCGCACTTCCGGCTCAATGCCCTTCACGCTCCATGGAATTCCCGGCTTCATCGCTGCCATCCGTTGTTATGCCGCCAGGCCATGGGTCAAAGACCCCACGGCAGGCGTCTGCCATTCGGCGTCAAAAGTTAACGGCTTTGGTAAATATTCGGTTAAGCCGGCGCGCGGACCGGGCCGCTTTCCGGGGCGGTGCAATTCGCCTGTTAAAACGCCGGGTGGCTTGGTTTCACAGTGGATTCAGCCATGGCCCGGCCAGCCCTGCTGTCCGGGCGAAAGGGCGATGATTCGCACAAACCTGACCACACTCCTTAAGGTTCGGCTGCGGCAGCGCCGCTTTACTCCCCGGCCATACGGCTTCTGATCTCGGCGCGGTGCGGGTGGGCCGGATAGGTGCCGAGGATGCGCATGTAGGAGGTGAAGAAGGCCAGTTCCTCCAGCGCCAGGCGGACATTGCGGTCCTCCGGGTGGCCGTCGATGTCGGCATAGAACTGGGTGGCCGAGAACTGGCCCTCGAGCTGATAACTCTCCAGCTTGGTCATGTTGACGCCATTGGTGGCAAAACCGCCGAGCGCCTTGTAGAGGGCGGCGGGCACGTTGCGCACCCGGAAGACGAAGCTCGTCACCACCGGCCCGTCGCCCGGTGCGGCGTCGCGGCGCTCCGGCGCCAGCACCACGAAGCGGGTGGTGTTGTGGACCTCGTCCTCGATGTTCTCGCGCGCCAGTTCCAGGCCATAGATTTCGCCCGCCAGTCTGGTGGCGATGGCAGCCCGCGCGGGGTTGCGGTTTTCCGACAGTTCGCGGGCCGCCCCCGCGGTGTCCACCGCCACCACGGGGGAAAGCCCCAGGTCGCGGATGGCCTTGCGGCACTGGCCCAGGGCATGGACGTGGCTGTGCACGGTCTTGACCGTCTTCAGGTCGGTGCCGGGCAGGACGAGAAGCTGGTGATGCACACGCAGGAAGTGTTCGCCGATGATGGCGAGATTGCTGGCGGGCATGAGGTGGTGAATGTCGGCCACCCGGCCTGCCACCGAGTTGTCGATGGGGATCATGGCCAGCCGCGCCTGCCCGTCGCGCACCGCCTGAAAGGCATCCTCGAAGGTGCGGCAGGACAGGGGCTCATGGTCGGGGTAGGCTTCAAGGCAGGCGATGTGGGAATTGGCTCCGGGTTCACCCTGATAGGCAATCTTGGCGGTCATCATGGTCTCACTTGGCCGGCCTTAACATCAGCCGGGCCTGTTCCAGGTCCTCCGGCGCATCCACTCCCAGAGGCACCGCATCCACCCGCACTACGGCAATCCGCATGCCATGATCAAGGGCGCGCATCTGTTCCAGCCGGCGCTCGCGCTCGCGGGCCGACACCGGCAGGGCGACGAAGCGCTCCAGCGCGGCCCGGCGATAGGCATAGACGCCGATGTGGTGCCAGAAGGGCGGCTCATGCTCCGGCGTCAGGGTGCGCACGAAGTCGCGGGCAAAGGCGACCTCGCGCGTGGCGCTCAGGGGGGCAATGGCCTTGACCACATTGGGATTGTCACGCTCGGCGGCCGTGGTGATGGGGGCGGCGATGGTGGCGATGTCCACCTGCTCATTGGCCAGGCCCGCCAGACAGCGCTGGATGGCCAGCGGATCGATGGTGGGAAGATCGCCCTGGACATTGACGGCATATTGGAACTTGCGGGCGGGATCACGCAGGGCCAGCGCCTGGGCAATGCGGTCCGAACCCGAGGGCAGGTTGGGGTCGGTGGCCATGGCGTCGCCGCCCTGGCGGCGGACGGCCTCGGCAATGTCGTTTTCGGCGGCGGCGACCAGAACCTGGCCGACATTGGCCGCCAGCGCCCGGCGCCAGACATGGACGATCATGGGCTGGCCGTGGATGTCAGCCAGGGGCTTTCCGGGCAACCTTGTGGAGGCCAGACGGGCGGGAATGACGACGATGGTATTGGCGAGTTCGATCATACGCAAAAAAGTCTAATTGGTTTGGTGGGCTGCTTATACCGGTTGCGCAAGGGCCGGGAAAGCACTAGGTAAGTTTCCGCTAATATGCCTCAACAAGGATAGCGTCGCATGAACATCATTCCCTTCCTGTCCAAGACCGCCCTCTCGGCGGTTGGCACGGCTGCCATGCTCGTCGGCATCAATGCCCTGGGCTCCAGCCTCTACAGCACGTCCGCTCCGGCCACGCCGGGCTTTCTGATCCAGACGGCGGAAGCTGCGGCTCCGGCGGCGCCTGCTCCGGCGGCGGCCCCTGCGCCGGCGGCTGAAACCCAGGTTGCCCAGACCGAAACGCCTGCGGCCCCTGCTGCGGCGCCTGCGGCTCCCGCCGCTGCCCCGGCTGCCGCTCCGGCGGCTCCCGCCGCTGGCGGTGAGTCCCTCGGCGCCCGCATGGCCAAGGCCGACATGGCCGCTGGCGAAAAGGCCGCCAAGGTCTGCGTCGCCTGCCACGACTTCGCCAAGGAAGGCAAGAACAAGGTCGGTCCGCACCAGTGGGGTGTGGCTGGCCGCGCCATGGGTTCGGTCGCCGATTTCAAGGGCTATTCCGAGGACCTGAAGGCCAAGGGTGCTGCCGGTGAGACGTGGACGCTCGAAAACCTCGACGTCTACCTGACCTCGCCCAAGGACTTCGTGAAGGGGTCCAAGATGGCCTTCGCCGGCATCAAGGACGCCCAGCAGCGCGCCAACGTCATTGCCTGGATGAACGCCCAGTCCGATGCGCCGCTGCCGGCTCCGGCCCCGTAAGCGACATAATCACTTGCTTCAAGACCCACCGGCGGAGCGATCCGCCGGTGTTTTGTTTTGTGTTTGCATCACCGGGCGCCTGACTATACTCGCCCGAATCACCTTGCCGCCGGAACCGCCATGACGATTGACCGCCGCCGTTTCATCAAGCTTGCTGCCGCGCCCCTTGCCGTTCCTGCCTTTCCCTGGCGCGCGCTGGCCCAGGACCGGTCCTTCACCCATGCGCTCACCCTGTTCTCCGACATCAAGTATCCGGCGGACTTCAAGCAGTTCGATTATGTGAATGGCGCAGCGCCCAAGGGCGGGGTGATCCGCGTGGGCGTGGTCGGCTCCTTCGACAGTCTCAACCCCTATACCTTCAAGGGCGAGGCCGCCGCCGCCGCACCGGCCGAGACTCTCATGACCCGGTCGCTCGACGAACCGGCGACGCAATATGGCCTGCTGGCGGGTGAGGTGTGGCATCCCGAGGACCGCTCCATGGTGGTCTTTCGCCTGCGGCCGGAAGCGCGCTTCCACGACGGTTCGCCGGTGACGGCGGAGGACGTGGCCTGGAGCATGATGACGCTCAAGGAGGTGAACCCGCGCATGGCCGCCTATTACCACAACGTGGTGAAGGCAGAGGTGACGGGCGCGCGCGAGGTCACCTTCATCTTTTCCGAAAAGGGCAACCGTGAGATGCCCTCCATCACCAGCGAACTGCCGGTCTTGTCGAGGGCCTGGTGGACCGGCAAGGATGCGGCGGGCAAGGCGCGCAACATCGCTGAAATCGCGCTGGAGCCGCCGCTCACCTCGGGTCCCTATCGCGTGGCGGACTTCAAGCCGGGGGCCAGCATCAGCCTCGAGCGGGTGAAGGACTATTGGGGCGAGAGGCTGCCGGTCAACGTCGGCCAGAACAATTTCGACCGCATGGAGATCATTTATTTCCGCGATGCCAATGTGGCGCTGGAGGCCTTCAAGGCCGACCAGTATGACTATCGGGTCGAGTCCTCCTCGAAGATGTGGGCCACGGGCTATGATATTCCCGCGGTGAAGGACGGGCGCTGCATCAAGACCGAACTGACCTTCCGCAATGTCAACGGCATGCAGGGCTATGTGTTCAACCTGCGCCGTGACAAGTTCAAGGATGTGCGGGTGCGGCGCGCCTTCAACCTGGCCTTCGATTTCGAATGGGCCAATGCCAACTTGTTCTACGGGCAATACACGCGCTCGCGCTCCTTCTTCAACAAGTCGGACATGGAGGCCAAGGGCCTGCCGTCGCCCGAGGAACTGGCGCTGCTGGAGCCGCTGAAGGCCGATCTGCCGCCGGAGGTCTTCACCACCGAATATCAGAACCCGGTGAACGCCACGCCCCAGGACCGGCGCAAGAACCTGCGCGAGGCCGCCGATCTTCTGGCCCAGGCAGGCTGGACCATCACCAGTGCGGGCGGGCGCAACCTCTTGAAGAACGCCAGGGGCGAGCCCTTCACGGTGGAATTCCTGCTCGATTCACCACTCTTCGAGCGCATCACGCTGCCCTTCCAGAAGCAACTGGAGATGCTGGGCTTCACGGTGAACGTGCGCACGGTGGACTCGACGCAATACGAGCGCCAGCGGCAGACCTTCGATTTCGATATGGTAGTGAACGTCTGGGGCGAGTCGCTCTCGCCCGGCAACGAGCAGCGCGGGCAATGGGGCAGTGCCGCCGCCGACCAGGCGGGCAGCGACAATCTTGCGGGCCTGAAGAATGCCGCCATCGACAGGCTCATCGAGGCCGTGATCTTCGCCACGGATCGCGCCGCCCTGACCACGGCGTGCAAGGCGCTGGACCGGGCCCTGGCCTGGACGCAATTCGTGGTGCCGCACTGGTATTCGGCCACGACGCGGCTGGCCTATTGGAACCGCTTCGGCATGCCCGACACGCTGCCGGAATATGATGCGCCCATTCCCTCGGGCTGGTGGTATGAAGCAGAGAAGGCCAGGACGGTGAAGCCGTGATGATGATCGGGGCGGCGGCACACTGATGGGCGCCTATATTCTCAAGCGCCTGCTTCTGATGATCCCGACGCTGCTCGGCATCATGCTCATGACCTTCGTGGTCATTCAATTCGTGCCGGGCGGTCCCATCGAGAAGATCATCTCCGACATTCAGGGCACCGGCCAGGACGCCGCGGGGCGCATCTCCGGCAATACCGGCACCGAGGCGGGAGGCGGAAACCAGGCGGGCGCGGGCAGCGAGGTCACCGGCAAATATCGCGGCGCGGCGGGGCTTGATCCCGAACTCATCAAGCAGCTCGAAAAGCAGTTTGGCTTCGACAAGCCGCCGGCCACGCGCTTTCTCCTGATGGTGCGGGACTACGCCACCTTCAATTTCGGCCAGAGCTATTTCCGCGGCCGTCCGGTGGTCGATCTCATCATCGAGAAGATGCCGGTGTCCATCTCGCTCGGCCTGTGGTTGACGCTCATCACCTATTTCGTGTCCATTCCCCTGGGCATCGCCAAGGCGGTGCGCGACGGGTCATCCTTTGACATCTGGACCTCGGCGGCGATCATCGTCGGCTATGCCATACCCGGCTTCATCTTCGCCATCATGCTGGTGGTGGTCTTTGCCGGGGGCAGTTATTTCTCGTGGTTTCCCCTGCGCGGGCTGACCTCGGACAATTTCTCGTCCCTGAGCCTCGTCGGCAAAATTCTCGACTATGCCTGGCATCTGGTGTTGCCGCTTACCGCCATGGGCATTTCCAGTTTCGCCACCATGACGCTGCTGACCAAGAATTCCTTCCTCGATGAAATCCGCAAGCAATATGTGACGACGGCGCGGGCCAAAGGCCTGACCGAACGTCAGGTGCTCTATGGCCATGTCTTCCGCAACGCCATGCTGCTGGTCATCTCCGGTTTTCCGGGAGCCTTCCTGTCCGCCTTCTTTGCCGGCTCGCTGCTGATCGAGACGATCTTCTCGCTCGACGGCCTGGGCTATCTCATGTTCAAGGCGGCCATCGACCGCGACTATGCTATCGTCTTTGCCAATCTCTACATCATGACGCTCTTCGGCCTCATCGTGGCGCTGATCAGCGATCTCACCTACACCTGGATCGATCCGCGCATCGATTTTGAATCGCGTGAGGTGTGAGGATCGTGGCGCTGTTTCACCTCAGCCGTCTGAACCAGAAGCGCTGGAGCCTGTTCACGCGCCATCGCCGGGGCTTCTGGTCGCTGTGGATTTTCATCGCCTTGACCGTCTTGTCCTGGCTGGCGCCGGTCATCGCCAATGACCGGCCCATTCTTGCCTCCTACAAGGGCGAGCTTTTGTTTCCCACCCTTGTCGATTACCCGGAGGCAAAATTCGGCGGCTTCCTGGCCCAGACCGATTATCGCAATCCTCTGAACACGGATGAAATTGCCGCCAATGGCTGGCTGATCTGGCCGCCCATCCGCTATTCCTATGACACGGTGAACCTGGAACTGCCGCGGCCGGCGCCGTCGCCGCCTGCCTTCAAGCTGACCCGGGAGGAGGTCTGCGCCAAGTATCCGCAAGGGGGGGCTGACCCGCAATGCGTGGCGGGCAACATGAACTGGCTCGGCACCGACGATCAGGGCCGCGATGTGGTGGCGCGGCTGATCTGGGGCTTCCGCCTGTCGGTCACCTTCGGGCTTATCCTGGCGCTGCTGTCGTCCATCATCGGCGTGGCGGCGGGCGCGGTGCAGGGTTATTTCGGCGGCTGGACCGATCTTCTGTTCCAGCGTTTCATCGACATCTGGTCGTCCATGCCGACGCTTTACCTGCTCATCATCCTGTCGGCCTTCATCACGCCGAACTTCTGGCTGCTGCTGTTGATCCTGGTGCTGTTCTCATGGACCTCACTCGTCGGCGTGGTGCGCGCCGAATTCCTCCGGGCACGGAATTTTGAATATGTGCGCGCCGCCAAGGCGCTGGGCCTGTCCGACACGAAGATCATGATCAAGCACCTTCTGCCCAATGCCGTGGTTTCCACCATCACCTTCCTGCCCTTCATCGTCTCGGCCTCGGTGACCACCCTGACGGCGCTGGATTTCCTCGGTTTCGGCCTGCCGCCGGGCTCGCCGTCGCTGGGCGAGCTTCTGGCCCAGGGCAAGAACAACCTGCAGGCGCCCTGGCTCGGCATCACCGGCTTTCTCGTCACCTCGGTCATGCTCACCCTTCTCGTCTTCATCGGCGAGGCGGTGCGCGATGCCCTTGATCCCCGGAAGACCTTCACATGAGCGCGCGCCTGCTGGAGGTGAAGGATCTGTCGGTGGCCTTCCGCCAGGAGGGCCGCGAGACGCTCGCCGTCGATCATGTGTCCTTCGGCATCGCCAAGGGCGAGACCCTGGCGCTGGTGGGCGAGTCGGGATCGGGCAAGTCGGTCTCCGCCCTGTCGATCCTGAAGCTCCTGCCCTATCCGGCGGCGTCGCATCCCTCCGGTGAGGTCTGGTTCAAGGGCCGCAATCTCATCGATCAGGATGAAACCGACCTGCGCGAGGTGCGCGGCAACGACATCACCATGATCTTTCAGGAGCCCATGACCTCGCTCAATCCGCTGCATACGGTGGAGCAGCAGATCGGCGAGATTCTGGAGCTGCATCAGGGCCTGAAGCTGGCGGCGGCGCGGGCGCGCATCGTCGAGCTTCTGGGCACGGTGGGCATCCGCGATCCGGAAACGCGGCTTCAGGATTATCCGCACCAATTGTCCGGCGGCCAGCGCCAGCGCGTGATGATCGCCATGGCGCTTGCCAACAATCCCGACCTGCTCATTGCCGACGAGCCGACGACCGCGCTTGATGTGACGGTGCAGGCCCAGATCCTGAAACTGCTGAAGGAATTGCAGCAGGAAACCGGCATGGCGCTGCTGCTCATCACCCATGACCTCGGCATCGTGCGGCGCATGGCCGACCGGGTGGCCGTGATGCAGAGGGGCAAGATCGTCGAGCAGGGCGCCACCGAGAGGGTCTTCACCGCGCCGCAGCATGCCTATACCAGAATGCTGCTGGCCGCCGAACCCAAGGGCAGACCGCCCGCCGCCGATGCCACAGCGCCCGTGGTGGTGGAGACCCGGGATCTCAAGGTGTGGTTTCCGATCAAACGCGGCTTCTTCCGCAAGACGGTGGGACACATCAAGGCGGTGGATGGCATCTCGCTCAAGCTGCGCGCCGGGCAGACGCTGGGCATCGTGGGCGAATCCGGTTCCGGCAAGACCACATTGGGGCTGGCCATCCTGCGGCTCATTGCCTCGCGGGGAGAGATCCTGTTCCGGGGCCAGCGCCTCGACGGGCTGTCGGCGCGCGCCATGCGGCCCCTGCGCCACGACATGCAGATCGTGTTTCAGGATCCCTTCGGCTCGCTGTCGCCGCGCCTGTCCATTCTCGGCATCGTGGAAGAAGGCCTGCTGATCCAGAACCCGGAACTGACGGCGGCGGCGCGGCGGGAAAAGGTGGCAACGGCGCTGACCGAGGTGGGCCTCGATCCTGACGCCATGGACCGCTATCCGCATGAATTTTCCGGCGGCCAGCGCCAGCGCATCGCCATTGCCCGCGCCCTGGCGCTGGAACCGAAGTTCATCATGCTGGATGAGCCCACCTCGGCCCTCGACATGTCGGTGCAGGCCCAGGTGGTGGACCTGTTGCGCGCGCTGCAACAGAGGCACAATCTGGCCTATCTCTTCATCAGTCATGACCTGAAGGTGGTGCGCGCGCTCGCCAATGAGGTCATCGTCATGCGCAATGGCGTGGCAGTGGAGCACGGAGCGGCGCAGCAGATCTTCGATGCACCGCAGACGGATTACACGGTGGCGCTGATTGCCGCGGCCCTCAACCTCAAGACCGTGGGCGGCGATGTGGTGAAGCAATGAGCGCGTTCCTCATCGTTGCCCCCACCTGGCCTGCCGATGTCTGGCGCACGGCCATGGCGGAGGCCGCTCCCGACCACGACATCAGGGTCTGGCCGGAGGTTGGCGCGGTGGCGGACATTCACTATGTCGGGGCCTGGCTGCCCCCGGCCCATGCGCTGGCTGGCCTGCCCCATCTCAAGGTGATCTTTTCACTGGGTGCCGGGGTTGATGCCATTCTGCGCGATGACACCCTGCCCCGGGATGTTCCGCTGGTGCGGGTCAATGATGCCGACCTCACCATGCGCATGGGCGAATACATCATGCTCCATGTGTTGCTGCATCACCGCCAGCAGCGACGGCTCGATGAAAACCAGCGCAACAAGGTGTGGGACAGTTTTGCCACCCATGCCGCGAGCGACTTGCGCATTGGCGTGATGGGCTTGGGGGTTCTGGGGGCCGATGCGGCCCGCAAGCTCGCGGTCATGGGCTTTCCCGTGGCCGGCTGGAGCCGCACGCGCAAGGACATTCCCGGCATCGAGAGTTTTGCCGGGCCGGATGAGTTCGACGGCTTTCTGGCGCGCAGCGATGTGCTGGTGTCGCTTTTGCCCGCCACGCCGGAGACCACGGGCATCATTAATCATGGCATGCTGCGCAAGCTGGCGCGCACCGGCCCCTTTGGCGCGCCCATTCTGATCAATGCCGGGCGCGGCCGCCAGCAGGTGGAGGCCGACATCCTGCGGGCACTCGACGACGGCACCCTCCATGGCGCGAGCCTTGATGTTTTCCAGACGGAACCGCTGCCCAAGGAGTCGCCCCTGTGGAGCCATCCGAAGGTCATCGTGACCCCGCATGCGGCAGCGGACTCCGATCCCGCCGCGATCTGCCGCTACATCGCGGGGCAGATGGCGCGTTTTGAACGCGGCGCGGAATTGCAGAATGTGGTGGACCGGAGCCGCGGCTATTAGCGCAACTGACGATCAAATCGGAACGATTTGAGAGAGAAAAAGTTGCGCCAACATATTGATTTTCGAGCAACTTATCGGCGGCAGTTGATTCCAACTGACCGCCGGTTGCTCTAGAGCCGCTTGACGGATGTGACCGGCTTGCCGGAAGCGGCGATGCGCTTGACCGCCTCGGCCAGCGGCTCGCTTGCGACCAGCATGTGGTGGCCGTTGGCATGGAGCAGCATGGTCGCGTCGGTCATGATGCCGACATGGCCATCCCAGAAGACGAGATCGCCGCGCTGCAGACCCGTGCGGTCATTCTGCGGCAGGCTGCGGCCCAATTCCTTCTCCTGCATGTCGCTGTCGCGCGGGGCGCGTTTGCCGCAAGACTGCAGCGCCACCTGCACCAGCCCTGAACAGTCAAGGCCATGGACGGTCTTGCCGCCCCAGAGATAGGGCGTGCCGAGGAACTGTTCCGCCACCGCCACGAAGTCGTGGTGATGTTCCGTGAGCGGACGAAGGTGCGCCGAAAAAACATAACCGCCGCTGGCCAGCGCGGCATAGGCACCGTCGGTGCCGGTTACCGTCACCCCGGCATTGAGCGGCAGGAAGCGGTGCGGCGTGGTCTTGAGGTTGGCCTGGGGATAAATGAGCGTCGCGGGCACGGCGACATGATGGGTGGGCGCCAGCGCCACGGGTGCGAGAGCGGCCACCGGCACATGCCCGACATAACCATCGCGCGTCAACTGGGCCCAGGCAAAACCGTCCTTCACCGCGAAGACCTGCAACGTCTCACCGAAGAGAGCTTCGGTCAACTGCATGGCGTCGGCTTGCGGTTCCTTTCGCAGCGGTGCGGCAAAGACCTTCACCTGCATGGTGACGCCGGGTTCAAAACGGGCGGCCGCCACCCTGCCCTTCAGGCGCGCATCAGCAAGGTCGGCGCGGGCCGCATGAAGCCGTGGGTCCAGCGCCATGGTCAGCGTCCCTTCCGGCTTTCGGCGGCGGCGAGATCGCCCAGCCGTTCGAGATAGAGGGCGCCTTCCACCGTGCGCTGGATCAGCACATTGCGCCGGTCGCTCTCGTCGCGACGGCGGTTGACCAGGCGGTGCTTGCCCATGGAGTCCAAGGCGCGGGTGATGACGGGCTTGGTCACCCTGAGGCGGGTTGCGAGATCGCGCACCGTGTGCGGCGGCGGATCGAGATAGATGGTGAGCAGGATGGTCATCTGGCGCAGCGACAGATCGGGGGCATCATCCAGCACCTGGCGCAGCGATACCGCGTGCCACAATTCCAGTGCTCGTCCGGGGGTGAGACCGTCGCCCAGGGCCATGTCTCCAGCCTTCGTTTCGGATCCGGTTCAATTGTGCCGCGAAGTCCGCCGGGCCGCAACCACCTTGCCGTGGCGTTCCCGCAAGAGGGTGAACAGGGCGCGAATGGCCTGGGCCTCGCCGCCCATGGGCCGCCCCGGCCTGGCCTTGGGCACCCAGGCATAGAGGTCGAAGTGCACGAAGGACCGGGCCCGTTCGACGAAGCGGCGCAGGAAGAGCGCGGCCTGGATCGACCCGGCAAAACCCGCCGTGCCGTTGTTGTTCATGTCGGCCACGGGGCTGTCGTAAAGCGCATCATAGGGCCGCCACAGGGGAAGCCGCCACAGGGGATCATTCTGGGCCGCGGCATGGCGGGCGATGGCGGCGGCGAGGTCGTCGTCATCGGTGTAGAAGGGCGGCAGGTCCGGCCCCAGGGCAACGCGCGCCGCGCCGGTGAGGGTTGCCATGTTGATGAGCAGGTCGGGCTTTTCCTCGTCGGCCAGGGCCAGTGCCTCGCACAGGATGAGGCGGCCTTCGGCATCGGTGTTGCCGATCTCGACGGTGAGGCCCTTGCGCGTCCTGAACACGTCGCCGGGGCGGAAGGCGGCCCCGGAAACGGCGTTTTCCACGGCGGGAATGAGAACGCGGAGCCGCACGGGCAGTTTCTCCGCCATGACGAGACGGGCGAGACCCAGCACGCTGGCGGCCCCGCCCATGTCCTTTTTCATCAGCGCCATGCCGGCGGCGGGCTTGAGATCAAGGCCGCCGGAGTCAAAGCACACGCCCTTGCCCACCAGCGTCACCTTCGGATGGCGCGGATTGCCCCAGGTGAGATCGATGAGGCGGGGGGCGCGCGGGCTGGCCTGACCCACCACATGAATGAGGGGGAAATTCCTGGCCAAGGCCGCCCCGCGCGTAACGGCGACCCGCGCGCCATGGGCGCGGGCGGTGGCCTTGACCGTGGCTTCCAGCTCGTCAGGGCCCAGCAGATTGGCGGGCGTGTTGACGAGGTCGCGCACCTGATGGACGGTTTCGGCCATGCGCAACACCAGCGCGCGGTCAACCCCGGCGGGACAGACCAGTGCCGCCCTGGCGGATTTTGCCGGGCGGAAGGGATCATAGGCATAGGCCTCCAGCAGCCAGGCCAGGGCCACGATTTCCTCCCCCCCGGCGGCGTCGGCAAACCGATAGGTGCCCGGCGGCAGGGACCACACGAGCTTGCCGAGAGTGAAGGGATCAGCATCAGGCCGGGGCGCGCCCACCAGAACCGCCGACACCTTGCCCGAGGCTTCGGCCAGGGGCAGCAGGCTCAGGGGTGCCGCGCTGAACCCTTGCGCCTCGGCCCAGGTCCGGTCACGGGCGGAGAGCTTGCCTGCCTCCCGGTGCCAGTCATCGGCGGCAATGAGGCGGAGGGATGTGGCCGCGCGGGTGGCAGCGGGCAGAAGAAGCCGGGAAAGGTCGGTCATGGCGCGTCCATTCAGTCATTATGACGGTCTCGCCGCCCCCGATTAACAGTTTGTTGACCATGAGGCTCACAAGATCGGGCCACTCTATCTCACGATTCCCCGGAGTTTTCCATGTGTGCCTGTGTCTGCGCTTTTCCCCGGCGGGGTGTCGCGGCCACGATGCTTTTGGTGTCCGCCCTGGCGCTCTCAGCCTGCCAAAGCCGCACGAGCCAACAGCTCTCCACCGACCCGATGACCACTGCCAGCACCACGGCCCCCTCCCTGTCGGATACGGCCAGGCTCAGTGACCAGTGGCAGAAGGATCCCGGCAATGTGAAGGTCGGCCTTGCCTATGTGGCCGGCCTGGAAAGGGTTGGCAACAGCCAGCGGCAACTCGAAGTGCTCGGCAGATTGGCCGCAGCTCATCCCGGAGACGGCACCGTTCAAGCCGCCTATGGCAAGAAGCTTCTGGCAGTGGGCCGGGCAGATCAGGCTGCCACGGTGCTGGAACAGGCTGCCGGCCAGCCCGGGGCCACCTGGCAAATTCACAACGCCCTGGGCTCGGCCTATGACGACCAGGGCCAATATGCCAAGGCGCAGGAGACCTATGATCGCGCGCTTGCCATGAGCCCCAGTCAGGTTCAGGTCCTGAACAACATGGGCATGTCGCAGGCCCTGTCCGGCAATCTCAAGGCGGCAGAAGCCACGCTTCGCAAGGCGCTGGCGCAACCCAACAGCCGCTCCTTCCCCAAGGTGCGCCAGAATCTGGCGCTGGTGGTGGGCTTGCAGGGGCGGTTCGATGAATCGCGCCAGATCGCCAGCACCGACCTGCCCGCCAATCAGGTGGAGGCCAACCTCGCCTATCTCGAGAAAATGCTGGCCCAGCCCAACACCTGGCAGCAATTGGCCGGCGGCAAAAGCGACGGCTGATCCGGCACTCCCGCAGCGGACAATTGCCAAAGAAAACGCCGGAGCACGCTCCGGCGTTTTTCATTTGACGATGGGGATCGCCGTTACTGGACGTTCATGACCATGATGATGGACGGCCCGAGGATGACCACGAAAATGATGGGGAGAAAGAAGAGGATCATCGGCACCGTGAGTTTGGGCGGAAGCGCCGCGGCCTTCTTTTCGGCGAACTGCATGCGCACTTCGCGGTTTTCCTGGGCGAGCACGCGCAGCGCGGTGCCGAGCGGCGTCCCGTAGCGTTCGGCCTGGATGAGCGAGGTGACGACCGAGCGCACCGTGTCGATGTCGACGCGCTTGCCAAGGTTCTCGAAGGCCTTGCGGCGATCCTGCAGGAAGGACAGTTCGGCAACTGTCAGCGTCAATTCTTCGGACAGCGGCACCGACTGGCGGCCGATCTCGCGGGCCACGCGGGTCATGGCGGGCTCGACGGACATGCCGGACTCAACGCAGATGAGCAGCAGGTCGAGGGCGTCGGACCAGGCGCGGCGGATCGACTCCTGACGCTTGGAGATCATGTTCTTCAACACCAGGGCGGGCATATAGAAACCGGCGATGAGGCCGCCCATGGCCATGGCGAGACGCGTGGTGGTGGCCACCGGGGTGGTGTAAACAAACGAGGTGTAAAGAAAAACGCCAATGGCCGCGACGATGGGCACCACCATGCGCACCACCAGATAGGTGAACAGGTGGCTTTCATTGCGCAAGCCCGCCTTGCGCAGGAATTCACGCGAGGTTTCGGCTTCGAAGACCTTGCGCAGATTGAGCACATCGACCAGTTGGCGCGTCACGCCGCTCTTCTTGCTGTCACGCAGCTTTGCTTCACTGCCCGCCGCCAGAGCCGCCTTTTGCGCGGCGCGCAGGCGATCACGTTCCTGGGTGACGCCCTTGATGCGGCTGTTGAGCTTGTCGCTCTGGAACATGGGCATGGCGAGCGTGAGAACTGTGGCGAAGGTCGCCACGGCCACCAGCAGGGTGACGGCGGTTTCCATCTTCATCAGTTCACTGATCAGGCCCATCATTTCCCCCGGTCAGAAATCGAAATTGATCATTTTGCGCATGACCAGAACGCCCATGAGCATCCAGACGCCGCAACCGATCAGGAGCATGTTGCCGATGGAGGTGTTGAACATCGGCGAAAGATAGGTGGGGTTGAGGAAGGTCATCATCAGCGCGATGAAGAAGGGCAGCGCACCGATGATGGCGGCCGAAGACTTGGCTTCCTGGCTGACCGACTTGATCTTGGCTTTCATCTTCTTGCGGTCACGCAGCACCTTCGACAGGTTGCCCAGCGCTTCCGACAGGTTGCCGCCGGTCTTGGATTGAATGGCCATGACAATGGCGAGGAAGTTGACCTCGGCCAGCGGCATGCGCTCGACCATGCGCTCAATGCCCTGATCGATGGAAATGCCGACGCGCTGGCCTTCCACCACCTCGACAAATTCCGGCCCCACCGGCGGCCCGGTTTCATTGGCAATGACCTTCATGGCGTCGGACACGGGCAGACCGGCCTTGAGACCACGCACCATCACGTCAATGGCGTCGGCAAAGTCACGCAGGAAAATGTCCTGGCGGCGGCGGCGCAGGAACCCCAGAAACCAGCGCGGGAATCCGAGCGAGAAAACAAAGGCCAGACCAGCCGAAAGATAGAGCGGCAGGCCGAAAATCATGGGCACCAGTGCCATGCCGGCACCCAGAGCGAGGGAAAACAGCCAGAACTGGCGCACCGAAATGTCCAGACCCGACTGGGCAATGAGCGTGCGCAGCGTGATTTTCTTGCGCTTGCGTTCGCGCTCTTCGATCTGCTTCAGCGATTCCTGAACCTGTTTGCGGCGCTCCTTGCCTTCATCCTGCAGGCGGCGCGCCCCGCCACTGCTCTTGTTGTTGGCCAGGGCCTTGATACGCTGGTTCTTGGTATCGTTGGCGAACATGGGAAAGAGCACCGCCAGCGCCACACCGCCCACGGCAATGGCCACCATGATGGTGAAGGCCAGATTCTGCATGTCGCCGCCGAAATTCATGAACTCAACTCTCCGAAACTCGCGGTCTATTCGTCTTCGTTGCGCATTTCGGCCTTTTCGAGGGCCTCGGCGAGACGGCGCTCCTCATTATAATAACGGGCGCGGTCCCAGAAATGCGGGCGGGCAATGCCGGTGGAACGATGACGGCCGATGATCTTGCCGTTGGCGTCCTCGCCGGTGATTTCATAGACAAAGAGATCCTGGGTGATGATGACATCCCCTTCCATGCCGATCACCTCGGTGATGTGGGTGATGCGGCGCGAACCATCACGCAGACGCGCGGCCTGCACGATGACGTCGATGGAACCGGTGATCATCTCCTTGATGGTCTTGGAGGGCAGCGAGAAGCCGCCCATGGTGATCATGGATTCAAGACGCGAGAGAGCTTCGCGCGGGCTGTTGGCGTGGAGCGTGCCCATGGAACCGTCGTGACCGGTGTTCATGGCCTGAAGCAGGTCGAAGGCTTCAGGTCCACGGACTTCGCCGACGATGATCCGCTCGGGACGCATACGCAGACAGTTCTTCACCAGATCGCGCATGGTAATGGCCCCCTCGCCCTCGAGGTTGGGCGGGCGGGTTTCCAGACGCACCACATGGGGCTGCTGCAACTGAAGTTCGGCGGCGTCTTCGCAGGTGATGATGCGTTCGTCGTGATCGATGTGGCCGGTGAGACAGTTGAGCAGGGTCGTCTTGCCCGAACCGGTGCCGCCAGAGATGAGGACGTTGCAGCGCACGCGGCCCACGATCTCCAGAATGGTGGCGCCTTCCGGCGTGATCGACTTGAACTTCACCAGGTCGGAAAGTTTCAGGCGGTCGCGCTTGAACTTACGAATGGTGAGGGCGGGGCCGTCGATGGCCAGCGGACCCACGATGACGTTGACGCGGGAGCCGTCGGGCAGACGCGCGTCGCAGATGGGGCTGGCTTCGTCGACGCGGCGGCCGACCTGGCTGACGATGCGCTGGCAGATGTTGAGGAGCTGGGTGTTGTCGCGGAAGCGCACCCCGGTCTTTTCCATCTTGCCGCCGACTTCGATGAAGGTCGTGGCCGCGCCGTTGACCATGATGTCGGCGATGTCGTCGCGGGCCAGCAAGGGTTCCAGCGGGCCGTAGCCCAGAACGTCGTTGCAGATGTCCTCGAGCAGTTCTTCCTGCTCGGCGATGGACATCACCACGTCCTTCAGCGTGATGATCTCATTGACGATGTCGCGGATTTCATCGCGCGCGGCATCGCGGTCGAGCTGGCCCAGGTCGATGGCGTCGATGAGCGCGTTAAAGATGGTGCCCTTGATGTCGTAATAATTGTCCGAGCGGTTGCGCATGGCGGCGGGGGCGCGCGGTGCGGCGGGCTGGGGCGGAGCAGGCGCACGGGCCGGCTGGCTGCCGGCAAACTGGCCGGGGGCCGTTTGCATGGGCAGGTCGGGAATGAAACCCGGCGCGGCCGGTGCGGCCAACCCGGGCGACGAGGCCGCAGCCGTGGCCGGCGGCAGGGGAACCTGCGTGACCGGCGGGGCTAGGCCATTATCGCTTCTCTTGCCGAACATGCTTATTTCTTCCTCAGGCTGGGCAGCTTCTGGAATATTTCATTGAGATTGAACTTGCCGCCGCTCTTGGCAGCAACGCGGCTGTTGCCGGACAGGATGTCGGCGAGCATATCGACCTGTTCGGCCGGCTTTGACTTGGGTCCGACTTCCACCAGCATCTGGCCGTTGCTCTGGGCCGTGCCGAAGGTCACCGGATCATAGGGGATGACCAGCGAGGGCGTGATGCCGATGGCCTTGGCGAAGTCCGCCGCCGTCACCTCGGGCCGCTTGGGCACGCCCACCTGGTTGAGCACGATGCGCGGCAAATGGTCGTTGGGGCGCGCCTGCTTCAACAGGTCCACCATGTTCTTGGTGTTGCGCAGGCAGGCGAGGTCCGGCGTGGCGGTGATGATCACTTCGTCGGCGTTGATCAGCGTGTAGCGCACCCAGGGGGCCCAGACGTTGGGCACGTCCACGATGATACAGGGCACACTGCGGCGAAGCGCGTTCAAAACGGTCTCCACCGACTGCGCCTCGATGCTGAATTCACGATCGACCTGACAGGGACCACCAAGCAGGCTGAGTTTGGTGCCGATCTTGGTCAGCAGACGGTCGATGAGGGTGGAGTCGACGCGATCCGGCTGGCCCAGAGCTTCGACCATGCCGTTGTTGGCGTCCTGGTTGAAGTTTAGGCCCGCGGTGCCGAAGGACAGGTCAAGATCGGTGATGACGGTTTCGACGCTGTGCTTGCCCGACATGCGATAGGCAATGTTGTGGGCGATGGTGGAGGAGCCGACGCCGCCCTTGGCGCCGACAAAGGCAAAGATGCGGCCCAGGGGATCGCTCTTGGGATCCTTGTAAAGGCTGGCCACCGACTCGATGTATTGCAGCGCGGTGATGGGCGCCACGATATATTCGCTGATGCCCTGGCGCATCAGCTCGCGATAGAGGATGACGTCATTGACGTGGCCGATGACGATGACCTTGGTGGTGGGCTGGCAGACTTCGGCCAACTGGCCCAGTTCGTTCAGAAGCTGGTCGCGGCCGGCGTGGGTTTCCACCACCAGCACGTTGGGCGTGGGCTGATGGTGATAGACTTGGATGGCGGCGGTAATGCCGCCAAGCTGGATCGAGACATGGGCGTGACCCATGCGCCGGTCCATGGCCGCCTGTTGCAGGATTTCACCGGTCTGCTGATTGTCACAGAAATTGTGAATGTTCACATGCGGCACCATCACCACGGGATGATGGTCGGCGCCGTGGGCAGAGATTTGATGGGCAGAGGCGGTCATGGCAAGCGATCCCGTTGATGATCGGTCAATTGGTCAGGGTGGGAGAGGCAGACGTGGTGGCCGGAACGCTGCTGGCGCCGGTCGTCGCCGTGCTGGCGCCAGAAACACCCGCCGCCGGCGCAAGGCTGGCGGGCGCAGGTGTCACGAAGTCTTGCGGGTTCACCACCTGGGCCGCAATGTTCTGCTGCACGGCGCAGCCGAAATTCGTGGCAGTGGTGTTTTCATGGGTGGCGGCAAGGTCGCGCGACCAGTCACCGCAGGGTGCGGTCCTGGCATAGGTGCGGGAATAGGAAATCTGCACCGGCGCGCCGGCTGGACCGGGATAGGTGGCAAGCTTGATGCGGCTGCGGGCCACGCCCTGGGCGGTCATGACATCGACAACGCCATTGGCCGTGCCGGTGCCACCGGCCGAAGGACGGCGCACGGTGATGGCCGAGGCGGAATTGCTGACGGCCTGGCGGGCGAAGGCGGCCACCGTGTTCACCTGGGCGGGCTTCAGGCCGCTGCGGCTGGACGGCACCGAGAGAGTGACCGGGCCACTGGCCACTTCGATGGGAAACTTCTCGGACCCGGAAAAGGGCACGAAGGTTTCGCCGGTCATTTCATCCTTGGCACAACCGGCCAGCAGGCTGGACAGAATGAGCGCGGGCAGGAGACGCCTGGTGGCTGAATTCCGTTTCATGTTCTTCTCCACCATCATTCCACGATATGGCCGACGCTGCCGGTGTAGGTGCCGGTCTGGGTGCCGCCGGGCGCGCCGTAGAGTTTGTTCAGACGGCCCCACATCAGAGCCTGACCATCGGTGGGGGCGTTGAGGCCATCGGTCGGCATGGCCAAGTCGGACTGGCCCGCCGCGCCGACGATGAACGGCGTCACGATGACCACCATTTCGGTTTCGTTCTGGACATAGTCGCGGCTGCGGAAGAGGTTGCCGAGGACGGGCAGCTCCTTCAGGCCGGGCGTGCCATTGATGTTCTGGCGCACGCTGTCCTTGATCAGGCCGGCCAGCATCATGGCGCCGCCCGACGGCAGTTCCAGCGTGGTTTCGGCGTTGCGGGTGTTGACCGGCGGCGGCGAGCCTGCCGCAGCGCCCACGGGCAGCGAGGCCAGCTCGCTCACTTCGGTGCGGATCTTCAGATTGATTCGCCCGGCATCCATGACAATGGGCGTGAACTCCAGCGAGACGCCATAGGGCTTGAACTCGATGGAGCAGATGCCGTTGCGGTCGCAGGTGCTGTAGGGATATTCGCCACCGGCGTGGAATTTTGCCGGCTGGCCGGAAACGGCCGTGAGGTTGGGTTCAGCCAGGGTGCGCAGCAGGCCGGTGCCCTCCAGCGCCTCGATGGAGGCATTGGCGGAGAGGTTGTTGCCGGCGTAGCCAACCGTGCCCTTGAGGGACGTGGAGGTGACGTTGGGGAAGGTGTTGTGCATCGGCAGGCTGAAGGCGAATTTGCCGGCATCGAAGGCAAGCTGGCTGAAATTCACACCAAGCTTCTTCAGCACATCGCGCTGCACCTCAGCGATGCGGACCTTCAGCATGACCTGACTTTCGGTCGCCACCTTGATGGTGTTGAGCACGTCCCCACCAAAACGCTTGGCCAGATCCTCGGCCGTCTTGGCTTCGGCGGGCGTGGCGGCAATGCCACCGAGAATCACGTTATTGCCAATCATGTCCACGGTGATGCGTGAACCCGGCAGGGTGCGCTTGATGAGCTTCTGCAGCGCGGTCATGTCCTGGGCCACCTCGATGTCGAGGTTCAGGATCTGCTGGCCATTGGCGTCGAAGAAGAAAATATTGGTCTGGCCCACGGCGCGGGCAAAGAGGTAGGCGGTGTTACGCGTGCGCACCACGGCGTCGACGATGTCGGGATTGCCGACCAGAACGTCCTTGGCATCAGCCGGCAGACGCAGGACGACCGATTTGTTGAGACCGATGCGGAGAAAGTTGGCGCCCGAGGCGTCTGCACTCATGGGGGTGTCGAGGTCGGAGGCATAACCGGTGGGAACACCCGCCAGCCAGAGTCCGGTGAGGGAAGTCACGGCGATGGCCGCGACAAGGGCAAAACGGCTGATTTTCATGGCGGACACAGCGGGTTTGAATGACTTGAGGAACATGGGACTGGCCAGCCTTTCTCAGCGATAGGCCGTGTAGGACGGAACGCCGTAGCGCATGATCATGATGTCCTGCGCCTTGGTGGCGGGGGTGCTGGCGAAACGGCCGCTGAGTTCCGGAACGTCGGTGTCGGGCGTCTTGCCTTCGCTGTCGGCGATGGAACGGAGGGCCAGCGACAATTCCCCGACCGACTCGATCATCGAGACGATTTCCGCCTGGCGCGGAGTCAATTCGACGGTGGCTGTCTTGCCGTCTTCCACAGCCACCTTTTCGCCGGTGGGATCCTGCTTGTAGGTCTGGTTCACCGCCAGCACACGCACGTTGGTGAGAACGGTCTCGCTCACCACATTCTTGCCGCCGGAGGGGCTCTTGCCTTCCAGCTGGCGGGTGAGAATCAGGTCAACCTTGTCGTTGGGCAGAATGAAGCCGCCGGCCGAGGAATTGACGGAAATGCCCACCGAGATGGCGCGCATGCCCTTGCGCACGATGGCGCTCATGAAACCGGCATCACCGGACTTCAGCAGTTTCTGCTCGAGGATGGTCTCACCGGTGGCAATGAAGGTGCGGGCACGATTCTTTTCCATGTCGGTCAGAGCATTGGGCTGCTCTTCTTTGGTGATCATGGGATCGGTGATATTTTCCTTGGGCCAGTCTTTCCAGATGACGGCGCCAGCCAGAAGCTTGTCGCCCAGCCCGATATCCTTGGCAGCCACCAGCACCGGGACGGTCACAACCTTGTTGATCTCGACGGTCTGCTGTTCGGGCGGCTTCTGCCCGATCATGTTGTTGGCCAACATGGCGGCGAGGGCTGCAGAACCCACCGCCGCAGCCAGGATGATGATGCGCATTTTACTCATATTCTGTCCCTTACCTCACGCCAGACGGCATGGTCGCTTCGCCAAGATTCGGCTTGAATGGTCAAATTTAGGTTAATGAGCCGCATGTTGTTGTTTGTGCGTTAACCGCTAAGGCCCATCCACCAGCTGTCACGGAAGGCCAGGATGCCGCCGATCGCCAGGGCAATGCCGTAGGGAACGGAGGGTTTGACCTCGGAGAATTTGCGGCTGAGTTTTTCGGCGGTGATTTCAAGATGAACCCCCGTCATTGAAATGGCGGCAACCGCGAGGGCGAGAAGCCCGCCAGCGAGCACGGTGAAGAACAGGAAGGGCAGAATCTGCTGGGTGCCGAACCACAGGCCGGCAGCGGCCATGAGCTTGGCGTCACCGCCGCCGAAGAGCCGCAGCTGAAACAGCAGGAAACCCGCAAGGAACAGCAGCAGGCCGGAGAGCGCATGCCAGCCCAGGTCGGCCCAGGGCATGCCGGTGGCAAGCGCCATGGGGAAGAAGGCGAGTGCTGTGCCCAGGGTCAGCCAATTGGGAATGCGGAGGTAAAGCGTGTCGCTGGCTGCGGCAATGATCAGGAGTGCAGGCAGCAGATATAAGGACAAGGCATGCAACATGGCGCGGCACCAATCAGAAGGAACCCGAAGCGGGCTTCGGCGACCTTTCCACGGCGAGCGTAAAGGTGGAGTTAACCGTCTTGGTCCGGGCAGGAGATGGCGTGCGGATGGTCGCCGCCCACGGCCTGGGGGCGTTCAGGGCGAGCTGCGGGCGGCGGTGCCGGCAGGTTGAGGGCACATGTAAACAGTTGATTCACCATTTGCATGGCATTGTCGGGCAAGCGTTATCGCCCCTTTCACCCAAGGCGGCGTCTTACGAGGATGTGACCATGAAAAACCGCCTGCGCCTGGCTGCTGCCCTGATGATTCTCACCGCTGTGCCGGCTGGCGCGGCCGAGGAACTGGTGCTGAACATCGATCGTTCGCAATTGCTCAATGTGACGACACCGCCCGGTGCCATTGTCATCGGCGATCCCTTTGTGGTGGACGTGACGGTGCAGGGTCAGCAGATCTTCGTTCATGGCCGGGCCTATGGCGAAACCGACATGGTGATTCTCGATACGCAGGGCAACCAGATCGCCAATTTCGAGGTGCTGGTGAAGGAAAGCTCCAGCAACCATACGCTCTCCGTCTACAAGGCGGGCAAACGCTACAGCAGCCTGTGCCTGCCGGACTGCCAGTCCGTGGTGCGGGTGGGGGATGATCCGGGCTATATGGGCGCCACCGCGGGCTCCCTGATGCAGAAACAGGGTCTGGCCCAGGGGCGCAGCATGCCCGTGGCCGTGTCGGCGCCGCCGCCGACGCCGACCGAGGGCGCCAACGGCTCGCAATAATATAAACGGACGTTTCGCCGCCAGCCTGGCGGAAAATGATTCGACTTTTAGTGAAGTTGTTAGAAATTCAGCAAAGAGCCGCTGATAGATTGATGCCACTCAGGGTCGCATTGCATCGACGGGAGACAGGCATGGGACGGTTCAGGGCTTGGTTGCGCGGCGCCACCGGGCGCTTCAGCGCATCGGAGAGCGGTGTATCAGCCATCGAGTTCGCCTTCATCGGCGGACCCTTCCTGATGTTCCTGGGCTGCATGTTCGAAACGGGCATTCTGCTGTTCAGCGAATATACCCTGCAGGCGGCGGTGCAGAAGGCCTCGCGCGAGGTCCGCACCGGCATCGCGCAGGACAGCGAAGTCACCGCGGCCGACTTCAAGAACAAGATTTGCGGCACATCCACGGGCGTGGCGCGTTTTCTCATGACCTGTTCCAAGGTGGTGGTCTATGTGAGCCCCTCCTCCACCTTCACCGCGCTCAACAGCGCCACGCCGGCGGCCACGGCCATCGGGGTGGCAGCCGACGGCACGGCGCAGGCCACGGTCTACAACTGCGGCCAGGCCGCCCAGCCGACCACGATCATCGCCACCTATGACTACAAATTCGCCTTCCCCTTCATGGGCACCGTTCTGGGCAACTTCACCAAGTCGGATGGCAGCAAGTATCGGCGCATTGCCGGCATTGCCGTGTTCCGCAACGAGCCCTTTGTGACCGCGAAAACCTGCAAGTAGTGATGACCATGATCCGCTCCCTCACCCGTTACCTCCGCAACAGCCAGGGCATGGCGGCGATCGAGTTTGCCCTCATCATGCCTCTGCTCATGCTGCTGTTCTTCGGCATGGTGGACCTGACCGGATTGATCTCCACCAACCGCAAGGTCACCTATGCGTCGGGCGTGATGGCCGACCTGGTTACCCAGAGCAAGACCACGGTGTATCGGACCTCTGATATCGATGACTATCTTCAGGCCGTCTACATGATCATGAAGCCCGTGGCGTCGGGGGATGTCGGCGTTGCGGTCTATGGCCTGACCAAGACGCTCAATGCCACTGGCACCGAAGTGATCACGGTGTCGACCTGGAAGACGGCAGGCGTCAGTTGCGGTTCAGCACCCACCGGCGCCGGTCTCGCCGGCCTCATGGGCAGCGGCACGGTGGTGTCCAACTTCAACGATCTGGTCATTGCCCGGGTGTGCACCACCTTCACACCCTATGTCGGCACGCTCTTTGGCAAGAAGGTTCTGGGCAAGAGCAGCTTCACGCTGCTGGAAGACACGGTGCAGCGGCCGCGCGCCTCAACCAAGCTGAAGTGCCAGATCTCGCCCAGCAATTCCAACCCCTGTTAGGCCGCCATTGCATCAGGCGCGGCCCAGCAATGGCCGGCCTCAGGCTGCCAGCAGCGCGATGGGCTGGCGGCGCAGGCGCAGCGCATTGCTGATGACCGAAACCGAGGACAGGCTCATGGCGAGCGCGGCAATGGCGGGCGTGAGCAGCAGGCCCAGCAGCGGATAGAGAATGCCCGCCGCCAGCGGAATGCCGATGGCATTATAGGCGAAGGCGAAGAACAGGTTCTGCTTGATATTGGCCAGCGTGGCGTGGGCGAGATTGCGGGCGCGCTGAAGCCCGGTGATGTCGCCATGGAGCAGGGTGAGGCCGGCGTTTTCCATGGCGAGATCAGTGCCGGTGGCCATGGCGACACCGCAGTCGGCCTGGGCCAGGGCGGCGGCGTCATTGATGCCGTCCCCCGCCATGATGACCTTGCGTCCTTGCGCCTGAAGGTCCTTCACCAGCGCCAGCTTGTCCTGCGGCAGGACGCGGGCCTTCACCTCGTCAATGCCGAGGCTGCGCGCCACCGACTGGGCCACGCGCTCGTCATCGCCCGTGGCCATGATGATGCGCAGACCTTCGACCTTGAGTCTGGCCACCGCTTCGGCAGCGGCAGGTCTGAGAGGATCGGCAGCGGTAATGAGGCCCAGAAGGGTCGGGCCACGGGCGACAAAGACCGGGGTTTCACCGCGGGCGGCGGCGCCATCGGCGGCTGCCGACAGGGCGGGGGGAAGGACAATGGCGCGGTCCGCCATCAGGCGGCGATTGCCGAGCAACACCGGCTGGCCGTCGCTGCTGCCTTCGAGGCCAAGGCCGGGCAGGCTTTTGCCCTTGATCTGAACCGGGGCCACATTTTCAGCCGTGGCGGCGGTGCGGATGGCCTCGGCGAGGGGATGGTTGCCCGCTGCTTCAAGGCCCGCCGCGAGGGCCAGCACGGCAGCGCGCGTGACGCCTGGGGCGGTGATGATGTCCATGACCTGCGGCTTGCCCATGGTCAGCGTGCCGGTCTTGTCGATGACCAGCGTGTCGGCCTCGGCCAGGGCCTCCAGCGCCGGAGCCTTGCGGATCAGAATGCCATTGCTGGCACCCCGGCCTGCCGCCACCATGACCGACATGGGCGTGGCGAGGCCGAGCGCGCAGGGGCAGGCAATGATCAGCACGCTGATGAAAGCGGCGATGGCATAGGCGAGTTTGGGCTCCGGCCCGACCAGCAGCCAGAGAACGAAGGCGAGGGCGGCAATGGCAATGACCGTGGGCACAAACCAGCGGGCGATGCGGTCAGCCAGGGACTGGATGGGGGCCTTGGAGCGCTGGGCCTCGCTCACCGCCAGAACGATGCGCGACAGCGTGGTGTCCAGTCCGACGCGCGTTGCCGTCAGGGTGAAGCCGGTGGCGCCGTTGAAGGTGCCGGCGTGAACCGGCGCACCCGCCGTCTTGGCCACGGGCACGGCTTCGCCGGTGAGCATGGATTCCTCGATCAAGGCCTCGCCGGTGACGACCTCGCCATCCACCGGCACGCGCTCATGGGCGCGCACCATCAGACGGTCGCCGACCTTCACCTCGGCCAGCGGCACATCGGCTTCCGTGCCGTCGGCGGCGATGCGGTGGGCCGTGTCCGGCACCCGGCGGAGCAATGCCTTCAGCGCCTCTCCGGTCTTGGCCCGGGCGCGCAGTTCCAGAACCTGCCCCAGGAGGACCAGTGCGACAATGACCGCGGCACTTTCAAAGTAGACACCCACCGTGCCATCGGCGGCGCGCAATCCCGCCGGAAAGAGGCTGGGGGCCAGCATGGCGACGAGACTGTAGAGGAAGGCCGCCGCCGTGCCGACGCCGATGAGCGACCACATGTTGAGGTTCATGGTCTGGAAGGAAAGGAGCGCCCGCTTGAACAGCGGCAGGCCCGCCCAGAGCACCACGGGTGCCGCGAGGGCGGCCTGGGCCCATTGCCCAACGACGCCATGGGCCCAGTGGCCGATGAACAGGCCGAGGTGCGGGGCCATGGCGATGACCAGCAGCGGCACGACGAAGAGCGCGGCAAACCAGAAGCGCCGGGTCATGTCCACCAGTTCGGGATTGGGCCCCTGATCCGCAAGCGAGGGCGTCATGGGTTCCAGCGCCATGCCGCAGATGGGACAATCGCCCGGCCCGTCCGCTTCCACCTCCGGGTCCATGGGGCAGCCCCACTTGGTGCCCGGCGGTGCCGTCACCGGCGCTGGCTTTGGCGCATCACCGCGGTAGGCCTCTGGGTTCGCGTCGAATTTCTTCTGGCAGCCCGCGCTGCAGAAATAGATCCTCTGGCCCTCATATTTCGACATCCAGGGAGCCGAGGCCTTGTCCACCACCATCTCGCAGACGGGGTCAATGGCGGTGAGATGGGCCTCCGGGTCGGCGGCAAATTTCTCGGCGCATCTGGCGCAGCAGAAATGAAAGGTCCGGCCCTGATGGTCGCGCGTGGGCTTGCCGGCGTTGGGGTCAACCGTCATGCCGCAGATGACGTCGCGGATCACGACGGGCCGGGGCTTCTTCATGGCAGCCGGTTGCGGGAAGGCGCCGGGGGCGAGGGTGAACTGGGTCATGAACAATCCATTGCAGCTTTCCTTCATATTGGGCGGGGGCGCGGGCAAGCGCAAGCGCAGGGCCCATCAGTTCCCTGTGACAGCCGCTTTCATTTCCGGGGCGGCCTCGCCTATGGTGCAAAGACTGAGGAGCCTGCCTTGTGAGTCCCGCCGTCTTCTTCGCCGTGCTCGCCGCTGCATTTTTCCACGCGGGCTGGAACCTGCTGGTCAAGCTGAAGCTCGACCGGCTGCTTGCCCTCTTCCTGTTGCAGGTGATGATCGGGGGCATGGCCCTGGTGATGCTCGCCGTTTTCCCCTGGCCCGCCGCCGCCGCCCTGCCCTTTGCCGTCACCACCGGCATGCTGCACGCGGGCTATAATGTGTTTCTGGCGCGGGCCTATGAAACGGCGGACCTGTCGCAGATCTACCCCATCGCGCGCGGCACAGCGCCATTGGTCACCCTTCTGGGTGCCACCGTCTTTGCCGGCGACCGGCTGTCGGCGGCGGCGCTTTTCGGCCTGTTTGTCGTGGTGGCGGGCATCTGGCTCATCGCCACGGGCGGCAGGCGCGCCTTGGCGCTGGATGGCCGCAGCCTGGGCTTTGCGCTGGTCACCTCGCTGTTCATCGGCGTCTATACGGTGGTGGATGGCATGGGGGCACGGGCTTCGGGTGCTCCCTCCGGCTATACGGCCACCGTCTTCCTGTTCGACGCCCTGTTCATGACCCTGGCCACGCTCGCCCTGCGGGGGCGCGGCATCTTTGCCGCCGTGGTGCCGCACTGGCGGAGCGGACTCATGGCCGCCGCCCTGTCGCTCGCCGCCTACTGGATCGTGCTCTGGGCCATGACGGAGGCCCCCATCGCGGCAGTGGCCGCCCTGCGCGAGACCTCCATCCTCTTTGTCATGGTGCTCTCGGCCCTGTTCCTCAAGGAACGGATCACGCCGGCGCGGGGCCTGGGCGGGGCGCTGGTGGTGGCGGGTGCCATGCTGCTCCGGTTCGCCTGAACTGGTGCCATGAAGTTGCAGCGCCTGTCATTTGCCCCGCCGCCGCCGGGCGGCTAGTTTCGCCCGCAACAGGAGAGCACCATGCTGCACAAGAATTTCATCAATGGCGAATGGGTCGAGGGCGTTTCGGCCAAGGACAATATCAATCCCTCGGACACGCGCGAGGTGGTGGGCACCTATGCGCAGGGCGACGCCACGCAGACCGAAGCCGCCATTGCCGCGGCGCGCGCCGCCTTTCCCGGCTGGGCCGCCACCACGCCGCAGCAGCGCGCCGACATCCTGGAAAAGATCGGCATCGAGATCGCCGCGCGCAAGGATGAACTGGGGGCCCTGTTGTCGCGCGAGGAAGGCAAGCCGCTCGCCTTCGGCGTGGGCGAGGCGCTGCGCGCCGGGCAGATCTTCAAGTTCTATGCGCAGGAGGCGCTGCGCCAGGAGGGGGTGGCCATTCCTTCGGTCCGGCCCGGGGTTGATGTGGTCATCACGCGCGAGCCGCTGGGCGTCGTCGGCATCATCAGCCCGTGGAATTTCCCCATCGCCATTCCGGCCTGGAAAATCGCGCCCGCCCTTGCCTTCGGCAATACGGTGGTGTTCAAGCCCGCCGACCTGGTGCCGGCTTCGGCCTGGGCGCTGGTGGAGATTGCCTCGCGTTCCGGCCTGCCGCCGGGGGTGCTTAATCTGGTCATGGGGCGCGGCTCGGTGGTAGGCCAGACGCTGCTCGATCATCGTGACGTCAACGCCATTTCCTTCACCGGATCGGTGGAGACGGGGGCGCGCGTTGCCGCCTCGTGCTCGCTGCGCGGCGCCAAGTATCAGTTGGAAATGGGCGGCAAGAGTCCGCTCATCGTCATGGACGATGCCGATCTTGACGCCGCCGCACTGGCCGCCGTCGATGGTGCCTTCTATCAGACGGGTCAGCGCTGCACGGCCAATTCGCGCTTGGTGGTGCATGAGAAAATTCACGATGCCTTCATCGCCAAGGTGGTGGCGCTGATGAAGGGCCTGAAGGTGGCGCATGCGCTGGAGGCGGGCAGCGTCGTTGGCCCGGTGGTGGATGAAAGCCAGCTCAGGCAGGATGAAATGTATGTGCGCGTGGCGCAGGAGGAAGGCGGCGAACTGGTCATGGGCGGCGAACGGCTGAACCGCGAGACGCCGGGCTTCTATTTTTCACCGGCACTCATCACCCGCACGCAGAATTCCATGCGCATCAACCGCGAGGAAGTCTTCGGCCCGGTGGCCTCGGTCATCAAGGTCAAGGATTACGATGAGGCGGTGCAGGTGGCCAATGACACCACCTTCGGCCTGTCGTCGGCGATCTTCACGCGCTCTTTGAAACTCGCCACCGACTTCCGCAAGAAATCGGCGGCGGGCATGGTGATGGTCAATCTCGCCACGGCCGGCGTGGACTATCATGTGCCCTTCGGCGGGCGCAAAGGCTCAAGCTATGGCGCGCGCGAACAAGGCCGCCATGCGGTGGAATTCTATACCGCCATCAAGACGGCCTATATCAACGCCTGATCAGAGGACGGCGACGGTAAGGGTGGCGATGCCGCTGATCGCGGCGACCATGGTATCGCCGCGTTTCACTGCGCCGACGCCGGCGGGCGTTCCGGTGAAGATGAGATCACCCGGCTGAAGGGCAAAGAGCGTGCGAAGTTCGGTGATGATGCCGTCCACCGGCCAGATCATCTGGGCCACATCGGCGCTTTGGCGGCGCACGCCATTGACATCAAGGGTGATGGTGCCGTGGCGCATGATCTCCGTGGCCGGATGAATTTCTGAAATGGGCGCGGAGTGATCAAAGCCCTTGGCCACATCCCAGGGGCGGCCCTGTTTCCTGGCCTCGGCCTGGCGGTCGCGCCGCGTCATGTCGATGCCCACGGCGTAGCCGAAGATTTCCGCGCCATCGCCCAGGGCCACCACCAGTTCGACCTCGTGGTGCACATCGGCGGAAGCCGCGGGATAGGGAAAGAGGCCTGCCTGGGTCAGCGCATCGGCGGGCTTCATGAAAAAGAACGGCGGCTCGCGGCGGGCGTCGCCGCCCATTTCGGCGGCGTGATCGGCATAATTGCGGCCGACACAATAGACGCGATGGACCGGAAAGCGCGCAGGACTTCCGGCAATGGCCAGCGTGACCGGCGGGGCGGGGCGGAAGGCCAGCGTCATGACAGGACGATGCCGCGCCGGGCGAAGATCTCGCGCGTGGCCGCTGCCGAGCCATTCAGGTCGATGGCGCGGGTGGCGCGCTCGATCACCGTCACGTCGAAGCCCAGGGTGCGGGCATCCTCGGCGGAGTAACGCACGCAATAGTCGAAGGCGAGGCCCACCATGGTGATTTTGCGGAAGCCGCGCTCCTTTACATAGGCGCCAAGGCCGGTGGGCGTCACATGGTCGTTCTCAAAGAAGGCGGAATAGGAATCGATGGCCCGGCGAAAACCCTTGCGCAGGATCAATTCGGCATGAGGAATGTCGAGACCCTTGTGAAAGGCCGCCCCTTCCGTGTTCTGCACGCAGTGATCGGGCCACAGCGTCTGGGGACCATAGGGCATGGTGACCTGACTGAAGGGGGCAGCACCCTCATGCTGCGAGGCAAAGGACGAATGGCCCCTGGGGTGCCAGTCCTGGGTCAGCACCACATGGGGAAATTCGCGCGCCAACTGATTGATGACCGGCACCACCTTGTCGCCCCCCGCCACGGCGAGATTGCCACCGGGGCAGAAGTCGTTCTGCACGTCGATGACCAGCAGCAGGGTTTTGGGTGAGAACATGATCACTCCTGGGCCAGGGCGGCGGCGCAGCCCTTCAGCGCCGGAAAGGGTTCGATAATGACATAGACTGGAATGGGCTTCATGATCGCCGCCAACTTGCCCTTGTCTTCAAACACGGCGCGGAAGGGGCCTTCGCGCAATTTTGCGACGAGCGAGGGCACAATCCCGCCCGCGAGATAAACGCCGCCCTTGGCCTGAAGGCTCATGGCGGCGTCTCCGGCGATGCGGGCCAGCCAGATGACGAACTGATCGACGGTGGCCACCGCGTCGGCATCGCTGCCCGCAAGCCCCGCCTGCAACACGGCCTCCGGCGTGGCGAGGCCGGGCGTCCGCGCCCGCGCCTGATACATGCGCAGCAGGCCGCCGCCGGTGACGGCATCCTCGCTGGTGAAGGTATGGCCCGGGGTTTTCATGGCCTCGCGCCAGTCGAACTCCTCCTGGGTTTCGATGGGCAGCGTGATGTGTCCCACCTCGCCCGGAATGGCGAGCCAGCCGCCGCGCGGCAGGCGCGCCAGAGCCGCCATGCCCAGCCCGGTGCCGGGGCCGAGGACGATCTTCACCCGGGTCGGGTCCGGGGCCTCGCCGCCCACCTGTTCAAGGTCGCGCGCCGCGAGATGGGGCAGCGACAGGGCCAGCGCCTCATAGTCATTGAGCAGGCGGAAGGAACGCGACTGGGCGGCCCGGCGAAGGCTCGCGCTGGAGAAGGACCAGTTGCGGTTGGTGAGCTGGGCGCTGTCGCCCAGAACCGGCCCGGCCACGGCGATGGCGGCGGCGGCGAGCGCGCCGATGCCGCGCGCCTGAAGATAGGCCTCGACCGCCTCCTCCAGCGCGCCGAAGCGGTCGTTCTTCAGGGCCGCCACGTCATGGATGGCCTGGGTTCCCGGCTCCACCAGACCGAAGCGCGAATTGGTGCCGCCAATGTCGCCGACCAGCGCCAGCTGCGTCATGATTGTCTCCCTTGCGCTTGATCTGCCACTGATTTCTGGACGGGGCAAGGGCACATGGGTTACAAGCCCGGCCAGTTCACAGGGACCCCCTGACCTTGACCAGCCAGATCGAAACCGAAGTGGCGCGGCGGCGCACCTTCGCCATCATTTCCCACCCCGACGCGGGCAAGACCACGCTGACCGAAAAGCTGCTGCTGTTCGGCGGCGCCATTCAGCTTGCCGGTCAGGTGCGGGCCAAGGGCGACCGCAGGCGCACCCGTTCGGACTGGATGGCGATCGAGCGGGCGCGCGGCATTTCGGTCGTCACTTCGGTCATGACCTTCGAATATGGCGGCTGCGTCTTCAACCTGCTGGATACGCCGGGGCACGAGGACTTTTCCGAGGACACCTATCGCACGCTGACCGCGGTCGATGCCGCGGTGATGGTGATCGACGGGGCCAAGGGCATCGAGGACCGGACGCGCAAGCTCTTCGAGATCTGCCGCCTGCGCGACATTCCCATCATCACCTTCATCAACAAGATGGACCGCGAGACGCGCGAGCCGCTCGACCTTCTGGACGAGATCGAGAAGGGCCTGGCCCTGGCCGTGGCCCCGCTGGTCTGGCCCGTGGGCCTGGGCAAGACTTTCACCGGCACCTACGACCTGTCGCACCACCGCCTGCGCAAGCTGGACGAGGACCCGGAGGGGGTGACCCTCTCTGGCCCCGAGGACGCGGTGATCGACACGCTGCTGCCCCATGGCGCGGCGGAGCACTGGCGCGAGGAGATTGCCCTCGTCTCCGACCTTGCCCAGGGCTTTGACCTTAAGTCCTTCCGCGAGGGCCACCTGTCGCCGGTGCTGTTCGGTTCGGCGCTGCGAAACTTCGGCGTGCGCGATCTGCTCGACACGCTCATTGCCTATGCGCCGCCGCCGCGCGACCAGACGGCGGCAGGCCGCGTGGTCCATGCCACGGAAGAGAAGCTGACCGGCATCGTCTTCAAGATCCAGGCCAACATGGACCCCAACCACCGCGACCGCATTGCCTTCATGCGGCTGGCCTCGGGCAAGCTCACGCGCGGCATGAAGGTGAAGATCGTGCGCACGGGAAAACCGCTGGCGCTCAACGCGCCGCAATTCTTCTTCGCGCAGGACCGCTCGCTGGCGGAAGAAGCCTTTGCCGGCGACGTGGTGGGCATTCCCAACCATGGCGTGCTGCGCATCGGCGACACGCTGACCGAGGGCGAGGACGTGGTGTTCACCGGCGTGCCCTCCTTCGCGCCGGAAATCCTGCGCCGGGTGAAGCTCGGTGACCCCATGAAGGCGAAGAAGCTGCGCGCCGCGCTGGAGGAACTGGCCGAGGAAGGTGTCGTGCAGTTGTTCATTCCGGTCGATGGCTCGGGGGCCATCGTCGGCGTGGTGGGTGCGCTGCAACTGGACGTGTTGCAGGGCCGGCTCGATGCCGAATATGGCGTGCCGGTGGCGTTCGAGACGACGCGCAACGAGGTCATGCGCTGGATTGCCTCGGCCGATGCACAGAAGCTCGAGGACTTCATCGCCGCCAACCGCTTTTCCATCGCCCATGATCTCGATGGCGATCCGGTGTTCATGGCGCAGTCGGCCTTCAGCCTGAACTATGCGCTGGAACGCGCCCCCGACATCCGGTCCTTCGAGATCAAGGAAATGCACAAGGCGAAATAATCCTGCCGTCCGGAGGGATGCAAAAACCGCTGCGCCGTTTGTGGTTGCAAGGGCAGATCACGGACACCAATAGAGCGACACGGGCGTGGTGGCGCGCAGGACGGCCCGGATGGGCATGTCCGCCACCGGCCCCGCGCCCAGCGCCTCCTTCAACACCGCCTTCTTGGCCGCGCCCTCGCAGTGGAGACAGAGCAGCGCGGCGCGCAACAGCCAAGGCAGCGTGAAGGTGAGGCGCGCCTCTTCGGCGCCCGGCGCCGTCACCGCCATGATTTTTTCCGTCGCATCGGCATCCAGCACCTTTTCCAGTTGCGGGCTCTTGGGAAAGAAGGAGGCGGTGTGGCCATCCGCGCCCAGGCCCAGCACCACCACGTCAAAGGGCGGCACATCGGCGGCGCGGGGATTGCCCAGCAGGGGTTCGAAGCGCGCCCTGGCGGCCTCATGTTTCAGCAGATGGTCGCGCACCAGGCGGGCATTGGAGCGTTCGCTGGTGGGCGGCACCTGGCGCTCATCGACCAGCGTGATGGCAACCCGCCCCCAGGACAATTTGCGCTGCGACAGGGCCTTGAAGAAGCGGATGGGCGTCGTGCCCCCCGAAACGGCCAGAGCCGCATGGCCACGGGCCTCGATGGCACGGTCCAGTTCCGCCGCCACATGGGCGGCCAGCGCCGCAGCAAGGGCCTCGGTGTCGGCAAATTCAAAGCGGCGTTCAATCACTCTGTGTCATCCTCATGCCAGGTGCGGCCGTCACGCTCAATGAGGGCGACGGCGGCGGCAGGCCCCCAGGTGCCTGCCGTATAGGGCTTGGGCTGGTCGCGCGACTGCTCCCAGCCGGCGAGAATGGGATCGATCCAGCGCCAGGCCGCCTCCACCTCGTCGCGGCGCATGAAGAGCGTCTGGTTGCCACGCAAGACCTCGATCAGCAGGCGCTCATAGGCGTCGGCATAGCGTTCCTTGAAGGCCTCGGCGAAGGTCATGTCGAGCGCCACGTTTTGCAGCCGCATGCCGCCCGGACCCGGATCCTTGATCATGATGTCGAGCATGACGCCCTCATCGGGCTGCAACCGGACCACCAGCCGGTTGTTGCGGATCTCGCCCGCCTCGGGCTTGAAGCCGGAATAGGGAATGGCGCGGAATTCCACCACGATTTCCGAAACGCGCTGCGGCAGGCGCTTGCCGGTGCGGAGATAGAAGGGCACGCCGTTCCAGCGCCAGTTGCCGATCTCGGCCTTGAGGGCAAGGAAGGTTTCCGTATTGCTGGCGGCAAGGCCTGCTTCCTCGAGATAGCCGGGGGCCGGACCTTCGGCTGAAGCGCCGGCGCGGTATTGGCCGCGCACGATGTCATCGGCGGCCACCGGCTTCAGCGATTTCAGCACCTTCAGCTTTTCATCGCGCACCGCATCGCCCTCGACCGTGACCGGCGGCTCCATGGCCACGAGGCAGAGAAGCTGCAACAGGTGGTTCTGCACCATGTCGCGCAGCGCCCCGGCCTTGTCATAGTAACCGGCGCGGCCCTCCACCCCCAGGGTTTCGGCCACGGTGATCTGCACGTTGTCGATGTGGGCGGCGTTCCACAGGGGCTCGAAGAGGGCATTGGCAAAGCGCAGGGCCATGAGGTTCTGCACCGTCTCTTTGCCGAGGTAATGGTCGATGCGGTAAATGGCAGGCTCGGGGAAGACCTTGCCGATGTCCTCATTCAGGGCCCGGGCGGATGCGCCATCGCGGCCGATCGGTTTTTCCAGCACCACGCGAGCCTGGGGCGAGACCAGGCCATGGGCGGCGATCTTCTGCGCGATGGGGGTGAAGAGATCCGGCCCCACGGCGAGGTAGAAGGCGCGGATGCGGTCTTCCGCGCCCTGCAGCCGTTCCGCCAGGGCGGGCCAGCCGTCCGCGCTCATGGCATCGACGGCGAGATAGCTGAGGCGGGCGAGAAAGCGTTCCATGACGCCCGCCGGGCGCTGTGCTTCCGGCACATGGTCTTCCACAGCCGCGCGGGCGAAGGCCTGGAACGCCCCGTCACTCATGGCGCGGCGCGAGGCCCCGATGATGCGCGACGCCTCCGGCAGCTGGTTCTGGGCGTCGCGGTGAAACAGGGCCGGAAGAAGCTTGCGTTGGGCGAGGTCGCCGGTGGCGCCGAAGACCACGAGGTCGAAGAGGTCAACCGGGATGATGCGGGCAGTCATGTCTTAATCCCTTCGTCGGGGCGCTTGAGGTACGCCCATCAGTTGGCAATGGCAATGGCAAAAGCCGATGCATAGGCGGTTTTGCATGGCAGAGGCCAGAGGCGGGCCGGGCGGCTTGACTTCCCCCCGCACTTGCGGGCTTGTGAGGCCATGGATTTTCCGGTGGACAGGGTGGTTCCCGGCCTCCTGGCGGGTTTGGCCGACCATGGGGCGGCGGTGCTGGTGGCGGAACCCGGGGCGGGCAAGACCACCCGGGGGGCGCTGGCGCCGCTTTGAGCCCCGTGGCTCGCCGGCCCCAAGGTCTGGAGGCTGGAGCCGCGGGGGGCCGGCACCCGGGCGGCGGCGCGGCGCATGGCGGCCACCCTGGGGGAAGATACGGGCGGCACCGTGGGCTATGCCATGCGGCTTGAACGCAAGGTGTCGGCTCGAACCCGGATCGAGGTCGTCACCGAGGGTATTCTGACGCGGCGCATCCAGAATGACCCGGAGCTGGCCGATGTGGGTCTGTTGATCTTCGACGAATTCCATGAGCGCAGCCTCGATGCCGATCTCGGGCTGGCGCTGGCGCTGGATGCCCGGGCCTCGCTGCGGCCCGATCTCCGCCTTCTCATCATGTCGGCCACGCTGGACGCGGAGGGTCTGTCGGCCCATCTGGGCGGTGCCCCCATCATTTCCGCCGCGGGGCGGATGTTCCCGGTGGCAACGCGGCATCTTCCCCGCGCCACCCGGCAGACGCTGGTGGAGGATACGGTCAAATCTGTCTATACAGCCCTTGCGGCCACGCCGCAGAGCGTTCTGGTCTTTCTCCCCGGAGAAGGGGAAATCCGCCGGGTGGAACAAAGACTTGCCGCAGATGGAATGGCTGCCAACACAACCCTCCACCCGCTCTATGGCGCCCTGCCCGCCGCCGCGCAGGACGCCGCCATTGCCCCCCCGCCGCCGGGCAGCCGCAAGGTGGTTCTGGCCACCACCATTGCCGAAACCTCGCTCACCATCGAAGGCATTGGCGCGGTTGTCGATACAGGTTTCAAGCGGGTGGCGCGCTTTGACCCCGCCTCGGGCATGACGGCGCTGGAAACGGTGCGCGTGTCGCAGGCGGCGGCCGAGCAACGCCGGGGGCGCGCGGGCCGTCTTGGCCCCGGCCTGTGCTTCCGCCTGTGGCCGGAGGAGGAGACGAAGGCCCTGGCCCTCCATGACGCGCCGGAAATCCGGGTGGCGGACCTGGCCCCGCTGGTTCTGGAACTGGCGGCCTGGGGGGTGACGGCGGCCTCTGGCCTGCCGTGGCTGGAGGTGCCGCCCGCCGCCCCCTTCGCCCAGGGGCAGGACCTGTTGAAGCGGCTGGAGGCGCTGGACGGCGCGGGCCGGATCACGCCGCACGGGCGGCAGTTGGCGCGTCTGCCCCTGCATCCGCGCCTGGCCCACATGGTGGTGCGCGCCCGCGAACAGGGGGCGGGGGCGGCAGCGGCGGAAGTGGCGGCGCTGATTTCTGAGCGTGACGGCCTGCCGCGCGCGGCAGGCGTGGACATTGAACAGCGGCTTGTGATGGTGCGCGGGCCCGCGCGCGAGCGGATCCAGCAGGCGGCGCGGCAGATCCGCCAGATCGCCGACATTCCGGCGGAGGACCGGGGCAGCCTCAGCCACGGCGTCATGCTGGCGCTGGCCTTCCCCGACCGCATTGCCCAGCGCCGGGGCGGCGAGAGGCGCTATCGCATGGCGGGCGGCGGCGGGGCCATTCTGCCCGAGCATGATCTTTTGGCAAAGCAGGCGTTCCTGGCCGTGGCGCTGACCGATGGGGCTGCGGGCGACCAGAAGATTCATCTGGCGGCGGCGCTGACGGAAGCGGAGATCGTGGCCCACTTCGGCGCACTGATCACGGTGGCCGAGGATGTGTATTGGGACGCCAGGGCGGAGGCCGTGTCCGCCGCGCGGCGCGAAAGCCTGGGGGCGCTCGTCCTGGCGGAAAAGCCCTTGTCCACCCCCGCGCCGGAGGCGATCACGGCGGCCCTGCTGGCTGGGGTCCGCCGCCTGGGGCTTGCCAGTCTTCCGTGGACGGATGAAGCGGAGGCCTTCCGGGCGCGGGTTTCCTTCCTCGCGCGGGTCATGCCGGAGCTTGCCCTGCCCGATCTTTCGGATGGCGCGCTGGTGGCGGGGCTGGACGAATGGCTTTCCCCCTATCTCGCGGGCATGTCGGCGCGGCGGCATCTGGCGCGGCTCGATCTTCTGGCCATCCTGCGCGCCATGGTGCCGCATGAGGTGATGCGGCGGATGGAGAAGCTCGCGCCAGCGCGGATCGAGGTGCCGTCCGGGGCGGCCTACCGCATTGACTACCGGGCCGAGGCCGGACCCACCCTGCGCGTGCGCCTGCAGGAGATGTTCGGCCTGGCCAAGACGCCAGCCATCGCCGAGGGGCGCGCACCCTTGCGCATCGAGCTTCTGTCGCCCGCGGGCCGGCCCCTGGCGGTCACGCAGTCACTGGAAACCTTCTGGACCAATGCCTACCCGGATGTGCGCGCCGACATGCGCGGGCGCTATCCCAAGCACAAATGGCCCGACAACCCGCTGGAAACCCCGCCGGTGGCACCGAGAAGGGTGAGGTGACGGGCAACCGTGCGCACCATCGGCTACCTCTCAATGTGCTTGCTGATGAAATCCCATATGACGGAAAGCCAACCGGTCGATCCGGCCCACCATGTGCCGATGAGCGCCACGAAGGTTTTGGTTTTGGGCCCCTTCAAAAGCGCAATCAATGTGTCAGCATGATCTTTGGGAACGTCGGGCCACTTTTCTTTGAACCGCTGAGCAAATTCGCGGCCATAGATATTGAGGAAGCCTTGGGCCGCACTGCGGAGAATGTTCAGGCAACTTTCGACAAGGTCAGCGAGATAGAGATCATCAAGGCTAGCCAGCGTGCCTTCCGCCTCAATCAATTCCCTGGCAGCATCACGGACACGGCTGGCCACCGCTGTTGGAGCAATTTCCAGTGACCCAATGAAATCGCGTGCTGCCTCGATGAGCCGCGCTCTTTCTGGCGGCGCTGTTGGCAGATGGGGCTGCGCGAGAAATAAGCGCCATTCCGGAAATTTTTTCAGCGTGCGGTCAAATTGCAGCATGACCGCCTGATAACGCGCTGCTGATGATGTATCCCATTCATCGTTCACCTGAACGGCAAGCCGGGTTAGCGCCTCATGAAGGCGACCACTGGCAAAGAGATCAACGCTGTTGTCAGGTGCACGGCCTACTTTTTGAGATGCTTCGGACAGCAGGCCGATGTGGCGCTCATCCGCGTTTTTGGATTTTGCGAGGGCCGCCAAATCGGCCAACTCCTGTGCCGTGTCCTGCGCCGCTGGACGCAGCACGTCTTTGCCGATGGTTGCGACGGGCGTCGGTGGTGCCAGGTCAATTGTGCCGTTCGTAATGGCCGTTTCAATGGAAGCAGGGCGGGATTTCAGGGCCTGTTCGTCAATCCTTTGTGCCGGAGCGTCAGATAATTTCTGGCGCGCTTCCGCGACCCATTGGGAGATTTCGGCGTTGATGGTGGCGGGGTAGCGGTCCCAGAAGTCCTCGCGGCCGCCGCCAAGGGCTATGCGTTTTTCAACGTCTTCCGCACTGGTGGCGGGCAGGCCAAAGGCGCGGCCATCGCGGGCAACCGATTCATACCACACCACCCAGATGGACCAGTGAGCGTCCCGCTGTTTGACTGAGTTCAGGGTGCGCTGCAATTGATCAAGCGCATTGGCCCACCATTTAGGCGCATCATTGGCGTTGGGCCACAGCGGCTGGGCATGAAGGGCGCTGGCGTCATGCTTTTCGATCCACCGGGCATCGGCCCGGATGATTTCCCAAACGGCGGCGTCGGCAGCGGCGTCGGCAGCGGCGTCGGCGGCGGTGGCCATGGCGTAGGCGGCGTCAACGGCGGTGGTGTAGACGGCGGCGTGGACGGCGTCGGCGGCGGCGGCGGCGGCGTCGGCGGCGTGGACGGCGTCGCCGGCAGCGTAGGCGACAGAGTTGGCGGCGGCGTAGGCTGCGTCGGCGGCGTCGGCAATCTCGTGGACTGAAATGGTGCGCGCCGCTCGGGCGATGGTGTTGGCGCGGAAGATGGCCATGGCCAATGAATCAAATCGCTTCAGTTCCAGAAGACTGGCCGTGGCCATGAGGGGCAGGACCCGCAGAGCCGCGCGCGACGCCAGGGCTATGGCGTCTTGCCTTCGCGTTGCCTCTGGCCTTTGCGCCAGCCAGTGCGCGAAGCTTTCCTTATCTTTGATTGCGGCTGCCGTGGCCATGTGCCGTCAACTCCCCCGACGGCCGCACAGTGATGGAAACCAGCGCCCGGCGCAATCGGGCAAAAGCGCCCCAGGGAACCCTCCCCTTGACCCCGGAACAGGGCAATGTCAAAGAGCCGCACAGCCCTGTGGCGGGCGCTGATTTCCCGCCCGTTTCCGGTGATTTGACCCCATTCCCATGACCGATACCGCCCATATCCGCAATTTCTCCATCATCGCCCATATCGACCATGGCAAGTCCACCCTGGCCGACCGGCTGATCCAGCTGACGGGGGCTGTGTCGTCGCGCGAGATGGTGGACCAGATTCTCGACTCCATGGAGCTGGAGCGCGAGCGCGGCATCACCATCAAGGCCAATACCGTGCGCCTGGATTACACCGCGCAGAACGGCGAAAAATACGTTCTCAACCTCATCGACACGCCGGGGCATGTGGACTTCGCCTACGAGGTCTCGCGCTCGCTGGCCGCCTGCGAGGGGGCGCTGCTGGTGGTGGACGCCAGCCAGGGGGTGGAGGCGCAGACGCTGGCCAATGTCTATCAGGCCATCAACAACGACCTCGAGATCGTGCCGGTCTTGAACAAGGTGGACCTGCCCGCCGCCGAGCCGGAGCGCATCCGCCAGCAGATCGAGGACGTGATCGGCATCGACGCCTCGCAGGCCATTCCCATTTCCGCCAAGACGGGTGTGGGCGTGCCGGATGTTCTCGAAGCCATCATTCACCGCCTGCCGCCGCCCAGGGGCGACATCGACAAGCCCCTGAAGGCGCTGCTGGTGGATAGCTGGTATGATCCCTATCTCGGGGTTGTCGTCCTCGTCCGCATCATCGACGGCGAGATGAAGAAGGGCCAGCGCGTGAAGCTCATGGGCACGGGCGGGCTTTACCAGATTGACCGCGTGGGCGTGTCGCGGCCCAAGAAGGAAATGGTGGCCAGCCTTGGCCCCGGCGAGATCGGCTTCTTCACCGCCGCCATCAAGCAGGTGGCGGATACGCGCGTGGGCGACACCATTACCGACGAGAAGAACCCCACAACCGACATGCTGCCCGGTTTCCGCGAGGCCCAGCCCGTGGTCTTCGCCGGGTTCTTTCCCGTGGACGCGGCGCGCTTTGAAGACCTGCGCGACGCCATGGGCAAGCTGCGGCTGAACGATGCCTCCTTCTCCTATGACATGGAAACCTCCGCCGCGCTGGGCTTTGGCTTCCGCTGCGGCTTCCTGGGCCTCCTTCACCTCGAAATCATCCGTGAACGGATCGAGCGCGAGTTCAACGTCGACATCATCACCACCGCACCCTCGGTCATCTACAAGATCAACATGCGCGCGGGCGGCGAGCAGATCAAACTGCATAACCCCGCCGACATGCCGGATGTGATGGAGATCGAATCCATCGAGGAGCCGTGGATCGAGGCCACCATTCTGGTGCCCGATGAATATCTCGGTTCGGTTTTGAAGCTGTGCGAGGACCGGCGCGGGCGGCAGAAGCAGCTCACCTATGCCGGCAGCCGCGCCATGGTGGTCTATGACCTGCCGCTGAACGAGGTGGTGTTCGATTTCTATGACCGGCTGAAGTCGGTGTCGCGCGGCTATGCCAGCTTTGACTACAAGATGACGGACTATGAGAAGGGCGATCTGGTGCGCATGGGCATTCTGGTCAATGCCGAGCCGGTGGACGCGCTGTCCATGATCGTGCACCGGGGGCGGGCCGAACAACGCGGCCGGGCCATGTGCGAAAAGCTGAAGGACCTGATCCCGCGCCACATGTTCCAGATTCCCATTCAGGCGGCCATCGGCGGCAAGATCGTGGCGCGCGAGACCCTGTCGGCCCTGCGCAAGGACGTGACCGCCAAGTGCTATGGCGGCGACATCACGCGCAAGCGCAAGCTGCTGGACAAGCAGAAGGAAGGCAAGAAGAAGATGCGGCAGTTCGGCAAGGTCGAAATTCCGCAGGAGGCCTTCATCGCCGCGCTCAAGATGGATGAGAACTGACCCCCGGAGGTGTGCCCATGCGCCGTGCTGTGTTGGTGGTCGCGGGGCTTGGCCTGATGCATCCCGCCCTGGCGCAGGAGCAGGACGAATGGACCTCCTTCTTCGCCCGCATCAAGGACGGGGCGGTTTATGATTACAAGGTGAGCCTTGATGGCGCGGCGGCAAGTGAGGACTACCTCCTCACTCATGTGGTGTGCAGCGATGGTTCCAGGAGCCTTCGCGTCATGCTGCCGCTTGCCCCCGAAGATAATGATACCGGATTCACGCTGGATGGCGAACCATCGACACTGAAGAAGACGGGCGGCACCCATGAGGTGGTCGTCACCGTGGACGGCAAGCGCCAGACCAAGGTGATGGAACTCAAATCCGTCAATGACCCCGCCTCGCATTACCGCCAACAGTTCATGTTCCGGGTTGAGCATGGCGATGCCCTGTGGCGGGCCATGACCGACGGGGGAAACAGGGCGAAGATGCTGATCGGCACCGGCGGCACGCCCATCACCATCCCGTCGGATGAGAAGCTGACGGCGGCTTTGCGCTCCTGCGGCTTGGCGGAGTGATTTTGCCCCTCTGACCGGCAGGTGCGGCGAAGCGGCTGCTTGCCGTGCCACCCGGTTCAGTTTAGAAGATTTCTAATTACATGACAGACGGAGATCACCCGGATGAAGAGCTTCTCAGACCTCTCCGAGCAGGAAATCCTGGCTCTGGCGATCAACGCCGAGGACGAGGATGCGCGCGCCTATGTGGGCTTTGCCCAGGCCCTGCGCGACACCTATCCGGCGTCGGCGCAGGTCTTTCTCGACATGGCCGAACAGGAGCATGAACACCGGCGCGGACTGACCAAGCTCTATCAGAAGAAATTCGGTGACTACGTGCCGCTCATCCGGCGCGAGGAACTGCGCGGCTTCACCCCCGGCAAGCCGGCCTGGACCCTGTCCAAGCTTGGCATCGATGCCATGCGCAAGCAGGCGGAAATCATCGAATTGCAGAATCACCGCTTCTACCTGCAGGCCGCCGAAAAGAGCACCGACCCGGAGGTGAAGGCCCTGCTCAATCGTCTGGCCGCCGAGGAAAAGGGCCACGAGGCGCTGGCGGTGAAGCTCGGCGAGAAACATGTGACGGCGGCGGCCGAGGCCGACGAGAAGGAGGCGGAAAGCCGCCTCTTCCTGTTGCAGGTGGTGCAGCCGGGTCTGGTCGGCCTGATGGACGGTTCCGTCTCCACGCTGGCGCCGCTCTTTGCCGCGGCCTTCGCCACCCATGACACCTGGCAGACCTTCCTGGTCGGCGTGGCGGCCTCCATCGGCGCGGGCATTTCCATGGGCCTGGCCGAGGGCCTGTCGGACGACGGCAAGCTCACGGGGCGCGGCCATCCCATGATCCGCGGTTCGGCGGCGGGCATCATGACCGCCGTGGGCGGCCTGGGCCATGCGCTGCCCTATCTCATTCCCAATTTCTCGCTGGCGACGTGGATTGCGGTGGTCATCGTGTTCATTGAACTCTGGGCCATCTCGTGGATCCGCTTCAAATACATGGACACGCCCTTCTGGCGCGCCGCGGCCCAGGTGGCGCTGGGCGGCTTCCTCGTCTTCCTCACCGGCATATTGATCGGCAGCGCCTGACTTATCCCGAGGCCCAGGGCGGCAGGACCGCGCCGCCATCGGCATAACCCTTGGGCAGGTCGCCCTTCAGGTTATGCACGGTGCGGGTGGTGATGGCGGCGATGATCTGGTCCACCGCCTGTCTGGCGGCGGCAACCCGGGTGGGGTGATCGGTATCCGCCGCCGCATGGGGCAGGAGCAGCACCCGGCCCGGAAATGCGCGGGCCAGCGGCAGATAGGGCGCGAGCGGTCCTGAGATTGCGCCGGTCTTCTCGTCAACAAAGATGTCGGCGTCGATGGCGGCATGGGCCACCTGGCCCGCCGCGAGGGCGGCCTGAAGGTCGGTGGCGTTCAGACATTCGCCGCGATCGAAGTTGATGACGGTGGCGGCGCGATTCATGCGGGTGAAGGTGCCCGCATCCAGCATGCCGGCATTTTCGTAGGTGCCATCGGCAGCGCGCTGGCCCAGGCCGGCATGGAGCGTCACCACGTCGGTTGCCGTGGCCGCCGCCTCGATGCTCCGGGCACTGAGGAAACCGGCGCGTTCAATTTTCTCGCGGTGGTGGGGGCGGGAATAAATCACCGGCACCATGCCGAAGGCCCGGGCCAGATGCGCCACCGCACTGCCGATGTTGCCGAAGCCGGCGATGGCGATGCGGCGGCCCGCCAGGCCATGGGTGGGGAAATCCTTCAGGTGACGGGATGTGTCGAAGGTGCCCGCCATGACGCGCTCATGCAGCAGGGCAAAGGGCAGGTCCGGCAGGAAATGGAGCAGCGCCTTCATGACCATCTGCGCCGTGGCCCGGGCGTTGAACCCCGGCGTGTTCATCAGGGGGGCGGCACCGCCCGAACCATTGGGGCCGCCCCAGCTTCGGCTGTGCATGTTGCCGGTGCCCGCGCCCATGCGCACGCCGCCTTCAGGAAAGGGGCAGGCTTCCGGCACCGTGGTGGCGGCGGCGATGACCGCATCATATTGGCCCTGCCCCGCCGCCGCGATGAAATCCGCCGCACACGCCAGATCAGGAGCATGGAAGAAATGCAGCCTGCCTTCTGCAAGGACTTCCCCCTCACGCCACAGGCCGTGGTGGAATACCCCGCCTTTGGCTTCAATGTGGGCCTTCACCTCGGAGACATCGGGCTCGCCCGCGCCATTGCGGGCCAGACCCACGAGATCACAGATGAGGATGCGCTTTGCCGCTGTCATGGCCGCAGCCTAACACAGCTCAAGGGCATGGTCAGGCCAGAGGCGGCATTTCCCTGAGCCAGGGCGCATCGGCCCCGGCGCGCGACACGGTGATGGCGGCGGCGGCGGCGGCATAGGTCAAGGCCGCCGTAAGTTCGGCCGGGGCAATGCCGCGCACGCCTTCCTTGCTGAGCAGGCCCTTGCGCCACAGGGCGGCGAGCAGGCCGGCATTGAAGGTGTCGCCCGCGCCCACCGTGTCCACCATCTTCACCTGGACGGCGGGCACCGTGACGTGGCCACCCGCGTAATGGGCTTCAGCGCCCGCGCCGCCGCGCGTCATGATGACCAGGGCTGCACCCCCACGCAGCCAGCGCTTTGCCACCGTGGCAAAATCATCCGCGCCAAACCAGGCGAGATCCTCGTCCGACAGCTTGATGATGTCGGCAACCCCGGCCATGCGTTCCATGCGGGCGAGATGCCTGGCCTTGTCGGGAATGAAATTGGGGCGGATGTTGGGGTCGAAGGAAATGACCCTGGATGCGGCCTCGCGCAGGCACAGCGCCTCGTAGGCCGAGCCGCAGGGTTCCGGGATCAGGCTGATGGCGCCGAAATGCAGGGCCGTCACTTCCTCGGGGATGGCGGGCAGATGGGCGGTGTCCAGCATGCGGCCTGCCGTGCCCTCATCGAAGAAGGCATATTCGGCCTTGCCGTCCTTCAACGCGACGAAGGCGAGCGTGGTATTGCGGGCCGAGCGCACCGCCAGCGAAGTGTCGACATTGGCGGCCTGAAGGTCACGCACCAACTGCTGGCCGAAGAGATCGGTGGAGAGGCCGGAGAAGAAGCCCGAGGGCGCGCCGAGGCGGCCCAGGGCAATGGCGGTATTATAGACGGCCCCGCCGGAATAGGGCGCGAAGGCCGGTTCGCCGGCGCTGGTCTGGCGCGGCAACATGTCGATGAGGGCTTCGCCACAGGAGAGGATCATGATCAGCCTCGTGGATAGATGACACCCTTGCGCAGGATGATGTTGGCATAGAGAGCAGGTTCGCTGGTGGCCACAATGGCATGGGCCGCCCTGACGCGGGGATAGAAGGCCGCCCCTTCCAGCGCCTGAAAGGTGGCCTTGGGTTCATGGCGCATGACCGCCTGCTGCATGGCCGCGTGGATGGCCTGAGGCCGGGGGGGCAGGGGCAAGACGCAATTGCTGGCCGCCATGTCATCCAGCGGCATAACCGAGAGCACGGCGTCAATGAGGGCGAGAACCCCATGGCCATCGGCGCGGATCACCCGGCGGCCATGGTCCAGCGCGGGATAATTGCCATCGACCAGGGCGATCTCGTCGCCATGGCCCATGGCGCGCAGCGTGAACAGAAGGTCAGGCCCGAGCAGCGGATCAAGTCCCTTCAGCATCGAGCACCTCCTTCAGCAGGACATCACGGTCGAGCAGGAAGCGGCGGAAGAGCGGCAGGCAGGCCCCGCCCATGGCGCGCGCCCCCGCCCCCACGGCTCCTTCCACCACCTGCGGAGGGGCGAGGCCCTGGAGGTCGAGCTTCAGCATGGCGGCATGGGTCATGGCCACCAGCCGGGCGCGCACATCCGGGGGGAAGGCCCCGTCGATGACGCAGGCCGAAAAGTCGATGACCGCGCTGGCGGCGACGATGGCCTGGGCGAGATGATGCGCGGTGGTGGCAAGCCACTGGTCCACCATGGGCGCAAAACCCGACCAGTCCTGCGGCAGGCGCCAGAGCAAGCGGACATCGCCGCCCGCCTGTTTCAAGGCACGCTCCAGGGTGAAGAGCGAGGCCACGTCGATCAGTTGCACGGGCCGGCCATCGGGTCCGGCCACCGGCATGGAGCCCAGGGCCCCGGCGTTGCCGCTGCGCCCGGCGTAGAGCGCGTGGTCCAGCACCACGCCGCCGCCGATGAAGGAGCCGATGAAGACATAGAGAAAGTCGGCATAGGTGCGGCCGCGGCCCAGCAGCAGCTCGGCCCCGCAGGCTGCGGTGGCGTCATTCTCCATCATCACGTCGAAGGGCAAAAGCGCCGACAGTTCGGCGGCCAGGTCGATGTGCCGCCATTCGTCCATGGCCCCATCGGGGGCGCCCACCTCGTCGGCCCAGTTCCACAATTCATAGGGTGCGGCAATGCCCAGGCCGGCGATGCGCGCGTCGGGATTCCTGATCCGGCGGCTCAGTTCGGCAATGCCCTCATGGGTGAACTTCAGAATGCCTTCCACCGTGGGAAAGGCATAGGTCTGCTGCAGGGTGCCGCGCTCGGCCCCCGCGAAATCAATGAGCGTGAGGTCGGAGCTGCGGCGGCCAAGTTTCAGACCATAGGAGAAGACCGCATCGGGATTGAGCCGCATGGGGATGGAGGGCTGGCCCACGCGGCCGCGCAACGGGGCCTCGCGCAGCAGCAGGCGGTCGGCCTCAAGCGCCCGCATGATGACGGAAACCGTCTGGGCCGAAAGGCCGGTGCGGCGGGCAATGTCGGCCTTGGCGAGAGCGCCATGGCGGCGGATAAGCGAGAGGACCAGGCGCTCATTATAGGCGCGCATGCCCTGCTGGCTCGACCCGCGTACCGGCCCCGCGCTCATCCGTTCCTGTTGTTCGCCCTGAAGTTCCATATGCTCGACCCACACCGCCATGCTGGCGCTGTTCTACAGGTTCCGGGCCAGCTTGCCACGACAAGTTAATAAATCAAGCAGATTTATTTATTGACAGGGCAAGCTTTCCGTTGTTGTCTGGGGTCAGGCGGCGGAACCGGCTGTGGTTCTGCCTGCCGACACAGTTTACCGGCCTCGCGCAGGCAATCCCGCCCGCGAGACCGCCTCAGGGAGAAGACCAATGAAGAAATCCATTCTGTTCGCCACTGCCGCCGCCCTGTCGCTGGGTCTGGCCTTCGCCGTCCCGGCCAAGGCTGAAGGCGTCAACGCCTGCCTGATCACCAAGACCGATACCAACCCCTTCTTCGTGAAGATGAAGGAAGGCGCCACCGCCAAGGCCGCCGAACTGGGCATCACCCTCAAGTCCTATGCCGGCAAGATCGACGGCGACAACGAGAGCCAGGTGGCGGCCATTGAATCCTGCATCGCCGATGGCGCCAAGGGCATCCTGCTGGTGCCGTCCGACACCAAGGCCATCATCGACTCGGTGAAGAAGGCGCGCGCCGCCGGCATTCTGGTGATCGCCCTCGACACGCCGCTCGATCCCATCACCGAAGCCGACGCCACCTTCGCCACCGACAACTTCAAGGCGGGTGAGCTGATCGGCGCCTGGGCCAAGACCACGCTGGGCGATAAGGCGGCCGCCGCCAAGATCGCCTATCTCGACCTCAATGCCAGCCAGCCGACGGTGGACGTGCTGCGCGACCAGGGCTTCATGAAGGGCTTCGGCATCGACACCAAGGACGCCAACAAGATCGGCGACGAGGACGACGCCCGCAACGTCTGCCATGACGTGACCAACGGCAACGAGGAAGGCGGCCGCAAGGCCATGGAGAACTGCCTGACCAAGGATCCGGGCGTGAACGTGGTCTACACCATCAACGAACCGGCGGCGGCGGGTGCCTATGAAGCGCTGAAGGCCGCGGGCAAGGAAAAGGACGTGCTGGTCGTCTCGGTGGACGGCGGCTGCCCGGGTGTGAAGAACGTGGCGGGCGGCGTCATCGGCGCCACCTCGCAGCAATATCCCCTGCTGATGGCGTCGAAGGGCATTGAGGCCATTGCCGCCTTCGCCAAGGACGGCACCAAGCCCGCCAATACCGAAGGCAAGGACTTCTTCGACACCGGCGCCACGCTGGTGACCGACAAGCCCGCCGCTGGCGTCGACTCCATCGACACCAAGAAGGGCCTGGAACTGTGCTGGGGCTGATGCCGGCTAAAGATTGACAAAAACGGGGGGCAGTCCGCAGACTGCCCCCTGCCACAAGATGGCAGGTCCGGCGCGGGAGAGGCAACATGAGCACCGTCCACGACTACGAGAAGGTTCTGGATAAGAGCGACACCTCCGTTGCCGCCTTCACCCGCGAGCGCTCCACGCTGGAAAAGATCCAGCATTTCCTCCATTCCAATCCTGCCGCCGTGCCCTTGATCGTGCTGGTCATTTCCGTCTCGGTCTTCGGCCTCATTCTCGGCAGCAAGTTTTTCAACGCATTGCCGCTCATTCTCCAGCAGGTGGCCATTTCCGCCATCGTCGGCGCGGCGCAGACCCTCGTCATTCTCACCGCGGGCATCGATCTCTCGGTGGGTGCCATCATGGTCCTGTCATCGGTCATCATGGGGCAATTGGCCTTCCATGGCTTTGTCATTCATGGCGTCACCCTTCTGCCGCCCCTGCCAGCGCCACTCGCCCTGCTCTTCGGCTTCGGCGTCGGCGCGCTCTGCGGCTGGCTCAATGGCTTTCTCATCGCCCGCATGAAGCTGCCGCCCTTCATCGTCACGCTGGGCACCTGGCAGATCATCCTGGCCAGCAACTTCCTCTATTCCGCCAATGAAACCATCCGCAGCCAGGACGTGGCGGCCGAGGCGCCGCTTTTGCAGCTCATTTCCGGCAACCGCATCATCATCGTCATGTTCCTGCTGGTCTTCCTCTTGTGGTATGTGCTGAACCACACGGCCTGGGGGCGCTATCTCTACGCCATCGGCGATGACCCCGACGCCGCCGAGCTTTCGGGCGTGCGGGTGAAGCGCATGCTCACCCAGGTCTATGTTCTCTCCGGCCTCATCTGCGCGCTGGCGGGCTGGGTGCTCATCGGGCGGCTCGGTTCGGTCTCGCCCACCTCGGGCCAGTTCGCCAACATCGAATCCATCACCGCCGTGGTGATCGGCGGCATCTCGCTCTTCGGCGGGCGCGGCTCCATTCTCGGCATGATCTTCGGTGCGCTCATCGTCGGCGTGTTCCAATTGGGCCTGCGCATGATCGGCACCGATCCGCAATGGACCTTCCTGCTGATCGGCGTGCTGATCATCGGCGCGGTGGCGGTCGACCAGTGGATCCGCAAGGTCTCGGGCTAGAGTGGTTTGCGCTTTGACGGCAGCAAAGCCACCGCTCTGACGTATTGATGGCGAGCAACTTGTCTGACTTTTGCCGATTCCGTCAAAAGTCAGGTTGCTCTAAGGGAGGACAAGATGACCCAACAACCGATCCTCACGGCGCGCGGGCTGATCAAGCGCTATGGCCGCGTCACCGCCCTCGATCATGCCGATTTCGATCTCTATCCCGGCGAAATCCTGGCGGTCATCGGCGACAACGGCGCGGGCAAGTCCACCCTGATCAAGGCCCTGTGCGGCGCCATCACCCCGGACGAGGGCGAGATCCGGCTCGACGGCAAGCCGGTCTCCTTCAAGTCACCGCTGGAAGCGCGGGCCGCCGGCATCGAGACGGTCTATCAGAACCTGGCGCTGTCGCCAGCACTTTCCATCACCGACAACATGTTCCTGGGCCGCGAGTTGCGCAAACCGGGCGTCATGGGTTCGGTGTTCCGCATGCTCGACCGCCCGGCCATGGCCAAGGTGGCGCGCGACAAGCTCTCCGAGCTTGGTCTCATGACCATCCAGAACATCTCGCAGACGGTGGAAACCCTGTCCGGCGGCCAGCGGCAGGGTGTGGCCGTGGCGCGGGCTGCCGCCTTCGGGTCCAAGGTGGTCATCATGGACGAGCCGACGGCGGCTCTGGGCGTCAAGGAGTCGCGGCGCGTGCTCGAACTCATCCTCGACGTGAAGAAGCGCGGGCTGCCCATCGTGCTCATCTCGCACAACATGCCCCATGTCTTCGAGGTGGCCGACCGCATCCACATTCACCGGCTGGGCAGGCGTCTCACCATCATCGACCCCAAGGCCTATACCATGTCGGACGCGGTGGCCTTCATGACCGGGGCCAAGGCGCCGCCCGAGGAGGCCAGGGCGGCTTAGAGCGGGATTAGCGCAACGGACGATCAAATCGGAACGATTTGAGAAAGAAAAGTTGCGCCAACATATTGATTTTCGAGCAACTTATCGGCGGCAGTTGATTCCAACTGACCGCCGGTTGCTCTAGCTGTGGAGCCTCAACAGGTTGTCCTCGGATATTTCGAGGCGACTGATGGGTGTCATTGAGTTTAGGCCGCCGTGTGGGCGATGCCAATTGTATCGATGGGTCCAGAGGGGGAGTTGTTCGGCTCTGGCATCGGATGTGGGATAGCTTCGGG
>OEIV010000029.1_pt1 | contig 87232 bp, 78 predicted proteins | sample 1539231 | NCBI WGS metagenome assembly OEIV01 (sample SAMN03794762, study PRJEB22550) | activated sludge metagenome | feature: wastewater treatment plant; material: activated sludge; isolation source: Wastewater treatment plant of a petroleum refinery complex | place: Argentina: Buenos Aires ...
TTCGCGATTGTTTGAATCGTAGTTTTTCCGACATAGCAGATAGTATACGTGAGCGCATGCCAGATGTCTTTAAAATTGGTATACTTTTTGAAGATGAGAATAGCAGTTATAGCAGCAGATGGGCGTACCGGAAAGTTATTTTGTGAGCGAGCGGCCCAAAATGGTCATACTGTGAGAGCAGGTATCTTTACAGACACTGCATTTAGCTCTCGTAACATAACTGCAACTCCTTGTGACGCAACGCAGTATAAAGACGTAGAACATCTCATCATGGGTTGTGATGCTGTAGTGAGTTTAATCGGGCATGTTCGTGGTTCTCAACCTGACATGCAAACAAAGGCGATTCAAAACTGCATCACTGCTATGAAAAAGAACCATCTTGAAAGAATTATTAGCTTAACTGGTACTGGCGTTCGTATGCCAAATGATGCAATCCCTATTTATGATTGGCCTCTGAACTTGGCAATTCGTATTATTGACCCGAAGAGAATTGAAGATGGAAAGCGCCACGCTGAACTACTTATGGCTGAAAATAAGTTAGCATGGACCATCGTACGTGTGCTCAAACTTACCAATAGTAAAGAGAAACCATTTCGTCTTTCGACTACTCATCCAACGAAATTACTTACGAGTCGAGAAGAAGTTGCATCAGCTATATTACAAATCCTAGAAGAAGAAAGCTTTATCCGACAATCTCCAGTGATAAGTAAATAAAACGCAAGCAACATCCGCATAATAGAATTTTGAGAATTATATATAAACCTAGGTTTTTACAATATGCTATGTTATGAATCAAAAAACCGTTTTATATTTTTTGGTAAAAAACCTTGAGGATGCTTAAAGCCAGCCTCCCATTTTGTATCTTTTGCATAACCTAAATCCTTCATGAGTTTAGTAGGCGCATTTCTTAGATGGAGTGGCACGGGGATGTCACCATGCTCTCTTGCGAGCATCAATGCGTGTGTCATCGCATCAGTTGTCTGTCTAGATTTTTCACATTTAGCGAGAACCGAAGCGCAATGAAACAGATTGTATTGACATTCGGGCATGCCGATTCGCTCTACCGCTAAGAACGTTGATACTGCCACATTTAAAGCAGCCGAAGCAGCAATGCCTACATCCTCGCTCGCGAAAATAACCATTCTGCGTGCAATGAATTTTGGATCCTCGCCTCCTTGAATAATTCTGGCTAGATAATATAGTGTCGCATCGACATCAGAGCCTCTCATGGACTTAATAAAAGCGCTAATGAGGTTGTAATGATTCTCTCCGTTCTTATCATAGCCCGGTAGTTTAGTTTGTGCAGCGGTACGCACTGTGTCTTGTGTAATCTTCTTAGGTGAAAGTTGTATCGATAGTTCAAGGTTCCCGAGAGCTACCCTCGCATCGCCACCAGAAAGTTCTGCAATTAAATCTATAGAGCTTGTCGGAAGTTGTTTGGACGTCAAGCTGAGCTGTTTTCTGGCTCGATTCAATATGATAATGACGTCAGCTTTTGTAAGGGGCTCCAAAACGAGCACACGGCTTCTGCTTAGGAGTGGATTGATAACTTCGAAACTTGGATTTTCAGTGGTTGCTCCTATAAGGGTAATAGTGCCATCTTCAACATATGGTAAAAATGCGTCTTGTTGCGCTTTGTTGAATCGATGAATTTCGTCAATAAACAAAGTGGTGCGTTCGCCCAGTCGTTGGTATACTTTCGCGTCTTCTATGACCTTAATAACATCGGCTTTTCCTGCCGTAACAGCACTCAATTCTATAAATTTTGTATTTGTTTCTCGTGCGATGATTCTTGCAAGCGTCGTTTTACCACTTCCCGGAGGCCCCCACAAGATGAGGCTTGCAGGCTGTTTTTGTGCGACGAGTTCTCGTATGATTTTTCGCTCTGCTAACAGATGTGACTGACCAACAACATCTTTGAGTGTTTGAGGCCTCATTTGTTCAGCGAGCGGTATGTTCATGACATTAGTATATCGTTTATGACGATTGTTTTTAGAAAGAGTTACGTTACAATGGCTCTATGATTACTTACTATCACCGAACGATACGAGAAGATAATCTCACTACGTTAGAAAAACCAAAAAGAGGCTCATGGATATGCGTCACTCAACCTACAGCTGAAGAACTCACCATATTGGAAAAATCATTTAAACTCGATGTGGACCTACTTGATGATGGTATCGATTTGTATGAAGCTCCTCGGCTTGAACATGAAGATGGCATTGTATATATCTATGTTAGATATTGCAGGCCTCATGGTGATACGACAAGTACACACCCTTTGCTCCTCGTAATAACGCCTGATAATGTTTTGTCGGTTTCGCTCCATCACCCTGAACCAATAGAACGTTTACTTAAAACTGGCGACATTGTTACGACGCAAAAAATGCGACTCGTCTTAGAAATATTGGAGCAAGTGAATAAGGGGTATAGACGCTATTTAAATGATGTAACAAAAGGCATATTGTCGTCGAGAAATAAACTGCAGCATAAAGTGATGAGCAACGAAGATGTCCTCACGTTTATAGATATAGAAGAAGACCTCAACGAATTTTTAGCCGCCTTGCAACCCTACAGTCTCGTCCTTCATGCATTAGTAACAGGGAAATACTTAAAAATGCATGAGCGTGACGAAGACTTAGTAGAAGATTTACAGCTTTCTACGAGTGAATTAATCGAGCTTTCTAAGAGTAGACTAAAAACGATTCAAAATATTCGAGATGCTTACAGCACGATCGCGACAAATAACCTTAACTTGATATTCAAACGGCTCACGAGTATAGCCATATTCCTGACTATTCCGACAATCATTGGCGGGTTATATGGTATGAATATTGCTCTACCGTTCGCTCATCATCCTCAGGCGTTTTTGATTGTTCTGTCCATTATTCTGACAACTATCGGTGTGTTTATTGCCTATTTTCATAATAAACGCTGGCTCTAACTCTAAAGCCAAACAATATCTGAACCAGTAACCTCTTCCAGAAAAGTACCACCATTGTTTAGAATTTTAATTTTGTTATTTATTGGTTTGGGATTTAGTCTATATTTATCGTATTGCGCAGGGTTTACAACTGAGTCTACAGATATGAGTTCTGCATTATGACTTAGTTTAAGATTCCGTATATTTTCGTCCTTAGCGTTTACGGCGAGTATCTCGGTAGTGCTCCCATTTTCAGTCTTAATAACACTAATTTTTGAAGACGTAGTTTCGTAGTAAATTTTTAAGGCAATTGATACATTGTCGTTTTTGATTATATTCATATCACTTTGCGTAATATCCTCTAAAAGGGACGATACTTTTCCGTCACTATTTCTAGTCATAAAAACACCGGGAGTGGATTGATATAAAATTGACGAACCGTTATTGAAGATTTGTTCGATTTTGTGTACGACACCAAAATTTGTTGCGGGTCTTTGGCTTAAACTGTCTAAAATATTCATCGTACTATTTCTGGCATCTTGATATAGAATGGTCGTCCCGTCGGGCCCAAATACGGTAGACGAAGCGTAAATAGAATTATTTCCAACATCGTGCAATTCACTGAACGCTTTTTGATCAGGATTAAAAAGATACATTTTATTTTCATATGTCTTAGTATCTTGTAGGATTACTGCAAACAATGAACCAAATGTGTTTGAAATTGCATCGATGGCTATCTGATTATCTGGTAACACCAATTCCTCCGTCGATGCGTTGGAGGCAAGATATAATTTACTGGAAAGCCTAGGTGTTTGTTCATCTGTTATGACAAGTGCTTCTTGGAATTCGTTTATAGCGTATCGTGCGATACGGGGAAGCAGAGCAATAACTTTTTCTTTTTGTTCCCCAATATACTTCATACGAATTTGGTCATCGTTTGTACCGTCTCTGTACAAATATGCATATCTTGCTTTATCGGTGGTAAAGCTTTTCTGTGAGGTAGCTATTTTTCCTCTCATATCATGTACATCATGGAACGTTACGATATATTTTGTGTTTTGGAGCAAAGGTTCATGAGGGAATATATATGCCGAATTCGCATTGAGCGTAACATCAAAGTTAAGTGAAGGTTCGATGGTTATTCGTAATTCTTTTGAGCTATCTATGAGGCTATTGAATGACGCAACGACAGTATTCTCTTTAGGTTGAAAATTGAGCTGTGTAATTTTAGGCCCACTTACGTGGACTTGCATCATCAAAATAATTGTCATGCAGGCAAGAAGAAGTAACCAAAGTACAACGGGAGTCTTTTTTATTCTTTTAATTATATTAGTAAACATAGGGCTGCTCCGGCTGAGGAATTGACGTTGCTTTTTGAATATTCAGCATAAAGCTATCATTTGATCTTTCGAAAACTCCTTCTACCTCATACCAGTTTCCAGCAATTAGTGGGAGCGTTGTATCGTCGTATTGTATTGGAACGGTAATTGGAGTGGCGTCTACGGCGCAACAAGATAGCTTGAAGCGCGCTATGTAAGCTTGTTCTTTTTCGTAAAAAAGAAATCCGCTTATTGATGCTTTTTTCCCCGATACGTCCAATGCTCCACGATATGAATTCAAAAAAGCGCTCCAATCTTGCAAATTATAATTCGAGAAGTCTTGCGCGAAAGAGTCATACATCGTTGGCTGTGCAGACTTAACAGTGATTGATTTTTGATTACGATTTTCAGCAACGCTCCCACTCAATGTTTGAGCGGGAAGGCACAAAAAGATTATTAGGAGTGTGTACAAAAGCAGTTCGGACTTTTTCATCGTCGTAGTATTTTTATGAGAAAGTGAAATGACGAGCGCAAAAACAACCAAAACAACCGAAAACGTGATGTATTTAGGATGAATATAGTAAATGAGTTGCTGGTTAAAGGTGAGCTCAAGAATGCGAAGAAACAACAAGAGAGGCGTACAATACATGATTACTTTTTTAAATAACATAGTGGGCTCCAAGTGTAAAAAGCATGGTCAAAATAAAGACATGCGCAACAATGAGCCCGATGAATCGAGCCTTAAATGTGGTTTTTAGCAAGGTTATCATTTTAAAATCAACCATAGGTCCAAAGATAAGAAAAGCGAGAATGGCACTTTTAGGAAAAAGATTACTTATAGAGAGGGCAAAAAAAGCATCGACATTCGCACAAATAGAAATTGTAAATGCGATTACTATCATGACGATGATGGCTAAAACGGGCTGATAGCCAAGCTCTAAGAGTATGCTACGAGGTACGATAGTTTGAATGGTCCCAGCAAGGAAGCTACCAAGAATAAGCGAGGGCAGGAGTAGTCTAAATTCGCTTATAAATGTTGATGAAAATCGTGAGATATGATGCGTTAATTTGCTTTTGTGGGTATGCTTTTGATCGTTGTTTGCATGCTCGCAGGTGGTCTGAAAACTTTTTGTAAGCATGTCTTTTTGTTTGTATCTAGAGAAGAAAAAACCGACGACGTTTGCTATAAGAAAAGTTCCTAGAACTCGTGCAATGAGTAGCTGTGGCACGTCAGGAAATGCCTGGTGTGTCGTTGTTATTGTTATGGGGTTTAAAACGGGAGCAGCGAGTATAAATACAATGGCATCAGAAGGATGCAGTCCTCTCAAGATTAGTCCACGAGCGAGCGGAACATTGCCACACTCACAGACAGGGAGGAATGAGCCACTAACGCTTAATGAAGATCGTCGAATAAACCCACGCCTGGATTGGAATTTTGAAATAAGCGATATGGGGGCATATTGCTGTATCAGTGTCGATAAAATGATCCCAAGGATTACAAACGGTACGGATTCATAAAGCACTCCAAGTGTCAATGTCGCTAAATCATATACACGTGGGCCTAGCGATACATTCTTGAGTAGTGTGTGTGCCGTGAAACTTAAGACCAACGCCATCAATGACAGAATGTACACTCTAGTACTATGATTTTTATGAGTCATACGGACTCTATTATAGATTCTTTTGGCATAATTCGCAGTAGCCTCTAATTTCTAAAGTATGTTGTACCGGTTTAAAATGATGAACAGCAGATAATTCACTTAAAATTGATTCAAATGATGCATTTTCATGGAAATCAATAACGCGCCCACACTTTATGCAAGTCAGGTGGTGGTGATGAGCCCGAAAGGTTTCGCCGAGTTCAATTTTGTATTTCCAGCCAAGCTGTATGCGGTGTACAATGCCTGCTTTTTCAAACTGGTCGATGATTCGATAAATGCTAACTCGGTCCACTGTCGGTGCTTTGATAGACAATTCTTTCATAGATAAGGCGTTTTTCGAGAGAGCGAGTACTTTGAATACAGTCCTGCGCTGCAGTGTATTACTTAATTTATTTTTTCTAAGAAGTGAAGTAAAAGCTTCGTCCATTTGTTGCAAATTATAACAAAAATGCAACAATATTGCAATAATTAACATTCATATGAAAGAATAACGTCATGAATACGATTGATACAAATAGGGTGGTGGATGGTGGACTTGCAGGTTTTGAAAAGGGTGTTGCACTCACTAACGGGCTATTGCAATTAGAAATGGCTACGCCTACATACATGACTATGGGTGATGCGCTTGGTGCTTTCACCGAAGAAAGGCAAATGAACGGCGATCATCCTTTAAATATTGCTTACAGAGATTTAGTCAAGCCAGAATCTTCATGGATTTTTGGAAGGGTTTTGCTTCAAGATGTTGTTGGAGTGGGCTCACTACCACTTGTTATTATGCCTGACCCCAAGAAAAGACTCGGAATGGTTCGATTTGTCCAGTTTAACCAGCCGTATGATCCAAAGATAGGATTAGACGAGGGACAGCTCCTTGCATTATCTTTTGAAACTACAACAAAAGAAGATGCTGGTTTTGGTGGGCATGCAGTCAATTCGCCCTTTGAAGGTGGTCATTTCGCAGTTGCCACAATTGCAAGTAGAGTGGCTGAACGTGCAGTCAAAATTAAAAAAGATGGTCACAGTGGCACACACCAGATTCTAGATGAAAGTGTCGCCGTTGACTTTAACCGAGCTGGTCTTACTTCCCAGGGGACTCCCCATGGGGAGGGGCGTGCTCCACTTCCTTTGCCGAAGTACAAGGATGTCGATGTGCTTAAGCTCCCAAATACTGCACGATTCATAGCGAAATGGCATGAAAAAATGGTTGACGTAAACGGTAAGCCACTGGTTGCAGCTCATCCAGAGGCTGCTCAAGTACTCTTAGGAACCGTTATCGAGAATTTAGGATTGAATGGTATAGATAGTGTGGGTAACTTTATAAATGATGTTAGAAGATAAGTTAGTTTTTTCGCAAAGTCCAGAGTTTGTTGACGACCGTCAGCTTATAGAGTCCGGGCACCAAAATGCTGAAGCATTTTATATTGATCCGTTTCAAATTCCGGATGACTATGAAATTGAAGAGTCGATGAAAATGACTGAACAAGATTGTCTCGATTTATATGCGACAGTCGTTACGATGTATCTAGAAGATCGAGTGGTTATTGACAATGCGGCTGAAAGATTCTTGCAACGTGCTCGAGACATACAATCGACTGCTGCATTCCATGGCCTCATGAAGCAAGCAATGGCGATTGAAGCCGAAATTCATAAGATGTGTGGTGAAAATCATGACATTCAGGCAGCACAAATAAAAGAATTAGCAAACGCAACTCATTCCGAGCACGATGGACACAACCACTCCAAAGACAATGAACATGAAATTGAACATCATAAGGGTTGTTCCACCGAAAAAGGTAAAGCGTGCGATTGTAAGAAAATTAAATGATAAAATAAGGACTTAAAACTATGGTAGTATTACTATTTTCGTTAATCGGTGGCGTTTTCTCATTGTTAGCAGCTCTTGTATTAATTAACAACCGCAAAACGGCGGATGGACTTGCTAAATATGCAACGCCATTTGCCGCAGGAGTTTTACTCGCCGCCGCTTTTACAGATTTACTGCCGGAATCACTTCACGAATGGGAGGGGGATTCAATAGATATACTGAAATGGGCACTCTTTGGCATACTAGGATTTTTTATGCTTGAACGTTTTTTACGATGGTTCCATCATCACCATGAGCACGGGAAAGAGCGTGCTAATAATTCTCTCGTTATAATCGGCGATACGCTTCATAACGCGCTCGATGGTATTGCAATTGGTGCGGCGTTTTTAATTGGTACGCCAACGGGAATCGTCGCTGCAATAGCTGTAGCGATTCACGAAGTTCCTCAAGAAATTGGCGACTTCGGGTTATTGCTAAAAAATGGCATGAATAAAAGACGAGTCATATTTATTAATGTAGTAAGTGCATTGGCGACAACAGTTACAGCTCTGGTGACGTTTGCATTTGGTAGTTCCGAAGGGTATATAGTACATGCACTACTTGCAATGACGGCTGGGTTTTTTATCTATATTGCGGCGAGCGATATCATTCCTGAAGTGCATGAAAAATCTCAGAAAAATCGTAAAGATATTCGCCCTTGGCTATTGATCATTGGTGCAATTTTTATGATGGTAGTCTCACCGTTGGCGCACAAGTATATTGACGCAGAGCATGACCATGAAGATGCCTCGCTCGTTGATGCGGAGTAATTTTAAGTTCATAGTCAGCGTTCGTTTACTGTAAAAATAAGGTACAATAGTGCTAATGGAAATACTTGTCGTTACACTATTGGTAGTTAATGTTTTGGTAGTGTTATGGCTCGCAACAAAAAAGCAATCACCAACAAATGAGACTGGTGCCCAGCAGTTGTTGCAAAAGGACTTACATTATTTGTCTGATAATGTGCAGAAGTTGCAGGAAAGTTTACGTACACAAATAGATACTAAATTAGATAAAAATCAGGCAAGCATGATGCAGCAATTAACCGCGAGTGCAAAGCTTGTCGCTGATGTGACGGAACGTTTAACGAAGCTCGATGATACAAACAAGCGGGTAGTAAATGTCGCTGAAGAATTGCGTCAGCTCCAAAATGTTTTACAGAATCCGAAACAAAGAGGCGTTTTGGGTGAATTTTATTTGGAACAGATCCTACAAAACCTTCTCCCACCGACTTCTTATTCATTGCAACATAAACTCACTGAAGGCTTTGTTGTTGATGCGGTGATCCATTTAGACGGTAAGGTGCTTCCGATAGACAGTAAGTTTAGTCTGGAGAATTATAATCGTCTCATCGATGCCAAAGATGAAGAACGTGCATCATTTGAAAAGGCTTTTAAAGAGGATCTTAAACGGCGGATTGACGAAACTGCTAAGTATATTCAACCAAAAAAAGGCACACTTGACCAAGCACTTATGTTCATACCTTCAGAAGCTATATATTACGATTTACTTGCAAATAAGGTGGGGGCGGCCGGAGTATCTGGTAGGGATTTGATGCAATATGCAGCGGTCGAGAAACGAGTAGTGATTGTTGGACCCAGTACTTTGTCGGCAATGCTTCAAGTTATCGTCCAAGGTTTAAGAAGTCTTGAAATACAAAAAGATACTGAAGTGATAAAGAAAAATATCGAACAGTTACAAAAACACCTCCTCGCTTATAATGCATACTTCTCTAAAGTGGGTAACTCTCTTTCTGCGACAGTCGGACACTTCAATAGTGCGAGTAAAGAGCTCGGTAAAATTGATAAGGATATCGTGAAAATTGGCGGGGGCGAACCTGTACTGGAGATTGAAGAAATTAATAGACCGCTTGCCGACTAGTAAAATCATACTAGTTAAGTGAGTCTCTCTTATATTCTGTACCATCTAATAATATCGTTTTTAGGACGTAATGACCGCAATCGATTGCAGTGCATGCTGACGGTTCGTAGGTATAGTCACCCTTGTTTATGAATTGACCAGCTGGGTCACGTAACACCTGTTCGTCGATACCGGGTAAATTTTGATCATACTCTTCAAGTACCTCTACCAGCGTAGGGTAGCCACCATTTTCAGCGTAATGCTCCTCTAATTTCACATGTAACGTGTTTATGTCAGTTTTGCGTTCGGTATCTTCTGCTTTTGTCTGCGCAGAAGCGTAAGAAGCGCTAAAACTTGATAAAAGTGCAAAAAGTAACGCGACGATAAAACCCATATATCTAACCTTCCGTATCCTTGTTTAATTGTTGTATTAAATCAATGGTCAAACTTGCTGACCAAGAGAATTGGTGAGCACCGCCTGGCTTGCCGGATTTTGCTGAAAAATATTCAGCAGGTCCATGTTCAGAGACCAATGCAACGGTTTTCTTACTTAAGTCTCGTGACTCATCTCTAAAGCCATATCTTTGCAATCCATCTATAATGAGCCAATTAGTATTGATCCAGGTCGGTCCTTGCCAATATCCAAGTTCTTTGTACCACGTAGAATTGATTGGAACACTCGGGACTGGGTACTCTGTAGAAAAATATTTTGGATTTTTTAAGAGTTTAACTAATTCATCCGCTCGTTCTTTATCAATACAGCCTGCATACAGCGGCATCAGCGTTGCAATAGATGGTTCTTTGACTAACTTATGGGTAATAAATGTACGTGAATAATATTGTTTATAAAAACCGTCCCACAAACTTTCAAGCGCTTCTTCGCTTTTTTTCATGTGCGATAACAAGTCTTCGGGTATACGGTGGCCAATTGTTTTGGCAATCGTTTCGAGATGCTGGTTTGCACGAATAAGGATACAGTTAAAAGTCAGATCCTGAAAAGTAAAATGGGAGCGAGATAGGATTTTTTCAATATCCCAATTCTTACGTTTTAAACGTTGAATAATCGTGAAATAGAGTAGCGCATCTATATTACTGACTCTTTGACCAGGCGGTACATGTTTTGTGTCTCTTCGGAACAGTACCGCTAGAGTGTCAAGCTTGAATTTCTCTACGATGGTCACCCATAGTGGCTTACTGTGCATATGCAGTTGGTCAATCCACGGTGGAGAATTGTCAAGGCCACTTTCCCATGGGTGAATAAGAAGCACAAGCCCCTCGTTGTGGGGGTCTCGTTCTCGGTAAAGCCATTCGTGGTATGCAAGTAAAGCGGGGTACATATCTTGATACCAACTTCGTTGCTCGACTTTTTTTAATTTTTGCCCGATACGTACGATTGCCTCTGCGAGCATAGGTGGTTGCGTAATACCACTTGTCGCAACGTGATCAGGTGCGTGGGCATTTCGCCAAGACTGCCAAATATTTCTGTCTCTACGATGGATGTCGCCATCGGCGAAAATCATATTTGGTAACATGCCGTTACTCCACTGGCCACGAAGTAAGCTTCTAATTTCCTGCATAGCGCCTTCGATATCATAATGTGCGAGTCCGATTGCAATAAAACAGCTATCCCAGAGCCACTGGTGCGGGTAAAGCCCGCCAGCGGGCACTGTATAATCGTGCTTTTTATTGTTTGCAAGGATTTCTTTGCAAGCTTGTATTACTTGATCGTCTGTCGGTAGGGTATTCTCCATATACACGAAGTATACGAGATAGCCGAACTATGACGCTAGTGTTTTTGGCAAATAGGTGATTATTTGTATTATCTAAAGTTAGTAAAGATGATTGGAAATGGAAAATCAGCTTCTTTTACGATGCGCATTGCATCCTGTAGCTCATCCTTTTTATTGCTCATGACGCGTATACCTTCACCTTGAATTTGCGTTTTTACTTTTGGTGCCGATTCGCGCAAGAGTTTTGTTACTTTTTTTGCGTCTTCTTGATTCAACCCATTTTTAAAGGGCACAAGCCAAATCATCCGTAAGTTAGTTGTTTCCGGTTCTTTGCTAACGTCGAACACTTTTTGGCTCATAGTGCGTGCCGCTGCTTTTTTACGAACCATTTCAATAATTGCATCTAAATGATACTGGTTGTCTCCGCATATTTTGAACCCTTTTTTGTCATCAAGCCATTCTAGGCTAGCTTGCGAACCTTTAAGGTCGTAACGTGCGCCCAATTCGCGTTGCGTTTGATCGTAGACATTATTCATCTCACCTGCGTCATACGTTGATTCGATATCAAAGCTAAATGTGCTCATTATCTTTCAGTATACGATACAATTCGAGTATATGAAGATAGCAATTATATGTGCGAGTATGCGGGCAGAATCGCAAAGTCTTAAAGTAAGTAAGTGGCTCAAAGAAAATGCGCCTACAGACATTGAAATTGAAATTATAGATTTACATAAAATAAATCTTCCACTATTTGATGACAGCGATGAAATGCGCCATGTTTTTAAGCCAGTGAGTCATATATTACAAAAGAGTGAAGGTTTTATTTTTGTGAGCCCAGAATGGAATGGTATGGTTAGCCACGGTCTTATAAACATGCTTCATTTCTGTCAAGACAGGGAATTGGCTTATAAACCAGTCATGCTCGTTGGTGTAAGCAGTGGTCGCGGAGGAACACACCCGCTGGATCAGATGAAACTTATTGGGCAGAAAAATAGGCACTACATTATTAGTCCTGAAAATTTAATAATTAGTGGAGTGAAAGACGTCATGAATGACAATGATATGAAGGATGCTTCTCTTGATAGTGGACTGAAGAGACGAGCAGTTTATGGCGTAAACATACTAGGCGAGCTTGCGCGCGCATTAACTCCCGTACGCTTAAGCACTTCGATTGATTTCGACCATTTTGGCAACGGTGTATAAGTCATATCTATAAGATAAGCAGTATGGTACTATGTGCGTATGCTGGGTATGGCCGTCGCTTTTTCATCAGGAGAAGTCAGTTTTAATGTTTTTGTTTTTGTTCTTGGGGTAGTTGGGGGTGCGATCTTTATACTTCCAGCGGTACTCTTTAGGAAATGGTATTTTTACCGTCGCCGTTTAAGAAAGCAGGTAATTACCGCAGAATACGTCCCTCCACTAAATTTAAACCCCGCAGAAATTGGTTACCTTTTTGATGGTAAGTTGCGGGAGCAAGAAGTTGCTGCAACTATTATTTATCTCGTTCAAAAAGGGTATCTTCATTTAAAAAAGAGTCCTGAAGGCAAGAAAAAAATTTTTACCGGACCGCGCATAGGAACAGAATTAAAATCATACGAAGAAAAACTAATAACTGAAGCTGAGCACCCCGAAGGGGTGAGAGCTGATGATCTACTTCGTCGATTTGTTTCTTATAGGATTGGGGATACGAGCACGCGAATCAGTAGCAAGGAGTTCATGTTTACACAGCTTGTTCATGCCGACTTGCAGAAAAGAGGATTTGTGAGGGGCTCATGGATGAAATATTTTCTTTTTGGTTCATTTACTATATCAATAGTACTGATTCTGGTACTTATTTACTTTCCGATGGCACTTATCATAACACTCATCACCCTTGACCAAGGTACTGTAGATTTTGAAATAGTATTCGCGCTGGGTATGACCGCATTCATGATGGGGCTTCTCTTCTGGCTTCCGTTATTTGGGGCAGCAATGTTCATTTACTATTTGCGCGGACGTGTCTTGGGGAGAGAATGGATAATAACTGAAAAACTGCATCGATTCTGGCCTCAGCTCGTCGGATTTAGACAATATATAAATTTGGTTGAACGTGAAAAACTAGAATTCGCAACCAAAGACATGAAACAAACGAGTAAGAATGACACACTTCCTTATGCTGTGGCGCTGGGCAATGTAAAAAATTGGAAAGATATCATAAGCTAGCAGTTGTCTCTTAATCGGTCGAAAAGGTACAATATATTGTAGATGAAGCAAATAACTCATGCGCGTGAAGCGCTTAAAAAAGAATTCGAAACGCTGAGCGATAAAAAGCTAATCTTAAAAAGCGTACATTTACGTGCACTTTTTGATGGGATAACAGAAATTTCTCCTGATCAGCGTGCTTCATATGGTAAAGCAGTGAACGAATTAAAACAGGAAGTTCAGGCATGGCTAGACGATTTAGGTCAAGACTCAGCCGTCGAAGAGTCAGTTGATGTCACTGCGCCGTGGGATGTTAATGTCGAGATGCACAAAAGACCGCAACTGCTATCCGTTGAAAAAGGTTCAATTCACCCATTGCGTCAAGAAATAGATCGTATTTGCTCTATTTATCAGCGCATGGGCTTCGCTGTAGAAGAATCTCGTGAGCTCGATGATGATTATCATATGTTTGGAAGTTTGAATTTCCCTGAAGGTCATCCTGCTCGGGATGACTATGATACGTTTATGACCGATGAAGGATTTGTAGCGCCGGCCCACACGAGTACTATGCAAAACAGAGTGCTTAAGAAATACGCTCACCTATTGAACCGGGGTGAACCAATTGCCGTAGTAGTTCCTGACCGCGTTTTTAGGAACGAAGATATTGACGCAACGCACGAACATACGTTTTATCAGATTGAAGGAGTGTATGTTGGGCGACAGATTACAGTGGGCAACCTTATTGCAACACTTTCAGCTTTCATGAATGAATATTTTGGTCAAGAATTAAAGACAAAGTTGCAACCATTTTATTTTCCATTTACAGAACCGAGTTTTGAGTTCGCAATAGAACGTCCTGAGGTACTTAAGAAAAATGATTCAGAGGAACAAAAGTGGCTCGAATTATTGGGCTGCGGTATGATTCATCCTAACGTCCTAGAGGCAGCCGGCATTGATTCAAAAACCTATTCGGGCTTTGCGTGGGGGAATGGAATCGAGCGTATGGTAATGCTCCGAAATCAGATTGAGGATATTAGACATTTCGAGTCAGGAAAATTAACATTTTTAAGGCAATTTTAGATATATGGGTACCATATTTGACAAAATAATCAGTGGTGAATGGTCTTCATTTAAAGTGTATGAAGACGAGACGTATTTGGCGTTCCTCACCCCTTACCCAAGTACGCCTGGACTGACGGTAGTGATACCAAAAATTAATTCAGGTGATTATATCTTTGACGTTGAAGATAGCGTTTATCACGGGCTCCTTGATATTTCGAAAAAAATTGCAAAAAAAATTGAAAATGGACTAGGCGTAAGTCGCGTAGCATTAGTCGTTGAAGGTACCGGCGTTGCACATGTACACGTTAAGCTATACCCGTTACATGGGGAACTTGCAGGCAAAACGAATGTATGGAGTAAGCATGTAGAATTTCATCCCAACTACATTGGTTACCTTACTACGGTTGAAGGTCCAAAAATGTCGGATGAAGAGCTTGAAAGTATACGAACAAAAATAGCAGAGGCTCAGGGATGAAAGTAAGTATAAATTTGGCGCAATATTATAGTACGGTTGATTTAAAATCTATCGATAAAACAACACTAACACAGAAAGTTGGAATGCAACTTGGGGCAGTAGAAGCAACTGCAGACTATGCACCGCAATACCAACAAGTGTTTATCGTGAAGGTCATGTCTTGTGAAAAACATCCGAATGCAGATTCATTGCACGTTTGTCGTGTTGATGATGGAGGTGTTGTTGAGAATGTAGAGCGTGGAGACGATGGTTTAGTTCAGGTAGTGTGTGGTGCGCCGAATGTTCAAGAAGGGATGTTCGCAGTATGGATACCGCCTCGTTCAATCGTTCCGTCTACGTGGGAAGATGAAGAACCGTTTGTGCTTGAAGCTCGCGATCTAAGGGGACTCACGAGTAATGGGATGCTTGCAAGTCCCAAGGAACTGGGTATCAGTGATGCACACGACGGCATTTTAGAAATTACGCTTGATGATGTTGGTCGTGAACCAATTGCAGGAGAACCTTTGTCGGATTTGTTTGGATTAGACGATTTTATAATAGATTGCGAAAACAAAATGTTCACACACAGACCGGACTGTTTTGGCAATCTTGGAGTAGCGCGGGAGCTTGCAGCAATAAATGAGCTTTCTTTTGTGAGTCCAGATTGGTATCGAAGCGTTCCTTCGTTCGAATCAGCAACTGATTATGACGTTGAGATTCGGAACGATGCTCCCGAGGTGGTGTCTCGATTCATGGCAGTTGTCATGAAAGATATTGAAGTTCGACCTAGTCCTACTTGGTTGCAAGCTGCATTGAAACGTGTAGACATAAAACCGATAAATAATGTGGTAGATGTGAGTAATTTTGTCATGCATTTAACTGGTCAGCCAACGCATGCTTTCGATTTTGATAAACTTCAGAAGTTTTCGAATAAGCCATCTCTATTTCCGCGTCACAGTAAAGCAGGTGAAAAACTAGTGCTGCTCGGTAATAAAGAAATTGAATTAACTGGTCAAGAAGTTGTAATCGCGACAGATACGAGACCGGTTGCGCTTGCTGGAATTATGGGCGGTGCTGAGACTGAGGTAGACGAGCATACTAAAAGTATTTTGATAGAATGTGCCACGTTTGATATGTACCATGTTCGAAAGACGAGCATGCGGTATGGGTTGTTTACTGATGCCGTCACTCGATTCAGTAAAGGACAGAGTCCACTACAGAACGATCGAGTATTAGCATTTTTAATGTCTGAGCTTAATCGTTATGCTCATGCGGTCCAAGCAAGTGAGGTGTATGATATACGCTCTTTTGATGCATCTTTGTACGATGCGCAGTCGCTCAGTGGTGAAATTATTACTTCCGCGCAATTCATTAACGAACGTCTCGGAAGCAATTTAACTAGTGAATTAATTACAGAACTACTTCAGCGGACTGAGTTTATGGTTACCGTTGGCGAAGATGATGGACTCATACATATACAGGCTCCTTTTTGGAGAACTGATATTGAGATAGAAGAGGACATAGTCGAAGAAATAGGGCGTTTGTACGGATACGAGAAACTTCCCGTCGAGCTTCCGACTCGAAGCAGTAAGCCAAGCTTATTAAATGAACATGTAGAACTTGCTCGCAAAATAAGGACTCGACTAAAGGAAGCTGGTGCAAATGAACTTCTTACCTATTCGTTCGTAAATGATTCATTACTTAAATCAGTTGGAATTGAGGCAAGTGGTTGGTCGTACCATATTAGAAATGCACTAAGTCCCGATCTGCAATATTACCGTCCAAGTATAATGCCGAGTATGCTTGCAAAGGTGTACGCCAACATAAAAGCACAGGCTGGAAGTGATGATAATGAATTTGCGCTTTATGAAATCGGAAAGGTGCACTTAAAAGGTGAGTACGAACAAGAGGAATCAAATTTGCCTAAAGAAATGAAGAGACTCGCACTAGTTTATGCGGCTGATGCCAAAGTTGCTCGTAGTCGCAAAGGAGCACCTTACTATCGTGCAAAAAAGATACTTGAGTACTGCTGTGCCGATGCTCTCACATTTGTACCACTTGAAACAAATGAGTATCCAATCACAGCTCCTTATCAAAAAGGACGTTCAGCAATCGTGATGCTAGACGAGCAAATGCTAGGTGTTGTTGGAGAATTTAGGGCATCGGTACGAAAAGCATTGAAGCTTCCTGATTACTGTGCAGGATTTGAAATTGATATGGACATACTGAGACTTCATGAACACTCTCACACATATCGTATGCTCAGCGAATACCCGCATTCCGTGCAAGATATAACTCTCGAATTACCAAATACGTGTAACTGGCAAAGCATATATACCTTACTTTCAAACGAGTTAAAGGTACTCGAAGCAGAACAGCAGTATTATGGCGAGATTGAACCGCTACAGATATTCCAAGCTGACTCGTCTGATAAAAAAAGACATAGTTTTAGGATTACAATTACGCATCCTTTGAAAACACTTAGAACTGATGAAGTAAATGAGTTGATGGCAATATTAACGAAAAGTGCAGAAGAGTCGCTTGGTGCAACGCGTATTTAAAATTTTTATCAGTGCGTGTGCACTTGTATTCCTCACTGCTGGGGTTAGCGCCTCAGCACAAGGGGTAAATGACTTTGTTGTTGATGAGTTTACTGCAGACTACGCCTTAGATAACACCGATAAGCAAGGTCAGCTGACCACAAAAGAAATTATCTCAGTAAACTTCAGTAGTCAAAACCATGGTATTGAACGATCAATTCCGATGACATATGACGGACAAGAAACCGAACCAGACGTGAAGGAAATTAGGCGGGACGGTACTGTGGAGCCATATACTACTTATGAAAGTAATGGTAACCTGGTAGTTCGAATAGGCCGGAGCGAACAAACAATTACTGGTGAACATACATATGAAATTACTTATTCAGTTGTTAATGTCATTAAATTTTACGACGATCATGACGAACTATATTGGGACGTAAACGGTGACGATTGGATGCAGAGTTTTACTACGGTTAGCGCCTCAGTTGATTCGGGTGTGCCCCTTACGAGACCTGAGCCTAAGTGTTTTACGGGGGGCACTGGAAGCACAGAGTCAGATTGTCGTATTTCAACTGATGCTTCGAGCCTTCAGCTGTCAGCCTTGCGTGCGCTACGACCCTATGAAAATCTTACTTTTGTCGTCGCTTTTCAAAAAGGGTATTTTGAGCCCATGCCGTGGTGGGAGCGCTATCGAGGCATACTCATTACCCTACCTCTTATCGCAGTACAAGGCATAATTGTTGTGACCGCACAACGCAAATGGAAACTATTAGGGAAAGATTACACGTCACGTGGGGTTACGGTACCTTATTATGATCGACCGAAAAAGGTGAGCGTTATGCAGGCAGCATACGTAGAATTTAATTCCTTAACATCGCGACATGTAAGCGCGTCCATCATAGATTTAGCCATTCGAGGGTATATTAAGATTCGTGAAGAAAAAAAACGATTCAGCACGAAACATGAATTACTTCTACTAAAAAACCCCGACGCTCAGCTCACTGTCGATGAAACGCTATTAATGAACGAACTTTTCAAAGATGTGGCAGTGGGTGAGGGGTTCAAACTTGAAGATAAAAAAAATAAACTCTTCAATGTCCTTCAAGAGCTCACTAAAAAGATTGATGAATCATCATTGAAGACGGGCTACTATGAGCTATCGCCACAGAAAGCAATGAAAACACAAGCTAAAAATATCATTTTTGCAATCATCACTTTAATCGCGGGCTTTTTCATGGCTTCAATTTCTTTTGGACTAAGTGCGATAACGGGGGTGGTATCATTTATTGCTGTCTTAATATTTGCTGGTCTCATGACGAAACGTAGCCAGCAGGGAATAATGCTCGTTGAGCATGTTAAGGGGCTAAAATTATACATAAACACTGCTGAAAAAGACCGTATAGCCGCTCAAGATGCGGTTGCTGCACCCCTAGCAACGCAGGGAGCAGAGCCTGTACGAGACGTGCATTTTTTTGAAAAATTACTCCCTTACGCGGTTGCGTTGGGTATAGAAAAAACATGGGCGAACGCATTTCAAGATATATATACACAACCACCTGACTGGTATGGGGGCAACTGGAAGACATTCAGTGCGGTAGCACTAGCAGATAGCCTTAGTGGTACGCAACGAGCAGCAATGAGTTCGTTTTCAGCTCCATCCAGCTCTGGAAGTTCGGGATTCTCCGGTGGCGGCGGTTTCTCCGGCGGCGGCGGCGGCGGCGGAGGCGGAGGCGGTTGGTAGTATGATGTTTGAGAGCGCGATTCAAATAGTATATGTCTTTCAGTTTTTATCTATATTCGTCATAATCGGATTAATCTACCTCTTTATTCAGCGAGAACAAAAAAAGAAAATTGCACGATTCAATTCATTTGCCACGCAACATGGCTACAATTTAGTTACACAATTAGAAGCGCAAGTGCAACTCGTGCGCTCTTCTTTCCGCTCAGGCAGTGTGCTCGTTGCTCTACAGGGAATTTTATCGAAATCAAAAAATAACTTTACGTGTATTTATCAATCCGAAACTCGCAAAAAGGGAAAGAATTCGGTGACATATGATCGTACGATATTTGCAGTAATAATTCCCGATACTCAACTTCAATTAATAATAAATAGTCGTCTCGCAAATGATATAGCTTCGGGTGGTAATTTAAGTAATTATTCTGAACAACAAAAATTCGAACTAGAAGGTGAGTTTGGAGAGTTCTACGATGTATATATGCCTGAAAAGTCTCAATCGGAGTCGCTCACATTATTAACTCCCGATGTAATGATGTATTTACTAACTGAGTTAGCCAGATATGACATCGAAATTTATGGCGATACACTTTACTTATATGCCTATACGCATGAAAAAATGGAAGAGATTGAAAAGCTTATTCGTAAAATTGATTATTTAGTGAGTGATATGAAGTTAAAACCTACCGATGTGAGGATAGAGCACAATACTAACGCTATCGTTGCGCGGACAGCTACGAGCTCTCAAACCAGTTACAAAAAGCTACAAGGACGAAACCCGAAGTTAATCGGTAGCATTTTGATAGCAGTTATTATTATTATGCAATTCCTGCCGCAACCATACTTGTTTCTAGCTTTCGGTATTTTCATTATATGTGGGATTGCCTGGGCATTGCATGCTTCAATTCGTCAACGAAATTTAGAGTCTAGACATAAAAAATTTATCATGACGCATGCTTCCAACGTCGCTACTCTTCCTGTAAAAAAAATGTAAGCGATGTGTATGCTGAACCACTAGTAGAGACGGTAGACAAAAAAATATAAAAGTAGTATAATATAATTATTATGTCAAAATTTGTATTTTAAAATGCGCGTGACCGTACTGCTCATGTTCGAACAGACTCGCGCGAAGTGACTGAACGTTTTAGTCTTTCTGCTCAAAACCATACGCCGGAAAACTTCCATGAAGCAGCGGGAAAGCTTTCGCGCGCATCACACTATCACGAAAGCATTAGTGCACAGCTTGATTCATCACAGGAAATGCTCGGCAATGCTACGAAGGCTTTTTTGGTAGGTGCAGTAGCATGTGAGTTGCTTGGTGGCAAAAGAATTGTTACTGCAACGCTTGCACTCGGAGGAATTGCATCTGGGATCACCGCAAATGTTCTTGGTATTATCGGAGACCAAAACCGTATCGCTGCCGATGAACTAGCTGGTATGGCTTCTGAATACTACGGAAAATCAAACAGAGCTTAATTGACGAGACTACGTTTTTAAGCCGTTGTTTAGCTTCTCAGCTGTACTGTAAGTGAATTTAAGAAAACACTAAAGGTTCGTCGATGGAATGTGGATTAGAACAAACTACCACAGATGGACGAAACACGAGTTTTGGAGTCCATCCCAATTTTACTCTTTCAATAAAAGCCAATTGTCCATGATGAGACGTTAATATATCGTTCGGGTCAGTATAGCTCATCGCATATAACCTCTTCTGTTCACCTGTAAGCAATGTCATTTCAGTCAAATCGAGCGAGCCTACAGGGCGGTTCACATAAAGCTGGTTCATTGCCTCATGAGTGGCAAATCTGCCCGTATCAACGATGTGATCATATATTTCTTTGTGACGTAGCATTGATAGTTCTTCGGGTGACTCAACTGGCAGTCCATTCTTTCGCGACAGTACGATGAACGCAGCATCTAAATCTTTTGCATCAGGCAGTGCAATTTTGTAAGCTCTAAAATCTGATTCTGTTATCGAGGGGTCTATTTCAGCGTAAGCATAAGCAAGACCTGCTTTTGCAGCATCAATACGTTCTTGAAAATAGACATTTTCTGGTTGATATTCAAAATCTCTTTCTGCCTCTTCAGTAGCTTTTTTGTACAGTTCGTTGTCATCAATTTCATGATGTTGCTCTATTGAATCGACATCATTACTAACCAAAGAGATATCGGTCCGACTTAGGAGCCAGAGAAAACCACTTCGTTTTTTAGCAACTTCAGCTTCTGTTGGCGTGTCCGTGCTTACCATTTCTATCAACTGCCTAAGCTGATTCGTTATTGCAATAGCTTCAGGTTGATTTGCTATGTACGTTTCCAGACCGTCTATGAGAGACCCTGCTCTCGCTTTTAAGAGTTGGTTGGAAATATCTGGTGAAGATTCGTATTCAGGCATACACTAGATTACAGAGCTCGGTTTGCTATTTTCATAAAGTGTTCATCTAGCATTGACGCAAGGTGAATGTTTCTAAAAATGGGGAATCGCCTCATGTTCGGACTTAAAAATTCTACGAGCGCCCCTTCGCCGACCACTGGTTCAAATGAAAAACTTCTTTTTAATAATGATTCTTCATTTTCAAAAGCACGCGCAAGAATAAAGTTGATACGCGTCGCAGCATTAAAAGACGCGCCTATTGACCGAAGTTCTTTTTCGTTGTCTGTGGCACGCGCGAGTGCAATTGCTTGCTCAGTTATTTCTGGCGGCATGAGCATCGCCCCTAATACATTTTCGCGAGAAAGCTCGATTAAGCTCGGGTCGACATTGAGATGGTAGATGCCCTTTTTTAACGATTGAGCGGTCTGAAGCGTGCTAAGATATCCTCCTTTGAATAATCTAGTGCGCAACGAATTTGTGCCAAAACTACCTCCGCGATCTACATGAAATGAGTCGAAATTTGTAGGGAAAACACGTACGACGTCACCCAAGGGGTAATGAGGCGCACCGTCAACATGCTGCACCGTTCTACCATTTTCTCTAATTATCTGTTGGCCATCATATCCTGGGGTTAGAGGTGCATGAAAATCCTTGTTTACTACCTGCGGATAGAGTGCTCTATTTAAAAGCGCACTCACAATGCGCGTATCACCAATAATGCTTACCGCACCACAATTACTAAGCTCGATACCATTATTTTTGGCCGTGACAAGTGCTTCGTCGACCGCATCAAGTGGGTCAGTGTTCTGTTCCTGGGTGTATGTGGCGTAATGCTCTACCATAGTAATACAAATATTATATCACAAAAATCGTGAAATAACAATGATTTATACTGTAATAACAATGAGGCAAATACTACGCATTTTACGCACCGGTGCAGAGCTTAAACGTAGTTATGCGTTGATTGCTTTTTGTACGACGTTATTATCGCTCGGTACTATCATAATCCCGCTTCTATCAGGGTGGGCAATTGATGAGCTTCGTAAGGGTACTGATACGAATTTAAAGTATGTTATTACGCTCGCAGCTGGCATATTCCTTTTAGATTTATCGCAAACCTTGATATCAAATTTCAATGGCTACGTAGGCGATCAAGTACAAGTTCGGCTACAAAAGATATTAAGTGAACGATACTACGAACATCTTTTAAAGTTGCCTCAAAGTTATTTTGATAATGAGCTAACGGGTAAAATAATCAACCGTTTGAATCGTTCCATCGCTCAAGTGACAGGGTTCATTCAGGCGATGAGCAATAACTTTTTACAATTTATATTTTCAACAATTCTTAGCCTTATCGCGGTCATGCTGTACTCGTGGCAGGTAGCTGTGATGCTTTTTGCGCTTTATCCAATATTCATTGCACTCACGATTAGATCGAGCGGCAAATGGCAAAAATTTCAGAAAATTAAAAACGAAAACACCGATATAGCTACGGGAAGATTCGCCGAAGCGATTAGTCAAGTCAAAGTGGTGAAGAGCTATATTCAGGAAAAGAGAGAATTACGTTATTTTGATAAACATTTTAGCATCGTTCAAAAAACGAACTTACCGCAGTCAAAGCACTGGCACATTCAAGACATAAAAAGAAGATTAGTTCTGAACATTATATTTTTCTTAGTGTATGCATTTATTTTTTATCAAGGTTCGCGTGGTATGTTAAGCCCGGGGCAAGCAGTTGCGCTCATGTTATATGCGATGAATATTCGTATCCCAATTTTTACTATAAGCTGGTTAGTAGAGCAGACGCAACGTGCTGTTGCTGATAGTCGTGATTATTTTGAGATAATGAATATCGAGCCTGATATAACTGATAAACAAGACGCGGTCCCACTGACTGTAAAAAAACCGAGTATAACCTTTGAATCTGTGCGGTTTGGGTATGATGCGCATAAAGAAGTTATTAAAGGTGTTAATTTTGAACTGAAGCCAAATCAAAAAATAGCACTTGTCGGTGAAAGTGGAGAAGGTAAAACGACACTCACAAATCTGTTACTGAGACTTTATGAGCCTACACAAGGGACAATACGTATTGACGGTACTGACATCACTACAGTGACACAGCAAAGCTTACGTGAGCATATTGGCGTTGTATTTCAGGAGCCCAATTTATTTAGTGGTAGCATACGCGAAAATATCTCATATGGAAGACCGCGTGCATCTGAGGCAGATATCATTAAAGCAGCTAAGGCGGCAAACGCGCATGAATTTATTGATAAATTAGAAAATGGGTATGATACTGAAATTGGCGAGCGTGGCCTGAAACTCTCGGGTGGACAAAAACAGCGACTTGCAATAGCCCGCGCTTTATTAAAAGATGCGCCTATATTAATTTTGGATGAGGCTACCAGTAGTTTAGATAGTAAATCCGAGCTGCTTGTACAGGATGCTCTAGAGCGTCTCATGAAAGAACGGACAACTATTATCATCGCACATCGGCTAAGTACAATACAGAATGTTGACATGATCATCGCGCTAAAGGACGGAAAAGTGAGTGAGCAGGGCAGCCCATCATACCTAGCGAAGCGTAACGGCATCTATGCGAAATTGCTGGCAGTGCAAACGGCGAGATCGAGCGAGGAAAGACAAGAAGCGCTCGCTAAATTTGGCATCGTTTCATAGCTATACGAGTTAAGCTAACGCTCCTAATATGATAGACTACGCTATAGAGAAGGAGTGACAATGCGTCGCAATTTGAAAGACAATCTCAATATATGGCAACGTATTGGTCTTTTTTTCTTTGATCGCCCGATTGTAACCGTTGGTATTTGGCTGGTTATTGTTGGCTTCGGAATATTAAGCTACACCAGCTTTATGCGGCGCGAAGGGTTTCCAAGCGTTGATGTACCACTCGGCGTTATTAACGTAATTAGCTTTAATGAATCTGCAGAGCAGACGGATCAAAACTATACGATCCCTTTACTCGAAGCAATTGGAAATAATCCATTCGTTAAATCTGTTCGTGCCCAATCTACCGATCAGGGTGCATCTATACAAATTACATTTACAGAAGGTACCGACGTACAATCAGCCCTCAATGAACTTGAAGAAAAGAACAAAGGCACTCTTTCAGACAAAGCGAAAATATCTTACATAAAAGTGAGTGCAAGTAAGTTGACCGTTAAGGGTGACGATCTACTTATCAGTGTTCATAAAGAGGGTAAGACTGCAGAAGCATTGGATATGGCTGCTGCTGCGCTCGGGAAAGTAATTCAAGAAGAAGTACCTCTCGTAAAATCAGTTAACTTAATTCCCAATATAGAGCAGCTAAACGATCCGACAACCGGCCAGAATACTTCTCAGCAAGTACGATTTGATCGATATTATGATAAAGCTACCAGAAAAGTGGTATCGTCCAGCGCACTAGGTGTTACAGGCGTAGAAAATGTTGACCAACTTGAGTTATACGACCAAGTGAAAAAAGTTTTGGGAGGGGAGCGAGTTGCATCAATAGACGTTGAGGCAAGTGTGGCGGCCGATTTTGCTGAGGGGATTAGAACGCAAGTGTCGAGCTTGCAGCAGAATTTATTTGAAGGATTGTTAGTTGTCTTAGTGGTTAGTTTTATACTCATCTCTTTACGAGCTTCTCTTGTCACGGCGCTATCAATGACGACCACTATCGCAGCTACAATAGGCGTGCTTCATCTTATTGGCTATTCACTTAACACTATTACACTTTTCTCTTTGGTGTTATGTCTGGCTTTGATTGTTGATGATACGACCATTGTGGTTGAAGCAATAGACGCAGGGCTCAAAAAACAAAAAATATTTCGATCTGTTGTTAGCGAATCGCTCGGCAAGGTAGTGCGTGCTTCTGCTACCGGAACATTCACAACGATTCTCGCATTCGCTCCCATGCTTTTTATTAGTGGAATATTAGGGGAGTTTATTCGAGCAATCCCGGTAACGATAATCATTAGCTTGCTCTCGAGCCTTGCTGTATCATTCATTTTCATACCGCTTTTCATGAAGTTTACTTATGCACGAAGTGAGAGGAAACGGTTGAAAGAAAGTTTTGTAGGTCGGCTTGAAAAACGTCTTGGTTCTGTACTGTCTGGAACGTTACTATGGTCAACAACCACGAAATTTAAATCACTTTCGTTTAAACTGCATGCACTTTTACTAGCAGCAATATTTGTACTCGCGGGGGCGTTGGTGATGCGAACGGTAGAATTTAATATTTTTCCTAATCCAAAGGATGGCGACGAAATACGAATATCTATTGCGCAACGTGAAAGAGGGGTGACGAAGATTGCTGAGACTGAAATACTTGCAGATCAAGTTATGAATGATGTACAAAAAGAATTAGGCGACAATCTCGAGCGAATGACGTTATTATCTCAGAATGGTGCATCGAGAGACTCGTTTACCATAACAGCTCGACTTAATCCCATCGACGAGCGTAGTAGTACATCAGTAGATCTCGCACAACACGTTCAAAATGTGCTTAATCAGCGTTACCAATTACTAAATGTAACCGCTGAAGCAAGCGGAGTTGGTCCGCCACCAGGTAAGTTTACGGTACAAGTTGTGGTAGCAGATAATCCTGAGGCGTCATATCTTCTTGCAAAAGATATTCAGGCATTTCTTGTAGGCGCGTCACTTACGCGTGTGGATGGCTCTTCAGCATCTCTCAAAGATACCTCTCTCACCCCAAAGACAATTGTTATTCGAGATGGGGAGCGCCGTTTAATTGAAGTGTCAGCAGGGTTTGAAGATAAAGATGTATCAACACTTGTTTCGCTTGCAGAAGACGCTGTACGTAATTCTTTTAATACTCAGCGAATAGAATCTTACGGACTTACTAAAGATTCGCTTAAATTCGATTTTGGTCAAGAAGATGAAAATCAAAAATCGTTTGAATCCATGGGCAAAGCAGCGGGACCGCTCTTTATTGGGATGATTTTATTGATGGCGGTGCTATTTCGAAGCGTATTGCAATCTTTCTTAATACTCAATGCGCTCCCTTTTGCATTATTCGGAATCGCCACCGGTTTAGCATTTACGCAAAATGCACTTAGCTTCTTTACGATGCTTGGAGTTTTTGCACTGATTGGAATTAGTGTAAATAATGCAATATTACTTATAGATTATGCAAATCAAGAACGCGCAAAGCTTAACGTGTCTGCAGCTGAAGCGATGGCACATGCGCTAAAAGCTCGACTTCGTCCATTGCTAACAACGAGTTCAACGAGCATTTTGGCACTGTTGCCTCTGGCACTTAATGATCCATTCTGGGAAGGTATTGCATATACACTCATTTTTGGATTGCTATCGAGTACGATACTAGTGATCTTAGTATTCCCATATTTTTACTTGATTGAAGAAGGGGTTCGCTATAGAATCCGTAGGATTTTGAAACGTTCTATCTGATTATTTAAAGTGTGTGCACAATTACACAACGAAAATCTTTGGACGCGTCGAATGGGTAGCGTCTATACTAACTGCTAAGACGCGAAACAAACTATTAAGACGCGTGGAGGGAGAACGACATGGCAACTAATAACGGCCAACGTGTCGCAGCATTTTTGCTCGCAGCACTTTTTTTAGCGTCGACTGTTGGGGCGACAGCATATGTTATCTGGCAGATCAACAAAGACGATGTGTTGGTGTCTGAGACAGAAGCGGAGAAGGCTGCCGCTGAAACAGCTCAAACAGAAGAAAACCCAACGGACACCTGTGGTAGCAAGCAATTAGCGGCCGTAGAACCACGTGCACTACCAAAGGTAACCAAAGTTGATGGTGCCATAGAAGAACTTAAAACCACTGATATAAAGGTCGGAGATGGTGAGGACGTAAAAGCAGGTGATTGTGTGACGGCTTTATATTACGGCACACTTGCAAAGGACGGAACGAAATTTGACGGGAATTACGAAACCGGTAAACCTATAGAGTTTTCATTGGATGGTGTGATTGCAGGCTGGTCAGAAGGAATACCTGGAATGAAAGTCGGAGGCGTCCGAAGGCTGGAAATTCCTGCCGAAAAAGGATATGGCGCTCAAGATAAGGGGAGTATCCCAGCTAATTCTGATTTAATTTTTGAAGTAGAAATTTTGGGTACACGTCAAGCGCAATAATTTACTGACGAGCATACTGAGGGGGGTTAAACTAATAAGACAAAAACACAACATATAGCGGATTGTAATAAAACGACACACCAGCTATAGTAATAAAGCATAAGCAGAAAAAACCACAAACAAGCGAATCCAAACATTGAAAGAGGGGGATCATCATGTCAAAAAAAGTAACTATCTTCACAACGAACACGTGTGCATACTGCGCGATGGTCAAGAAGTTTCTTGACGGTAAGGGCGTAAAATACGACGTAGTGAATCTTGATGAGCAACCTGAAAAACAAGCTGAAGTTTACGCAAAAAGTGGTGCATTGACCGTCCCCGTTACGCTCGTTCAAAAAGAAGATTTAAGCGAAGAAGTAGTCGTCGGCTTTAATCTTCCGCGTCTTGCAGCAGTAGTCGCTTAATAAAAGTAACCACAGTAAACGATAAAGGCTTGCGAATGCAGGCTTTTTTCGTATAATAAGTTTAAGTAAGCACTTAAAAGTTAAAAGGATTTTGGAATGTCAGATAAGCAGCATATATACGATGTCATAATGATTGGCGCAGGACCGACGAGCCTCGCTGCAGCAGTTTATACCTCACGTGAAGACATAGACACCTTACTTCTAGAAAAAGGTATCATAGGCGGACTTGCGGCTATTACTGACAAAGTTGACAACTATCCTGGGTTTCCTGATGGTATAGAAGGAATGCAACTCGCAGAGAATCTGAGGAAGCAGGCTGAACGATTTGGAGCGGTAATTGAATTAGACGAAGTGCTTTCAATAAAAAAAGACGACAAAATCTTTAAAATACAATCGGCAATTGGAAGTTATGAATCTCGTAGCATCCTTATTGCTACCGGATCTCAATGGAAAAAATTAAATGTTCCCGGTGAAGAAGAATTTTATGGAAGAGGGGTGCATAATTGTGCAACCTGCGATGGCGCATTTTATCGCGATAAGAAGTTGGTAGTAGTTGGAAGCGGTAACTCAAGCGCACAAGAAGCACTGTTTTTAACTAAGTTTGCGAGCCATATAGACATCTTAATAAGAGGAGATGTGTGGAAAGCGAGCGATGTGCTCGTCAAGGAAATTGAGGCACATAAGAAAATTACCGTACATTTCAACACGGTTATCAATAAGATTTCAGGCGCAGATGTAGATGGAATTCATCGCGTTACCGAAGTGGAAACTTCAGAAAACGGGTCGCCGAAAACGATACAAACAGACGGAGTCTTTGTATTCATCGGTCTTGTCCCAGTTACCTATTTCCTTGAGGGTATGGATGTTGCATACGATGAAGCTGGATTCATAAAAACGAATAAAAAATTAATGACCGCTGTTGATGGTTTATTCTGTGCCGGAGATGTACGTTCAGGTGCTACCATGCAAATTGCAAGTGCGGTAGGTGAAGGTGCGAGTGCAGCGTTGTCAATTCGAGAATATCTCGAGGGACGATGACCGAATAGTGCATTGAGAATTATTTTTACTGAGCAAGTGTACCAATGAGTAATTTAGCCAAATCAGCATTCGCACTACCAGTGTGACGTTTAGCGTCTCCGTTTGTACCGGGTTGCTGCCCATTAAAAAATGCCGTTCCATCAACACCACAAGCACTCAGTATGTTATCGCCCCCTTTATGGTGTGGTATATAAGAAGTTAGATCGTACACGTTTTCATTTATAATGGTCCAGCAATCAGTTTTAGATTGGTGTTTCGCAACATCCGTTTCGGTATATGGTTGAAGCGTCTTAGTTACCGAGCCCAATGTTTGCGTCGATTTGTTATCTGGACGAAAAATTATTACCGCTCCAATACTAATAATAAAAAGCGCACTCGCAATACTAATTTTTGTCGGCATATTCATGAAGATAAGAACTCCCTATTTAAAATTAATTATGACATACCTTTATTTATTATGAAACAAGCTAGGGTAATCTGTAAAAATGCCATCAACGCCCCATTGCTCGAGCTCTTCAGCTCTATCTCGGCTATTAACGGTGTATGCAAACAGCTTAAAACCACGATGCTTCATGGACCGTACAAAACCTGACCATAACCACTGCTGATTGATATGAACTCTGTTCGTTCCAAGTAGAGAGGCTTCTGCTACTGCACGTACACCCGACCATTTTTCAAGAATGGCTATGGGAATGTCGGGGAATCGTTTTTTTACTGCTTGTAGAATCTTAAACTCAAAACTAGAAAAAAGGAGCTCACCTTTATATTTGTCGATAATGTTTGGCAAGTAATCAATAACTTGTAATTCTTTTATTTCAATATTAATCGGACAACGACCTTTGATTGCAAGGAGTGCTTCACGAAGGGTGGTGTACACATGGTCAGGCACCGTCAAATCATGAGATAAAACGACTTTTGTACCTTGCATACGAACATCAATCTCAATCATGTCTACGTTGTTTGCGAGACCTCTAAGAATTGCTTTCACCGTATTTTCTGGTGCAAGTCCTCGTGCACCCCTATGTCCGATAATCTGCATGTAAATAGTGTACAATAATGTAAAAGATAACAGGAGTAATTATCATGGATTATGATGCTTTATTAACCCCATACACCGAAGGAAATAACATTAACACGGTGGTAGAGATTCCAATGGGATCTTCACATAAAATTGAGTTTGATCGAGAACGAAAGCTTATGGTGGTCGATCGAGTCGAGCCGCGTATTTTTGCAAAACCGGTTAATTATGGTTTTATTCCTGGGACACTTGACGAAGACGGCGATGCACTTGACACGCTTATCGTCACTGACGAGCCACTTCCAAGTAATGTTTATCTCGAGGCGGTCGTCATCGGGATCATGGAGTTTGAGGATGATGGCGAGATGGACCATAAGGTGATTTGTGTTCCAGCGGACGATCGACATACCGGAAATCGAATAAAGACTCTTGAAGACCTAGGAACGCAATGGGTGAAGCAAATCGAGCATCATTTTACCCATTACAAAGACCTTAAAAAGCCTGGTTCTACAAAGGTACTCGGATTTGGTAACGCAGAACGCGCTCATCAGATTATTAAAGAGTGTATCACGCGCTGGGACGCAAAATGACATGCAATATGATTGCATTGCAAAAGCTATATTGACGGATGGTGACGGGAATATCCTCTTATTGAAACGTAGTACAAGTGACGTTCGTCGTCCCAATCAGTGGGATTTTCCCGGAGGTCATGTCGATGACGGAGAGCAACCAGCCGAAGCTGTTATACGAGAAATCAAAGAAGAATCTGGTCTTGAGGCAACTATGAAGCGCCTCGTGTTCGCCAAAACTGAAGTGGTTATATGGGAAGAAGACGCTTTACATAAACATAAAACAAATGCAACGTGGCAATACTTCATTTGTTTCACGAAAGATAAGAATGTTGTGGTATCTCATGAACATTCTGAGTACCGTTGGGTTAGTTTAAGTGAAGCACTTGAAATTGTTGAATATCACCGTCATTTGGAAGTGCTTCGACATGTACGCGACAATCAACTTGAGATTTGAAGCATAAGCACGATACAATAGTACTAACTAACGGAGTACTATTTTCTATGAAGACAAGGGTGGCAATCAATGGGTTTGGGCGTATTGGGCGAATGGCGTTTCGTATCATGTCTGAACGAAGCGACATCGAAGTAGTTGGTATCAATGATTTAACAGATACGCGGACGCTTGCACACTTGTTAAAACATGACACAAATTACGGTGAGTTTCAACATGATGTAAGTTTCGATGAAAAAAATATTGTAGTAGATGGCGTAAAAATTCCGGTAAGCGCCGAAAAAGATCCTACTGCACTCCCTTGGAGTACACTGCAAGTCGATGTTGTTGTTGAATCCACAGGGCGATTCACGACAACTGAACAGGCAAGCGCTCATCTAAAAGCAGGCGCAAAAAAAGTGGTAATCAGTGCTCCGGCGAAAGATGACGAAACGGCGACACTCGTTATCGGGGCGAACGAAGATTCTCTTGCGCAAGCAGGCGATGTAGTAAGTAACGCAAGCTGTACCACAAATAGTATCGCAGCAGTCATGTCTATTATGGAGCTTGAGTTTGGTATCGAAAAGGCGATGCTTACAACGGTACATAGCTATACTGCAACGCAAGTGCTTCAGGATGGACCTAGTAAGGATTTGCGTGAAGCACGTGCGGCAGCACAGAATCTTGTACCTACAACGACAGGGGCTGCAAAAGCGGTAGCACTCACTGTTACGAGCCTCAAAGGTAAATTTGATGGTTTAAGCGTTCGCGTCCCTACCAGTGTAGTCAGCCTTTCAGACGTAACTATGCTACTTAAGAGAAATACAACAATAGATGAAATAAACGATGTTTTTAAAAAACACGTCAAAGAGCCATATTTCCAAGGAATACTTGCGGTATCCGAAGAACCGCTTGTGAGTAGTGACTACATAGGGAATAGCCATTCGGGAATTGTCGACCTGCTGTTGACGAATGTGGTTGACGGAAACTTAGTTAAGGTTGTCGTTTGGTATGACAATGAATGGGGCTACAGTAATCGATTAGTCGAGATGGTTGCTGATGTCGGAAAGTTACTCACCCAGAAATAAGAAGTAGGAGATGCAATGATTTTCTACATTGGTGCTGATCACAACGGATATGATTTAAAAAAGAAAGTCAGTGACTATTTATTGTCTCGCGGTTATAAGGTGCAAGATGAAGGGGATGCACAGCATGATCCAGATGATGATTTTACTGTTTTTGCGGGTCGCGTTGTGCACGCAATGCGACAAGAGGGAAATTCAGCTCGCGGTATTTTAATTTGTGGCAGTGGACAGGGGATGGTTATTGCTGCTAACCGTTTCAAAGGTATTCGGGCTGGTCTCGGGTGGAGTGTTTCAGCGGCAAGGAGTATAAGAAATGATGAAGACAGTAATGTGATTGCATTGCCGGCAGAATTATTGCAAAAGAACGACGATTGGAAAAACATATTGGATGCGTGGATTACAACACCATTCGCTGGCGCCACAAGATATAAAAGAAGAAATCGACAACTCGATGAATTAGTATAAGCAAAATCACCCTCTCAATGCTATCATCGACACATGGCAGTTATAACACCTACTATCACTACACAAGAACCACACGAATTTAGAGAGCAAGTTGAACTGATAGCTTCATATGCTGAGGGCGTTCATCTTGATTTTGCTGATGGCATATTTGCACCCAACAAACTTTTACCACTTGAGCAAGCGTGGCGAAGTGACGATTTGATAACGCATGTGCACGTTATGTATGAGAAGCCACTTGATCATATTGATGACATCATTCATCTCGAAGCAGATTTAGTGATTCTACATGCTGAATCAATTGATGTAGGTGAATGCCTAGAGGTACTTCAAGAGCACGGAACACGAACGGGGATTGCACTACTGCCCGAAACGAGCGTTTCTGAACTTCAAGAAATGGATATTGACGGGTTATTTGACCATGTGCTCATATTTGGAGGTAACTTGGGTTTTCAAGGTGGCGAGGCCGACCTGAGTAATCTAAAGAAAGTACAAAAACTTCGCGAAATATACCCTGATATTGAAATAGGTTGGGACGGAGGAGTAAACGATAAAAATATCGTTACTATCGCAGAAGCTGGTGTTGATGTAATAAATGTAGGTAGTTTTTTACACCGGGCTGATGAGCCAAAAAAGGCTTATGAAAAGCTAAAATCTCTGTTATCATAAGCGTAATGGGAAAAAATTACACGGCTAAAAAGTTGTCGATTGAACAATTGGAGTTGATAGCAAATGATATCCGACAAGATATCATTACATCGCTTCAAGCAGCTGGAAGTGGTCATAGTGCTGGGCCATTAGGACTTGCTGACATTTTTACGGCTTTATATTTCGATATCATGAAGCATGATCCTCAAAATCCTGATTGGGATGAGCGTGATATGTTACTTCTAAGTAATGGCCATTGTGTCCCCGTGCAATATGCATCGATGGCAAGAGCAGGGTATTTTTCGCGAAAAGAATTATTGACACTACGGAAGTTTAAAAGCCGTTTGCAAGGCCACCCAGAGCGAGAGCTGTTGCCAGGGCTTGAAAACACCAGTGGACCTCTAGGTTGTGGGTTGAGCCAAGCCGCTGGCATTGCACTCGCGATGCAAATGGATAAAATAAGTCACCGGTGGGTTTATGTAGTGACAGGAGATGGTGAACTTAATGAAGGAAATATTTGGGAAGCGGCGATGTTTACATCCAAGTATAAACTTCACAATGTTATCGCAATCGTTGATAGGAACAATATTCAGATAGATGGAACTACTGAGCATGTCATGCCGCTCGAAGATTTACGGGGAAAATGGACTAGTTTTGGCTGGCATGTCATAGAAATTGATGGCAATGACATCGAAGCGGTCATTGATGCATGTGCAATGGCTCGTGCAATAGTTGAAAAACCGATTGTCATCATTGCGCATACGATTCCAGGTAAAGATGTTCACTATATGGAGTACGATTATCATTGGCATGGCATACCGGTAGGACTTCAAGATGTCGCTGGAGCACCACCAAAGAATGAACAAGCACATGAAGCCCTGAAGGAACTTCGTACACTTAGAGGCACGATTAAAAATGAGGCACACCATGGCTGATTTACATTTAACTGATATGAACTCGTGGACTACTGAACCAACACGCAAAGGTTTCGGCCGAGGGCTTGTAAGGGCTGGCGAATTGAATCCGCAAGTTGTTGCGCTCTGTGCTGATTTAACGGGTTCGACCCAAATAGAGCCTTTTGCAAAGTCATTTCCCGATAGGTTCATAGAAGTAGGTATTGCTGAGCAAAATATGGTAACTGTTGCGAGTGGCCTCGCAAAAATGGGTAAAATTCCATTTACTGCAAGTTACGCAGCGTTTAGCCCGGGTAGAAATTGGGAACAGATACGAACGACAATTTGCCTAAATAATCAAAACGTTAAAATAGTGGGAGCTCATGCAGGGCTCTATACCGGTCCTGACGGTGCAACCCACCAGATGCTCGAAGATATTGCGTTAATGCGTGTGCTACCCAATATGGTAGTGATAGCACCAGGAGATGCGGTCGAAGCAGAAAAAGCTACTTTAGCAATAGCTTCAGATACTCGCCCAGCATATATTCGACTTGCGCGCGACGAAACAGCGATTTTAACTACTGATAAGACGCCATTTGAAATTGGAAAAGCGTATGTATATTCACCAGGACGAGATATGACCATTGTTTCAACGGGTGTCATGACAGGCTTTGCACTTGAAGCGGCAGAAAAATTATTCCACCAAGGAATTGACGCCGAAGTAATACACTGTCCTACGATAAAGCCACTAGATGCTGCAACAATTCTGGGAAGTGTAAAGAAAACTGGTCGAGTATTATCAATAGAAGAAGCGCAAATTAATGGGGGGCTTGGTGGTGCGGTTGCTGAATTACTCGCAGAACAAAACCCAGCTCATATGATTCGTATGGGAGTCAAGGATAAGTTTGGTCAAAGCGGTACCCCACATGAACTCCTCGATCATTACGGGTTAAGTGTTAAGCATATTATCTTGCAAGCACATGCATTGATGGAAAAATAGGTTGTTGCACACAATAGCATAAGCAGTTACAATACGTAGTAACTAAACGGTGGGATATATAAGTCGTGTCTTTAACGATTGATGAAATTAGGGCAAATTGTATGCGAGCGCGTGAACTTATGGCTCGAGCACATCGAGAAAAGTTTGCAGTTGGGGCATTTAATCTAGACAATCAAGAAACGCTCATCGCAGTAGCCAGAGCAGCGCAAAAAACGAAATCGCCTGTACTCGTGGAAGTGAGCCAGGGAGAAGTAGAAGCACTTGGACACGCAAATGTGCGTGACATGGTAGACAATTATAAGCGTCAATATGGGATTGAGATGTATATTAATCTTGATCACAGTCCAAGTGTAGAGGCGGCAATCCAAGGTATAAACGCGGGGTTCGAATTTATACATATAGACGTTTCTCAGGCAAACCATGCAGCAACAGATGAGCAAATTGTTGAAGCAACTCGTGCGGTAGTACAACACGCTCGATTTACAGGAGCGCTTGTTGAGAGTGAACCGCATTATTTTGGTGGCAGTAGCAATGTACACACTGAAAAAATTGATTATAAGGAGATTAGAAAAACGTTTAGCTCTCCTCAAGGTGCCTCTACGTTTGTGCAAGCAACGGGTATTGATACATTTGCTGCGGCAATCGGTAATTTGCATGGTAGTTATCCGACACCGAAAGTGCTTGATATCGATCTGCTAAAACAGATTAGAGTTGCTATTAACTGTAATATTTCGCTTCATGGTGGAAGTGGGACCCCTGGTCATTATTTTCAAGAAGCAGTTAAGGTCGGGGTACAAAAAATTAATATTAACAGTGATATGCGAAAAGCGTATCGTGACACATTAGAACGTGTGCTTGCTGAAAATAAAACAGAATATGCAGTCGTTAAGCTGATGGGTCAGGTAATAAATGCCGTGCAAGCTGTCGTTGAATCAAAAATAGCGCTTTTTAATAGTGCAGGAAAGGCAAAACCATAAAATGAGCTCTACTAAAAAACTCGACGTCTTGAGTGTAGGTGATGTTGTTACCGATGCTTTTATAGATTTAATTGATAAGTATGAGTATGTAGAAGAAACTGAAAAAGGCTTAATATTGAATATTCCGCTTGGGTCAAAAATACCGTACGACCATGCTGTAGTTATTGCTGGCGTGGGCAACGCCCCTAATGCTGCAGTCGCATTTTCGAGGCTTGGCTTAAATAGCGGACTGGTTGCAAATGTTGGTGCCGATGATTGGGGTCGTGAAATTGTACGCGCCCTTAAAAATAATAAAGTAGATACAAGATTCGTACATGAGAATCCTGGCAAAGTGAGTAACTACCACTACGTGCTGTGGTACAAAGAAGAGCGAACTATTTTAATAAAGCACGAAGCTTATGATTATGAATGGCCAAAATTTCGCCCAGCCGATATACCGAGGTGGATATATTTTAGTTCAATTTCTGAAAATGCAATGGAATATCATGATGAAATTGCTGACTGGCTCGATGAACATCCAGACGTCAAACTAGCATTTCAGCCGGGAACGTTTCAGATGGAAGCGGGTGTTGAACGGCTCAAGCGTCTATATCAGCGGGCAGAAGTCGTAGCTTTAAATCGCGAAGAAGCTTCTCAAGTATTTAAAGCAAATCACGCTGATGTGCATGATCAACTAAATAAAATGCATGAAGCTGGCATTAAAATTGCGCTCGTAACTGACGGGCCTAAAGGTGCATATGCATCTGACGGAAATAAAAGGTGGAGTATGCCACTTTATCCGGATCCTGCACCTCCTTTTGAGCGAACTGGTGCAGGTGATGCGTTTGCATCGACCTTTACTGCGGCACTTATGCATGGAGCTGATGTACCAGCCGCTTTACTTTGGGCTCCAATAAATTCTATGAACGTCGTTCAGCATGTCGGAGCTCAAGAAGGTCTGTTAACTCAGGACCAAATAGACTACTATTTACGACAAGCACCTGACTATTATCATCCGTCCGAAATGTAGCTAGTGGAGGAGAGACAACGATGTTAAGCAGGAGAGTAGGATATGTCGCGAATCGTTCGTGAATTACTCCACATACATGAGCGAGATTTCACTCGGTACATTCATAGGCTTGAACAAGCAACGATGCAAGCAGGAATTGATATACGGCTTGGATTAGAAATAGCACAACACTACCGAGAAAAAATCCACCTATTAGGGATTAACGAACAAACCGCTACAGATGAAGAAGTTTTTTTTGTGCTCCGTGAAAAATTAGTTGATAACGACCGGTCTTTTCGTGATGCCTACAAATTAAAGTACAGTTCGCCACAATTGAGAGCTCGTAAGCTAGCTATTTTAGCAACTAAAGTCTCAAAAAAGGATAAGGTGTTAAGTATTTCTGCTGCTGGCTCTAAACGTATTCTGCTTGCAGTGCCCCCAAGGCGGACAATGAAATTATTAAAAAGTAAATCCCTGGTTTCATTATTGAAGCGTGATGATCCGCGGATTCTATATGCAATTGCTCGTCAAGTCGAAGATGCGACGTGGCAAACTCAAGTATGTGCGAAAATAAAACGTCTACAAGCTAAAGATTTTGGATGGCATCCACCAGAAGCGCTTGCAGTATCGCTTCAATGGTATGAACGTATTAAAGAGTCGGTAGACAATCATGGGTTACAGATACCGTGTCCTGAAATGGGAATAACGGTAGTCTTGCCAGTGTTGCATCAAACAATGGACGGTATTTATATATATGCTTTTGGAACTGTTATTAATATGTTACAAAAATTTGTTTCTGAAAGTATTGCGTATGTACAGTCCGGACTAAATACGGGTTTTCAATCTGCATTAGTAGCTATTGCTGGCAGTACGCATCCAATTGAGCTCACGGTGCACGGCATAGCTCCAAGTTGGCAAGTAGTGTATGAGCTGATTGTAAAAGGGCATATGCGTCAACATGCGGAAGATTTTGAATTGGTGCTGGGTGAAATGACGTGGCAATCGGTTGAGATGAAAATAGCATCTCTTCTCCCAGAATTTGATTTTTGGTACGATACCCACTTTATAGGTAAACCTACCCCTTCTGGTACCTTATCGCTTCATTTTTTAGATGTTGCACGGAATCTTATACTTGATGTGCCGTTCGGATCGCAGACAGCACATCATCTTGAAGGATCGCTATGGAATGAGCTCCACTTTCGTTATCTGCAACATGAATCATTAATAGCGCATCTTGCAAGTCAGTTGGCTCCTCGTGGCGGGTCTGTGCTATGATAACCATAATCAGTATGGAGCAAAATTAAAAAATGAATTATTCAATCTGCGTATCTGGTGCTGCAGCAGGTCAATCAGTTGATATTTCATGTGGACTCGCTTACGAGCTTGGTGTGGCGGTAGCAAAAAGCGGACACATACTAACCACCGGTGCAACGGTTGGATTGCCACTGTATGCGGCAAAAGGCGCAGTAGATGCGGGAGGGAAGAGTATTGGGTTTAGCCCTGCATCGAGTCTCAGAGAGCATGTGAGTAAATATCGATTACCAATTGGCTTTTTTGATTACATTAATTTCACCGGTATGCACTATATAGGTCGAGACATACATCTCGTTCAAAGCAGTGATGCAGTTATCACTATTGGAGGTCGCATGGGAAGCCTTCACGAATTCACTACAGCTCTGGAGGCGCATATGCCTTGTGGCGTCCTTCTTGGGAGTGGTGGTTTAGCTGATACGATTCCCGAATTACTTGAGAGACTTGAACCACCTTCAGGAAGTAAAGTTTTTTTTGACACTGACCCCCGGGCGTTAGTACAAAAAATTATAAAAGCACTTGATGAACTCAATCAAGATATACACGCATCTGCCGTAAAAGAAGAATGGATGGTTAAAGCGAGTATTTGCGAACCGCTGGCCGGTAAATTCGGTTTCGGTAAGGGGCAACGTCACTCGAATCGAATGGGATGAGCTACAATAGGAGCAAATGCAATTCAAAATACAATCCGCATATGAACCGACGGGTGACCAACCTACAGCGATAGAACAACTCGTTGAAGGTGTAAATAACGGCTTAAAAGAGCAGGTGCTACTTGGAGTAACCGGATCAGGTAAGACCTTTACGATGGCGAATGTCATAGAGAGAACCCAGCGACCAACGTTGGTTATTTGCCATAATAAAACGCTTGCTGCACAGCTCTATGAAGAGTTTAAGAATTTTTTCCCAGATAACGCGGTTCACTATTTTGTAAGTTATTTTGATTACTATCAACCTGAAGCATATGTGCCTCGAAGCGATACCTATATCGAAAAGGATAGTGATATCAATGAAGAGATAGATCGAATGAGGCACGCAGCAACGGATGCATTATTAACGCGTCGTGATGTCATAATCGTAGCCAGTGTTTCATGCATTTACGGTATTGGGAGTCCAAGCGATTACGCGAGTCTCTCTATAAAACTTGAAATCGGTGAGCGACGTGTAAGAGATAAATTTATACGCCAGCTCACCGATATCCAGTATCAGCGGAACGATATTGATTTTTCGCGCGGTACATTCCGCGTAAGAGGTGAAGTCATCGATGTATTTCCGGCCGGAGAAGAAGTTGCCTATCGTATTGAGTTCTTTGGGGACGAAATTGAAACAATTACAAAAATGGATGTGCTCACCGGAGAAGTTTTAGGTAAGCCTTCGACATGTACCATTTTCCCAAGTAGCCACTATGTAACACCTCAAGACAAGGTTAAGGTAGCGCTTTCTAAGATTGAGCGAGAACTTGAAGAGAGAGTTGCTTATTTTGAGAAAGAAGGAAAGCTTCTTGAAGCACAAAGACTCAAACAGCGAACCAATTTTGATATCGAGATGTTGCAGGAGACAGGATTTGTCAAAGGAATCGAGAACTATAGTAGATATTTGACCGATAGAGAAGCTGGTGAGCAACCTGCCACACTCCTCGACTATTACCCGGACGATTTTCTGATGCTTATTGACGAATCGCATATGACGATGCCACAGATACGAGGAATGTACAATGGCGATAGGGCACGGAAAGAAGTACTCGTTGATTACGGCTTTCGTTTACCTAGTGCACTTGATAACCGACCGCTAACATTTACAGAATTTGAACGACATATAAACCAAACGATTTATGTAAGTGCAACGCCATCAGCGTATGAGCTCTCAAGAAGTCCGAAGCCTGCACAGCAAGTCATTCGGCCCACAGGATTACTCGACCCTCGAATTGAGGTACGTCCTATAGAGCATCAAGTAGACGACCTTATCGCTGAAATTCGCGAAACAGTCGCGAAGCATCAAAGAATTCTTGTTACGACACTCACCAAACGTATGAGCGAGGACCTTACTGAGTATCTCCAAGAACTTGGTATGAAGGTTGCATATCTGCATAGTGAGGTTGACACACTAGATCGTAGTGATATCTTACGAGATCTACGAATGGGAGTGTATGACGTACTCGTCGGTATTAACTTATTGCGAGAAGGGCTAGATTTACCCGAAGTCAGCTTAGTAGCGATACTTGATGCAGATAAAGAAGGATTCTTACGGAGTGAATCGGCGCTCGTACAGACAATAGGACGTGCGGCACGACATGAAGAAGGAAGAGTTATTATGTACGCTGATGTTATGACAAAGAGTTTGACGGCTGCGATTCATGAAACAAACCGACGGCGCGCAGTTCAGCAGTCCTACAATAATGAGCATGGCATTACGCCGCGCAGTGTCGCGAAAGCCATGAGCAAAGGTATTGAGCGCAGTATTCCAAAAGAGGAAAAACCAAAAATTGACCTAAAAAAGATACCAAAAGAAGAGTATGGTCACGTGATAAAAGATTTAGAGCGTCAAATGCACCTTGCCAGCGCTAACTTGGAGTTTGAAAAAGCAGCAGAGCTGAGAGATTTAATTTCAGAAATTCAACAAAAAACAAAATTGTAAGAGTGGGGTGCACTGTGTATTGGAAACAAATGCACGAGTCAGTTATACTTATTACTAATGTCGAAAATAACGCGTGAACATATTTTGAAGCTCGCGTCACTGAGTAAGTTGACGCTCTCTGACGATGAAGTTGCGAGCTACATAAATGAGCTTAATGCTATTCTTGAGTATGTCGATAGACTTGATGCGGTTGATGTGTCGGGTATGGAACCAACATATCAAGTGAGTGGTTTGATGAATCAATTTCGATCTGATGTTGTCGTTGCACAACAGCCGGCAACACCTGATTCGTTAATGCAGTTAGCGCCTCGAACGAAGGATGGCTATATACAAGTCGGAAGGATGATTTAATGTCTGGGTTATGGAAGCCACTGCACGAGTTAGCTACTGATGTTCAGAAGGGCGTCGTGAGTGCCTCTGAACTCGTAGAGAGATCATTGAAGCAGATAGAAGCGCTTAATCCTACGTTTGGGGCGGTTATTGCGACTACAGAAACTCGAGCACGTGAAAGAGCGCGTGCTATTGATGAGAGAGTGCAAAAAGGTGAGTCTATAGGAAGGCTTGCTGGTGTACCGTTCATAGCAAAAGATAATTATCTGGTTTTTGGGGCGGAAACGACCGCAGGGAGCAAAATGCTCAAAGGGTTTCAAGCACCCTACCAGTCGAGTGCTATCGAAAAACTCGAATCTGAAGGAGCAATATGCGTTGCGAAAGCTAATTTAGATGCATTTGCTCACGGTGGATCTACAGAAAATAGTGATTTTTTCGTAACAAAAAACCCTCACGATCGTTCACGCGTAGCTGGCGGAAGTAGCGGTGGTTCTGCTGCAAGTGTAGCACTAGAACTTGTTCCTTTCGCTCTCGGAACAGATACGGGAGGATCAATACGTCAACCAGCCAGTTATTGTGGCGTAGTAGGACTCAAGCCAACATATGGATTAATCAGCCGTAGTGGTGTGGTAGCAATGGCAAGCAGTACTGATGTGCTTGGACCCTTCGCGCGTACAGTAGAGGATGCTGCTCTTGTGCTTGAATGTATGGCCGGAAAGGACGAGCTTGACGGTACAACAATAGAACGAGACGAAGAAGACTACAGCACACTACAAGGTAACCTCAAAGGAATACGGTTTGGGCTCGTTAAAGAATATATGGGTGAAGGGGTTGCTCAAGATGTTAAGGAATCTATCCTTAAAGTAGTCGAGAAGCTTAAACAGGTCGGAGCAGTTATAGAAGAAGTGAGCCTGCCGAGTTTACCACTGGCATTGGCTGTATATTATATTGTTGTTCCAGCAGAATTAAGTAGTAATCTTGCGCGCCACGACGGACAGAGATTTCAGTATTCGGCGAGTGATTTCAATAATCTTGACGAGAGCTATACGGCAAGTAGGACCCGAGGCTTTGGCGCAGAAGCTAAGAGACGAATAATGATAGGTACACATGTCCTCAGTTCAGGTTATTATGATGCTTATTATAAAAAGGCCCAAACGGTTCGTACAAAACTCATCACCGAATTTGAAGACGCATTTAAAATGTGCGATTTCCTCATAGGACCAGTTGCGCCTACTACAGCATTTAAAATAGGTGAAAATGTTGACGACCCTGTTCAAATGTATATTCAAGATATCATGACAGTTGCTGCGAACTTGACTGGGGTACCCGCGATAAGTATACCGAGCTATCCATCTGGAAACCTACCGGTAGGGTTTCAATTGATGGCTCCTCAGCGTGATGACCACAGATTATTAGCGGTCGCTCAAGCAGTTGAAAAGGTTATTCAATGAGTATAGAAAAAATAGTGTTGCTCGCATGCATGAGTTTACTCGTAATTACAGTAAGTATTTTACTTATTCGAAAACTCCCAAAACGAATAAAAACGAGTCATTATGTACGAAAGTGGCGAGATATCCAGAAACTGTGTGCGAACAAGTCGGACTGGTCACATGCAATCGTACACGCCGATATGCTTTTAGATGAAGTGTTGAAGAAAAGAAAAATTGCCGGCAAGACGATGGGCGAACGGATGGTGAATGCACAGAGTAAATTTAGTGCAAATGATGCCATATGGACTGCTCATAAACTCGCTAACACTATCCGACAAGACGGTGTTCAAAAATTATCGGAATCTGCTGTTAAAGATACGCTCGTTGCTTTTAGGCAAGCTATGCGCGACATGGGAGCACTGTAATGAAAGTAGAAGATAAATACATGGTCCGAGGGTACTATCCAACTATAGGAATCGAGTGTCATGTACAGCTTAAAACAAAAACAAAACTATTTTCTAGTGTCAGTAATGAAGCACGAGATGCACTCCCTAACACCCTGATTAATCACATATGTTATGGATTGCCTGGGGCATTGCCTAAGCTTAACGGGGAAGCAGTTCGATTAGCTGCAAAGGCTGCATATGCCTTAGGTACAGAGCCACAGCGTTTTAGTAAGTTTGATCGTAAACACTATTTTTATCCAGATTTACCAAAAGGGTATCAGATTAGCCAGTTTGAGCAGCCAATCATCCTCGACGGTAAGATAACGATATATCTGGAAGATGGAACCGAGAAAACTGTTGCTATAACACGCGCACACCTTGAAGAAGACGCGGGTAAAAGCACGCACCCTACCGGCGCAGATTATTCGCTTGTTGATTTAAACCGAGCCGGCACACCGTTACTCGAAATCGTCTCAGAGCCGGAATTGCATACAAGTGCTGAGGCAAAAGCTTATGCAAAAGAACTCTGGCTACGGATGAAATATGCTGGCGTCAGTGATGTTGATTTGTATCACGGTAATATGCGTTTTGATGTGAATGTTAGTGTCAGCAAGGATCCATCAACGTTTGGTACTCGAAGTGAAACGAAAAATCTTAATAGTTTTCGAAGTGTTGAAAAAGCTATCGACTATGAGATCAATCGTCAAATAGATCTTCTTGAGCAAGGAGAAAAGGTGGTTCAAGAGACCCGCGGTTGGCTCGATGACCAACTAAAAACCGTCTCCCAGCGTAGTAAAGAAGATGCGCATGACTATCGTTATTTCCCTGACCCAGACATCCCGCCAATCGTTTTAGATGATGATTTTATTGAACAAACTAAATCAGAAATTTTTACACTTCCTGATGAATGGCGTCAACGATTATTTAAGCTCGGACTAGATAAGCAGACCGTTGAAACTTTATTAGAGTTTCAGGTTGAAGCGCCGACAGACTTTTTAAGTTTAATAACTCAAGATGAAAAAACCGCAAAGATCTATTCAAATTGGGTGATAAATACAGAAATACCCTTTGTCCGAGAGCATCAAGGCGTGATTATTAATGAACAGACCCGTAATAATGCGTATAGTGGAGTGTATACGCTTGTAAGTAACGGCAAGCTGAGTTCTAATAACGCAAAAATACTTCTCGAAATTCTTCTCGAAAACCAAGTAGATTATAAGGACATCGAACAGCTTGCTGCAGATCATAATCTCATACAGGAAAATGATACTGCGACGTTGGAACTCATCGTTGATTCTGTCATCGCTGACAACCCGAAGCCTGCTGAGGATGTACGTAACGGAGAGCTAAAAGCCATCGGGTTTCTGGTGGGCAAGGTAATGCAATCGAGCAAAGGTAAAGCGAATCCAGCAGAAGTGCAAAAAATAATGAGAAAGCGATTGGGGGTGTCGGATGAATAATTATCAACCAATACGAAAAGCAGTCATCGCTGCTGCTGGAATGGGAACTCGATTTCTGCCTCAGACGAAGGCAATGCCAAAAGAAATGCTTCCGATTATTGACAAACCCGTCATTCAGCGCGTAGTAGAAAGTGCAGTAGAAGCTGGTGTTAAGGATGTAATTATAGTGACGGGTCCAACAAAGCGAGCAATCGAGGACCACTTTGACAGGAGTATCGAATTCGAAACTGAGCTTCGTGCAAAAGGCAAACATGAAGAGGCTGACAGTATAAAAGCGATTGCTGAGCTTGCAAACTTTATATATATCCGTCAGAAAGGTGAGATCAAAGGAAACGCGATACCTGTCGTTAATTCAGAGCACATAATCGGAAATGAGCCGTTTATGTATTTTTTCGCAGACGATTTCTTTACTGGTGAAGTATCATATGCAAAACAAATGGTTGAAGCATACCAAAAAACTGGTAAGTCTGTTCTCTGCTTGAGAGAAGTAAGTGACGAAGATACATCAAGGTATGGGGTCGTTGGCATCAAAGAAGATTTTGGCGATGGCCTCTTCAAAATTGATGGATACTATGAAAAACCTGGTCCTGAAAACGCGCCATCTCGCTACGCTTGTGTATGTGGTTATTTGCTAACTCCAAACATAATGTCATTTATCGATACGCAAACGCCAACGGAACGCGGAGAAATTGAGATGGCTTCTGCAATTGATTTGCTCGCTAGAAACGATGATGTCTACGGTCTTGTCATTAAAGGTGACTATCATGATACCGGCTCTCCAGAATTGTATGTTCAGACGCTGTTAGATATCGCACTGCAAGATGATACGTATGGTCATACTCTACGTGAGTATTTGCGTAATAAACTATAAAGTGAGACACTAAAAGTATGGATTCGTTCGATATACTCGTTATTTTATTATCAGTGACCTTGGGACTATCGCTAATTATTTGGATAGCCGTAGGAATACTATGCATTCAAGTGCTTAAGAAAATTAAGCTTGCCAGCGACAGTGCTCGGGAGGCAGTAGAGCATGTAGAAGCATTCACATCTCAATTAAAAAATATCGGGCGCGCAACTGCATTCGGATCAGTCATAAATCAAGTGACAAAAATGTTTAAAGGAAGGAAATAATAATATGGACAAGCGTGAGAAAAAAGGGTTAGCGATTGGTGCGGTTATCGGAGCAGTATTTGGGGTTATCGGTGGGATTTTGTTTGCACCAAAAAGTGGAAAAGAAACACGAAAAGATATTAAAGATGCTGCGAACAAGACCGCTGATAAATTGGTGGAAGAAGCTCGCACTGTACAAGCTGAAACGAAAGAACTTTTAGCAAAAGCTGAAGGCCAATTTTTGGCACTAAAAGGTAAGGCACAAGATCAAGCGACCGCACATGTGAATGAAATCAAGCATAACGCAACTCAAATTGGTACGGCGCTTAAATCATTTAAAGCCGGAACCGCAAGTGATAAGGATTTACAGGAAGCAATCACACGAGCAAAACAAGCGCAAGCCTCTTTAAAGAAATTTTTAACGAAATAATTAAAATCTAGCGGTATCGATATGGCACGAAGAAAAAGCGATACATTTAGTTATGACAAATTCGGAAGGTCAATTGCGTCGTTAGCAGACCTACATGCAAATAAAAAAGAGCTCTATAAGACAGCTTTTATTAAAGGCATATTTTCAGGCCTTGGAGGGGTAATTGGCGCGACCATTATAGTAACGCTGTTATTGGCATTCTTGTCTCTTTTTAAGGAAGTGCCTTTCATCCATATCGTAACTGAACCGATACGTAATTCTGTCGATACAACGAACTAAGTGTAACGCCTCATAATTCAATGTCTGTGCGCTATACTAGAATGAAATGATTAAAGATTCTTCTGGGCTTACGCCAGCCGATTTTGTCGCGCTTCATAACCATACTCATTACAGTTTATTGGATGGGTTGCAAAAAGTTGCTCCGATGGTATCGCGAGTGAAAGAACTTGGCATGCAAGCAGTGGCGATTACCGATCACGGCACGTTATCTGGTGCTATTGAACTTTATAAGGAAGCGCATGCTCAAGGGATTAAACCCTTGATTGGTATGGAGACCTATGTAGCTGCAAGAAGTCACACCGACAGAGAACCCGCAAAAGATAAGGTCAACTATCACCTAATCTTAATCGCAATGAATATGACGGGCTATCAAAATTTAATGCGCTTGAGCACCATAGCAAACTTGGACGGCTTTTATTATAAGCCCCGAATTGATCACGAGTTGCTGAAAAAATATAATGAGGGGCTTATTGTGCTTAGCGCCTGCATTGGTGGTGAAGTGGGTGATGCGTTACGTCAAGAGCAGTATGAACAAGCTAAAAATATAGCCCAATGGTACCAAAGTATTTTTGGTGACAGATATTATCTAGAACTACAAGACCATGGTCATCCAGATCATCCACATGGATGGGAAGAGCAAAAACGGGTCAATGCAAAACTGATTCAACTCGCAGAAGAATTAGGTATTGAATGTGTCGTCACGATGGATGCGCATTATTTACGACATGAAGATCAAGAAGCGCATGAATTACTGTTGTGCGTTCAGACGGGTTCTTTTTTTGATGAAACGAATAGGATGAGCTTAAAGGACTTTGAACTTCATATCGCTGATCCGAAGGACATAATTAATCGCTGGGGTGCCACGTATCCTCAAGCAGTACGCAATACTAAAGTTATTGCAGATCGTTGCTCGATAGAACTAGAGCTCGGAAAGATATTAATTCCAAAATTTCCCCTACCACCTGGAGTGACCGAAAAACAACATTTAGATTTATTGGTGTATCGCGGTCTTGCTTTTCGTTATGGTGACGTACTAGAGACAGAAGCAAAGATACTTTCTATCGAAGATGCCAAAAAAACACTTCCCGAAAATGTCGCAGAACGTGCGTCGTACGAGTTGCAGATTATAGATCAAATGGGCTTTAACGGATACTTTTTGATTATTGCAGACTTTATGAACTGGGGTAAAGATAGCGGTATTGTCTTTGGGCCTGGTAGAGGTTCGGCAGCAGGATCCATTATTGCTTATTCGTTGCGTATTACCGAACTCGACCCTCTGCGCTACGATCTTTTGTTTGAAAGATTTTTAAATCCCGATCGTATCAGTATGCCTGATATTGATATCGATATTCAAGACACGAGAAGAGATGAAGTCATTAAATATTGCGTCGAAAAGTACGGTGAAAATAGAGTAGCTAATATTGTAACTTTCGGTAAAATGGCGGCACGAAATGCTGTGAGGGATGTAGCTCGAGTCCTGCGCGTACCTTATGGAGAAGCGGATCGTATTGCCAAAATGATACCCCCGCCAATACAAGGGAGACACATCCCGCTTGCGGTTTCCTTAAAAGAGAATGCTGAGTTAAAAACAGAGTATGAAAGTAGCCCAGTTTCAAAGAAAGTATTTGATCTTGCAGTTCGTCTTGAAGGAACTATTCGGAGTCATGGTGTTCATGCTGCGGGTGTAGTGATTGCTCCAGACGATATTGTGAAGTTCGTTCCACTAGAAAAAGCTCAAAAGGGTGTTATTGCGACGCAATATTCTATGGGCCCTGTAGAAGAGCTCGGCTTGCTTAAAATGGACTTTTTGGGGTTGTCGAACTTAACAATAATTAAGAACACCCTTCGAATTATAAAGAGAGTTGATGGAACCGATGTAGATATTGATAACATCCCAATGGATGATAAAAAAACGTTTGAATTGCTTCAGAATGGTGACACAACCGGTGTGTTTCAGTTGGAGTCTTCTGGAATGAAACGCTATTTGAGAGAGTTAAAACCAACTGTTTTTGAAGATATTGTTGCAATGTGTGCGTTGTATAGGCCTGGACCACTTGGCGCCGGTCTGACCGATTCGTTTGTAAAACGTAAAAATGGACTTGAAAACGTCACGTATGATCATCCGTTGACAAAAAATTCCCTGGAACCAACGTATGGAGTTATTGTGTATCAAGAACAAGTGATGCAAATGAGCAAAGAGATGTGTGGTTTTACGGGGGGTGAAGCAGACACGCTTCGAAAAGCAATTGGTAAGAAAAAACGCGATGTAATGGATAAAATGGGCTTACAGTTTATTGAGGGCGCTGTAAAGAATGGTGTACCGAAAGCTACTGTTGAAAAAATCTGGAATGATATTCTCGGTTTTGCTGATTATGCCTTTAATAAGTCGCACTCGGCATGCTATGGGCTCATAGCTTATCAAACGGCATATTTAAAAGCGCACTATCCGGCTGCTTTCATGGCGGCTTTAATGACGAGTGATTCAGACGACACCGACCGGTTAACGATAGAGATGACCGAATGCGCGAATATGGGAGTAGAAGTATTGCCGCCTGATGTCAACGAATCTTTTGTCGAATTTGCAGTTGTCCCTAAAAAACAGCAGATTCGTTTTGGTATGAGCGCCATTAAAAATGTAGGTATTAGCGCTGTTGAAGAAATACTTCGCGCACGGAAGAACGGATTGTTCGTTTCACTGGAAGATTTTTTTTCACGCGTTAATTCGCATATCGTTAATCGAAAATCTATAGAGAGTTTATTAAAAACTGGCGCATTTGATCGTTTTGGATCGCGGTCAGTCTTGCTGAATAATATTGAGCTTTTATTGTCGTTTTCACAGAAAAAACAGAAAGAAATTGATAGTGGCCAGACAGATTTATTCGGGAATTTAATAGAAACTGAAGCCGTATCTCAATTAAAACTCGGTCCAGAAGAAGTACCTTACACTCAGAAAGAATATCTGAAATGGGAGCGTGAACTCATGGGTCTTTATCTCTCTGCTCATCCGCTGAGTGATTACGTTAAGCTCTTACAAGAAAAAGTACACCCAATAAGTGAGGTGAGCGCAAAACATGAAGATAAACGTGCCACAGTTGGAGGTATTATTACGGACGTACGAATAATACAAACAAAAAATGGACAAAACATGGCTTTTGTAAAAATTGCAGATACGAGCAGTGAAATTGAATTATTATTGTTCCCTAAAACATTCGCCGAAACGTCATGGCTATGGGTGGTTGATAAAGTTGTGATAGTTGAAGGAGATGTGAATGCACGCGATCGAGATGGAAATGCAACTGATGAAGTAAAAATAGCAGTCACTAGTGCTCGCGAGATTCCACATGAAGAAGCGATTAATTATGTCGCAGGTTCGAAAAAACCTATAAAGCAACTTGAAGAAATGAAGCCAAAATCCAAATCGAAAAAAGTCAAAAACGATACTTCAAAGCAGAAACGATTGTTTATTCGACTCAAAGATACTGCAGACACAAAGGTACTGCAGTCACTGAAGCATTTAGTAGATGCAGCGCCTGGTGAAACTGAAATTGTGCTCGTTGTAGGTCCGTCTAAACAAGCAATTCGGATTCCAGAAAAAATGAGTGATGACTCAAAGGGCATTGAGGGCATCGTCGCATTATTTGGTCAGGAAAATGTCAGATTGGTTATAGGTGCATGAGTAAAAAAATAAACAAAGTTTGCCTCGTAGCTGTAGATGTTAGGAGTGCACACAATATCGGTTCTTTGTTTAGGACATGCGATGGCTTTGGAGCAGAATTATTTATTGTTGGTGCTTCACCGAGACCGGCGCACGTTGATGATGACCGCCTACCATACATTATAGAAAAAGCTGAAAAAGAGATTGCCAAGACCGCACTTGGTGCTGATAAGTTGGTTTTATGGCGCTATGCGAGCACTTTGAAAGATTGTCTCGGTATACTGCGAAATGAGGAATATAAAATCATTGCAATTGAACAATCAGAACAGAGTTTAAATCTGAATGAATTAAAGGTACGAGGATCAACCGCACTCCTCGTTGGTAGAGAAGTTGAAGGATTATCAGCAGATGAACTCGCACTTTGTGACGAAGTATACGAAATCGAGATGGTAGGGCGAAAGGAGTCATTTAACGTATCGGTAGCCGCCGGTATCGCACTTTATCAAGCAACAAATTCGTGCAACAATTGACGTAAGCGTGTACTATGTTTAGAGAGGAACCATGCCTAAAAAAATACAGAGCGTGAAACGCCCAAGTACAAATCACAAAAAACAGCAACACCCCAAGCATTTTCTAAAGGTGTACTGGCCTTATATACCCATAATTCTAATGGTTGTATTCGGTATGGTATTTGGCAATATAAGGCCAATTTTGAATACGAGTAAACCTGCTACTCTTGCCTACGCGACCGAAATGAGCATATCAGGATTATTAAAATCTACGAATGAACAACGCGCGGCTCATGGACTGTCTGCCTTAACGGTTAATACGAAATTAAATACATCTGCCCAGGCTAAAGCGAACGATATGATCGCAAGGGATTATTGGGCGCACAACACACCAGATGGAGATGAACCGTGGGTATTTTTTGAAGCTGCAGGGTATGCTTATCAGCGTGCAGGAGAGAATTTGGCTTACGGTTTCTCAACGAGTGATGCGACTGTCATAGGATGGATGAATAGTTCAAGTCATAGAGCGAATATTCTAGATAGCTCATATACCGAAGTTGGTTTCGGCTTTGTAAATGGTGAAAACTTTAATACGACTGGAAAAGAAACAGTTGTGGTAGCTCATTATGCGACACCGCTCAATGTACCTGCACCAGCGCTGGTTGCTACAGCAGAGCCAACGCCGGCTCCTTCAGCTCCAGCTGTTCAGCAAGCACAAACCACAAATGAGTCAGAAACGTCTGATGAATCTAAGGAGAACGAAACAAAAAAATCAGACGAAGTTGCGAATGATGCAAAAGATGATGAAAAAGCAAATGAAACCCTTAAACCAACTGAAAGTGAACAGCCTATTAACACGGATAGACCTGTGCCTAACGCAACACCGTCGAAAAATATTTCACGGATGCAGTGGATTACTGGAGGCAAAGCTCCGTGGAGTGCGCTTGCGGTAAGCGCTGTTAGCCTCGTGATAGTACTTCTTTGGCTCGTAAAACACGCGGTGCTTGTAAAACGATTTGTGCTTAGAGGAGAGCATTTCGTCGCACATCATCCCCTTCTTGATTTGACTGTCGTTGCTATCGCTTCCCTGGCCGTGTATCTCTCGCAGTCTTCTGGAGTTGTAAAATAGTCGCAAAGAAGGTTCACGAATCAGCACGCTTGTGCTTAAATAGAGGCTGATATGTCTCAAGATGCAAGGAAAGATGAAGAACTATCCACGGCAAAGCGGGCGCAAGTACTCGGTATGCCCTATATCGATACGTCCTTAATCCAGCAAAAAATACTATATAAAGACATTTTAAGCATCCCAGAGTTAAAGCAGCTACGAATAATTCCCATTGCTGCTGATGCACACCATATAGCATTTGGGATAACAACCACTACGTCTCAAAAAACGATGACCATGCTACGGAACCGTTTTTTAGACCAGCAGATTTCATATGGGATAATTAGTGAAGCCGGGTTTCGCGACTATATGGCACTTTATGATCCCCCTAAAAAAATCGAATACCAAGACATAGCGATTTCAAAACAAGTAGATTCGGATGCAATTGGTATGATATCGCGTACACTCGATCAAGTGAGGGCAGATGATATGCTTGCATACCTCGTACAACAGGCCTTCCGTTTAAACGCGTCAGACATTCACTTAGAGAGTAAGATTGAAGGAGCGCGTATTCGTTTACGAGTACATGGCGTTCTTCACTCTGTCGCAACACTTACCGTTGATAAATATCGTCAACTCATGTCCGCACTCGCGAGTGCAGCGAATATTAGCACCAGCGCGCAAAATGATCAAACAGGCCAGATAAATCGAGTGTATAAGATGGCAACAGGGGAAGATGTCACGGTGAACCTCCGTGTCGAAACGGTCCCAGCAGTAAATGGGATAGACGCAGTACTCCGTTTATTTAATTTTCGCACTGATATGCTCCGTCTTGATCGCTTAGGGCTCGATGAACGGCAAGAAAAAGTGATGCGTGATATTATTAATCACCCTAGCGGTCTTGTTTTGATTGTAGGACCGACTGGTTCCGGAAAAACAACGACACTGTATAGTTTGCTAAACGAATTGAATACCGATGAGCGTAAAATCATCACCCTCGAAGACCCAGTCGAATATCACATTGAGGGTATAACGCAAATTCCAGTCCAATCTCGCAGTGGTCAAAGTTTTTCTGAAAAATTTCGAGCGGTTATGCGATTAGACCCGGATGTCATTATGGTCGGAGAAATTAGGGATATCGATACCGCAAAAACGGCTCTGCAGGCTGCGCTTACGGGGCATCTAGTCTTAAGTACATATCACGCAAGTTCTGCTGCGGCAGCGATGACGAGACTACTGGATGCAATAGGTGAAAACCCGCTTTATGCAAGTGCTATTCGTCTAATTCAAGCGCAACGACTCGTACGGCGCCTTGACCCTACGACACGTTCCGTAATCGAAGTGCCTCAAGATGTTGAGCGTCATCTTGAGTCGATAATACGTGCAATCACTGCCCCTGTAGACCTATCTTTCTTACCACAAGCAAAACTATATAAGCCTGGAAGCTCGGCTGAAAATCCATTCGGCTTTGATGGCCAATTTGCGATACGTGAATTACTATTAATGACACCTGAAATGAGACAGCTACTCGGTCGTCCCGCACATGAACTTTCGAGCGAGCTCATAGAGCAAGTAGCGGTAAAAGCTGGCATGCTAACCATGCAACAGGATGGCATACTACGGGCACTCAAAGGGGATACGACGCTTGAAGAAATTAATCGCGTGGTCGGTTAATAGATTGCCTGAGATACAGCCTCAACGACTCCCTCATCAAATGGACTCGGAATGATTTTCTCCGCACGAGGTGTTTCAACGAGTGCAGCGAGTGCTTCAGCAGCTGCCATTTTGTGTTCATCTGTAATTTTTTGAACTCCGTGGTCTAATGCCCCTCGAAATATGCCCGGAAACCCAAGCGCATTATTTACTTGATTCGGAAAATCACTTCGGCCTGTCGCAACAATAGCCGCACCGGCTTTTAGTGCTTCATCTGGCATAATCTCAGGTGTTGGATTGGCAAGCGCAAAAATTATCGGTTTTTCGTTCATCAACTGTATTAGTTCTTGAGTAAGTAAGCCACCCTTGCTTAATCCTATGAATATATCGGCGCCTTTCAGTGCATCAGTAAGACTGCCTCTCCTGTCGCCAGGGCTGTAGCTCATAAGTAGAACTTTTTCTTCGTTAAGATCCTTCCGAGATGGTCCAATAATACCTTTACTATCGACAACGCATATATCTGGTTTTGCATACAAATATAACAGTTTAGCAACTGCAACACCCGCCGCACCAGCTCCAACCAATACTATTTTGCAGTCTGATAGATTTTTACCAATAACCTTGACTGCGTTTAATAGCCCTGCAAGTACAACGATGGCAGTGCCATGTTGATCATCATGCATGACTGGGATATTAAGTTCTCGCTTCAATCTTTCTTCGATTTCAAAGCACTTAGGCGCTGCGATATCTTCGAGATTAATGCCTCCAAAACTCGGAGCGATAGCTTTAACTGCTTTCACAATTTCATCAGCTGTATGCACATCGAGAACAATAGGTACAGAATCTATATTCGCAAAGTGTTTGAAGAGCATAGATTTACCCTCCATTACCGGCAGTGCTCCTTCAGGACCGATGTCGCCGAGACCAAGTACAGCTGACCCATCCGATATAACTGCAACGAGGTTATTGGTCCACGATACCTCTTTTAATTTTTCGGAATCATCTTGAGCATACAATGAAGCGGCGCCAACGCCTGGAGAATAAAAAAGTTTTAGCGTATCTTTTGTAACTTCTCCACGTAAGCCTGTGTAAATTTTACCTTTGAGTTTTTTATGAAGTTCAACTGAAGATTCATTAATATCCATGGGGCGCACCTCGCTTCTTGCTTATCTGTCTTGTTCAATCATACTAAACCGAAGTATGTATGACTAACGAGTTTTCGCTTTTATTTTTACAAGTAAACTGGTATAATTTAACGAAATAAGCGTTAAGGTATAAGAGAGACGATATGAATTCAGTGCTTCAAGATGTCGCAAATAGCTATAAAAAAGCAGCAGTTGTTGATGTTCGCAGTGGCGACACGGTCAGAGTGCATCAAAAAATTAAAGAAGGCAACAAAGAACGTGTACAGGTTTTTGAAGGTATGGTGATACGAACCAGTAAAAAACAAAGTCATACTGCAACGATCACCGTCCGTCGAATAACCGGAGGCGTTGGTGTTGAGAAAAGCTACTTACTCCATAGCCCCCTCGTTACAAAAGTTGAAATTACAAAACGCGGGAAAGTACGACGCAACTACTTGACCTATATGCGTGATCTTCGTGGTAAGTCAGCTCGATTAGTCGGAAGAGAATTCGACAGAATTGCAGTTAATAATGTCAGAGACGAAGCTGCAGAGCAAGCTGAAGCAGAAGCGAAAGCTGCAGTTGAAGCAGAACATGCAGCCAAAGAAGCTGAAAAAGCTAAAGAACAAGCTGAACTCGAAGCGAAGCAAAAAGCCGTAGAAGAAGCGCACAAAGCGACTGAAGCGTAATAAATAAGCTACCTTACACAACTATCCGCACTAAAATGCGGATAGTTTTTTTATCGCATCAAAGCACGTATAGTAGAAACTACTTATGATAGGTATTGATGAAGTAGGACGGGGAGCATGGGCAGGACCCTTAGTGGTCGGAGGGTGCTACTTTATTGAAAATCCAGGCTTCATTCGTGGCTTAAATGATTCGAAAAAGCTGAGCGCTCGTAAAAGACTCGAACTCGATAATCAAATTAAGTCTTCGACTCTATTTTATATCGTAGAAATCACACCCAAAGAAATTGATACATACGGTCTTACATATTGCACTCGAAAAGCTATTGTAGAGATCGTGCGACATATGCCTACCGATGCTCTTATAATGCTGGATGGTAAATTTAACTATTTAAAAGGCACTGAATTTGAAACAAGGAGCCAAGTTGTCATCGGGGCAGATGGTTTGTATGTCCCAGTCATGGCGGCATCAATCATTGCGAAAGTTGCTCGAGATAACATCATGAAAGAATACGCTACACGTTTTCCGCAGTATGGATTTGAAAAGCATGTAGGTTACGGCACTAAATTTCACCGTGCAGCTTTGTTGAACTATGGGGTAACGAGTATTCATAGACTGAGTTTTAAGCCTGTATCGGAAATCGGAGTGCTCGTATGAACACGACATCCAAAGGACGCGATGCAGAACGTCGCGTTGCTATGGTACTACAGCAAAAAGGGCACAAAATTATTGCGACGAACTGGCGTACTCGGTGGTGTGAAATAGATATCGTAAGCCAAAAAAAGGATTGTGTATTTTTCACAGAAGTAAAATTTAGACAAAATAATACTTGGGGGAGCGGACTTTCCTATATTACTGATAGCAAACTGAAGCAGATGAAGTTCGCAGCTGAACTATGGTTGTCGCAAAATAAATGGAAAAACGAGTCGCAACTAGTTGCCGCCGAAGTTACAGGAGACGGTGAAATTATTTTTGTTGATCTTTAAACCATTTTAATGCGAGCTGGGAATCTCTTTCACGCCATGCAGTGTTCGTCTCGATTGTTTCAAGTCCTTGATCAAATGAACGCTTTAACATCGGTTCCATATGGTTATTGAAAAATTTTTCGTATTCATCTTTTAGGCGATCATTCGTGAAAGCTCGTGCAGTGTAGACAGGCAAGCGCGAAAACGACAAATCTGTGCCAATGGAGTTCTTTAGCCAGCTCCAATTTTCTTGTAACCATTCCCACGTTTGTACTCGCACATGCCTGTTCATGAAACTGTAGGCAATCCAGTATAAAATATCTTGTAGCCTTACTGCATCTGATTGAATGAGCTCGAGAACTTTTTCATGTATGGCTGGCGATTCAAAACTTGTCATACCCGCTGTTAGCGCAAGTTTTTCGTCGCTCGATTTGGTTGATTTATATAGAGCGAGTAGTTCATTAAACTCTTTCAAGCCGCCCGTACGTGCAGACGTTGCGTAGACAATTGCTCGTATATCAGGGTTGATATTTTCTCCCTGGTTCACTCGTCGTTCATAGTAAGTGCGTATATCATTGAGTATTTGTTCATCATCAGATGATGCTCGAAGACTCACAATTAATGGTCTGAGCAGTGTGTCTAGATGAGACTCGTTTTCTTTTGGTTCCCAACCAAGTCGAACAAACTCAGATTGAGTTAAGTTTGCTATGTACGGTTTCATAGCATTTCGTAATGTGTCATCACCGTCATCCCCAGATAAAATATGCTTTATAGATCCAAGGCTTGACGCAATAATCTCCCAAACTGGCAACGACGATTCGTTACGGTAACGTGAAAGAATTTGAAGGTATGTTTCGACGTTTTGATAGCCAGCTCGAGTCGACTCAAATACATCGGCGAGTATAGTCATTCTTTGAATTTCGTGAAGAGTATTGTTCTGTAGAGCATCTTCAAGATATGGTATTACAGACTCGTCGTAGCTAATTCGATAAAAACCTCTCGCATTAACATTTATTGATAATGCGTCTGCAACAGATTTTATAGGAAAATTCTCTTTTGCGCGAGAAAGGGTCTTTTTGGATAAGCGGTCTGAAAGAAGAGGAACAGGCCATCGAGATTGGTCCTGTCGTGCCTTACTTTTTGGATTTGAAACAAATCTTTGCTGGCTTATTGATATATGATCTTTTTTTGCGGTTACGGTTATGAGCGGAAATCCTGTGTGCTTAGTCCACGCTGACATAAACGAAACTACTGGTTTATTTGTAACTGATTCTAAAGATTGCCATAAATCCGCTGTGGTAGCGTTTTTGTATGCAAATTTTTTTAAGTAATAGCGAAGACCGTCTCTAAATGCTATTTCGCCAAGATATTCATAGAGCATGTGTATTACACTTGCTCCTTTTTGGTAGCTGATAATATCAAAGATGGTATGTATTTCGTCAGGATGGTGTACTTGTACCTCAACTGGATGAGTGTGTTCAAGTGCATCAGCTTTCAATGCGGCTTGTTGTTCATCGACTGCAAATTGAGTCCAAACATTCCACTCCGGAAATAGGCTGTCAATAGCTAAGTATTCCATCCATGATGCAAATCCTTCATTGAGCCAAAGGTCGGTCCACCAGTGCATCGTCACTAAATTGCCGAACCATTGGTGCGTAAGTTCATGCGCAACTACTATGGCTACGTACTGCTTCGTAGAAAGTGAGGTATGTTCATCTACGAGCAAGGTTTGTTCACGAAAAGTAATAAGTCCCCAATTTTCCATTGCACCACTCGCAAAATCAGGTAATGCGACAAAATCACATTTTTTAAGCGGAAAAGGGATGTCATAGTAATTTTCATAAAAATCCATCGCACGCACAGCCACATCGAGCGCAAATGAGGCGTGTTCAATTTGATCGCTCGTCGCATAGGTTCGTATTTTTACACCGCTCTTACTTGCTTTCTCAAGATAGCGAAGCTCGCCCACAACAAAAGCGAGTAAGTAGGTACTCATTATCGGTGTAGGTTCAAAAATCGATAGCTGTCTACCGTTTTCGTTCCTTACCGTCTCCATAACGGGCGTATTAGAAAGTGCGGTTTCAAGCGGGTCATGATCGAGCGTTAACGTAAAAATAGCTTTAGCTTCAGGCTCATCAATACAAGGGAAAGCTTCGCGTGCATGATGACTTTCGAATTGAGTTGCTATGAGGCGTTTATTCTGCCCATTTTCAGAGAAAATACAGGGGTATATGCCATCCATATTATTTGTAATATTTCCTGAAAATGAAATAAATATTTCGTAAGTATCGTTAGGTAATACCTCAGGACTGTGGATTCTGAGTTCATCAGCACTTTGCAGTGTGAGTGTTCGACTGATAGGCATTTCGGTATGCTGTTCGTTTTTCGAAATGCGAGCTACATTGCAGTTTTTAATAGTTAGGTTTTTTTGATGAAAAGTAAAGCGTTTGCTCGGTCTACCTGTTTTTTTACCTCTTATAAGTACTGAACCTTCGAACGTTTTTTTATCTTCAGACAATGCTATAGACAGGTTGTATCGCTCGGGTATAAATGATGTGTATAATCTTTTTACGTTTTTTCCCATATATAACAGTGTATCAGGCGGTTGCGAATTACATTACAATTTGCTATACTAATGTCTGATGTCCGGCCGCTCTAAATGGTCGGATTTTTTAATAAATAAGCTTAAGAGAGGTTTTTTACACTAGTTTTTTTACGAAACAGTTTTGTAAAGATAGTGTAAAAAGAAGAAAATATGGAATTTGATGTAAAGCAACTTGCCCAGGCGATGAAAATGATTGCCGAAGAAAAGAATTTGCCAGAAGATCTTGTACAGGAAATAGTTGAGTCTGCTTTGGCAGCTGCTTACAAAAGAGATTACGGTGATCGTGAACAAGAAGTTCGCGTTGCTGTAAATCTGAATAACGGTGCCGTAGATGTGTATGTGCAAAAGGAAGTCGTAGCCGTAGTTGGTGATCCGCATTTTGAAATAAGTCTTGAAGATGCCAAAAAAGCCAAGAAAGATGCGGTTATTGGTGATCTCCTGGAACAGTATGTAGAAGTAAAAACTTTTGGTCGGGTCGCAGCGCAAACTGCAAAACAAGTTATCATGCAGCGCCTCAGAGAGTCTGAACGAGAAGTAGTTATGGCTGAATACGAAGACAAAATAGGATCATTGGTTAACGGTGTTGTTACGCGAGTAGAAAATCGTTTGGTTCGAGTTGAGGTCGGAAAAGCACAAGCAATAATGCCGGCGAGCGAACAAAGTAGTGCGGAACGGTACTTTCCAGGCCAAAGATTAAAGTTGTATCTAAAAGAAATCGAAAAAAGCTTCAGAGGACCGCAATTAATCGTTAGCCGTGGTTCGGCAGAGCTTGTAAAACAATTGTTTTATGCTGAAGTTCCTGAAATGGAAGGTGGTGCAGTTGAAATGAAGGCAATTGCACGTGAAGCAGGGGTTCGTACTAAGCTTGCAGTACACTCGACTGTTCAAGGTGTAGATCCAGTTGGTACATTTGTGGGTGGTCATGGGACGCGAGTGAATGCGGTCGTGAGCGAAATAGGAGACCAAGAAAAGATAGATATTGTCGTTTGGGATGAAAATATCGAAGTATTTATTGCAAGTGCCCTGGCGCCAACAAAAGTAACGTCTGTGACGCTCGATACTGATGCAAAACGTGCGAAAGTGGTGGTACCAGAAGATCAACTGAGTGTTGCAATCGGCAAAGGTGGTCAAAACGTGCGTCTAGCGAGTAAACTAACAGGCTTTGAAATAGACATTACTGCGGATAAGCGAACGGAAGCCATCGCCGATACCCCTTCGGAACCGGTGACCGTTGATAAGGTACAAAAACCAAAATTAAAGCGAAAATCAGATTTAGAGAATAGCTTACTGTCTGCAATAGATGAACACGCAGAATAAAGTTTAAAAATATATGAAATTAGCACTCACTATTGACGAGTGCTAATTTCACTATGTATACTAGTACCTATGGATCAAAATGCAGATGATTTTCAAGACTTTCTACATCATTTAAGCGACAATGCTTTGCAATCGTTACGACATGCCGACGGGATTGCACGAGCCACTGGGAGTGCATATGTAGGTACGGAGCATTTACTATTAGGAGTTTTAGCGCAAGAAAACTCGCTGGGTGCTAAAATTTTACACGAAAATGGAGTCTCTTTAGATAAGGCACGTCTGGCTCTAAATCTTACTGCTAAAAACATAAATCTCATGAGTGGTATGGCCGCGAAAGGATTAAGTGAAGCAGCAAAACTGACATTAAAAATGAGCTGGGAAGTTGCTCAAGAATACGCGCAAGAATCATGTGGTACTGAACATATCGTTTTCAGCATATTATCTCAAAAAAATGCGAGTGCAACGGTCTTGCTTAGAAACATGAATGTGAGTGTAGATAGCATCTTGGCTGAACTAGAACAGCTACTCAACAAACAATCTTATGATCAAAATGATGAGTCAACAACGACTCGTAGGAAAAAAGGTAAAAAAACACTACTGGATCAATACAGTACAGACTTAACTGCGCAGGCACGTGAGGGTAAGCTAGACCCCGTAATAGGTCGAGAGGTACAGATTCGTCGTCTCGTCACTATTCTGAACAGAAGAACAAAAAATAATCCGGTACTCATTGGCGAGCCAGGCGTTGGTAAGACAGCTATAGTAGAAGGTGTTGCCCAACGTATTGTTAATGATGATGTTCCTGATGCACTGCTTGATAAGCGTATTGTCATTTTGGATTTAGCTGCAATGATTGCAGGTACCAAATATCGCGGTGAATTTGAAGATAGATTAAAGAAAATTATGCGCGAGCTGGAAAGCGATCGCAACACTATCGTTTTTATAGATGAGATTCATCAACTGGTCGGTGCGGGTTCGGCCGAAGGGTCAATGGATGCGGGTAATATTTTGAAGCCAAGTTTAGCTCGCGGTCGTATTCAGATGATTGGCGCCACAACAACTGCTGAATATACTAAGCACATAGAAAAAGATGCTGCACTTGAGCGAAGGCTTCAGCCTGTGATGGTTCCTGAGACCACCGAAGCTGAAACACTTGCCATTTTAAGAGGATTGAAAAAGCATTATGAAGATTTCCACTCGGTGATTATTGACGATGAGGTATTGGTTGACACGGTAGCCTTTGCGGCACGGTATATACAAGATAGGTTCATGCCAGATAAAGCGATAGATTTGCTAGATGAAGCTGCGGCACATTTACGCGTCGAAAAGGGAAAAACCCCACCAAAACTACGTGAAATTCAAAAAGAGTTAAAACTTATTCAAATTAAAATCGACGACGCGGTGGACGCAGAAGATTATGAACGAGCCGCAAAAGAAAAACAGCATGCAAGTCAATTGCAGGCTCAAATTATTGATATGGAAAAAACAAGTGAAGCAGCAAAAAGAATCAAACTTACGAGTGACGATATCGCTGATGTAGTTGCACGTATGACAGGCGTTCCGGTGAGTAAAGTAATCCGTTCGGAAATCTCATACCTCATAAATCTAGAAAAAAAGCTTGAAAAACATGTCATTGGACAACGGGAAGCGGTTGAAGCAGTTTCGAGAGCGCTCAGACGAAGTAGAAGCGGTGTATCAAGTGGGAAACGACCGATAGGTTCATTTATTTTTATGGGACCGACTGGCGTAGGGAAGACAGAACTCGCTCGAAAATTAGCGAGTGAATTTTTCGGCAATAAAGACGCGCTTGTAAAAATAGATATGAGCGAATTTTCAGAACGACATACGAGCGCAAGACTCGTAGGAGCTCCAGCAGGATACGTCGGTTATGACGAGGGAGGCCAACTCACTGATAAAATTCGACGACAACCGTATAGCGTCGTACTTTTTGACGAAATCGAAAAAGCGCACCCAGACGTATTTAATATGCTGCTACAGATACTTGAAGATGGCGTATTGTCCGATGCTAAAGGCAGAAAAATAAATTTCACTAACACCATAATTATCATGACGAGCAATATTGGCGCAGATAAGATGCAAAAAGAAGCTGGCTTTGGTTTTCAGGTTCGGGATAACGAAAGTATGAAAAACCTCGACCAATTACACGAAAAAACCAAGGATGAAGTAAAGGCCGAACTTAAAAAGATGATGCGGCCAGAACTTCTTAATCGCATTGACAAAGTATTGGTATTTCGTGCCTTAACAAAAAAAGACGCGCTTCAAATTGTAGAGTTGCTCATCAATGAACTACGTGAAAGGCTTGTTCGTAAGGGTGTTGGTATTGAGCTAAGTTCGCAAGCGAAGCAGTGGCTTGTTGATAAGGGGTATGATGATAAAAATGGGGCGCGACCGCTTCGTCGGCTTATTCAAGATGAGATTGAAGACCACATTGCAGATAAATTGATCAATAATGATCTGCATAAGGGAGACATTCTAAAGATTGGACTTACGAAAAATGCGCTTCAGTTTACCGTCTCTAAGGAAGCATCTAAAAGTTAGATTGCACCGAGGCAGTCCTTGAGATAAGCTATAGACATATGCAATATGTGAGGCGATTACTCCCTTTTTTGTTTACAGTATGTTTATTTGCAGTGGGTTTTTATGCAGTTTCAAATACGCACGACATCATTGATTGGTGGCGTTTGCGCGATTATACACCTTCGGATACGGTGACGAGGCTCGCGCAACAAAGCGGTATGAACGACGCCGGTACGAAGCTATTTTATGTTCATGATCCAGAATTACTTACAAAAGAAACGTTTAGAGATAAATGTACGGTCGGTGAAGAAACAATTGTACTCGGTTGCTATATAACGAATCAAAGAATTTATCTGTATAACGTCGAAGATGATCGCCTCAATGGGATAGAGGAGGTAACTGCGGCTCATGAAATGCTTCATGCAGCATATGATCGATTAAGCCCAAAGGAAAAGTCAGATCTTCAAGTAATGATTGAAGATGCCTATAGTCGTGTCACAGACACGCGGTTGCGAGAAAACGTAAGAAGCTATGAAGCGCGCGATCCATCTGTTGTCATAAATGAGCTTCATTCAATTTTAGGAACAGAAGTACGTGATCTGCCAAAAGATTTAGAAAAATATTACAGCAAATATTTTAGCGATAGAATGAAAGTGGTGACGTACGCAGAAAGTTACGCATCATCCTTTAGTGAGTTAGAAGAAAAAATAAAAGCATACGATGCGCAATTATCGGAACTCAACGGTGAGATTACACGCCGACAAGCAGAACTTCAGGAGTTAGGTGCATCGATTGAAGCTGATAGAAACCGAATTAGTAGTTTGAAGGGAGATGTCAGCGCATACAATCAAGCAGTGATAAGCTTTAACATGAGAGTTTCAAATTATAATACTGCTGCCGATGAAGTTAAGCGAATCATAGAGCAATACAATGCAATCATTGTCGAACGGAATGCCATAGCAGTCGAAGAGCGAGATCTTGTGAACTCAATCGATACTCGTGAGTCCGAACTGCAATAGATTTTAGAATGATTGTTTATCGCTACGCGCTACACTAGAAGAGAGTATGAGTCGAAAAACATCAAAGTCATTTGTCTGTAGTCAATGTGGACATAGCCAATTTTCATGGGCAGGGAAGTGTCCGTCATGTGGTGCTTGGAATTCTCTAATCGAAGAGGTATCAGTTGAAACAAAACATACGACTAAACAAAGGGGTCAAGTACTTACCCCGCTAGCGGTAAGTGATATAGACCACTCTTCATACAAAAAAAGATTAATGAGCGGCGATAAGGGTTTTGATACGGTATTAGGCGGTGGATTTATGCCTGGGAGCATAGTGCTTCTTGCCGGACAACCTGGAATCGGTAAAAGCACGCTCTTGCTTCAAATTGCTAATACTACCTCAAAATCTCAGAAGGTGCTTTATGTGAGCGGTGAAGAGTCAGTTGAGCAAGTAGGATCGCGTGCAGAGCGAATTAAATCGAGTGATAGCAATTTATTGCTTGCATCATCAATCGTTGCGGATGATATTGCCGAGACCATTGTAACGGGTGGTTATGGCTTAGTCGTCGTTGATTCAATTCAAACAATTCAGTGTAGGGACGTACCATCAGCTGCAGGAACCGTGAGCCAAATAACCAATGCGACTGCTATGCTAACGCATGCTGCTAAACAAACAAATACAGCGCTCCTCATTGTTGGACATGTAACAAAAGAGGGATCAATAGCAGGACCGAAAATACTCGAACATGCGGTAGACGTAGTGTTGCAACTTGAAGGTGATCGATACGGCGGTTTTAAAATTTTAAGGACGATTAAAAATAGATTTGGTTCAACAAACGAGGCCTCTATTTACGAAATGAAAGAAGAAGGGCTCATTATAGTTGATAATCCTTCAGCGGCACTCCTGGAAGAACGCCGGGTCACGGATGGATCTATCGTACTTGCGACAATTGAGGGCAGTAGGCCATTACTCGTTGAAATTCAGGCACTCGTACAAACATCTTCGTATGGGTATCCTAAACGAGCCGCAAGTGGGTTTGATTTAAATCGTATGAACTTGCTCATTGCGATGTTAGAAAAACGTACAAAATTAAATTTAAGTGATAAAGATATATATGTGAACATCGTCGGTGGTATTCATGTCAGCGAACCTGCAGGTGACTTGGCGGTCGCTATGGCTATTGCTTCGGCAAGTCGTGGTATGCAATTAAAGAAAAATGCTGTTGTATTCGGCGAACTTGGTCTAAGTGGTGAGATTAGACACGTTGTGTTTGCCGATAAGCGAATAGCGGAAGCAAAAAAACTTGGATTTGAAGGTGCAATTGGGCCAATTATGAAAAAAGGCCATAAAGATACTTTTATGACCGGTGTGTCAGACATACGCACAGCGTTAAACACTTTTTTGGAAAAAGACTGATATGCGTGTCGTCGACGGTATTTTAAGTGTTACGGTACTTATTCAGGCGATAGCAATTAGTAAAATGATTGGCAGAAAACAAAAGATTCATATCCAGTCTGGAACTGCAAAGGGCTACTTATTTGACACTAATGTCATTATGGATGGACGAATGAGCGCGCTGTATGAAACCGGACTCATGCAAGGTAGCGTAATCATTCACGAAGCTGTATTGAAAGAACTACACATTCTCGCTGACGGAAAAGATGCGCTCAAGCGCGAACGAGCGCGGAATGGTCTGGCGCAGTGTGAGTCAATGAAGCAATTGGCTGGTTTTCATTTTTCAGTTGTATCATCGCAAGAAACGGATAAAAAAACGGACGATATATTAGTAGAATATGCGACGAAGCAAGGATGTCTTTTGATCACGAATGATGCTGCACTTGCAGAACTGGGACGTATACATAACGTGCAAGTGCTCACCATGCATACGCTTGAGCAAGTTTTAAAACCTAAATATTATCCTGGTGACCAGATTGAGTTAAAAATAGTGCGAATGGGCGATACAAGCAGGCAAGGTATTGCTTATCTTGAGGATGGAACCATGGTAGTAGTCGAGCAATGTCGAAAATCAGATGTCCATACGGTACTCGACACGATAGCTACACACTACGTATCAACAAATACAGGTCGAATTCTATTCGCTCGTAAAATTTCTAGGTAGAAACTTACACGGTACCTGCAACAGCGTGTTTAACACGTAGTGTCATCGTACGATATGGTGTAGGTACATAGGTTGAATTGTTATCTTCTTCGTCTGCAGGTAGCTCAAACGGTACATCTACAGCATCTTGAGCTTCATAGAGCGCACTATCTGTTACATAAGCGGACAGTGTGGCAGTTTCTGCTAATGATGACGTGTAGTCAAATTGGTATATACCAGGACCGCTTATATCGAGCGCACCATTCGGAATGACGTTCCCATCGATACTCACAGTTAATTTACCACTAAATTTATCCGAAGATATCGGGTGCGTACCCGCACCAACTGAAACTTCAAAGGTGTAGTCGCCATCTCCATTGTCTATTGAGCTAATTGAAACGGTAGGCTTAATGTCTTCACACTTATGCATATCATCCTTCTCTTGCGTATTCGTAGACGAGCTGTAGAATGGATCACTTGAATATTGTGCAGCATTCCCTTGGCCAACTTCTTCGATGGCAAGTGCAGGAGTACACTCTGTCGCAAGCTTTCCGGTGACTTTATCTTTTTTGATTTTATCTTCGCTTGTACTCCCACCTGGTTTCTTATACCACGAAGGGAAAAGATCTTGGGAAGGACTTGGTTCTATAGAACTAACGCCAACGTGGCTTGTAACAACGAATGCAGGTAATGTTTGTACACCACTTGGTCTTTGACGGGCAATAGGTGAGATAGAATCATGTGCGCGTTGCATGAAACCATTCCAAATTGGTTGCGTCATTGTTTCCATGAAGCCACTCATTTCAATCTGCCCAGTGTGATGACCAACCCATACGCCTGCAGCATATTTAGTTGAAAAGCCCATGAGCCAACCATCTTTGTTGTCATTTGTGGTTCCGGTTTTAAGTGAGAAGTCCCACCCCTTATAGTCATGAGATTTCCTACTCATATAACTTGCTCTAGGGTCTGACATTATGTCAGCAATAATATACGCAGCATCTGGTCGAACTACTTGCTCACCAGCACTTGGTTTCCATTCATAGAGCTTATTATTTTGCGAATCTTCTACTTCAAGAACATAGGTTTGTGGTAGTTTTACGCCATTTCTGGAAATAGTGCTGTATGCATGAACGTGCTTATCAAGATTAAGATATGCACCATCCCCGATGGCAGAAGCTCCGTAGCATTGCGTTTCTACGCGGTTCTGAAAATCGGCATAACATTTATATCCACCAGTTTTTCGTTCTTCGTCGTATAGACCAAGTTTATTAGCAGTCTCAATCGTCTTATCCACGCCGACGATAAGCATGGCTTTTACGGCAGGTACATTTCTGGAGCCACCGAGAGAGTAGCGTAACGTAAGCGGTCCAGGATAACGAAAATCATAGTCTTGCAGACAATTTCCTTTATTTCGGCCCATCGTCCTGTTGGTACATGGGTAGCCTTCGAGAGGTCCTTGTGTGTCGTATAGCACAGCACCTGCGCCAGCATTCTCAGTATGCTCAATCAGGGCAAGGTAATCATATGGCTTAAAACTTGATCCTGGAGGCAGGGGTTCTTGAGCGAAGTTTACTTCACCTGCTCGGTCTTTATTACTAAAATCTCCACCACCGACCATAGCGACAACTTGACCCGTTTCTACATCTTCCGCAACAAATGCTGCCGTATCGCCGCGCTGGCGCTCTACTTGAGCAAGCCCCTTGGAAACCTCCTCCTCGGCAATATGTTGCAGGGTAAGGTCGACCGTTGTCTTTACTTTCCAGCCACCACGTAGATAGGACGCTTCAGTTAAATCACCTTCGATTTGCTTTTTCGCAGCAAGTACAAAGTAAGGCGCTTGGATACCCGTATATTTGGTAGGTAGACGTTCTTGAACCTTTGCGACTGTGTCTATTTGCTTTGCTTCGTCGCGTTCCTGGGCGCTTATAAAGCCAATATCTGCCATGACATCAAGGGTATAGTGCTGACGACCAATCAACTCCTCACGGTCAAATGCGGGACCATATGGAGAATAGAAAGGAGGAGATTTTGGAATTGATGCCAGCATTGCTGCTTCATCCAATGATAAATCAGCTGCACTTTTATGAAAATATGTTTGAGACGCGATTTCAGCGCCGTATTCAATTGGCCCATAAGGTGCAGAGTTTAGGTATGCAGCGAGAATTTCTTCTTTGGTGTAACTACGCTCAAACTCAACTGCAAGAATAAGTTCCTTAATTTTCCGGGTTACTGTTTTATCAGTTGAGAAACCTTTCGTGGTGAGCTTTACAAGTTGCTGGGTAATAGTTGAGCCACCTTGGGTTGACCCCCCAAAGGCGTTATTCCATGCTGCTCGTGAGATACCGCGAACATTAAAGCCATTATGGGTATAGAAATCACGGTCCTCTATAGCAATGGTAGCCATTTTAAGTTTGTCTGAAATTTTGTCAGATGTAACAGGTACTCTTTTTACTTGATCGTAGTCTTCCCAGAGGAGTGTCTCACCCGTTCGATCATAGTAGCGTATACTACCGCCGATGTTATTGCCTGATATGTCACGAAGGTCGGGTAAATCTTTTCTGAAGTATGCAAATAATCCTGCTAAGAATAAAAATCCTACGGCGAATCCAATACCAGTGAGCTTAAGTGCCATATAAGCACCATCTCGGCTGAACCAGTACTTAGCGAGCCGTTTCGGATGCATACGGAATAAGAACGCTTTTACTCTGCCTTTTGGCATCCCTTTTAGGCGCTCAGCTTTTCTAAGATCTTTTGCGTCTTTACGTGCTTTACTTTTTTCGGAAAGACTGCGGTTAAGCTTGATAGTTTTTCCAGATCGGGTCACAAATTTATTGCCCTTGACTCGGCGCTTTATCGAAGGTCTTTTGCCGCTTAAATCAGGACCGGATGGACTTGTTGTCATAACGGTTAATTTTCTGACTCCTTAATCAGAACCATTATAGCAAAAACTAGCGAACAGGAAGTCTTTTAAAATACGCTATAATATGTGCAATGAATACAATGACATTATCTGAAGAACTTAAGTGGCGCGGATTCGTAAATCAAACAACCTTTAAGGACATAAGTGTACTTGATACACCGGGTATAACCTTTTATTGGGGTGTAGACCCAAGTGCAGATTCTATGCAGATAGGGAATCTTGCGGCAGGCATGATGGCTCGCCACTTTATAAAAAATGGTCACAAAGCCATATTGCTCGTTGGTGGGGCAACCGGCATGATTGGCGACCCAGACGGTAAATCCGAAGAAAGGTCACTGCTTAGTCTTGATCAGATCGCCCATAATAAAGAGGCAATTAGTAAACAGTATGAGCAAGTATTTAACGGCATGTCTTTCAAAGTCGTCGATAATTATGATTGGTTTAAAGATCTTGGCTATCTAGAATTTTTACGTGCCGTGGGTAAACATGTACCAATGAGACAAATGCTCGGTCGTGAATTTGTACAGAGTAGATTGAGCGAGGAAGGCTCAGGTATTAGTTATGCAGAGTTTAGCTATTCGCTCATACAGGGCTACGACTTCTTGCATTTGTACAAAGAGTACGGAGTGACGTTACAGTTATGCGGTGCTGATCAGTGGGGAAATAGCATTGCAGGCGTTGAATTAATCCGTCGTATCGCAGGTGCAGAAGCACATATTTGGAGTTCACCCCTCGTAATTAATCGCGCAACGGGTAAGAAATTTGGCAAAACTGAGGGTGGCGCTATCTGGCTAGACGATAAAAAGACAAGTGTATATAAATTCTATCAGTTCTGGCTGAATTGTGATGATGAGGGTGTTGAAGAATATATGAAAATCTACACAGATCTCGATAAAGAAACAATTGATTCAATCATGAAAGAACATAATGAATCTCGTGGACTGCGTATCGCTCAAAAAAGGCTCGCATATGAGTCAACTGTGATTGTTCACGGTACCGATCGAGCCGATGCAGTCGTACGTATTTCAGATGTACTCTTTGGAAGCGGATCATATAGCGAGCTAACACAAGACGATTTCCAAATGCTCAAGCAAGAATTACCAACGGTGGAGTCACATATAGGTGCTGAATTAACGGAACTACTAGTCGCTGCGCAATTGGCAACATCAAAAGGGGACGCAAGAAGGTTTTTGCAATCGAACGCAATCTATATCAACGGGCAACAATTGCCATTAGAAAAACAACATATTGATAAAACAGATGTTATTAATGGCTATGCGATTATAAGGCGTGGTAAAAATGCTACCGCACTACTGGAAATTAAATAGGAGAGCGTGCTACACTGCTACTCATGTCAAAAAAATTAAACAAAGCAGATCAATATAACGACCCTAGCCACAACTACTTAAAATATTGGGAAGGTCGAGAATACGAGCACGCAGCTGAAGAAGTTGCCATCGCGACCCTTCTAAAAGGAAAGTCTTTTAAGAAGGCGATAGATGTAGGTGGGGGATATGGTAGATTATCGGTGTTTCTGCGTAACTTCTCTGAGCATGTAACACTTGCCGAGCCATCGCAACAACAATTAGACATCGCGAAAGAATTTTTAAAAGATAAACCTTCAGTAGCAATGGAGCTGGCGCAAGCAGAAGCACTCCCTTTTGAAGATGAATCAATTGATCTTGCACTGGTAGTGCGCGTACTCCATCATCTTCCTGACCCAATGCCGGCATTTTTAGAAATTAATCGAGTGCTAAAGAAAGACGGCTATTTTCTATTGGAGTTCGCAAACAATGCTCACTTCAAAAACCGACTAAAATATTCTTCAAAATTGCAAAAAATTCCGATGGAACCAGTCGATATTCGTAGTTTGGAAAATAAGCGGGATGACGAAATCCCATTTGTTAATCACAATCCTAAAATGGTGAAAAAGCAACTTGCTCAAGCAGGATTTAAACTAGAGCGGGTTTTGTCGGCTTCAAATTTCCGTTCCACAACTTTTAAGAAATTGTTTGGGAAGAAGGCGCTATTACAACTTGAGAAAATGACTCAAAAACCCCTCGCTCATACTTATTTTGGACCTTCGACCGTCTTTTTGCTACGCAAAGTATAGTCGTAACTCTTCATATGTCATACTAGTTATATGAGTGATTTGAGCCAGTTAAAAGGTGTTGGTGAACAAACGGCAAAACTTCTGGCTCGTATTAATATAAAGTCAATCAATGACCTTATTGAAAATGTCCCTCGAAAATATGATGACTATTCGCAAGTAACACCAATAAGTTCAGTCACGCCGGGTTCAATTACAGTACAAGCGAAAATACACAGCGTACGTAGCCGATATGCAAAACGTGGGCTTCATATCACTGAAGCATTAGCAAGTGATGAAACAGGCACGCTTCGAGTTATGTGGTTTAATCAACCATTTCGTGCATCATCTTTAAAAGCTGATGAACAGTATTTTCTAAGTGGAGAATATGCGAAAAACTATCGATTTTTAGTTTTAAGTAACCCAACCTGCGAACTGGTGAGTGAATTCCCGCTACACACAGCGAGACTCGTGCCACAGTATAGGCTAACAAAAGGTTTAAGCGCGCATCAGCTTCGGCGTTATACAAAAACTGCTTTCACTCAAACACCAATCGGAGAAACGCTCCCTCAATGGCTTATAGATGATAAAAAACTCATGGACCGAAAAAGTGCACTTTTTCAGCTTCATTTCCCTAAAGAGATTGATGTAGTTGCACGTGCGAAGCGACGCGTAGGATTTGAGGAGCTTTTTACCATGATGCTCGCAAGTGAGCTGAACCGCGCAGATTTTGCCAAAGAAAAAGCACAACATGTTTCATTTGATAAATCCAGCGTAGTCGAGTTTGTTAAAAAACTCCCCTTTACTTTGACCGATGATCAACGTAGAGCTGCTTGGGAAATTCTTCAAGACATGACAAAAGGAAGTCCCATGAATCGGTTGCTGGAGGGTGATGTCGGTTCCGGCAAAACAGTTGTGGCTACCATCGCTGCTGTCAATACTATTGCATCAGGTTTTCAGGTAGCACTCATGGCCCCAACCGAAATTCTAGCGACGCAACATTATGAAACGATTATTTCGATTTTACCGGAGATGTATCATGCAAAAGTAGCACTCTTGACTGGTAGCATACCGAAAAAAGAGAAAGAAGCTATATTGCAGAAACTAGAACAGGGTGAAGTAGCATTTATCGTCGGCACGCATGCACTCATACAAGATAAGGTTATTTTTAATAAGCTTGCCCTTGTCGTCGTTGATGAACAGCACCGTTTCGGCGTTGAGCAAAGGAAAGCCTTGCAAGCAAAAGCGCATGTCATGCCACATATTTTGCATATGACCGCGACGCCAATACCTCGTAGTATTGCGCTCACCCTCTATGGAGAACTCGACATATCACTTATTAAGCAGAAACCCAGCAATCGTCAAACAGTTGAAACGACAATCTTGAATCCTGAACAACGTCAATCACTTTATGCCCAATGTAAAGACGCACTCATGAAAGGTCGCCAACTCTTTGTAGTGTGCCCGCTCATAGAATCAAAAGAAGATAAAAATGAACGTCCGCTTGGAGTTGATGCAGTTGCTAAGCAAATACAGTCATGGGTGAACCCCCACAAAATAGAAGTGCTCCATGGAAAAATGAAAGCCGAAGAAAAAGAGCGCATTATGTCAAAGTTCAAAAAAGGGACCATAGAAGTGCTTGTAGCAACAACGGTAATCGAAGTCGGCGTGGATGTTCCAAATGCATCGGTTATGATTATCGAAGGCGCCGACCGTTTTGGATTGGCGCAACTCCACCAATTACGAGGACGTATCGGACGGGGTGAACACGAAGGGCATTGTTACTTAATAACCGCGAGCAATGATGCACCGGCACGGCGCTTACGTGTTATAGAGACTGTTTCAGATGGGTTCAAGCTCGCAGAGTATGATTTAGAGCTTCGAGGTCCTGGAGCGCTCTATGGCACCGTTCAGCACGGCGCGCTCGATTTGAGAGTTGCAAAAATTACCGATATTGATTTAGTGAGAGAAGCACGTGATGCAGCTCGTAAGTTTATGAAAAAAGGTGAAAAACTGGTAAAATATCCACAGCTGAAGGCACGCGTAGACATATTACGCACCATTACGAATTTAAATTAAAAAAGGTTAATTAAAAATAAATTTACAAGAAATGTACTTCTTGTGAATATATTTATAGTAAAACTACCATGTGGTCAGGCACAACACTCACTAATTTTTCAGGTTCATTCATTGGCGCACATCAGAAAATTGATAAAGTTGCTTATGACCATTTAATGATGATCGTCAACAAAGATCATGTCTTTCCTCGCATCAAGGATATAATTCATTTTGAAGGCAAAAATGGACCCGACGGCATTAAGAGTAAAAGCCCTGCGAAAGATGAGCCATGGCATTTTTATGACCCATTTGACGGCGACGATACACAATTGCTCGCAGACATTGAACTGCACTATAACGAACTTGTCCGCCAATTGAAAAAGGGCTCTCCCGAACGAGCTGCCTTCGATGCTGCGTGGCTTGCTCATGCTGTGGTTGACGGTCTTACGCCCGCGCACCATTTTCCATATGAAGAAAAATTAGTTGAAATTCGTGGCGGTGACGGAATGCACACGCGAGATTCAATTAAAAATAAAGTAATCATGCCTGGCGACACGATTATGAAGAAGTTGCGCAATAACTGGGCGATGTACGGCGTGGGTGGATTGATGAGTATGCACGGATTATTTGAGGTTGGTGCAGGCTTAATACTGGCACCAATAAAAATGAAAACTGCAAAACCGCTCGACTTAGACATTGCACAGCTTATCGAAGTTGGTTATGAGGAAGTATTCAAGCGTGCCGCAAGAGAAATTGCACTTCTTGATATGTACGATCGGTTGCACGAGCGCGGTTGGACTGTGCGACTTGTACGTGACGTGCGTAACCACCTCGGGCCAGTCATGGCAAAAACGGTATGTTTGGTTTGGTATAGTGCGATGCGTGACGCGGGATTATTAAAGGGTAAAAAGTAATGCGTATCATTGCTGGTGAGTTCCGCTCACGCATAATTAAAGACCCAAAATCTAAGAAAACACACCCGATGTCAGAGAAAATACGTGGCGCCTTATTCAATACACTTGGAGATATACAAGGACTCACTTTTCTCGATGCTTTTGCGGGTTCCGGAGCTGTGGGCTTAGAAGCTCTGAGTCGTGGTGCAACTAAAGTGTGGGCAGTAGAACTCGACAACGATTCTTTTGAAACACTGGAATATAACCGAGATTTAATAACTGATGAATCTCGAATGAGTGTTCATAAAGCTAATGTACGATCTTGGCTACGAAATCAGCAAGATATGTCGTTTGATGTCGTGATTGCAGATCCTCCCTACGATGCCGTTGGCATAAAGGCAATCGATGCATGTGCAGAGGCAGTTGCACCAAATGGATTGCTCGTTTTATCGCTACCGCCCGCTGAACATATTTCTTTTAAAAACCTAAAAATACTTGATGAAAAGATATATGGTGACGCTAAGTTAGTTTTTTATCGTAAATAAGAAATGTACTTTAATAGAGCGGTTCAAATTCTATATTTTTGCCATGTATTAATTTTTGTTGGAGAGCTTGTGTTAAAGTTTGTGTCGTGGTCGGGCAATAGGTCTCTGCAACGGTTGCTAATTCTTCCAAGGAATCAAACGCGGGGGCATTTTCAGGTACGGGCGCTGTATTGACGAGTAAACCAATTGCTTCAAGATAATTCCAGCGCTGTAGCTTTCTTCCGCCGATTAAATAATTTTGATGCATAAAATCCTCAGCGGTAAATATACTTATGAGGTTCATCGGTCTTTGAGCTACTAAAACTGCTTGTGTGAAACGAATGTCTACGTAGTCCGTGTATCTCTTTGAGCGTTCAGGGCCGAAATATCGATACTTTGATAAACTAAACATCGCGCTGGCGCCCGTCGTGCTATCTGCAGATTTCAAATCGCAGAGTGTGTCTATTGAGACCTTATTAAATACTTTGTCAGCTGCAATAACGCCACAAAGATGTACGCACGCTGTGTGTAGATCGCCATTTTTGTAAATCTTATGTTTACGTGAATCAGCTTCCAGTTTCCACGCACCAACTTCTATGCCGGTGTCTATGAGTGATTGCTGGGTTAATTTCATGGTGATTTTCTTCCTGGTGCGGATGAAAGGACTTGAACCTTCACGTCTTGCGACACTAGCTCCTAAGGCTAGCGTGTCTACCAATTCCACCACATCCGCACGGTATCTACGAGATTATACAGATAAACCGCCCATTATTCCACTATAAAAACAAACTAGTGCACCCTTAAAAACTTGAAAATATAGTAAAAATGTGCTATAATGTAATGATGCATGAGAACTACACGGACCTCATAATGCCTGAACTCTATAGACCAAAAGTCGAAAGAGACTTATCGCTCATATCGAACGAGGGTTTATACATTCCTGAAGATCGAAATTATCAATTAGATACAAAACTATTATCGACAGGTATTAACGATATAAATAAAATTACACCACTTAAATTGGAGTCATATATCGAACCTACCATAAATGACTACAACAAAGAAGTATCAACTAGGTTATTTAGTACAGAACTGCAGGCAAATGGAAAGTACTCTCTTGATGATTTTAAGCGTGCACAGGAACAAGAAAATGTAGAATTTAGATCAGCATATCTAGGGCGTGCTGTGACCCAAATCGCGCTACAGTATCTATACAAACAGACGAACGATCTACCTAACGGTTTCAAGAGTTTTAGCACAAAGATAGCTCGCACGGGCAATGCGTGGCAGCAAACATGGTTTGATAACGACTTTAGTGCGACAAAGCCTGAAGAACTTCCAGAAATGGCCTTGCCGGTTCTGGAGTTTGTGGAACGCACAAAACCGCATATCGTTATTGGCTGTGACAGAGGAGGACGTTTGTTTGGCCTTGCCATGCATGCTGCATGGAGACAAACGAGAGACAGTAGTCCTTTCCCGACACTCGACGGAAAACTGCACTTTGCACGAGTCAGTAAGTCAGAAGATCCGGATGTATTACAGAAAAAAATCGATGAGATTGTTGCAATGAGTATTCAATTTGGCAGGCAACGTGGTAACGAACTCGCAACGGATGAGCAACTAAGGGTCTTATTTGTGGACGACTGGGTAATAAATGGTGGAACTATGAGACTTGCAAAACAGCTAATGAAAAAACACGGCGCACAAACGTTTTTCGCGGTGATGTGTGGCCAGGGTGCTGACGTGACCGGAAAAGATGAGCTAAAAACTCGAGTAAGCTGGCATGATAATCCCGATGAAATCGGAATAAACTACCTGTCTACATTACGTCAAAATACAGATGGCACCGTCACTCAAGAGCTGAAAGCTCATGTTGTACGTGGAGAAGGTGCGTTGAGAAATCGACAAAAAATACAGGATGCTGCAGCGAACCTCTCACGTATTCAGGCCTTGGAAGATGTAGCGTAAACGTGTTTTTTGAAGTGGTAGAGTTTAAACTGCATGACTATTAGTGGACACTATTCTTAAGTTGTTTTATACTTTTACTAAACAAGAAAAGTTAAAACGTATTCAATAAACATATGGCAACAATAACGATTTTTTCACATAAATTGCCGAAGTAACCTTCGGTTATTGAGCGTGTCTTAATCGCCGGAGTTGCTTCGGCGATTTTGATTTTAACCATCACTATAGGAGAATAATAAGTATATGAAACCAAGCATGCAGCCATACAAAGGCGCACGGGATTTTTACCCTGAAGATAAAGCCGTACAAAAATGGATTTTCAATAAGTGGCGACGAGTGGTCGAAAGATACGGCTATGTCGAATATGATGCACCAATATTGGAGCCAACTGATCTCTATCTCATAAAAGGTAGTGAGGAAATCATACAAGAACAAACATACACCTTTTTAGATAGAGGAGAGCGCAGTGTCACGATACGCACCGAAATGACCCCGTCAGTGAGTAGGATGATTGCCGGAAGGAGGCAAGAGCTCGCATATCCGGTTCGGTGGTATTCTATACCAAATCTATGGCGTTACGAACGTATGCAACGGGGACGACTGCGGGAGTTTTGGCAACTGAATGTCGATATGTTTGGTGTTGAAAATGGTCAAGCTGAGCTTGAGATGATTCAGATTGTCGATGATCTCTTTCAGGCGTTTAAAGCTAAGCGTACCTCATATGTCATAAAAGTGAATAGTCGTGTTTTAGTAACTGAAGTACTGACAAGTCTAGGCATTTTGGCGGAACGTACCGTTGCCGCGATACGGCTCATCGATAAAATCCAGAAAATGCCACCGAAAGACTTTGCACTCGCACTAGACCACATTACCGGTTCTTCGGCGACGAGCCGTACTCTCATAAGTTTTCTTGCCGTCAAAGAGATTGATGAGTTACCGGAACAATTACGTTCAAGTAAGAGTGCACAGGAGATAGCTGTTTTACTATCATCAGCGCGCGCATTGGGAATACGTAATGTTGAATTTGATATGACACTTATGCGTGGTTTTGATTACTATACTGACATTGTTTTTGAGGCGTTCGCAACCGACACGGAAAATAATCGATCGGTGCTTGGAGGCGGTCGTTACGATGGTCTTGTTGGGCAGTTTGGGGTAGAGCCGGTACCGACAGTTGGTTTTGCAGTCGGTGATGTAGTGTTTAGCGATTTTTTGATGACAAACAAACTTATTCCGGTCATGAAACAGACGATAGACGTTGTGGTGCTCGTACGAGATGAGCAAGCAATGGCTGGTGCCGTACTTTCGGCGCGTGAGCTACGAGAAATAGGCGTGAATACAGCTGTAGATACGACCGGTAGAAAGCTCGATAAGCAACTTAAATCAGCGATAAAAAGTGGCGTTCGATATATTGTTTTCATAGGTGTAGAAGAACTTGAAACAGAGCAGTTTACACTTAAAGATGTAAAGACAGGCAAAGAAGAAAAACACAGCCTAGCCCGAATTGTAAGTATTGTAAAAGACGCTCGTAAATAGACAGAACACCTTAGCTCTGCTATAGTAACTCCTTATGAAACTACACACAGAGCGTAAAAAAGACACGACAGTTGTATTCGAAATTGCAGCTGAAAGTAACGAGATGTCAAACATTAAAAATAAGGTGCTTCATATTCTTGCACCAAGAGTAAAAGTTGCAGGATTTCGAGAAGGCAAGGTTCCGATGGAACTTGTAGAAAAAAATATTGATGAAGCGACATTGCAAAGTGAATTCTTAAATGAAGCTATACAGACGTTATATTTGGCTGCAGTTAAGGAAGAGCGAATCAGGCCTGTTGGTCAGCCAGAAGTTAACGTTACGAAATTCGTTCCGTATGAAGTACTTGAATTCACTATGGAAATACCTGTCGTAGGAAGTATTAAATTACCGAACTACAAAAAGATAAGTGCCAAAAGAGCTGAGGTTAAAATATCGGCCGACCAAGTACAAGACGTTCTAAAGAATTTGCAAGTTCGAGCTGCTGAAAAAACTGAAGTAAAACGTTCTGCAAAACTGACCGATGAAGCCTGGATTGATTTTAAAGGAGTCGATAAAAAAGGCGAGCCCATTAGTGGAGCAGATGGTACTGATTACCCGCTCGTACTTGGTTCGGGCACCTTTATCCCAGGATTTGAAGATAATGTGGTGGGCATGAATGTTGGTGATGAAAAGAGTTTTGATGTAACATTCCCTAAAGATTACGGTGCGAAAGCGTTGCAAAATGCAAAAGTTACTTTTACTGTGACGCTTAAGAAAATTAACGAAGTAGCTGAACCAAAGTTGGATGATGCGTTCGCGGGCAAAATTGGTCCTTTTGAAACATTAAAACAGCTTAAAGACGATATTAAAAAACAACTTGAGCAAGAAGAGAAACAGCGTGTCGAGCGAGACTTTGAAGCAGCTATTGTTGATGAACTCTCTGAAAAAACTGAAGTTGCAATTCCGGATACGTTAATTGATGAACAGCAAGAAGCAGTGCTACAGGAAGTAAGACAAAACGCTATTCGCCGTGGGCTTACCTATGACGAAATGCTCAAGAGCCTCGGCAAGACAGAGGAAGCATATATCAAAGAAGAAGTGAGACCAGAAGCGATAAGGCGCATTAAAGCAGGGCTTATCTTAAGTGAAATCGCTGATATTGAGAATATAGACGTTGAACCTGAGGTACTAGAGGCACGAATGCAGGTGCTTAAAGGACAGTATTCGGACAAATCAATGCAAGATGAACTAGATAAACCAGAAAATAGACGGGAAATAAACGCTCGTCTACGTACTGAAAAAGTTATAGAATTCTTAAAAACACAAAATTAGCACTCAGCATTGACGAGTGCTAATTGTAATTGCTATACTGTTTTCATGAATAATCAACAGATAGCACACCCTACCAACAGCATTCTCGTACCTACGGTCATAGAGAACGACGGACGAGTCGAGCGCGCATATGACATCTATAGTCGTTTGCTTAAAGATCGCATAATTTTTCTTGGGAGTGATGTAAATTCACATACTGCCAACCTTATAGTTGCGCAATTACTGTTTTTGCAAAACGAAGATCCAAAAAAAGACATTTACCTTTATATTAATAGCCCTGGCGGTAGTGTTTACGATGGAATGGCTATTTATGACACGATGCAGTTTATAAAAAATGACGTACAAACCGTCGGAATTGGTCTCCAGGCAAGTATGGGTGCATTTCTACTGAGCTCAGGAACAAAAGGCAAACGATTCTTGTTGCCAAATGCTAAAGTAATGATCCATCAACCTTCAAGTGGAACTCGTGGAAAAGTGACCGATATGGAGATTGATTTACAAGAAAGCATCAGGGTACGTAAACTCTTAAATGAAATTCTTGCAAAAAATACCGGACAAAAATTATCGCAAATCGAAAAAGACGTTGATAGAGACTATTGGATGACATCTGAAGAAGCAGTTAAATACGGTCTTGTAGACGGTATACTTAAATAAAAAAATAGACAAAAAAACAAAAGCGTGATATAATAGATTCCATGAGTGTGGAATCTATGTCTATGCAAAAAGAACATGGTGTACATGACGGTGTTGATCAACGGTCAGCTCTGCTTTATGCGTCAGATGGCCAGAAACATCCTTTGTTGGGATTAGCATCGTTGCTATTTGAAGCCCAAAATTTTATACCTTATATTGCCAAAACAGATGATGGCGTTGAAACAATAGAAACTGTCAAACATCCCGTATCGGACCGCCCTTTATTTGAACGACGGGTACTAGTAGATGATGTCGAAGGGAGCGAATCAGACGAAAATACCAGAATTACTATTTTCCCTATGGGACATGGTGGAGCTTTTGGCAGAGTTGACGTCATTTTAACAAATGATGGGGTAAAAAGGCGCGAATCAGACATCCCAAATGCAAAAGAATACCCATTACCTGATGAAGATAAGGGGCATTTAGTTCGAATTTTGATGCGTTTATCTGGTCTCGATCAGAACGAATAACTTATAAAAAATATAGTTTGACTTTCGTTGTCAAATCGTGAGATACTGATATGCTAAGAAGTAGTGTACACCGTATCCGGTGCTGAAGTTGCTCAAAATTAAGCAACCTGAAAGCGAGCGATACAAGTAGTGATCTTCGAAAATAGGTCAATAAACTAATGTAATCCTTTGTGTTGTGTGCTTTAAAAACGCGCGTAAGCAGACAAAATAAGGGGTAGGGAGCGTACTCAATTTATGCCAAAGACGACAACGTCTAAGCCACAGACGCACGGGCCAAAAGAGCGTCAGTACTTTACCAAGAAAAAAGAGGTTATCAACTTACCGAACCTCGTCGACCATCAGAACACATCGTTCCAGTGGTTCGTTGACGAAGGTTTAGGTGAAATCTTAAGTGAGATTAGCCCGATTGATGATTACACCGGAACGAAGTTAAGTATTCGTTTCAAGCAGTATCATTTTGAAGATCCTAAAACCACAGAAGCAGAAGCTCGTGAAAACAATGTGAGCTATGAAGCACCACTAAAAGCGACAGTTGAATTAACAAACAAGATAACGGGCGAAGTTAAAGAACAAGAAATATATCTTGGTGATTATCCTTGGATGACGAGCCGTGGCACCTTTGTCATAAACGGTGCAGAGCGTGTGGTTGTGAGCCAGCTTATCCGTAGCCCGGGCGTCTTCTACACAGCTGAGCATGTTGGAGGATCGAACCTCTACAGTGCAAAAGTTATTCCAGGCCGTGGTGCATGGTTAGAGTTTGAAACCGCCACATCTGGTGCATTGTATGTGAAAATTGATCGTAAACGTAAAATCGCCGTCACGACACTGCTACGGGCATTTGGTTTAACCGAAACTCAAATGCGTGAGCAATTCAAGAAAGTTGATACAGGCAAAACAAGCTACATAACTGCTACACTCGAAAAAGACCCAGCGCGTGGTGTAAACGAGTCGTTAATTGAAGTGTATCGCCGATTGCGACCAGGAGACTTGGCAACGGTTGATAACGCACGCGGGCTCATTGAAAATATGTTCTTTAACTTCAAACGGTTTGATTTTAGCCGTGTTGGACGTTACAAAATAAATAAAAGACTTGGACTAGAAGTTCCTAACACGGTAGAAAACCGGGTTATGCGCATCGAAGATCTCATTGCGATTGTCGCAGAATTAATTCGACTTAATAATACACAAGATCCTGCAGACGATATTGATAGCCTTGCGAACCGTCGCATCAAACTTGTAGGTGAGCTTGTGCAACGACAATTCCGGATCGGTCTCCTTCGCATGGAGCGAAATGCAAAAGATCGAATGAGTATGAGCGATATTGAAACGGTAACTCCTGCACAGCTGATTAATGCACGACCAGTTGTCGCAGCTGTACGTGAATTCTTTGCAAGCTCTCAGCTTTCACAGTTCATGGACCAGATTAATCCACTTTCTGAACTTGCACACAAGCGACGATTAAGCTCAATGGGTCCTGGCGGGCTTTCAAGAGAGCGCGCGGGCTTCGAAGTTCGTGACGCTCATGCGACTCACTACGGTCGTATTTGTCCAGTTGAAACCCCTGAAGGTGCCAACATCGGTCTCGTTTTGAATATGGCAATGTATTCACGTATTAATGAATACGGCTTTATGGAAACACCTTATCGAAAGGTGGTAAAAGGAAAAGTGACCGATCAAATTGAATTCCTTGACGCAGATGACGAAGTGCAAGCAATTATTGCAAGCGCTGGTGAGATTCTTAAAGATGACGGCTCGTTTAACGTTAAGCGTGTCAGTGCACGTAAGCACCTTGTCGCAACGGAAGTAGATGTTGACGAAGTAACTCACATTGACGCTGCTGATAGACAAATTATTGGTTCGAGCGCGGGTCTTATTCCATTTGTTGAAAAGAACTACGTTTACCGATCACTCATGGGTAGTAACCAGCAACGACAAGCCGTTCCTCTCATTAAACCGGAAGCTCCGCTTGTTGGAACAGGCATGGAAGGCTTAGTCGCAAAAAATTCAGGTCAAATGATTTTCGCCGAAGAAGACGGTGAAGTGCTTGAAGCACACGCGAAAAAAGTAGTGATTGCTTATAAGAATCGAAAAGCAACTTATGAACCTGTGCATTTCTTGAGAAGCAACGAGGGCTCCTCGATTAACCAGAAGGTAGTAGTTCACAAGGGCGACAAAGTAAAAGCTGGTGATTCTCTGATTGAAGGTATGTCTATTGACAACGGCGAACTCGCACTAGGTAAGAACCTACTTGTTGCGTTTATGCCATGGAACGGATATAACTTCGAAGATGCAATCGTAGTTTCACGAAGACTTGTTGAGGACGATACCCTTACAAGCATCCACATTGTTGATTACATGACAGAAGTACGTGAGACGAAGCTAGGGCCAGAAATTGTCACGCGAGATATACCAAATGTCTCAGAAGACGCGCTACGTCATCTCGATGAGGATGGAATTGTCCGTATTGGGGCAGAAGTGCACCCAGGCGATATTCTTGTAGGAAAGATTACACCAAAGGGTGAACAAGAACTTTCAAGTGAAGAACGTCTTTTGCGAGCAATCTTTGGTGAAAAAGCCAAAGAAGTTCGTGATACATCACAACGAATGAGTAACGGTAAGCATGGTAAAGTTGTTGGCGTAAAAGTTTTCTCACGCGCAAACGGACATGAGCTCAAGGCTGGTGTCATCATGCAAATTCAGGTGTTTGTCGCACAAATGCGTAAAATCGCCGTTGGAGATAAGCTTGGTGGTCGTCACGGTAACAAAGGTGTTATCGCTCGCGTACTTCCACAAGAAGATATGCCGTTTACCGAGGATGGAACACCGGTTGATATTGTATTGAACCCACTCGGTGTGCCAAGTCGTATGAACATCGGTCAGTTATTTGAAACTCATCTTGGTATGGCTGCTCGTGCACTCGGCATGAATGTCGCAAGTCCAAGTTTCAACGGCGTGCCAATCGCCAAAATTAGAGAACTTCTAAAAGAAGCAGGCCTTCCAGAAGATGGGAAGCAACAGCTTTATGATGGCCGAACGGGTGAAGCATTCCAAGAAAAAACTACAGTTGGATCAATGTATATGATTAAGCTTAACCACATGATTGTTGACAAGATTCACGCAAGAAGTACGGGACCTTACACCATGGTTACGCAACAGCCATTAGGTGGTAAAGCACAAAACGGTGGTCAGCGCTTTGGAGAAATGGAAGTGTGGGCACTTGAAGCGTATGGAGCAAGCAATATTCTTCAAGAAATGTTGACACTCAAATCTGACGATGTGTATGGGCGATCGAAGGCGTACGAAGCGATCATTAAGGGTACTGAAATTGTTGGACCTAAAGTTCCAGAAAGCTTCAATGTGCTTGTAAAAGAACTCCAAGGTCTTGGATTAAAAGTTGATCTTGTAACTAAAAAAGCCGGAATTCTAGATGCTGAAGATATTCTCAGTAAGAGCATTAAGGATGAAGCAGAACATATGCCAAACGTTGAAGTCCCAGAGGAGACAGCATCTGATGTTGATGTAACAGAAGATGCTTCGGTCGCAGATGAATTTGAAATAGTAGATGTTGATGGTGAAGAAATTGACATTGAAAGCAATAATTTGGATGCAATGGAGCATGAATACTCTGAAGATGAAAACGATGAAATAGTGGAGGAGGCGTAATATGAGACGATATTCTACCGGAATCAATATTTCAGACTTTGACGCCGTACGACTTGCTGTTGCAAGCGCTGATGACATCCTTGATTGGAGTTACGGAGAGATTACAAAGCCTGAAACGATTAACTATCGTACACAAAAACCAGAACGAGATGGTCTGTTTTGTGAACGAATATTTGGACCAGTAAAAGACATCAACCCGCATGATGCAAAATTCAAAGGTGTTCGATCACGTGAAGCTGCGGTTGATAAAAAAGGTGAAGTGGTAACAAAAAGTATCGTACGCCGTGAGCGCATGGGTCATATTAGCCTTGCCGCACCAGTTGCACATATTTGGTTCCTGCGTGGTACACCGAGCGCAATTGGACTGTTGTTGGGCATGACGGTAAAAAACCTCGAACGTATAGCGTATTTTGCGAGCTATGTCGTCGTCGATCTTGACGTAGAAGCTCGCGATAAGATGCTTGCCGATAAAGAAGCAGAATTTGCTGCAGCGAAAGAAGCAATTAAAGCACGATACGAGGCAGACGCAAAAGCAGAAAATGCGAATGTAAAAGAACTCGCAAAGATGCAAACGAAAGAACTTGAAGAGCTTGAAGCAGATTTTGCTCGAATTAAAGACCAACTTCAAGGACTTGAGATTCGTGGCCTCATTTCTGAGACAGAATACCGAAATCTCCCCGATGAAGTTGCGGATCTTGTAAAAGTAGAAATGGGCGGTAATGCACTGCAAACACTCTTAAAAGGTGTTGATCTCATCGAGTTAATTGCAAAATTACAAGAAGAGGTAGAAGAAGCAAAGGGTCAACGACGAAAGAAGCTGATGAAACGGCTTCGATTGCTCGAAAGCATGGAACGTGCAGGCATTAAGCCTACGAGCATGTGTGTGACGGTTCTTCCTGTCATTCCTCCAGATCTTCGTCCAATGGTTCAACTGACCGGTGGTCGTTTTGCAACAAGTGATTTGAACGACTTATATCGTCGCGTCATCAACCGAAACAACCGTTTGAAGAAACTCATTGAACTAAACGCGCCAGAAGTCATTAAGCGAAATGAACAACGTATGTTGCAAGAAGCAGTTGATGCGTTGATTGACAATAACAGCACCCGTTCTGGACGAGCAATCGCATCTACAGGCCAGCGTCGCCGATTGAAGTCACTTTCTGACATGCTTAAAGGTAAGCAAGGACGATTCCGCCAAAACCTCCTTGGTAAACGCGTAGACTACTCTGGTCGTTCAGTCATTGTCGCTGGTCCGGAGTTAAAAATTGATCAATGTGGTCTTCCAAAAATGATGGCACTTGAACTCTTCAAGCCTTTCGTTATTGGATGGTTAATTGAACGCGATTTTGCACACAATATTCGTAGTGCAACGCGGATGATTGAACTAGGCGAAACAGCTGTTTGGGATGCGCTTGATGATGTAATCCGTGGGAAGTATGTGCTCCTTAACCGTGCACCATCACTTCACCGACTCTCAATTCAAGCATTTCAGCCGGTGCTCATAGAAGGGAAAGCAATTCAGCTCCACCCGCTTGTTTGTAAAGGGTTTAACGCCGATTTTGACGGTGACCAAATGGCTGTACACTTGCCGCTTTCAAATGACGCTCAAGCTGAAGCGCGCGATATCATGGCTGCCAACCGTAACTTACTTAAGCCAGCTGACGGTTCACCAATTTTGCACGTTGAGCAAGATATCGTCTTAGGTGCGTACTACCTCACCTACAATCGACCTGGTGTATCAGACAAGAAGCCACGTGCCTTCAGTAATGTTGCCGAGGCAATTATGGCTCGCGATAGCGGTGCTATCACCAACCAAACGCCGGTACATGTCGCATTTCGAGGTGAAGTTCGTGACACGACACTTGGAAGATTGCTCTTTAACGAGCTCTTCCCAGAAGATTTCCCTTATGAGAACGGCGAAATGACTAAAAAGCAATTACAAAACGTACTTGCAAAAGTATACGCAAAATATGGTCAAGAAGTGACTGCGCGTATTGCCGACGAACTGAAATCAACAGGATTTGAATTTGCTACTCGCTCAGGTATTTCAATGGGTATGGATGACTTCAGCGATGTTGAAGGCGTGAAAACTATTTTGTCCGACGGCGAAAAGAAAGCTAAGGATATTAGCGATCAATACGAACAAGGATTCATTACTAACGACGAGCGATACCGATTAACTGTTGAAAACTGGATGAAAGCGGATGCAAAAGTTCAAGAAACACTTGCCGCACAGTTCGTAAATGAAGACAGTTCAATGTCTATTGCAGTGAATTCTGGTGCACGTGGTAACATCGGACAGGTTAAGACTGCAGTCGGCTTGCTTGGTGTTGTTACTGATGCAACTGGACGTGCAATTGAGCTTCCAATTAGAAGTAACTATAAGTCTGGTTTGACGCCTCTTGAATACTTTACCGCCACCCGTGGTGCGCGCAAGGGTATGATCGACACGGCGCTTAAAACCGCTGACTCAGGGTACCTCACTCGACGTTTGGTCGACGTATCGCAGGATGTATTTACTACTGACGAAGATATCGAAGACCCAGGATTTGCGATGTACCGAGCTGATGCGGAGTATATTGGCGTAAGTTACGGAAGCCGACTCGAAGGACGCTATTCTGCTGAAGATGTAGCTGGACATGTTAAGAAAGGTGAACTCGTTACTGCTGAGATTGCTCAGGCAATTGATGCTGATGAAAAGGTTGACGGCATCCGAATCATGACCGTTCTAAGCGTTCCTTCAACTAAAGGCATACCACAGAAGAGCTATGGTTTTGACCCTGCAACGAGACAATTAGTCAAGGAATTTGCTCCAGTCGGAGTAATCGCAGCGCAATCTATTGGTGAACCTGGTACGCAGTTAACCCTTAAGACTTTCCACAGTGGTGGTGTTGCCGGTGAAGATATCACGACGGGTCTCCCTCGTGTTGAAGAGTTGTTCGAAGTACGTACGCCGAAGGGTCAAGCATTTCTTTCAGAAGTAGAAGGGGTTGCTAGTGTTTGGGAAGAAGGCGAACAATATATCGTTCAAATCGCACCAAAAGAAATGAAAGCGGTCGAACTTAAACT